>Ga0129333_10003952_pt1 | contig 13898 bp, 19 predicted proteins | sample CPB6_08_DNA_FD_94474 | JGI IMG/M metagenome (GOLD analysis project Ga0129333, IMG submission 94474) | Freshwater to marine salinity gradient microbial communities from Chesapeake Bay, USA - CPBay_Sum_0.6_0.8_DNA | ecosystem: Environmental > Aquatic > Marine > Coastal | place: USA: Chesapeake... | reverse complement strand
GGTTGTCTGGATCGTCTCATGTCTGACTTCAAAAACCAACGCGACGAACTAAGTAACTCTGTGGAAACCATGGAGGAGGATGAAGCAGCATGACTGAAGATCTTGCAGCCAGCCTTTGGCAAGAAATCAAACGCTATATCAATCCAGCAGATCGTGCAGACGCGGTAGAAACTGTGCTCAGTGTCATGATTGATCATGACTGTGATCCCGAAGACATCCGAGCAGCGTTCGCCAACGACGTAGAAATGAAACGAGCTCTCACAGATTATCTGGACGAACATGACGCTGATTTTGACGAAGACCAAGACAACGACGACGTGGACGATGATTCGGACTACTGACCATGTGGTATAGCCGTGTGGTAGCCAGCCTTGGTGCCATTCCTGATTTCATAGCTCACTATGAACAGGAACTGGAAGAGGCCAAGCGCGAGTGTCGCATCGGCGGGCATGTGGAAACCAACATCAAAGAACTGCCCGGCGTCACTGAGCACCGTTTCAATCAGCTGCAAGAGATCGAAGCGGTGCTCAATTATCTCAACATCCAGCTGCGCAAGATCCGCCGGCGACATTTCAAAAAATACCTGGAAGGTTATGCCCGTGCTCTCAACAGCAGGGACGCAGAAAAATACGTGGATGGTGAAGATGAAGTGGTAGACCACGAAACCATCATCAACGAAGTGGCCCTGCTGCGCAATCGCTGGCTGGGCATCATGAAGGGCCTGGATACCAAACAATGGCAGCTGGGTCATATCGTTCGATTGCGCACCGCGGGCATGGAAGACATCCGAGTATGAGGCCAGGCAAGGTATTGTTGCGTGTGCCCATGACCTATGTGAGCCAAAACCATCGCGGTCGTCGAGAACATTTTATCAATGATCTGGTGCAGCACCATGGCTGGCATACAGGTGCCGAAGTTGGCGTGAGATTCGGGCGCACCCTGTTTTACCTGCTGGATAACAATCCCCAGCTCGAGATGTGGGCCGTGGACAAGGATCCATCTCAGTTTTACGATGCGCAGGTGCAACGACGCTATGGCACCAGGTTGCAGGTTTTATCGGGCATGAGCTGGGAGATGGCAGCGCCTGTGCCAGATCACAGCCTGGACTTCTTTTTCATTGATGCCGGGCATGGTTACAAGTCAGTCAAACGCGACCTTGAAGCATGGATACCCAAACTCAAACCAACCGGGTGGTTCATAGGTCACGACATCAATTTCCCCGCGGTCAATCGTGCTGTGTTAGATCAGTTTGGTCGATATGAAGTGGGCCCAGACAATGTGTGGTTCCTGTCGCCCAACAATGACTACACGATGTTGAAAAAAGTCTGACACAGCCGCAGATCCATACATACTCCAGAGGAGACAGCATGAAACGCACTGCTTTTGTGACCGGAATGACCGGTCAGGATGGACCTTATCTAGCCCGTTTATTGTTGCAAAAGGGCTATCGGGTGTATGGCCTGATCAAACGCTACAGCAATCCCAATCTTGATAATCTGCGTTGGTTGGGCATTGAAAATGATGTGGAGTTGATCACCGGTGACATAACCGACGATGGCTGCATGAATCATCTCATGCGCAGTCTCCGACCTGCGGAGGTATACAATCTTGCGGCCCAGAGTTTCGTGGGCATCAGTTGGGATCTCAACAAACACACCACAGAAGTGAACTCTATAGGTCCTTTGAACATACTCAACGCTCTCCGACAGCACTCGTCTGAAACCAGGTTTTATCAAGCCGGCACATCTGAGATGTTTGGAAACAGCGACGGTGGTCGTCAGAACGAAAGCACACCGTTCCACCCGCGTAGTCCCTATGGTGTGAGCAAACTCTATAGCTATTGGCTCACACGCAATTTCCGAGAAAGTTATGGTCTCTATGCCTGCTCTGGCATCCTGTTCAACCATGAAAGCCCGCTGCGAGGTCGAGAGTTCGTTACACGCAAAGTGACCGACGGCGTGGCGCGCATCAAATTGGGCCTAGCAGATTCTATCATGTTGGGTAATCTGGATGCTCGTCGTGACTGGGGATTCGCTGGGGATTTCGTGGAAGCCATGTGGTTGATGCTGCAACAGAATCAACCCGAAGATTTTGTGGTAGGCACCGGCACACAGCACACCATACGTGAACTGTTAGATGTGGCGTTCTCGCATGTGGGCTTGCCACATTGGAGCCAGTACGTGGTATCAGATCCCAGGTTCAAACGTCCTGCAGAACTGCACAGCCTTTGTGCCGATTACGCCCGGGCCAACACTGTGTTAGGTTGGTCTCCTCGTGTGACATTTGAACAGATGATTCGCGACATGGTAGACGCGGATCTAGAGCGTCTAAAGTGACCTAAGCAATCTTTCTAGCGGATAGCCTGTGGCTATCTCCGAACAGGTCCATTCGGTGTGGCACACATCTATCAACCACTGGCCACGATCGGGTCTTATAGGAGTTTCAATCTGTGCGAGATCTAGATTGGCCACGGGTGCTGCCAGACTCGTGGCTCCCACAAATGCGGGCACCCCTTGCAACACCGCCTGGGTGCCCGGTCCGGAATTCCAGTTGATCACGGCCCAGGCCTGATCCAAAGCTCGATCAAAATCAAAGTGGTCATAGGTATTGGCCACAGGCCTGCATACACTCTCGGTCACGCCATAGGGCACACTGATTCTTTGTCTGGGATGGCACCTGACCGTGATTGGTCTGCTGGAGTGATCACGCACACTGTCTATGGTCTGTGTGAGCCATTTAGTCACAGGTGGTTGTCCCTGCCATTGCAGACTGTCTTGGCGTTGCAGACAGATCAGGATGTCGCGTCCTTGATCGCGCCAGGGTCTGGGTTGCAGCCCCAATTTTGTGGGGCGATCGGGGTCGATACCCTGACCCCACTGTGCCTGCAGTCCAGTGCCGTTGATGCCCAGTTTCCAGGTACGGCCACGATCTAACATGCCCACTTCGGCCACTATCACAGGACGACCGGATTCACGGAACAGTTTCCATATGTCGCGATTGGCTCGCATGCGACCTGACCAGAGCACACTCCAGATCACAGCCACATCTGCCTGGCAGTCGTGGCTGGCATAAGCAAGACCCAAACGACCAAGTCCTGTTTTTATGGCCTGCCATACTGGAGCACTGTTCATGGCGGCCTGTTTATCAAATAGACCAAAACGCATAGAGTAAATATAGTTATGAGTTCAATAGATGTGGTAACCACTTTCCATGCTGCCGGTTATGCCAAATATGCCAGTCGCATGATAGACACTTTCTTGCAAACTTGGCCCCCGACTGTTCAGCTGCATGTGTATGCGGAAGAATGTGCAGTGACTCAACGGGCACCCAATCTGCATGTGCACGATCTGCATGGCGAGATTCCGGCCCTGGTCAATTTCAAACAGCGGTGGGGATCTGATCCTCGAGCTCGTGGTCTGGTGGCCACAGGTCCTGTGGATCGCAAGGGCAAGGCACCGGGACTGGGCTTCCGCTGGGATGCCATACGTTTCAGTCACAAGGTATATGCAGTGTGCCACCATGCGCTGACTACTCAGGCGGATCGGCAGTATTGGATGGACGCCGATATGGTGTGCCACAGTGCCATCACCCAGGATTTTGTGGAGCAGCAGATACCCGCAGATACCGGTATAGCTTTTTTGGGGCGCGAGCGCAAGTTTACCGAATGTGGGCTCTATGCCCTGAATCTGCGGGACACAGTCACTCAGGAATTTGTGCGCGAGTTCCAGATGGCCTATGATACCGGCGCCCTGTTTGACATGACCGAGTGGAACGACTGCTGGGTATTTGATCGAGTGCGTGAACACACACAACTGCGTCACCCCAACTGGCGTCAATGGAACTGGAGCCAGGGCCTGATCAAAGGCGAAGGTCATCCTCTGATCAATACCGCCTGGGGCAACTATCTGGATCACCTCAAAGGCGCCCGCAAAGATCTGGGTCGCAGCAAGTCCAAAGATCTCATCACCAAAACAGAGCACCAATACTGGAGGTCCGTTTGAAAAATTACATCTTTGTGGAAAGCCTGGGTCCCTTGATACACCAGTATCATCCCCGTGTGATAGTAGAAACTGGCACGCACAGCGGACGCAGCGGTTACTACATGGTCACAGAAGCCTTGCGCTATCATCCTGATGTGGAGTACCACGGCTTTGATCTGTTCGACATGGCCAATGAGAGCACACACCAGGCCGAGATCAACGGCAAGGGCGTGGGTAACTATGACAAAGCCCAGGCCAAATTCCAGAGAGTGGCCCGGGATCATCCTCAGTTTCGCTGGTATCTCACACGCGGATTTACCACTGAAAGTTTTGTTACACCCATCAGGGCTGACCTGGCCTACATTGATGGCGGGCATAGCACTGAAACTGTGCTGCATGATTTCAGCATGGTGCGCGAAAGTGGAATCGTGGTGTTTGACGACTACGACATGCCCAGTGTGCAACAAGCTCTCAGGCAGGCTGGTATTGATCAGCGCATCTCTGTGCATCGGGGGCTCAAAGCCTGGCAGGCCATCTGGATCAATCAATGACCCTAGCTGCCATCACCACTATGAATCGCGACTACTATGATCTTATTGGTCATCGTATGTTGGAAACCTATGCACGTTACTGGCCCGGCGACTGTGTGCTGTATGTTTATACCGAACAGTTTGAATTGCCCATCGCAGCTCATAACATACGCAGCATAGATCTCTATGAAGCCGTGGGTGAACGATTGCATGCCTTCCTGGACTGGCGTGGTCAGCACTACACACGCAAGTTCGCTTACAAGGCCTATGCTTGGATACACGCCATGGAAACCCTGGACCGAGATTGGTTGTTCTACCTGGATGCCGATACCGAGACCAAACAACCAGTGACCCGCAAATTCTTGGACACAATCACGCCCCAGGATGCCCTGTTGACCTACATGTATGCCCGGGCCACACGCCTGGATGAACAAGGACATGAAATAGTGCTTGATAATGCCGAGACCTGTATCTATGCCTTGAATCGCCGGCACGAGTTCGCTGACCGTTTTCGAGAGAGATACACTGAAATCTACGAAACACGCGAGATCGGAGACAGCTCGCGCTATATCAAGTGTCATGACACCTGGGTCATGGCCGAGTGTGTGAGATATGCTGAAAAGCATGGTGTCAGGATCAACAACCTACATCCCGAACGCGACCGACGCACACCCATCAAGGCCACGGTGCTATGGCCCTACTTCAATCACTACAAGGGCCAGAAGACCAAGCAACAGGTGGCCAGTGAGCTATAAACTCCCCTACGAAAGCCGGCGCCATAGCCAACACGGCGAAGATGGAATTATCCAGACCATGACTGAAGCCATTCGCGATCCCAATCACTATTTCCTAGAGATTGGCTGGGGAGATGGCACTCAAAACATGACTCGCAGCTTGATTGAACAGGGTTGGCAAGGTGTGGCCATAGATGGAGCGCATCAACCCCGTATAGAGCTGCCCGCTGGGGTCAAGTTCCGCTCACTGTTTATCACGCCCGGCAACCTGGACCAGGCCCTGGCCGGAGTACCTCGGGATCTAGATTTCTTCAGCTTGGATATCGATAGCTTTGATTTTGAAGTGGCCCGGTGGATCTTGTCTCGTGGTTATAGACCGCGTGCCGTATGCTTGGAGTTCAATCACAGATTTGGTGCCACCTCCGTGGCCAGTTTCCCCTGTACAGAGCAACGTGGCAAGGGCATCTATAACAAACACCACTTCCATGGCGTGAGCCTGGCCAAGTATCGGCAGTTCTGGCAAGCGCAGGGTTACACCTATTTTGGATTTGATTCCAGCTGCGTGAATGTGTTTTTTTACCACAGCGAGCAGGTAGAATCTCTAGCACATCTACCCATACTGGGCGATCATGACCTTCCAGACCCTGGCGACCAGGTACGCAGTGCAGTAGAACAGCACCGGTACTGGCGAACCAGGCTCACCGAAATCTACCAGCCTCTATAGGTACTGGCGCATGTGCCGCCAGCAGTGGCCCTGCTCAAGGTCACGATGACTCCAGTGGAACTGGCTGATTCGCCTTGCCCAGGTTTCGCGATCGAACGTTTGGGGTGATTCAATCTTGGCTAGATCGTGATTGGTCACTTCTCGGGCCTGACTGTGCGCAGGATCTGTGACAAATGTGGGTATGCCTTCCATCACAGCAGCCACGGCCGGACTGCTGTTGTGGTTTACCATGGCCCAGCAATTGACCAAATCAGCTGTGAGATCACGCTGTGTGCTCACTGCCACTGATACCAGACCCGCACGCCGGCATTGGTTGAGCACATCGCGGATGTATCCGGGTGCCTGCTTGTCGCCGGGATGCGGTCGTAGCACGATGGGTCTTTTGGTGAACTGTCTCAGTACCTGTACAGTATTGAACGCCCAATCGCACACACGGTAACGGTCCATGCTCCATCCACCCTCTCGTTGCAGGCACAACAACACATGCTGCCCCTGTGTGCGCCAGGGCTTGAGCCACACTGTCATGTCACGCTGTATCTGTTGCCACCGAGCAGGATCGGGGCGATCATCGCAGTACTGTCCCAGGACAGGAAACACATGGTCATAGCTAAAACGCAGATAGTAGTAGGGATTGGTGGTATCGCGATACAGGAATAGATTGCTGTCCGCGATGACCACACGCCCACCAGTCTCGCGCTGTTTACGAACGATCTCGTCGCGCAGCACTAGATGTGGAGATTTTTTGTTACCTAGGTGCGCCCAACCCAGGATCACAGCCACATCGCAGGGTTGCCATTGCAGGCTATGGCTCACGATACCTGAATCTCCGGCAGCGACCACGCCCGCGATGAATTTTGGTATGGTGGCATACTTGCCCGGATCTTTGCTGGGTGTGGCTACCAGGCTGCGGGGCAGTGTGTTCAAAAACCCTATTACGGTTGGCATCGTTGTTGAATCCTGGGCCAAAGCCGGTGCCATAGTGCACCTGTCCTGATCTGTCTTTGACTATATTGGTTGTTGGCCAGCATCTGCATCCACTGCACTATTTCTTCGTGACTGGCCAGCCTGGGATCAGACATATCTTCGATAAAATGGCTGCACAAAGCATAGGCCATATTGGCTTCGTCCATGGTGATAGTGGGCACGCCTCTTAGTACCGCGTCGATCGCGCTGCCGCTGCTGTAGGTCACACAGATTCCACACTGGTCCAGATCTTGGTCCAGTGTATGATCCAGGCCCGACCACCAGGTGACGTTGGTGTAATTAGACAGCAGAACCGGAGCTAGATCACGCAGCAGTTCCTGTCGGCCTTTTGCGCTGAGGGCTGGATGCAGCCTTACTCGCACAGCACGATCAGTGTGTGATCGTATCTGCTGCAGGCAATGCAGTATCCATTGGGCTATGTCTACACCGCGCACACTCGCGTCGCCGGGCAGCTGGGTTAGCAGCAGTATATCGCCTGTGCGATGATCGCGCCAGCCTGGCCAGACATCCAGACCCAGCTGCCGGATCACAGTGTCGCAGTGCAGTTGATCTATTTCGTTGTCAAAGGCATCCTGACCATTGAGGAATCCGTTGAGTCCCACACGATACCAGTCGTGCTGACCATCGGCACGCACCACGCGCCCCAAAAATGGTGTCTCCACGTAGACCACCTGCTGGGCGGCATGTAAAATGTTTTTACGACACACATGATGCTGGGTATCTCGGTCCTTGATCGATCCAAACTGTATGGCCATATCACAACTGGGCACTTCAACACCGTAGTGCAGTCGCAGATCAATTTGATGATGCTTGATCAGTTCCTTGTCAGTGGGGTTGCCCAGAATCTGATTGAAATAACTGCGCAGACCCTCGTGCATGCTGCGCAAGATCATGCTTTCGTGCACGCTACTGGCGCTGTAGAGACATGTGAGTATTTTCATAGATCAGTGGCCAACATTTTATAAGCAGTACCATCTCGCAGTTCTCGTACATGGAATTGACCATAGCTGAGATGGCACAGCCAAGTATGTATGAGGTCAGCGTCGGGCCAGAAGGGATCATCTATGCAGCCAAGATCGGTATTGGCCACAGCACGAGCCGCATGCGAGGGTGCCAGCACAAAGGCCGGCACACCGGCCAAGATAGATTCTATGGCGGCTGCGCTGTTGAATGTGACCAGGGCATGCGTGTCTTGTGCCAGCACACGACTCAAGGGATCCTGTATCATGCGCTGCTGTCGATTGCGCACACGTTCACGCACCACCACGGGACGATCTGTCACAGATCGGATAGCGGCCACGGTATCGGACAGCCACTGCGCCCGGTCAATGCCATAGTATTTGCAGGGTTTGTCGTCGGGCGCGGCCACGATGATACGCCGGCCGTGACGCCGTTGGGGTAACTGGATACCAAACTGCTCCAGGCGGTCGGCTGGTCGGGGCTGGATGGCACCATGCTGGAGATCGTTGGGCACTATGCGGTGCCACAGTTTCCAGCCCTGGGGATTTTGGGCATTGGGAGTGTTGCCGAAGTAACCGGTATCCATGTAAAAGAACTGACGGTTACGTTCCCGGCATCGCTGCATGATACGGCCTTTGAGGATGCCGCGCAACACGATGGGTTGATCGCTGGCATCAAAATCAAAATGATCGGTATTGGTTATCCGACCACCTGCGCCCTGGGCCATCATGTTGATGTACTGATCCTGGCCGTTTTTGCTGAGAAAGATCCACTGGGTCATCGCAGGATCTTGATCGTGCACTGCTGATAGCTATTGCGCAGCAAAGGCTCAAACTCCCGATCGTGCATACTGACCCATTCGGCCAGGGCCTTGTATTCGCCCTGTGACCATAGCGGATAATCTTGCAGATTGGTCCAAGGGCACATTTCATCAAACACCAAGATGGATCCGGGCACCACACGGTCATTGAGCAAATGCAGCACAGTACGGGCGCTGCTATATAGATCACAGTCCACATGCAGGAAACTGACAGGGCCGGCGTTGTTAGCCAACCAGGCAGGTATGGTGTCCTGGAACCAGCCGGCAACCAGGCGGACATTGGGGGCAAATACCGGCAGTTCTTGCTCCACACGCAGATCAAAATGTCCAGCAGGATGATTGGTGTGGGTGGGCTCGTGGGTGTACCAAGGCTCGGGCAGGCCCTGGAAACTGTCAAACCCCCAGCAGGTCTGCTGGGCAAAATGCGTGCTGATATGTTGCATTGTCTTGCCGCGATACACACCAAATTCCATTACGTGACCAGCCAAGGTCACATGGGTCATGGCCTCTAGTAGATGACGTTTGCGATCTATGCCATTGCTTTTGAACTCGGCTGTGATCAGTTTGGCCGAACGCAAGTGGTCGATATGATAGTTCTGGCTGTTCACTATCACTGCGTTTGCTCGCAATGGTTTGTAAGGCTGTGTTCACGCAGCCATGTGTCGGCCTGCTGGGTGTCTCTGAAGTCGTTGAAGCAAGGAGCACCCAAGGTCCAGTGCAGCAGTTTAGCATGGGGATTTACACCATACTCGTCGGGTAACCAGTTCCATTCGGCCGGCAGTGATCCTATGCGTTCATCCTGCAACCATTGGAAGCGATGTAGGTATTCTCCAGTGGCCTGGTTCACGAATTCTGGAGTTAGCCTGCGCGTGGGGAAGTTGGCGCAGTTCCAAAGTATCACCGAGCTCCAGTTCTTGCGCGGATAATCCTGGTTGACGTTGCCCATAAACTTTTGTGGACGTCGTGTTTGGTAGTCGTGCTTGACCACCATGACGTCTTTGGTGTAATCGCGCAGATTCCAGAGTTCGGCGATATCGGCCTGCACTACCATGTCGCCATCCATGTAAATGGCCCAGCCCTGGAATCCGGCCAGCCAGGGCACCAGAAAGCGACTGTAGATAAACTGATTGCTGCCGTCACTATGCGTTTCTCGGTAACCGGGCAGGAGATTCAAGGCCAGCGGTATGATGGCCACGGGTCTAGAGCTGTGCCTGATGATGCTGTTGGCACACACATGGAAAACCACAGCCTCGCGGGGGTCGTAGCCTAGATAGACCGGAATGATTTCCATCAGCCCCAGCGAACCAGTTGGTTGCGTTCGATATCTTCTTCTTCGCAGCGATCGCCATACTGGATCTCTACGATCTTGAGTGGTACCGGTTGCTCATTGATCAGCTGGTGCCACTCGTTGGGCGCGATGTGTAAGAATTCATGTCGCTGGAAGATACCGTTCAACTGGGCGTCTGTACTGGTATTGATAGTGTACACAGTGGCAGTGCCTTCGCTGACCAACCAGAATTCCGCTCGCTCCTGGTGGCGCTGCATGCTGAGGCTGGCCCCGGGACTCACTGTAAGCTCTTTGACCTTGCAGCCTGCGACTTCGTGCAGTACTCGATAGTAACCCCAGGGTCTGGGCGTTTTTGGAGCCTTCCAATCTTCCAGAATCCAGCTGCTGCTGTTGGCCTTTTTTGTACCGCCCACACCAAAACGGAATTCTACGTCAGGCACCCCGCAGTTCATTTCGGGTATGTTTTTGCGAGTTCGGTCGCCGCCGTTGGCAAAAATGATGCGGCTGTTGGGGTATCGGGCGCGAACCTTCTTGATCGCTTCGATGCTGTGGTTGTCACTGTCATCATAGGTGATGGTTTCATCCACCATGCGCAGGTTCCCAACCACGCCCAAACGTTCGCTCAAGGGCATGAATGCTCGGCCCTTTTTGCGAGCCAGCCACTCGTCCGAATTGAGTCCCACTACCAACCGATCTCCCAGTTCACGTGCGGCCTGGAAGTATGCGATGTGTCCTGAATGAATGGGGTCAAATCCCCCGGTAACGATCACGATGGTTTCCATGGAAATACTTATGGGCTGCTATTACGGTAAATATGATTTCCTACACATGACACACGCTCTGACCAAACAGCAGATTCGTGCAGCCAAGGCACTGCATCGTGCTCAGAAACAGCCGCCCCGGGTAGTACGACGACATCGCATGGATGTGGGCTGTGTGATCCACGGTCGTGCCTATGACTGGGTCTATGTGGAGCGTCTGCGCAGCATGGTCGCCCGCAATCTGTCTGTGCCCGTGACCATGCATGTGTGGACCGAACACGATCGGTCAGTGCCACCTGACTATGTGAAACACTGCCTGGAAGACTGGCCCGGCATCTCGGGACCCAAAAAAAGCTGGTGGTACAAGATGCAGATGTTCAATCCTGAACATTTCGCCGGCGATCTCTTGTATTTCGATCTAGACGTTGTGATCTGCGACGGGCTGGACTGGATACTGGAATATTCCACGGAACGATTCTGGACCCTGAGAGATTTTCGTTATCTCCAGCGCAGCAGTTTCAACCGCATGAACAGCAGCATGATGTGGTGGAACGTGACTCAACAAGCCCAGACGTGGCAGCAGTTCCAGATCATGACCGCCGCAGTGGCCCAGACCCGCTATCATGGAGACCAGGATTTCCTGCAGGAATTCTTGGCAGCTGATCAACGGCGGTTTTTCCCCGACCAGCATGCCCAGAGCTGGCGTTGGTCCGCACGTGATGGTGGCTGGGATTTTGCCACGCGCCGATATCGTGCGCCCAACACCGGCACACGCATACAGCCCGGCGCGAGTGTGCTGGTATTTCATGGCCATCCCAAACCGCACGAAATCACGGATCCCGTTATCGACAACCTGTGGCGTTGACCGGTTGACAACCAGCGGGAGTTTTGCTACAATCGCGGTGCAGTAAAGGGCTGGAACGATCCAGCTGTGTGCTACTTTTTCTAAGGAATCGCGAATTATGAAAACCAATCTTATGGCCCTGGGCCAAACTTTTCTGTTTTTCGGCTATGTGGGCATCTTTATGCTGGCAGTGCATTATCTGGGACAGGCAGTAGGCATCGACCCCATGTACATTTTCCTGACAATTTTCCTGGGAGTGGTTGGGGTATTCATGTTCCAGATCCAACGAGCCCGTATCTTGGCCAACCAAGAGAATCGCAACATAACAATCACTGAGTGACCCGTGACATTCGAGAAAAATTTTTGTCCCAGTCCCTGGTTTCACATGAGGATAGGCAACAGAGGTGAATATGTATATTGCCGCTGGGCCAATAAAAATCAGGAAAAGTCGGATGTAAATATTTCTCAGATATCTCCCATTCACTGGTTTCAGCATGGAATGGCACCCACTAGAGCGATGTTGCTGGATGGCGTCGCTCCCAGTGGGTGTCACCGTTGCAGTCAGATGGAACAGCACCAAAAGGTCAGTGGACGACAAAGGCAATTGCTCAAACTGGGTGTCACAACGGACAAGTTCTCGGAGACATTGCTCAGCAGCTCGTGGATACCCGTGCTGAAACACAGCCATACACACAGCGGTCTTACTGACCAGACCCCCCAGGATTGGCAAATAGATCTGGGTAATTTTTGCAATTCAGCTTGTGTGTTCTGTAGTCCCCACTCCAGTTCTCGATTGGCCACTGAATATCATAAATTAGGACTGATCGAACAGATGCCTTCTAGGGCGTGGTGTGATGATAAGAATCTATTAGACTCTTTCATCCAGGATCTCAAAAAATGCAACAGAATAACCTACCTGCATTTCATAGGTGGCGAAACTCTGATAACTCCGGCATTTCGCAAAATATTAGATTCCTTGGTAGCTCAAGGTCTACATCGCGTTATCACGCTGGGATTCACTACCAATCTCACAGTCTGGGATCAGGAATTGGTAGAACTATTGTGCCAGTTCCACTCGATCAATCTTGGCATGAGTGTGGAATGTTTCCACCCTCTAAATGACTATGTGAGGTATGGCAGTGATATAGGCAAGGTTGAGCAGATTGCTAAAAAATGGTTGCAGGTGGCCAGCCAACAGCAGTGGCTGACTCAGCTCAGAGTTACACCTAATGTGCTGTCCATATGGTATCTAGACACTGTGTATGAGTTTGCGTTGCAGAACAGGCTGGCTGTTGAAAGCTGTAATTTTTTAGATCACCCCCAGTTCATGCAGATCAGCGTGCTGCCCCAACACATGCGACTACAGGTAATCGATCGTTTGCAATCCTGGGTGGATCAGAATGCAGTGGAGGCCCAGCCCCAGATTGTCAACACTCGTCACCTCGATTTTTATCACGCTCAAATCGTGCAAGATGCAACCAGTTATTTGCACTATCTACGAGAACAACCGGAACGCAGCGATCTGCAGACTGATTTGGTAAAATTCCTGACCACGCTGGAAAACAATCGACACAATAGGATCCTGGACTATCTACCGGAATATGAACAATTTCTCAGATCTGCTGGCTATCAATAAATTTCTCGAGATAAATCTACGTCTCGGGGTGATCAAGCACAATGGTGCACCTTGGGTTACTGTGTGTATCAACCAACAGCGGCTTTATGATGATTTCATTCGCGGTCCCTTGGACCTTACCGGTCTGGTTGGGCTAATGGATCCCATCACTATCAGCATTGATATGCGTGAAAAAAAGTATTCAGCTACATTGGAAACCGCAGTGACCATTGACCAGTTGGTTATCGAGCAATTTTCTATAGTGCCAGCCTGGACTCATCTAGCAACATATAGCAATGATCATGGGCAGGCGCATGCAACTAGCTATTTGGGGTTCAATGGCACCTGGTCCTTGCATATTCCTGCACCGTTTTATCACTGGCGGCATCGTATCCTTGCACAAGGATGGTTGCTCGAACCAACTATTCTTACCGGCGAAAAATGACCGTGACCTATGAACCCATAGTATGGCATCCCCACAACGGTGATAGAGTGAATCCTCTAAGCGAGGAACGCCGTAAGACCTACCCCGTGGTAGTAGAGATGAGTTTGCCACATGAATACATGGGACGGGATCCACGCAAGGTTTGGCTCTATGACACGTTCCGCAACAGCAGCTGGATGACCGAAGACATGTTCAAAATCACCCATATGCCCG
>Ga0129333_10003951_pt1 | contig 13898 bp, 13 predicted proteins | sample CPB6_08_DNA_FD_94474 | JGI IMG/M metagenome (GOLD analysis project Ga0129333, IMG submission 94474) | Freshwater to marine salinity gradient microbial communities from Chesapeake Bay, USA - CPBay_Sum_0.6_0.8_DNA | ecosystem: Environmental > Aquatic > Marine > Coastal | place: USA: Chesapeake... | reverse complement strand
GTGGCGGTGGTGCCGTCGAGGATCTGGCCGACAGCCTCCACGGGTGTCCAGCCCGGCGGCGGCGTCACCGTCACCGACAGCGTGGACGGCACGAAGAGCGACTGCGGCTCCGCCTGCAAGCGGTATGCCAGCTCGCCGTCGACCACCTTGAAGGTGCCCGGCGGGAGCGAGTACGACACCGAGAGCTGGGTCTGCCCGCCTGGGGGCGTCCAGCCGACGACCCGGATCATCCGGTGGCCGAACCCGTCATCCACCCATCCTCCGCCCAGCTGCGGGTGATTCTTGAACGGACGCACCGCGAAGCCGGTCGGATAGTCGGCACGGAAGCTGGTCGCGGTGTCGGGGACGTACATGATGTAGGCGTTCTTCAGCCACGACGTCTCGTACCCGACGCGCTCGGGCGGCCCCTCGGGACGATCCTGCGGTGTGGCGTTGGTGAGGGTGACGAGCTGTCGCACCTGCGCCGACCCGTCCTCCGCCAGCGTGGCCGACACCAGCACGTTGCGCTGCTGGAAGACGTCGACCTTGCTCTGGTTGCCGTTCTGCGTGTAGACCGCGGACCAGTCGCCGATGCCGGGATCGTCGACCTGCCCGGCTGCGCCCGAGCGCATGGCGAGGCGCTGCAGCTCCGGGTTGCGCATCCACGCCTGGAAGTGGCGGCCCGGCGCGGTGCTCGTGATCGCCTGGGCCGCGTTGACGAGGTCCTCGCCGCCCAGCAGCCGCTCGAGCAGCGTGTTGAGCAGCTCCTGGTTCGCGTTCTGCCGATCGACCGCGCCCTCCTGCCCGAACTCCTGGTAGGCGTCGATCAGCAGGATCTGGCCCAGGCGGGTGCCGTCGACCGTCCCGTACACCTCCGACTCGACCGGGCCCGTCGCGTCAAGCACCGCCGCGATGGCCGTCAGGTCGAGCGTGATCACTCCATCGACCGACGGGTAGTCGCCACCCACCCACGACTCGGCCATCTCGCGTGCGGAGAACAGCAGGTTCGGGTGCGTGTTGGTGACGACGAAGGGTGCCGTACGCGGATTCGTCGCGAAGAACGGGTTGTCGCCCGGACCCCACCAGTCGACGGGTGCGTTCAGCGGTGGGAACAGCTGCGTGCTCGTCGGGCCCTTGATCGGGATGGAGATCCGGCCCTCGTTGAACTCGACCATGATCAAGGTGAGCGGTGCACCCCCCGCGGCGCGCATCTCCGCCTGGTTGCCGATCGCGATGAGGTAGCGGCGCGGACCGTTCGCGCCGAGCGCGTCGGGCAGCACGGGCGCGATGCCCTCGAGCGACGCGACCGCGTCCTGCACGGGCTGCATCTCGGCGAGGGCCTCCTCGCGCACTTCGTCAAGAAGGCGTGAGGGCATCGTCGTCGCGACGATCGCCTCGAGATCCCCCTGAGCGGCCCCGAGGGCCGTGCTGGCCGCCGTGACACGATCCGGCACATCGGACAGCCGCGCGAGGTCGATGGCCCCGTCGGAGAAGATCTTCGCCCCGCTCCCCTTGCCCGACAGGTCGCCGTAGAGGGTGATGAGGTCGCCCGTCGCGACTGTCAGAGCCGAGGAGGCATCCACCACCCGGAGCCAGTTCTCGACCGCCACGTCCACTCCGGGGACTCGGCCGGCGAGGACGAAGGGCGCGATGTCGACGGACTTCTGCATGAGCACGGTCGCGTCCTCGGCGTCCTCGTAGTGACTCTGCGCCACGGCGTAGTCGCCCGCGGTGAGCCCCTCGGCCGCGGCGGCGAGGTTGTCCTGCAGCCCGTAGCCGCCCAGGGCGAGGTTCGCCGTCGACCACGCCAGGCCCGCCTGCATCCACAGCACGAGTCCGCCGACCCCGGCGACGAGAAGGCCGCCCAGCACAAGGCGTGGACGGCTCACAGACACCTCGTGAGTATAGGAGCGGCCCTCGGGGTTCCAGGGGCGCTGACGGATGCCTCAGGCGTGCTTGAGGGGGGCTGAGCGCTGCTCAGTAGGCCCCGTCGCCCGCGACGACGGCCTTGACCGTCTTGGCGACGATGACGAGGTCGAGCGCCGGCGACCAGTTCTCGATGTACTCCAGGTCCAGGCGCATGCGCTCCTCCCAGTCCGTCGTCTTGCGCCCCGACACCTGCCACAGGCCTGTCAGGCCGGGCTTGGTGAGGTGACGACGGTGGTCGGCATCACCGAGCAGCGGCATCTCGTCGACGAGCACCGGACGCGGGCCGACCAGCGACATGGATCCGGCGATGACGGCCGCCACCTGCGGCATCTCGTCGACCGACCAGCGGCGCAGGAAGCGGCCGAACGGCGTGATCCGGGGATCGGCCTTGTAGCGGTCGGCAATGCCCTCATCGGGCGCGCCGATGACCTCGTCACGGATCTGGTCCGACCCGACGTACATGGTCCGGAACTTCGCGATGCGGATGATCTGGCCGCCGCGGCCCACCCGGTCCTGGAAGTACAGCATCGGCCCGGGGCTGGTGAGCTTCACGCCGACCGCCGCGACGAGCATGAAGGGCAGGAAGAGCAGGAAGAGCACTCCCCCGACGACGATGTCGAGCGAGCGCTTGATCGCGCGCTTCGGGCCGGTGAGGTAGGGCTCGTCAAGGTGCAGCAGCGGCAGGTCGGCGGCCATGCGCATCGTGACGCGCGGACCGGCCACGTCGCCGACTGCGGGAGCGACGAGCAGGTCGACACGCGGACCCTCGAGGCGCCATGCAAGCCGCTGGATCACGCGCGGGCCGAGGGCCGGCGAGCTGGCCACCGCCACGGTGTCGGCGTCCTCCAGGGCGATCCGCGTCATGACCTCGTCGAGCCACGAGTCGAGCTGGTCCTCCGTCGCATCGAGCGAGAGCTCGTCGATCACGTCGACGACGGTGAACCCGGCAACCGGATCGCGGTCGAGCAGGTCGACGATGTCGGTCATCGCATCACCGCGACCGATGACGACCGTACGGTGCAGGAAGTGCCCGTAGCGGCGCTCGTGCCGCAGCCAGGCGCGCAGGCTCCAGCGCACGATAAGCAGCAGCACCAGGCCCACGACGAACGTGATCAGGACGAAGCCGCGCGACAGCTCGAGCTTCAGGGCGAAGGCCACCAGCGCGATCGCCGCGAACACGACAGCCGTGGCAGCCACGACCCGCTTGAACTCCTCCGAGCCCACGCCGAGGATTCGGGTGTCATAGGCGCCGCGCAGCACCAGGACCGCCATCCAGGCGGCGACCACGACGATCACGAACGACATGTACGTGGGGTCGTTGAGCTCGACGGAGTACGGGATGGCCCAGCGCAGGATGAAGCCGGTGATGCCGGCCACGATGATGGCCAGCAGGTCGAGCACGACCGCTCGCGTCGCGTAGACCCGCAGCGGGTCGCGGCGCAGGTGCGCCCGATCCCGGTGGGAGTGCGCCTCGGCCCAGCCGATGCGCGAGGGCATCACCAGGGGGATGGTGTGGTGGATGTCGTCGGAAGCGGCGGCGGACCCCGTCACGGGATCGACGGCCGGCTTGCTCTCCTCCAGCGACACGCAGCACCTCCTCACCGACCACGGTAGCAGCGCAGGGCCGGAACCCCGGTTTCCTGACCGGTCCTGGGTGGCCGCCTCAGACGCACACGACCCCGACCACCTTGGCTGCCCGCACTAACGAGGTGTCCAGCGTCGCGAGCGGCTCGCCAGTGAGCATGGCCACATGGAGGTAGGTGGCGTCGTAGGCCGACAGCTCGTACGCGACAGCCAGCGACATCACAGCCTCCAGCGAGCCCTCCTCGACCGTGGCCACAGGCAGGCTCAGAATTTCCCCGAGCACGTGCGCCGAGGTCGCCGCGGAAACCTTGCCCTGCCGACGCCAACGCGTCAGAACGCTCGTGACCTCGAAACGCCACAGATGCGGGACCAGGACCGCGTGGTCGTCAAGGAGGGAGCGCCTCTCGAGCGCCTCGGGGATGGCGTCGTGGGCGAACCACTCCAGCGCCAGGGAGCTGTCGAGGATGACGGCATTCACGCGCGACCCTCCTCGATGGCCTCCTTGATGGTCATGCGCGACGGCAGGTTGACGCGGTGCTCATCCACGCGACGCCAGAACTCAGCCCAGTCACGTGTGGCGGGGGAGTCGGTGACCGGGACGAGCCGGGCCACGGGCCGTCCATGCTTGGTGATGGTGACCTGCTCGCCCGCCTCGACTCGCGCCAGCAGCTCGGACAGGTGCGTCTTGGCCTCGAAGGCCCCCACGGTGACGGTCATGCCGGCACGGTAGGCCCGGATCAACCAGTCGTCAACCAGTTGTGGGACGTGGAACCCCGCCTACTGCGTGTAGAACCGCACCGGCACGTCGGTCAGCGTCACTGCGGCACCGCCGGACGACTCCGTGCAGTTGGCCAGCGGGTCACACACCAGTGCGGTGCCCTCCGGCGCGGTGTAGGGCACCTCACCGCTCTGCGCCCACGCCACGACCCAGGAGGAGCCGTCACGGCTGAACGTGCACGTGACCGCGCCCGACGCCTCCTCGCACCCCTCGAACTGCGAGCCCAGCACCCAGTTCTCCAGCGCGAAGAAGCCCTGCTCGGCCTCCGAGCCCGGGAAGGCCTGCACGCCGAGGAGGTCGTAGGGACCGCGGGGCGTCCAGATGTACCAGTAGGAGCGGTCGACGCCGTAGCGCAGGTCGTCGATGTAGGTGCGGACGACGAAGCCGGCAGCCCGCGCACCGGTGATGTCCTGCTTGGGCAGGTCGCCGGGACCGGCGAGGCCGTAGTTCAGCTCGGTGTCCCACAGCGGCAGGTCGGGGGCACCGGCCTCCGTCAGGTCGGCCTTCACCGCATCCAGCAGCGCGCCGCGCGCCGACGGGTCGCCGTCGGCTGCCGGGTAGGTGTGGACTGCGAAGACGTCGACCGGCCAGCCCTTCTCGCCGAGCGCCTTCAGGTATGCCGGGAAGAACTTCTCGTACGGGCCGGTGAGGCGCGTCGACGGCGACGCTGACACGACGAGGGCATCCGGGTCGATCTTCTTGATGATGTCGTAGGCCCGCTTGGTCAGGTCGGCCATCTCCTCCGGCGTGCCGTTCCAGAAGTTCTTGAGGTTCGCCTCGTTCCAGATCTGGTACGACGAGATGCGGCCCTTGTAGCGGGTGACGACCTCGGTGACCCACGAGTCCCAGGCCGCGAGGTCCTTCGGGGCGCTGGCCGCACCGGGCTGCGGGTAGTCGTCGGGGCCGATCTCCTTGGCGTTCCACTCCGGAGTGGTGCCGAGCACCATCAGGACGTCGGTCATGCCCTTGGACTGTGCGTTCTCGAGGATGCCCTCGAGGTTGTCCCACTTGTAGACGCCGGGCTCGAGCTCGATCTGCGACCACGCCGTGCCGTTGTCCCACAGGCGCAGCGCGCCGAATGGGGCGGATGCCCAGGCCCCGCCCTCGGCCCCCTCGATGTGCATGCCGATCAGCGACGACGGGATGCCGGGAACGGACGGTGCCGCCGACTCCGCCGGGGCGGTCGGACTCTCGGCCGCGGGTGCGTCGCCCGAGCCCCCTGAGGAGCACCCCGCGAGCACGAGGCCAACGGCGGCGACCGCCGCAGAGGCGAGGACTAGCTGGCGGGGTTTCCGAACCATTGCGGCATGCTCCCAATCGTCACCTGGGACCCAGCGGCGACCGGCGTGCACTGGTTCAGCGCATTGCAGGTCTGGGTCACGTTCGCGGGCACCGTAAAGGTAGCCGACCCCGAGTCCAGCCACGCGACCACGTCAGGGTTCACCGCATCGCCGAACTGGCAGACGTTGGGCGCACCGCCCTTGCCCTCTTGGCAGGAGTAGAAGGACCCGCTGAGCCAGGTGCGCACGGTCTGGTAGCCGATGGCCCCCTCAGTGCCCGTGTACATCTGGATGCCGACGAGGTTGGAGTTGTTGTACCAGTAGTACCAGTAGCCGCGATCGATGCCGTAGAGCACGTTGTCGAGGTACGTGGCCGCCGTCCACCCCGCTGCATTCGCACCGGTGATCACCTGGCGCGGGATGGCTCCCGGACCGGCGATGCCGTAGTTGACCTCGGTGTCCCACAGGGCCTTGCTCGACGGGACACCGGCCTTGGCCATGTCGGCCTGCACCTGCTTGATGTACGTGACGCGATCCGCGGGCGTCCCGTTCGCGGCCGGGTACCCGTGGAAGGAGATGACGTCGACCGGCCAGCCGGCCTTCTTCAGCGACTTCAGGTACTTCGGGAAGAACTTCTTGTACGCGCTCTGCAGGCGCACCGTCGTGCTGGCGGCCACGATCTTCGCGCTCGGGTCGTACTTGCGGATGATCTTCGACGCCTCGACGGTCAACTGCGCCATCTGCTTGGGCGTGCCCTCCCAGAACGTCGGCAGGTTCGCCTCGTTCCAGATCTGGTACGCGTCGATGGACGCGCCGTAGCGCTTCACGACGGCGGTGACCCAGTCGGTCCAGTCCTTCATGTTCTTGGGCATCGACGCCGCGCCCTTGTTGGGGTACTTGCCCTGCTTGGGGTTGGCAGCCGCCCACTTCGGGGTCGAGCCGAGCACGTAGAGGATCTGCAGGTTCTGCTGGTTGGCGTTGGCGATCGCGGCGTCGAGGCCGTTCCACCAGTACTTGCCCTTCTTCTGCTCGACCTGGCCCCACGTGACGCCGGAGTCCCAGAGGCGCACTGAGCCCTCGTTGACGGTCGTCTGCTCACCCTGGGAGATCTGGGGGATGTGCATGCCGAGGTTGACGTCGGTGACCGGACCCCCTGAGGAGTCGGCGCCGGCGGGAGCGGCCAGCGCGGCCCCCGATGCGGCGAGGGCGACGGTCAGGACGGCTGCGGTGAGGGCACGGCGCATGCTCACAGGGCCTTTCAGGAGAGGACAGGACTCCCGTCGACCCTAACCCAGCAGGACCCTCCGACCGTGCGACCGACGCGCGCCGAATCCCTTGCTATTGCTCACGACGCCGCAGGACGTACAGGCTCTGGCCGTCCGTCTCCCGGCCGTACTCGAACCGGTCGACGGCCAGGCCCGCGGCGTTCACGTGGTCCTCGAAGTGCCGACGGGAGAAGCGGGTGCAGTGCAGGCGCCCCTTCCACTCCAGGGGCCCGTAGCCCTCGGGGTTCTCCTCCCAGCCGGGCACGTCCTCCTCGACGAAGCAGGTCACGAACGCCCGGCCGGTGAGGTCGAGGGCCTCGTGGATGAGCCGGAGGTAGGCCGGGGTGTCCTCGTCATTCATGTGTGAGAAGACCGAATACGCGTAGAAGACGTCGACGGAACCGGGCTCCGCGCCGAGGGTGCGCTCGCGGCTGCCATCGGGGTTGTAGCGCTCGTTGCCGACGTCGAGCAGGGTGAACCGGTACCCCGGGCCGGCGAGGTGGGCATCCGCCCAGGCGATGAGCTCGGGCTGGATGTCGACGCCGTGGTAGTCCGCGATGCGGCCGCCCTGGTCGGCGTAGCGCTCACGAACCCCCACGGCGAGGCGCCCAGCGCCGCACCCCCAGTCGAGCAGGCGCGAGTCGCGGGTCAGCCCGCAGTAGTCCTCCAGGCGCTGCACGTCCCGCACGGCCGTGGCGATGAAGGCGACGTCGTCCTTGAAGTGCTCGCCGCCCATCCGGTACTTCCCCGGTGGCAGGACGGGGGCGGCCGCACGTGCCTTCCGCGAGAACATGCCCGCAGCCTATTGGCTCGCCACGTCCCCCTTGCTGCGTCAGTAGGTGAGCCGAAATCGCCAGATCGTGCTCACCTAGTGACGCAGCAAGGGGATCTTGTTCTCTGCGCTGCAGGTCACCTGAGGGAGACGTACCGGTTAACCGTCATCCCGGCCAGTCCCCGCGCGGCGGCCCTCGCATCGGGCTCGTACGTGGTGATGAGGGTGTAGTCGCGCGATGCGCTCGACCGCCCGGAGAGGGTGAATGTCACCTGGGCCTGCCGCGCACCGCCGACCCTGACCGATCGCACGGTGTCCTGCTTCGGCACTGTGTAGCGACCCTCGGACACCGTGCGCACTAGACGGAAGGTGACCGGGCCCGTGGCCCCCTTCTTCGACAGCGTCGCCGTCATGACCCACTGGTTCCGGTCCTGCGCTGACCTCTGCGGCTCCGCGACCGCGAGAGTGACGCCAGCCCGGCTCCCGGACCCCTCATTTCCCGCCAGCGGAGCCACGGTGAGATCCACCCCGGCACCCGCAGCCGCATTCTCGGAGAACGCCCAGCTGGCGATCGCCGGACGGTTGCTCATGTCGGCCGTGGGGTCATTTGGGTCCACCTGGCTTGCTGGGCCGCCAGTGGTGTCCGGCGGATCCCCGGGTGCGGACGCGGCCGGCAGCGCGCTGAAGACCATGGCGGCCATCAGTCCGGCAGAGGCGAGTGTCGCGGTGGCGATGCGCTTCGTCGTGGCCATGCGTGCACCGTATCCCCGACACGCGCGCCTGAGAAGGCGTACCGCCCAGAGTTACAGCAGGCCCATGTGCCCGGCCGCCTCACGAAGCTCGTCACGTGCATCCGGGTGGGCGGCGCGATCGATGATGTTGCGCGCCTGATCGCCCTCGCTGCAGCCGAAGCACTGCGCGAGACCGTGCTCGGTCGCGACCCAGCTGTGCTGGAAGCTCGTCACCGGCTCGCTGATGAGCGGCACGATCGTCGACACATCCGCCTTCGCGTGCCATGACGGCAGGGCCATGAAGGCCTGCCCACCTCGGGAATGCAGGGCACCGACGATGAAGTCCGTGGAGCCGCCGAAGCCCGAGTAGATCGTGCCCCTGACTCGACTGGCATTCGCCTGGTCGAACAGGTCGACCTCGAGTGCCGCGTTCACGCTGGTCATGCGCGCCTGGCGCGCGATCTCTCCCGGCGCGTTCGTCTTCTCGGTGCGCAGCAGGCGGATCCGCTTGTTCAGGTGCACCCACTCGTACAGCTCCTGCGAGCCGAAGATGAACGAGGCGGTGATCGGTACATCGGTGTCGAGCGCGTCGCTGCGGTGTAGCTCGTGCACCCCGTCACTGAACATCTCCGTCCAGATCCGCAGGCCACGTCGGGGGGTCAGGGCGGACAGGACCGCATCCGGCACGGCCCCGATGCCGAGCTGCAGGGTCGACTCGTCCGCGACGCGCTCCGCGATGAGCGCGCCGATCTGACGCGATGCCTCGTCGAGGGGCCTTGAGGCTGGCGACGGGAGCGGCTCGTCCACCTCGACGAGGAAGTCGATCTCGTGCTCGTATACCTGCGCATCACCGTACGTGTAGGGCATGCGGACGTTGGCCTGCGCGATGACGAGACCACCACGCTCCCGCACCGCCTCGATAGCCGCGGGCAGGACGTTCACCTCGGTGCCCAGGCTCACGGTGTCATGGCGTCGCGCGGACGTGTGCAGCAGGACGACATCGGGACGGTACTGCTCCCGGTACAGCACGGGGACGAGGCTGAGGCGGCATGGGATGTAGTGCAGTCGGTCATGCCGGCGCATCGCGGGCCCGACGAACGCGGTCTCGTACGTCACTCCCGCCCGATCGGGAATGGGCCGCTGGGCATTCAGCATGTGCAGGCGGTACTCGGGCACCGTCTCGTCGAGGGCATTGAGGATGACCGTCGGCGTCGCGAAGTTCCCGGAGGCGACGACACGAGGATTGTCGGGAAGGCTGCCGAGGGCGCTCTTCAGCTGCTCGACCGTGACGACGCGCATGGGTGAATCCTTGCACTGGAGCGGCGAACAGCACGGGTCCAGACGATGACTGCTGTGCCACACTTGCCCGCATGCGGATCGACTGGCCGAATGCCAAGGTCTACGTCGCCGGCCACAACGGGCTCGTCGGATCGGCGATCGTACGGGCCCTCGAGGCTGCGGGCGTGGGCGAGATCGTCGGCTGGCGGTCCGCCGAGTTGGACCTTCGTGACCGCGAGGCCACCATGGACGCGATCAGCCAGGCACGGCCCGACGTCGTCATCGACGCCGCGGCCAAGGTCGGCGGGATCATGGCGAACTCGACCTACCCGGTCGAGTTCCTGAAGGACAACATCCTGATCCAGACCAACATCATGGACGCCGCGCACGCCATCGACGTCGACCGGCTGCTGTTCCTCGGATCGTCCTGCATCTACCCGCGCCACGCGACCCAGCCGATTCGGGAGTCGTCATTGATGACGGGTCCGCTCGAGCCGACCAACCAGGCGTACGCGATGGCGAAGATCTCGGGCATCTACTACATCGAGGCCCACCGCGAGCAGTACGGCCGCCACTGGATCTCGGCCATGCCGACCAACCTGTACGGCCCCAAGGACAACTTCGACCTCGAGACGTCGCACGTGCTGCCCGCCTTCATCCGACGCTTCCATGAGGCGAAGGTCAGTGGTGCGCCCACCGTCACCGTGTGGGGCACCGGAGCACCGCGGCGGGAGTTCCTGCACGTCGACGACCTCGCGCAGGCGTGCCTGATGCTGCTCGACTGCTACGACTCACCCGAGACCATCAACGTCGGCTGGGGCGAGGACCTCCCGATCCGTGAGCTCGCCGAGACCGTTGCCGACGTCGTCGGCTTCAAGGGCACGATCGAGTGGGACACCTCGAAGCCGGACGGCATGCCCCGCAAGCTCCTCGACACCAGCCGCATCAACGCGCTCGGCTGGAAGCCCGGCATCACGCTGCGGGACGGGCTCGCCAGCACCTACGAGTGGTACGTCGCGAACGTGGCGTGAGGCCAGCGGCATGAATGACGAGATGGACGAGCAGGAGGAGCTCGACGCGCCCGTCCAGGCGCTGCTCCCGGGGCGCAAGGCCATGGTTGTCCGTCTCACCGCGAAGGCCGGGATGCGCCCGGCACTGCTGGACACCCTCAACACGTACGCCGACGGCCTGGCCGAGGAGCCCGGCACCGAGGTGTTCCTGGTGTCCATGGACGCAGACGACGACAACCTCGTGTGGCTGTTCGAGGTGTTCAAGGACGAGGACGCGGAGACCGAGCACCGGGCGTCGCAGGGCTTCGCGACCATGGTCGGATCGCTCAACGAGCTGCTGGAGGGTGCGCCGGCGATCCTGCGCATGGAGCCACTTCGGCTGGTCATGCAGGAGTCGCTGCTCGAAGAGGACTGGGCGTTCTGAGCATCAGTCGACCGTGGCTTATCGCCGGTGGCTTCGGCGTTGGGTGGCTCGTCATCCTGCTGGCGGGATCGGACTTCCCGCCGCCCCTGGGCTTCCTGTGGGTCATCGCCGGCCTCGTCGCCGCCGTCGTCGTGATCGGCACGGGGATTCCGCGTCTGTGGAGGATGCAGCACGAGCGGGGGCCGGCACCGGTCCTGCGCCGGTGCCTCGGCCTGGGCGCGGCGATCGGCTTCGCGCTCTCACTGCTGCTCATCGCCCTCAACCCCCGGGATCCTTCGGGCCCCGCGCCCACCACCGCCGGCTTCGTCCTCTGGGTTGTCGTGCTGACGTTCATCGGCACGGTGAACGGCGCGTTCGTGGGATCGGTGACCGTTCTGAGCCGTCCAAAGCGTTGATCTCGTGATCCTACCGTCGGTAGGATCACCCTATGACCGCTGAGCCCACCCCAGAGCCGCCCGCCGAGGCCTCTGCGCCCGGCAGTGCCGTCGAGGACGCCTTCGTCAACCTCCTGGCTGGGCCCTTCGACAAGGTCAGCATCACGATGCCGGCAGCACTGAAGGCCCGAATCGCGGCGCGCGCGGCGGACACCAACTTCTCCGCCTATGTCTCCGAGGTCCTCGCCCGCGAGGAGCGACGCCTCGCGCTCATCGACTTCCTCGACTACATGGACGACCTCTACGGGCCCCCGAGCGCAGAGGACGAAGCCCGACTGGACAAGAAGCTGGAGGCGATGTGGGCAAAGTACGAGGCCTACCAATCAGGTCAGTAGTGCTGGACGCAACCGCGTTGACCACTGCGGCAGATGAGCACTCTGACGCACGGGGAGCCCTCCGACGGTGGCAGGAGGACGGCGCCGATGTCTTGACCACTGCCGCCACCCTGACCGAGGTGCTGCGGGGCCATCCCCGCGATGCGCACATCCATCGGCTCCTCGCCTCACTCACCATCCGGGTCGTCGACGAGCACCTCGGGCGTGCTGCCGGCGAGCGCATCGGTCGCCGCGCGATGAGAGGCAACGTCACCCTCGATGCTCTGGTCGCTGAACTTGCGTCGTCACTGCCGCGGCCCGTCGTCGTCCTCACCTCCGACGTCGATGACATCACCGCGCTGGTCGACGACGACGTGATGGTGCTCGACATCGCAGCGTGACTCAGGTCAACTCGTCAGTCGCCGGACCTCACTCGAACGACTAGCCGGGAGCCGCTATCGACACCTTCGAGGCGCCATGGCAATCCCCCGGTAGCAAACAGTCGACTGCCGAGACCGGGCGATCCGCCCGCCGGACCCGCCCCGTCATCGGTCACCGTGACCACCGCACCGGCGCCGTCATCGACCACTACCACCTCGACATTTGTCGCCGAGCCGTGGTGGAAGGCGTTGGCGATCCCCTCCTCCATCACCGCAGCGACATGCGCCGCCGCGTCACCCACCATCGCTGCCACACGCGGATCCAGGTTCACCGACACCGTAAGCAGGCCGTTCCATTGCGTGACCCGGGAATCGAGCAACTCCTGGAGGGTTTCGGACGACACGTCCAGCCGCTCGATCCCCGGCTCCTTGAGCACCGCCCTGGCCCGGACGAGAGCGTGGTTCACCTCCCCGAGGTCGCCTGACCTCGCCGCCTCATCCAGCGCCATCGCCGCCGCATACAGCTGCGTCTGCACGCTGCCATGGAGGATGAGGGCCGCATCCCTGGTCGCTCGGGCAACGGCCTCGCCGCGGGCAAGGGTCCCGATCGTCTCCCCATTCACCTCCCTCTGGAAGTCGGCGATCACCTGACGGCGTGTGCGACTCCATGAGCCGTAGGCCGAGGTGGCGACCACGATGACCGTGCCGAAGACCATGGTGGCGACGAGGTCCGATGCAGAGAGGCTCTGGCCGGTGAGCTCCTGACGAAGAGGGTTGAGGATCACCGTGGGCAGTTGCACCACGATCAATCCGACCAGATAGATCCTCGCGTGACGCTCCGGCCAGCGCCTCATGGCGGAGTTGAGCCCCATCATGATCGCGAAGATGAAGGCCACCGTCACGAAGAGCAGACCCAGGCCGATCGAGAGACCGTTGTCGACGATCTCACGTGGCGTCGTCGTGATCGCGTAGATGACGCTGACCGCCAAGGGGCGAAAGGGCTGATGCCTAGCGATGTTGCCCAGCGATGCGAAGACACCGGGTGTCGGGTGCCTCTGACGAGCGCGGTCCTCGAGCTCATGACTGAGTGGACGCACCGTCGCCTCAGCAACGGCCCGCAACTCCGATGCAAGAGTGGAGGCATCAGCACCACCTGTGGCCACCAACTCATCGATGCGACTGAGCAAGGGCTCATTCGTCGCCTTGACCCGCTGCCCTACCTCCGATGCCAGTGCCTGCCGGATCTCCTGGAGGACCTCGGTCTCCTGCGCGCTGGCCAGTTGCTGCTGGACGGCCTGCGCGATCAGCTCCTCGCGCTGCACGCGAAAGCGCCATTGGGAGTCGAGTACCAGCGTGAGGAGCAGGCTGAAGGTGACCGTGACTGCGAAGAGCGGCACGAACTGCAGAACGATCAGGGCGGGATCGACCACGTCGAGAGCCAGACCGAGCACGATTGCTGTTGCGACATACAGAGTCCCGCTCACGAGTGCGGAACTGACGACCCATCGCAACGGCACCGGGTGCAGGGCACGATCGCGAAAGACGGTGCGATGCATCAGGTAGGCCCAACCACCCACCAGGACAACCGTTACGAGGCCGATCAGCAGCCACGCAATAGAGTCCGCGGGCGTCAGCGATGAGGCGACCAGAACCGCGACGGCGAGAGGTGCAGTGATCGCCAGCGCCTGCCACGAGATCACCCATCGACCGCCGAGGCGTTCCGTGAGGCTCGGCTCTGCG
>Ga0129333_10003950_pt1 | contig 13901 bp, 17 predicted proteins | sample CPB6_08_DNA_FD_94474 | JGI IMG/M metagenome (GOLD analysis project Ga0129333, IMG submission 94474) | Freshwater to marine salinity gradient microbial communities from Chesapeake Bay, USA - CPBay_Sum_0.6_0.8_DNA | ecosystem: Environmental > Aquatic > Marine > Coastal | place: USA: Chesapeake... | reverse complement strand
TTGATTTCAAAATCAGCAACGAAAGAATGGAACTTGTCAACAACCAAAGTGCCGTTCTCATAGTGAACAATGCAAGCAGTGTAGTCGTCACGGCCAACGCCACCACGGGCGGGGTCAAGGGCAAGTACATAAGCTCCTTGGAATTCAGGGCGTGGTGGTAGTGCTGCGCGGCGATCATCAATACAGGCATCAATAACATCACTGTTGACTAGTGCAGAAAGATTGCTGGCAAACTGCGCTCCATATTCCACTTTAAATTTTTCAGGGTCTCTCTGTCTTTCTGTGTCAAGAAACTCTTGCGAAATATTTGGGTTCATCTCCCATGTGGGGAGATTCACGGCTTGCATGAAAGGAAAGCGTCCTGATGATGCTTCTTTGAAATGTTGGTAGAAGATACCGTCAGTGAGCCATGGAGAAGAAAGTTCAAGGATGCGTCCTTTGCCGCCGAACTGAGCAATAGCGGGAGAAAGTGCGTCATAAATGCCACGGCCCCCACTATTTGCATCGCCCTCAGTGGCAAATGCAAGTTCGTCAAACACTGCACCAGCGCAAGCAAGACCACGAGCAGCGCGGCCAGATGTGGGAATAGCTTTAAATACGCAGTTGTTACTTAGTTCAATGATGTCGGCGGTTTCGCGAACAATTTCTTGAGCAAAGGGACTTTCAATGATTAACTGGCGAATATTGTTTAGAGCAATACGAGCCTGGTCTTGAGAGTTGGCGACAGTCACCACGTACCATCGTTCCCCTTTTCTAACTTTACGGCGATATTCTTCTTCTAAAACGAAGCACATATAGATGCATGCCACGGCAGCCATTAAGGTTTTGCCGCTTCTTCGCCCTAATGCCCACACTGCATGTGATTTTCCGGGCTGAAAAAATTCATCCAGAATACGAGCTTGAGAAGGATAGAGAGTTAAGCCAAGGGCATGTTTGGCGAATTGGCTGCAAGTAAGGTTCACTTGTATTTCAACAGAGACAATGAGAGTAGTTCAGTTTTAGGCACGAAGTATGCAATGCGTCCACCCGCTGGGTCTTTTTTCCATTGTTCTTTCATTGCATTAGCAGCTTGTATCCAACCATGAATTAGCGTAATGCGATTTTCAATTGTGACAAGCACCAATATCTTATCTGGACTTTCATCGAGTTGTACTATTAAATCGTAATGATGACGAGAGCGAGTTTTGATGTCAATATTGGGAGGAAGATCGGAAGAATTCCGTTTTGCCTCTGTTTCTTGATAAAGCTTATCTTCCATGCCAAGCATCACTGCTACCGCCATTTCACCTGCGGCGCCAAGCAAGTGATGGCGCAAGGCCAAAACGCCTTCCTCTGCCCCATTGTTTCTGCCCTTCCTGCCTTGCTTTTCGTTGAGAGACTGTCTGCGAAATGCCTCGGCGCGAGCGCGTTGCCGTTGATCCTCGCTAAAGGCAAAAGTAAGAGGTGGAGCCAGGAAGTCCATAATGGCCAGTTTCTACGGACAATGTATCCAGGTTTTAGACTAAAAGCAATACAACATAGCCATTAACATTCGTTATGGAAGGCGAAGCAATTGATCTAGGCCATGCCACAGCAGGCGGCATTCGCGCTGATGGTCTGCAGAATGTGCTGATTGGCATGGGCACTGGTCGTGACAAAGCGCAATACACTAAAACTACGGCTACTGTTTTCCTGGCGCAAGAAGAGCTTGAAAATCTTTATGGCGAATGGCTTCCTCGTCGCATTGTTGACATTTACGCAGATCAAGCCACACGAAAAGGCTTTAAAGTGCTTTTTGGTGGCGATGGTGTAAGAGCCGAAGAAGTACAAGGCATTGAACAAACTATTGAAGATCTTTACATTCTTGAACACCTCAACCTCGCAGCCAAAAACTCCCGCCTTTATGGGGGTGCTTGTTTACTTCTCTTTATTGACGATGGGCGTCCCGCTTATATGCCTGTCGATAAACGTAACATCCGTCGCATTGAAGAAATTGAATGTCTTGATCGATGGCAGATCGCACCAGTTATCAACGAAGAAAACCTCTACGACTATTCAAAAGCCACATATTATCAGATTATCTCTGGAGATTTAATCAACGAACCAACGCTCACGTACATCCATAAGGATAGGATTTTGCGCTTTGATGGCGATTGGCTGCCCTATCGCGTGAGGCAGCGTAATTATGGCTGGGGCATGAGCAGCTTACAAACTGTTTATGACAGCTTCCGTCATTATTGGACTGGCTTAAATTCAGCGGCCACTCTTCTCACTGAGTTTGATATTTTTGTTCACAAAGTGAGAGGCTTGGCTGCAATGTTGGCGGCTGGTAAAGAAAGCTCTATTCGTGATCGCTTGCAAGTGAATGATATGAGCAAGAGCATTTATCGCGGCTATGCGATTGATGCCGAGAAAGAGGAGCTTGAATTTATTAGTCGTAATTTTGGTGGCATTGGAGAAATCCTTGAAAAGCTGCGCGTAGACATTATTGGCGCCAGCAAGATTCCTCATACAGTGCTTTTTGGCGAAAGTCCTAGTGGACTTGGTTCCACTGGTCGTAGTGAAGAGCGTGATTTTGCAAAAACTTTAGCTGATTATCAAAGCACGCATTTCAAGCGTCCGATGAAAAAGCTGATGGAATACATCATGCTGAGCAAAGAAGGACCAACGAAAGGAACAGTGCCTGAATCATGGCGCATTTCATTCAATCCATTGTTTGAACTTAACGAGCGCGAAATGGCTGACGTGAGGGCTCGCGTGGCGGCTGTGGATGGCCGCTACATCCAACTGGGTGTCCTTACGCCTAAAGAGGTGGCAGACGCTCGCTATGGCGGTTCTGAATGGAGCATGGAGCTTACGCTCGATCCAAGCGTGGAACGCTCTAATGAAATGCCCACTCCAGAAATGAGTGGAACCACCCCTAAACGGGGTGGCCTGGCAGTGCCTCCTGGTGGTCGTGATCCAATGAACGAGGAGAATGGCACTCTTCCTATGGATGGAAGCAGGGAAGTCGAGGATTCTGCTGCAGGACTTTTCTTGCCTCGCGACTTAGAAGAAATTCGTGGCGACGTAACTTTTACTGATAAAGACTTGCATTCTCGTGCAGTGAGTGCTGCAAAGGCTAAATTTAAAGTTTGGCCATCTGCTTATGCAAGTGGTTACGTTGTGCAACAGTACAAGCAAATGTATAAGAAAAAGCACGGCTCATTGGGCGGTGCTTTTAAAAGCGATGAAGGTGAACTTCACGCCGATGATCTTGATCAATGGTTCAAGGAAAAATGGGTGAGGATTGGAGCCAATGGTGAAATTCTTGGACCCTGTGGTGCTCGTAAAGAAAAGGAAGGCAAGCCCAAATGCCTTCCTCAGGCAAAGGCTCAAGCCATGAGCAAAGAAGAGCGTCAGACAATAGTACGACGTAAGCGTGCCGCTGATCCCGACCCTGAACGCAAGGGGGCTGCAAAAATGGTCAGCAGCAAAACAGACGCCATTGAACCGTTAAAAACCAGCGGCCTAATTCTCGCGGATATTGACGAGGCTTCTCTTATTGACGAAGAGGACATTTCTGCTGCATTGAATCAATGGAAAGAAGAAGCGCCCGAGCGCTTCAAAGATATTTTGGAGGCAGAGGATGTCAAGCCTCAATGATCTTTCTAAATTTTCCGAAGCCATTGTTCGTTTTGATGAATCATCCTGGCGTTATGACCCTATTAGTGGTCGGTATCGCGGCGCTAACGGACGCTTTCTTAGCGCTCGCGCAGTGGAGGCATTGGTGGACGGTCGAATTAATAAGCTTGGCGCTGAGTTACGGCGTTTTACACGTATGCTTAGCGCTGGTGATATTACGCTGGATCAATGGCAAGGAAGCGTAAGAGAAGCTCTTAAGCTTGTGCATGTACAAGCAGCAATTATTGGTAATGGCGGACGCGAAACAATGGGAGCAGCCGACTGGGGGCGCATCGGGCAGCGTCTCCGCGTGGAATATGCTTACCTACAGGGTTTTGCTCGCGATCTTCTGGATGGCCGCGTTTCTAGTGCCATGGCTCTTGCTCGTATCGGGCTGTATGCTCAGAGCGTGCGAGGTAGTTTTTGGGAAGGCGCCAGTATTCGTCAAGAAAAGCAAGGATATAGCCTGATGCGTCGCATTCTTGATGCGCAAGCAAAGCATTGCCAAGACTGTCTTGATTATGCTGCTCGTGGCATAGTTTCTATTGGCAGCGTGCCGCTTCCTGGACAGCGCTGTGCATGCCGCGCCAATTGTCGATGCAGCGTAAAATACTTTCGACAACAAGCGCCAACAGTGGTAGTTTGAAATGGATGTTTTAGTTGGTAGCACAGGCCTCATCGGACAAGTGCTTCGTAAGTCGCATGAGTTTGGCGCTTGCTTCCATTCCAAAAACATTCACGAAGCTCCATTGCTTAAGGAGCCCATTGAGAGGCTTTATCTGGCTTGCATGCCAGCGAAAAAATGGAAAGCAAATGCGGCGCCGTTGGATGATTTTGACAATATGAACAGCATCATTCAAAGCATCCGGCATTTTCCAAGCCCAGCGGAAGTCATTGTTTATTCAACGATTGACGTGCATGGGCAAACTGCATATTATGCGGACGGAACACCAGAGATTTTTGCTATTGACTACGGCACCAATCGCTACATTTTTGAAATGCTCGTAAAGGCTACATTCCGCGATTCAGTGGTAACGATCATCCGCCTTCCTGCATTGTTTCATCGTCTTATTAAAAAGAATATTCTGTTTGATCTATTAACAAACAACAATGTAGAGAAGATTAATATCAATTCTGCTTATCAATGGTATTGCTTAGATGATTTATGGAAGGACACAAAAAAGGCAATCAGTGGAACTACCAATCAATTTTTTCCTGCTCCCATTGAAACCGCTGACATCATTCGGCGCTTCTTTCCTGACGCGAAAGTAAGCAGTGGTCCTCGCATTGAATACAACATCGGACCATATACGACAACAAAGCATGAGACAATGAAGAAGCTGGAGGCTTTTATCAATGCTTGGAATTAGCGCTATCGGCTGGAAAGATGAAGAAGAGGAGCAAATCTTAAGCGCGAATGCTGGAGCATTTAACGTGCTAGAAATTGTTCCTGCACGCATCTTTGCTCAAAACAAAGATTACGCTGATATTGCAAAAGAATATCGCGAAAGCTATGGACTCTGGGCCTATTCGGCACAGGCTTTATTCTTTCAAAGTAACGTGCAAAGCTTTGAAGATACTGCTGCAGTGTCCGAGCATTTATTGAAAGTGATCAGCCTTGGCTCTCTCATGGGAATCAAGCGCTTTGTACTAGGAAGCCCCAACTTAAGAAAAGGAAGTCCCTCCTGCTTGATGAACGTCCTGAAGCGCATGGATGCAGTGCTGGAAGCAAATGGAGCAATTCTTTGTATTGAGCCTGTAGCAAAATGTTATGGAGGGGCGTATTTTTTCACAGTTAGTGAGATTGTTAACCATATTGATTTTTGCTGTCTCAAGAATGTCAAGACGATGCTTGACACTAATAATGCGTGGCTGCAAGGAGATAGCCCCAAAAAGCTATTAAATCATTACTGGCCGTACATTGCGCATGTGCATATTAGCGACACCGATAATGGGCCACTACTAAATAAATACGAACACAAGCAAATCAAGAGAATGCTTGATGGCATTAACTACGAAGGCGCAATCGTGCGCGAGTTGTTTCAGGTCAAAAAAAACATGCGGGACTATCCGCTATTTCGTAGTATCTATGCTTGAGATATGGCTTCTTTTGCCATCTTTTCGATAGCATAAATGCCTTGAATTTTGCCGCTATAAAAGGACAGCAGATTACCTTGTTGCCTAAAAATGGGAATGCGCTGGGCACTAGCATTTTTGCATTTTGCTTTAATTGATACCACAGGGAATGCGTATTTAAAATAGCTGTAAAACTCGGGCCAATAGCGCATCACGTGATTTTCAATCAACCGACGTTTATCGTTCATTTGACCGTAGTTCCTATCAAGGCAATTTATTGTTTTTCTCTCGATAACACCAAGCCTTACATGACTTAGCGAAAACATTGAAGAGCCGTATGGATAGATGGAAAATAATTCTCCATCAATAAAAGTTAGTGCTCCGAAAGGCGGTGCTTTAATAGGGCGATAAATAAACATTACCACCGCTTCAAAATAGTCTCCATCAAGAATTGGTAAAAGAGAGTTATTCGTGCAATCAATAACGAAATCATAATCTTGCTTCAACAATGCAAGTGAGCTCTTATTAATTTCTTCCCAAAGCGCAATGGGGGCTAGTATTTCATCAAAATACTTGCTGGTAGCAGTGGGAGAAATATACTTTTCAATGGTGTGTAAAAGCAATGAAGAGTGATTAAGAAAGCTTGCGTTGGCTTCCGCGTGTGGCCAATCTTTAAAAACAAGGCGAATCGTTTCCGCGTCCAACAAGCTTTCGTCTTCCGACACTGCATAGAAATTATTTTGAATGTTTTCTGTTAGATGGCCATAGTCCATCATGAATTGTTCAAACGTATTTCTACATAGCATCCGCGTGGCATGGTTTCTGGCATAGTGATAGCCATAATGCAATCGATTTTGATTGATCAATGAAGCTTCGGAGATTAGCATTTGATTGCGCTCAAATAACGTCACATCGGCTTCATTCATCAAGCGCGAAGCCAAATGGCATCCCGTCCAGCCACCACCAACGATTGCAATTTTTAGCGCCATTAAATATCAATGCAAAGCGTTGGTTGCACTCCTTGCCAATTTGACTTGGCCTTGAATAAATCCAACTGTGGGAAGTATTCTATGCGGCGAGGCATGCCGGTTCCATAAACATCTTCATGCCCTTGATAATTCCATTCATCAGGGCCGTGCTTGTCGGGATGGTAAAGACCAGTGGGCACGTCTTGAAGCTTCCAAAGCATGTAATCTTCATTTGGTACTCCCCATTGCTTCCATGCTTGCAAGGCTTCTGGAGAGCTGTCCATATTTTTAATTGCCATTAGCCGCTCTTTATGGAGCATAAGATAGTTCATGCTGTAAAGCCCGATGCTCATTGATGGGGTGTGTTTCATCGCCACTTTTTCAAAGCCTTCGGGCGGATCGTAAACGAGGCTTTTAAATGCTGGTCCGGCAATGCACGTGTCGTGGAGGAGAAACCAAAACGGGCTCGTGAGATTATGTTCAACAATCTCAATAAGAGGCGTGTATTCAAAAGAGTTTTGGGGGGTACAGATCATTGCCACATCTCCATAGTGATCTACGCGCCAATTTTCTTGTCCGCCATTGACAATCAGGATTTCATTGGTGCCGACACCAGCGCGAGTTAAGGAAGGGATGATTGCTTGAAGGGTGTGAGAAGCAAATCGCTTGCAGGTGCTAATGCAAAAATGCACAGAAGATGGTGGCAGCATAACTTTCCCCGTGTGCCGTCAGTATAGAAGCTGTTTATGATGACGAAGATTTATAGGCAGTTATGGCACGCATTCTTTACTGCGGCGACACGGGAGTACAAACAGGATTTGGGAGAGTAGCGGAATACCTTATTCCGGCACTGGCAAAAGAGCATGAAGTGCATGCACTCGCCGTAAACTGGCACGGTGACCCCAATGCTATGCAGCAACATTGCAAAATGTATCCTGCCATGGCTCATGGTTCTGATCCATTTGGCTCTCATCGCATTGCTTCTGTCATTCAAACAATTAAGCCAGACTTGGTATGGGTGACCAATGATATTTGGATTGCGATTAGTTTATGGCAAAAAGCAAAACCATTACAGGAGCAAATTGGTTTTAAATGGTTTGTTTATACTCCTATCGACTCCTATGGTCTCTTTCCTGAGCTAAAGCCTCAAGTGACGGACTGGGATGGCCTTGCCACCTATACGCAATTCGCATATAGCGAATTAAGGCTTATGGGTTATGACAAGCCGATTGATATTATTGGACACGGAACCGATTTTAGTAAATTTTTCCCTCTTGATAAAAATGAATGCCGCAGGGAGCTTGGTGTTCCTGAGGATGCATTTGTTGTTTTCAATGGTAACCGAAATCAGCCACGCAAACGTATCGATCTTACATTAAAAGCATTTATCAAGTTTGCTAAAGACAAAGATGATGCACGTTTGTGGTTAAACATGGGAAGTAAAGATTTGGGATGGGAAGTTATTCCGTTGTTCAAGCGCATTGCTCGTGACGAAGGGTTTAATCCAGCAAGCAAATTGATATTAACTAGCCCTCATTTTTCAGTAGAAAATTGTCTTTCTGTTGAACAGTTGAATAAAGTTTACAATGCTGCCGATATTGGTATTAATACTTGCATTGGCGAGGGCTGGGGCCTAGTCAATAGTGAGCATGGTTCTGTTGGCGTGGCGCAAGTTGTGCCTGACCATACAAGCCTGGCTGAAATTTTTGATGAAGTGCCTCGCATTCAATGCAATGCTTCTGAGACCGATCGTAATTATGGCCTTGAGCGCTGGCTTCCTGATCCAGATAGCGCAGCCGAAATTCTTACTTATTACTACGAAAATCGCGATGCGCTTAAAAAAGACGGTCAATGGTGCTATAAACGATTGCACGAAGAGCAGTTTACTTGGCCGTATATTCAACAGCAGCTTCTTGATGTGGTAAAACGCACTCTTGAAGCAAAAACTCCTGAACCAGAATTTAAGGGTTTTGGCACTCCCGCAAAAATTGTTTAATCATGCAAATTTCCCAAATCTTTCTATCTACTGATCCAGCAGAAAAACTTAGCCCTTTTTTGCAGCATGCTACTGGCACTATTGATGCTTGTTTTCCAGAAGCAAAGCATGTAATTTACAATAATGATTCACTTCGTGCTTTTATTGCGGACAACTACGAGGAAGAGGTGCTATGGGCTTACGACACACTTAAACCATTCTCTTACAAGGCAGATCTTGGTCGATTTTGCCTGTTAAACAAAGTAGGTGGTTGGTATTTTGATATTGGCGTGAGAGCATTTAATGCAGTGGAGCTTGGTGATCGCATTAAATTTCTTGCCTTTCGCGATATTCAACGTTTTAGTTATACAAGTTGGGCGTGCGCAACTACTGTGCTTTATTCTCAACCAGATAATGCTGCCTTGCAAACTGCTATTGAGATGATTGTGGCTAATTGCATTGAGCAATACTATGGCATCACGCCATTGTGCCCTACTGGTCCTACATTGCTTGGTAAGGCGCTGGCCGCGAATGGAAGTCAAGCTGATTTCGTCTATGGCGACTACCTTGAGTTGACTCCCACGCACGGCCAGAAGAATAGGGCATTTGTACTTCCTGATGGCACAATCATGGCGTGGAGCAAGCCTGCTGGCGGTGGTGATTTAACTGGCCTTGGCGCTAAGGGCGTCAATAACTACAATGAGCTTTGGCAAGCTCGCAAGGTGTATAGCGATGGTTGATAGTACCATTTATGCCGTGTGCATTCCAGGTGAGAAGGTGCGTTACTCGGCGCGGTCTCGCATTGTGCCAATCATGGGAGGAAGTCACACGCTGAGCAAGGAAGAGCGCGAAAAGCTTCGTGCCGAAGGCTATGTTTTCGACGACGAGAATGCCATGCTTTCTCCGTTTAACAATCGCTGGGGAGAACTTTCTTGCGTGCATTGGATGATTCTTAATGCAAGAGAGCCTAATATTGGCAATGCACAGTATCGTCGCAATTGGCTAGAGCCGGAAGACGAATGGTATTGTCCAGAAACTTTGTATGTACCAGAGCCTGCTCAATTTTCCTGCACGCTTGAGCAACAGTTTTATGGTGGCCATTCCGCTTTTGATGCGCCAGTAATTACGCGAAAATTGGCAGATAGCGGTCAGTGGGTATTCACACGCGAGGAAATTGACAAGATCTGGGAGCAGTCTTCTTTTATTGGCTGCAACATGGCGCGTGGGCCAAGGCAGTCTTATATGCAGTTCATGACAGTGCTATTTGCTGCATTAGCTCCTGTTTGGCGAGAGAACAAGGAGCATTTTCTTTCCATTGAAGGTTATGACAAGCGCGCAATTGCTTTTATTGCTGAACGTTTAATTACCGGCATGGTTTTATGCAGAGATAGAATTTTGCCAGGCGTAAAAATAGCTACGGCTCCGATAGGATTTGTAAATTGATTAAACTTTAAGAAAGGATGCCTAACAATGACTAAAAAAGAAAAGCAAGCTAAGGTTGCAAAAGATTAGTCGGGCTTGACGTGTTGCCATTGCCTGCCTTTTTCAATATGACCAATCGCTGCCCTGGTTACACCCAATACTTTTGCGAGCATGTTTCGCGAAAGCGTCGGATTAGCGACGAGAATATTTTTAATTGCAGCTACTTGACTCTCGGTTAACTTGCTCCTTCCGTTATTTTCGCCTTTATGAGTGGCGTGGATAACTGCATCATGGCAATTCTCCACAGGAGTTCCCCATGCCAAATTTGACGCACGGTTGTCATAACGATTACCATTCAAGTGCCTGACAACTTCAAAATCCTTGGGCGTGCCATGAAATGCCTCGCAAACAAGGCGATGCACTTGTCGAGTGAGACCTGTAGTTCCCTTTGGGTAAAGCCCCACCTTGCCATAAGGGCCAGAGTAATTGATCTTTAAAAGCACTCGCCTCCCATCTTTGTACTTGCAGACACGACCTTGATCGCTTACCTCATACAAGCCATCCGTCTCAGCGATGGGCAGCCAGTTTTCGTCGTGCGACATTGCCGTCGTTGCTAGAATCGTAAAAAGTATAGCATGGGACCATGAGTTCAAAGCAACAGCGCCAAAAAATTGCTCGCGTTTTGCGTGAGTTCAAAGCTGGCACATTGAAAGGTAGTGATAAAAAGCCAGTAAAAAATAGAAAGCAGGCGATTGCTATTGCTCTCTCCGAAGCTGGCATGAGTCGTCAAGGCAAGAGCGATGAATATTGGGATGGTTATTTCATGACACTCATTGGTGAAGAAGAAGAAGAGAAAGAAGAAGTAGAAGAGGGGATGATGGATGAAAGTGCTGGTGAAGCGCGTTGCCGTGGTTATCTAAATACTGTTGCAAAGAACAAGGGAAAAAAGCGCTGAGGGGCGACGCTGAAAGCTTTGCCCCTCCTGCTGCTGTAAGAGCTACTGCACGTCGTGGACTAGAACTACGCAAGAAGCATGGCAAGGGAGGCTTGACGACGCAGGAAGCGGGGAAGCAGGGCATTGGCAGTGGCGTTGCAAGGGCATCTGATCTATCCAGTGGTGGAGCAGTTAGTTTTGCCACCGTTAAACGTATGGCAGCATTTTTTTCGCGGCATGAAAAGAATAAAAGTGGCGGCGAAAATGATGCAGGTTATATCGCTTGGCTTTTGTGGGGCGGAGATGCTGGTAGGGCGTGGGCGAATCGCATCATTAAGATGGTAGAAAATCGCAAAAAAGACCAATGAGCGAATACGTGCGCGTCATTGAAGAAGAGGACGAAGGAATTGGTCTTTTAAAAGCTTTGTCTATTCTTTCTAGTAATGAGCATCGCAATACCTCACGCTGGGAATTAGTAGAAAAGCAATGTTTTAAAAATGGGCGGCTAGATGAAACGCACATTTATGTGATGAGTGTTTACGATAAGCCGGATCCTCATTTTGAGCCAACAAAATTTTTAACTTTTGAGATTGAGGCAATGGCAAAGTCTTATATTATGGAGGATATTGAACATCAACTTGCCAGTATTCGAGGAGAAGAAGACGAAGAAGATTGATTATTGCTTTTCCGAATAAATGCTATTTACCAGGAAATCAATTAATTTTTGCAATGAATGAAGGGTAGCCCATTAGCCATAGCACGCTAATTCCGTAAAGACCACTAAGAGTGCGAATTTGTACGCAATCTGGAGGGGCAATGCCTTTTTCAATGCGACAATAAGAACTTTGACTAATATGAAGTTCTTTTGCTACGTCGTGCTGCGTGAGCCCGGAATTAAGTCGGGCTTCTTTAATGCGACTAGCAATAAGAATACGAGCTTCTTGATGGGGAAGTTTAAGAGCGTCCGTGGCGCTACGTGCCAAAAACATCACTAGATTTTATTCCGTTTTGCATAAGCTTATAAAGTATAACATTCGCTTCTTGATAAAGTATGAATATGAGCACCATTTCTTGTCGATACGATTTCTCTCCTATTGAGAAATACGAACTCACGCCTGAAGGCTACCTTCGGGCGTGGGCTTCTATCGCACGCACTGGCATCCAGCACTACACAGATAGTGATGGCTCCATTCGTCGTGAATATCGTCCAGAAACAGAAGTGGCGTCTCCCGATAGTCTTGCTTCATTTGCGGGCAAGGCAATCACTTCGGAACACCCCCCTGTGCTTCTCGACTCTGAGAATACTAAAGACTATCAAGTGGGCTTTAGTGGAACGGAAGTTGTTTATGACAACGGTTTCGTAAAGGCAGTGATGACAATCACTGACGAAGATACCATTAAGCGCATCATGAAGGGGGATGCTCGTGAGGTAAGCGCGGGCTATAGGGTGAATTATGATCCCACGCCTGGCGTTACAGAAAACGGTGAGCATTACGATGGCATCCAAAAGGAAATCATCGGCAATCACATTGCTGTTGTCCGCCGGGGCCGCGCTGGCCCGCAGGTGAAGCTTCATCTTGATAGGCAAGATGCTGCTGACCCATCTTTATTTCAAACAACTGAGGAACGTCTTATGACTGCCAAGGTCGTATTCGACGGCGCCGAGTTCGAGGTGAGTGAGAGCGTTGCTCTTGCTATCACCAAAGAACGGGAAGATGGCCGTATGTCCTATGAGGACATGAAGAAAAAGTACGACGAGCTGCAAGCCGCTGCCGATTCCATGAAATCCGAAATGGATGCAATGGAAAAGGAAATGAAGGGCAAAATGGATTCCGCTGAAGGGCGGGCCGATGCTCTGGCTGAGCAAGTCGAAGAATTGAAAATTGAACTCGCTACTGCCCAAGAAATCAACCTTGATTCCATGGTTGAAGAGCGCGTAGCCCTCATCGAGAAGGCCAAGCCCGTTCTGGACAGTGCCTATGATTTTGCTGGCAAAACTGCCCGCGAAGTGATGGTTGATTCCATCAAAGCAGTGCGTGGTGATGAGCTTGATCTTTCCGAGAAGAGCGACGACTACGTGCAGGCAATGTTCGACACTCTTTCCGAAGGTCGTTCTGACTCTGCTACCACTGATGAGCTGCGTAAAGCCGTAGCTTCCATTGCTTCTCCCGTTAGCGCTCCTTCTTCCTATATGGAAGCTCTGCAGAATGCTTGGAAGAAGCCCCTTTCCATCTCCAAGGAGGCTAAGTAATCATGGCCGTAACTTTCTCTGCTTCGGGCACTGCCTCCGCTGGCGGCGTGCAACAGAGCTATGCTCTGGAGCACACTGCACTGCTGGAAGGTCAACTGTCCGATATTCGCGACAATACCATTGGTACAAGCATCAATGAAACCGGTGCTGTTGTTGCATTCGGTAATGTTGTTGTTTACAACAATGCTGGAACTGCTGACAATTCAGCCACCACTATTTCTGGCGCTTCTGACACTGTGCTGGGCGTGAACGTCCTGACCTACGTTGATGAAACTGCTCTTGATTCCAATAGCCGTCCTGGCGTAAAGAATCAGCAAGTGATGAACGTGGCCAACGAAGGTGCTGTTGCTGTCTATGTGACTGGCGCTGTCACTCCTAAGAGCCCTGTTCGTGTGTTGTATTCTGCTAGCGGCACTGGCAAGGCTGGTCAATTCTCGCATGCTTTTGCTTCTGGTAAAACCGTTCGCCTTGCTGGCGCTCGTTTCCTGACTTCGACTACTAGCAGCGGCATTGCAATTCTGGAGCTGAATGGCCCCAGCTTTACTCTTTCTGCCGATTCTTGATAGGAGGCCCTAACAATGTCTGAATTCCGTATGGATGACGCGGGTCTGTTCCTTGAGCGTCAGCTTGAGT
>Ga0129333_10003949_pt1 | contig 13904 bp, 32 predicted proteins | sample CPB6_08_DNA_FD_94474 | JGI IMG/M metagenome (GOLD analysis project Ga0129333, IMG submission 94474) | Freshwater to marine salinity gradient microbial communities from Chesapeake Bay, USA - CPBay_Sum_0.6_0.8_DNA | ecosystem: Environmental > Aquatic > Marine > Coastal | place: USA: Chesapeake... | reverse complement strand
GTCTTGAGTTAGTTGACGAGCTTTGTTGATGGCGGAGTCGGTGAGACGTACAAATGAAGCAGTAGATAAACGAGTGTCCTCTGACGAAGTGGCGAAGTGAGTAAAGTGTTGCATGATGTTAGCTCTTAATACGCTCGATAAGCTCTTTAGATTGATTTTGCTTAGCTAATGACTTGGGTATTAGAGGTGGTTTGGTGATACTCTTCAGAATTTTCTTGTCAGCTCGTTTTCCTGTTATTCCCTTGAGGTCGGTCAGTGAGGGAGGAAATATGCTGGGTAATTTGATGTCGGGTTTTTTGGTAGCAGTGGTGTCTTCCATGTTAATTGGGGCAAGTGTCTCCAATGTTTATTGTATCGTATATGGCTTTTGTGACGATGTGTCGAGATTGGTCATCACAATCAACTACATAGGCTGGGGTGTCAGTAACGTACTTAGCTGTGACTTTAGCGGCTGGAGGTTCAAACGTTAGTGAAATTAATAGTGCAAGAGTGCTTATCATTTTGGGTCTCCGATTTTTGCTTTGTTGTAGGTCTCTTCGCTGACAATAGAGTAAGTGTTATCGGTGTAGTAAAGCCCATATTCGTCTTTTTTACAAAGACTTGCGCGAACATATTCACAGTCACCTTTAGTAAGCTTTTTTGCTGTCACAGTAGCAGGTGGTGTGGTGGATGTAGCGGCTGTCCTATGGTTCACCATGTCGTTTTCTTGAAGTTCGGGGCAACCAGTTAGCAGAGGGACGAGGATGAGGGTGAGAGGGAGGAGTTTGTGATTCATGGTTAAGTTATCTAAATATATTATTGTGAAGAAAGCTGTTTTACAACTACCTGATTTTACTATAGTCCAACCACTATCTAGTTGTACTTATTTACCATCTCTTCAATTTTTAACATGAGAGATTCAGCATCACTTTCAGGTAAAGTTTTGGAGAGTTGCACTATTATCTCTACAAAAATTTCAGTAATATTTTTACGAAATTGGTCAATCACCTCGATAGCTTTATTAGCCACTTCTGAAGCTGAGGGCAAGAGTTCAAAATTACTCCTCAAATCCTGAGCTACTTTTTGTGCTTGATAATTAGTAAGGTCTGAAACTAAATTATCATCGACACTAAACCACTCCCCTCTAACACTGCTCAGTTCAAATCTCTCATGTAATTCAGCCTCCTCTTGTCTGCCACCCTTAAAGACCGACACAATAGATAGCTCAGACGAATTACCCATTTGAAGTTGAGAGAGTCTGGCGAAGGGGTTGTCGCTATAGCCAATTTTGATGGTAGATAGGTCTTTGCAATGAATAATGTAGACGTAGGATTGTTTGCTCATGCTTTTGTGTAGTAAATGGCTCTTGAGGTGTCTTTGTGTTCTGTGTAGCCTAAATCGTCCATAATAGACTTAAGAAGCTTCTGGGTGCTGTCTGGATAGCCCTCGCAAGCTTTCTTGATATCTTTCAGGTAGATTCGACTACGTTTTTTTGTTGTGTAGGTTGAGAAATAATCTTCAAGATATTCCTCAACGAAATCAACAAGAATATTATCTTGTCTACGCAAAATTGCAAAGTAACGCTTAATCCCAGTTAACAGTACCCCGTAAGGTATATGCCCAGAGAAGTAGTTTTGCAAATCTATTGACAAGAATGCTATACAGTCGTCTCCATCTTTTATTGAGGAGTTTTTATAGAGTAGTTGCTTATTTTCTGCATCGTAGCTAAATTTATCTACAAGGTGAGGCGCAGTTACAAAAAACTTAGCCAGTTTCGTTTCAGTTACTCTAGTATCTTTTGCATTCTCAATTAATTCTCGTAATTGTGTATTGGTCTGCTCTTGATTCTTAACTACACTGTCTAGATTTTTTACTGTTTCAGCAAGAGTACCTAGAACTACGCTAAGGACATACCTATAGTTTTCGGTGTTGGCGGCTTCTAAAATTGCCTCGCTGTCTATGGGTCTGGTAGCAAGTGATGTCTCAATCGTATCAGCCTCTATGGGGTTTGCATACTTCATATCTGTCTTTATTACTATTTAATAAGTATAGCATAACCAATAGCACTAGAAAAACTATGCTGCCTTTTTCTGTTTGCAAACTATTAATAGTCAAGAAAAAGCTAGTGCTATATTCGGTGTTTGCTGCCAATACTTTTAAATTTGCATAATTATTGAAGTGCCTCAAACGTCGAGGAATCGTTGAATAACCATTGTTTTTGGTGTGCCTTATATTACTGCTTCTTCTTCTGGGGAGATAATTACTTCATCGTATGTATGCTTTTGGCAATTTAATGGGGCAGAGTTAGTGGGTTGCATTTTGCAAGTTATATGTGTAGATGATTGCAATTGCAACTATGTTAGTACTATAAAATAGTACGGGGGGAAGCAGAATGATAATCATTCTCATTCACAAAAATATCCCAGATGTGAGAAGCACACGAATAAATCCATTCTATCTCTAAGATAAATATCACATTTATACTCCACTTCTCTAAGTCAAATATCGTCTTTTTCATACATCTTTTAGTATAATCCGATACATACAGTTTCTATTCTATACTGTATAATCGTTTGAGCGATTTTAATAAATCTATCACCCAAAGGAATGAAATATGAAATATAAATAATTCGGTTATATAAAAATTGTATATTACTACTATATGCAATTTGTTGCATAGCTCAAAAATCGATTCTGAGATGTGCAAAATTTATCAAGGTGCAAATATACCTAAAAGTGGCTAGCAAGTCTCACAAGTCATTTTAACGCTAGCTGATAAGCATATATACAAAGCTAAGGAATAACGCACACACGTTATATATAGAACTAACGAAATTTTAATGACTTTACATTTCGTTACAATCTCACAATCCTTACTGTTATTGACTTTCAAGCCTTATTTGAAAAAAACTTACTAGAGGGATTGCATTTTAAAAACCATCGTGATAAGTTATTGACAGTTAAGCGATAAAACAAAGCGCTTAACCGCAAAGCTTCTCTCTGATTGGCTTTGATGCTTTCTCTCTTTGTAACTCAAGGGTTTAAAAAAGAAATTTTAAAAAACGCTTGACAAGCAAAAAGAAAAATGTAAAGCTAATAAGCAAGCAATCGAAAGAAAGCAAAAAGAGCGCTTAACTCTTTACCCAAATATTAAGCGACAGTACCATGATAACTGAATATAGACTAGCGTTAAATCGCATCAAGTAATCAGTCTTGAGCGTCAAAGCTTAGTACCTGCGTAAAATATATCCTGTGATAAGGTTGCGAGTGGAAAAGTACGGTTAGTCAGTAGGGATTAAGTGAATAGACTTACAACCTATTCGCATCTCTTTAAAGTAGCTATGACTCTAGAGTAATTTAAGATATCTCTAGATAGCTGTAAGTTGTTAGTGAGCTAAAACTATCAGCGCTTGCAATCCTTTTGGGGCGCTATAACAAAACACTGCGATGAGCTTAAATAGTCGCGTTACTTCTTTAACTGTACTCCTTACTGCGATGTAATTCACTCGCAATTAACTAACTAAGGAGTAAAACTATGACTGAACAAAAAAGAAAAGAACTAGCTAAAAAGTTAGCTGAACAAAGACTAAACGATGCTATAGAGTATGCAAAGTATTTAGCAGACAATTTTAGTATATACAATAAAGATTATTGGGATAACTACGACACTATACAAAATATGTAAACCTTATACATCGCAGCAAAGAGTACAGAAAGAAGTAACTAAGATAAAAACTACTTAACTTAAAACAGTTAAGGCAAACTATAGGCTATATAGCTGTAATACTGCTAGAGAATCTACTAATTTTAGATTCTATTACTATCTTTGCTACTGTAACTTGGTTAAGTTAGTCTAGTCCTAACTGTGCTGTAAAGCTTATCAAATATACATTATAGGAGATAAGATTATGCTTCTCTTTCTGTTTTGCATAACTGGTTAAATAGACCAGTGTTTAAAGGTTTAGTCGTTAATTGGCTATTCGATACTAAGGTAAAGATTGGCAGTAACGACTATAAAAAACTCCCTATTGAGAGCTATAGGCTTACAAGTTGGTAAACATAAGCTTTACAGCACAGCTAAGACTAGCACTAACGCTATGTCTATTATCGTGAGGTTAATATGTATTTTGACATCGTACCGAAACAATATCGTGGTTTTTGGTTTGCTCATAACTTTGATGTTGTTGAAAGTCCAAAGTATATCGATGTTTGTGTTTGGTGTGTTAGGTTGCAAGTGTATTTTAAAACCTTGTAACATTTATGAGGTTAGGTATGGGGCTTATTCAACCCCAGCGAATAATAAAATATTCCCTAGAAAAAAGTACCCATACCCTTTGTAACCCTATCCTATATTTTCCAATTTCCAAAAATTCTGTCCAATTATGGCTTGCTATTTAGCAAGATAGAAAAATGCAATATCACTATTTAACACTAGGTCGCAATGTTGGCGATACAGTTGATGCAATTACTGTAGAGTCTGCTATCCAATTTGTAGACTCTGAACTCAACACACAATATGGAATAGACAGTTTTTCAGTCTATGAAGGTTGTGGCTATTGGTGCGGTAGCCGTGAAAACACAATACGTTTTGAAGTTTTCGGGTTAACTGATGGTCAAGTTAAACAACTAGCAGCTAGTTTAGCTAAAGAGTTCAATCAAGATGCTGTAATGCTTCTATCTGTTAATTCGCGCCCCAAATTCATTGATGGGGGTATGTAGAAATGGAAACATTAATTGGTGCTGCTCTATTTGGGGCTGTAGTCCCTAGTTTTGTGGCTATTAATCTACTTATTTCTGGTACGCAAAAAGATGAACAAATTCGCCTACTTGAAACAAAGATAGAAACTTTTGAAAGTGTTCTATCCGTCATGAAGAAAAAAGAATTTTGATTTTTCCTAGCAGTATTGTTAATACAGTACTGCTAAGAGCAATCATGCTCTATCATCCTTTAGGCTAGCTATAGAAGGCTAGATGATAATGAAAAAAACTAGTATAACTTTAAAACACTTAGATGAAAGTGTTATTAGGGAACGTGTTGAGAAGTATTACCAGATTGCTATTCAGTACTATGCAGAGTCTAAAAACTGGTATCAGTCTGAATTTTACGATACAGCCAAGTTTTGTCGTGAGGTTAACCCTAAGTTTTCACTTTTACAATGGTGTGGTGTAATCTCTTGTTTGAGTCCGTCTACATCTTGGGAAAAAAACAAAGAGTTTGCTCTCTTGCTCTGTGAGTTGACACAAACAGTCATTAGTGACTGTGAGACACTCTATAGCAGGGGTATCCGTTGCCTATTCGGTTTGAACTTGAGAAAGTCTCTAGCAGTGCTTTCGCTGCCACAGGATGAGCTTTTAGAAGCTAATATCTTGAAGATTTTGAATGCACCCAAAACATCCCATTTCTTTCTGAACGGGTTTTACCCTGAAAGTGAGACAGGGGCAACTCTAGACTCTCACATGGGACAAATATTTTGCCCTGAAATTGTTGGGGCTGCCAGTTTCACTAAAGCTGCCTATAGAGAAGCAGAAATCATTTTCAACCGTATCGCTAGAGAAAAGGGGCTGTTAAGTCACGAATTGCAAGCACTCGTGTGGTGCGCAAAGGTTTACGGTATTCCTAAACCCAAACAACTTAAATTCGATTTGGACTTGGTGTAGCTGTTGACTATTCCTAGCTGTATGGTGTAAGCTGCTATACAGCTAAGAGTATTCAATACAGGATACTTATTACTACAAAAAAGAGGTAGACAATGTTAGAAGCATTAGCGCAACGTTATTTGAACGGAATTGACCAAACCCCAAATTTGCCTGAACTTACAGGCGATATTTTGACACGATGGATTAATCATGAATATCAATCTGTCATCGCTAAAGGCTTGAAAATCGAATTGACTGAGAAAGCAGACAGCTATCCAGATAGTAAAGCTCTATTTGATGATATCGCTCAAAACAATCATGTATTCATTTTCTCTCTCTATAATGAGCATCCTTTATGGGATGAGCAAACCAATCAAAAGTTGAGAGCAGTCCACGACTATAGACATCATTTTGAGTCAGGGGCTAGTGATTTGGGTTTTAGCTTGCATGGTGAATTTGAAGCTTATCAGAAAGCTAAAAACGACCTATTCACATATCTTTGGGAGCATGAAAGCGTCCCTACGCTCGAATTGTACCCTACACTTGACAAAATCTTGTTTAGTGAGATTGTCCTGCAAGCTGCGGTAAAGCACTATACAGGTGAATTTGCTCCTCAAAAAATTGTATTTTAGTTTTGAAGCTGACCTAACTTGCGTCAGCTACGGCTATACGGGACATTGACAAATTATTAAAAAGTTAATTGCTATGCTTGGTCTTACAACAAAGTCTTACACTTTGGCTAGTTTTATCGAAAATCTAGACATCTTTCTCGCTTCGCTTCCTGAAAGTTTTCAACACGGTAATGAAAAGCACATTAAAGCATTACCACATTCTGAAGCTGTCAAGACACAGTATCGTTTCTGGCTTGAGAACATACAGCCAAAGTGCTTGCGTGTCGTAGTACGCGATTTATCGACACCTGATTACGTTTGCTTGCGTGAGAGTAACAGTCTAGTTAATCCCTATGTCTGTCACATCACCTCTGATTTTATTGATTTCCATTCTGGGCGTTATTTTCCTGATGAAGAAAGTGCCAATCGTTTTCTAGACAATATTGGCAGAATAGGGCAGAAAAAAGAATGAAGAAGCAGTATTTAATCGGGCTACCTGCATTCCCTAACAAAACAGACTTTAACTGCCCTACTATTCTAGTTAGCGCTACTTCTGAAAGTGATGCTATAGCTATAGTACGTCATTTGAAAGGCAATGTACTTATCGGTAAAATCAAGGTGCAATCGTGAAAAACATTATTAAAAAAGCATTTAAACGCGAACTTCGGGAACTACTCGAAAAGTACGATGTATCTATCAACTGGACTTGTCATCCTGCCTCTGATTTAGCTTGTGTCTTCGATGCTCATCTTGAAGTTCTGGATAACTCAGACATTCAAGAAAAGCCTATTCTAGTTTTCAGTAATGAGTATATCGATATTCATGAGATTGATGACAATTGTGAAGTAATTATTACACCTCCAGAGCATAAACTATCATGACTAACTACTGGTCTTCGCAAATCAATCTCAAAGAAGGAGAAAAGCATTGCCCAAAGTGTGATGGGTATGGTGTGTTACCTATTCCTTATAGCCAACATCAAACAGTCTTCAAACCCCCTACTTGCGACTACTGCGATGGAGTTGCAAAGATACAGAAAAAAAGTTGACTTTTCCTATCTGTTCGGTATAAGCTAATGACTGAACAGATAAGAGAAATCAATTCAGATTACTCTCTATTAAAAATCGGAGAATTACGTTATGTCTCAATATTCACCTTCTCGCAAAGCATTCTTAAATCTCGAACTCTCAAAGCTAACAGGCAATCTCCCTGATGTAGCAGTTAATCGAGACAACGCTCATCGCAAATCTTGGGAACTGCGCGAAGCATCGACACTAAACATTAAAGCATCGTACCCCCTTGCATCGACCTCTAGTGACAGCTATGAGCCTAACCGCTTAGGAAGTCAATCATGACGCAAAGACTCTACAAAGAATTGGGGGATTATTTATTAATACTTGCTAGCGTCTCCCCTAACGATAAAGAACTCACTAGCAGAATAGAAGATAGATGCAAAGATTTAGTTGAAGCTATTAAGCAAGCTAAACCAGACCAAAAAATCTTCTAGCAACCACATAAGAGGGTATACCCTTTATTACCCTCTCTTTTCTGCAAATCTTTTCGGAGAAAAATTATGGCAATCTATGACATCTCAGTCAAATTCCCTAAACTTGACTTTGATGATTATGTTCAACACGAAAACCGCAAAGTCCAGCTAACACATTACGATACAGACCACAAAACCCCTCTTTTTCTGCAATTCGTAGATGATGAAGCAAAGCCTTTTTTCTGTATAGGTTTTAGAAATGCTGTCGATTGGTTGGAAACTGGCGTTCTTGAAAACCCTAAAATCAAAGTCAAGACTACCAAAGCGAAACTAAACGCTAAGCTTTTGATTGTCAAGACTTGGGAAGCGGCTAATGATGGTACAGTATTTTCTATCAATTATGACGGTAAAGATTTGGAAGTGTGGGAGTTTGAGCGGCTGATATTTCCTAACCTTTCAGACTTATCTCGAAGTCATCTCAACTTGTTTTCTCCTTGGTTTACAAATGTCTTTGCACCTGCAAGATACGCACCTAATTTTGAAGAGGCAGAAAGCCACAAATTTCCCTCTACCTTCAAAGTTGACCACTGGAACGTAGCTAAGCATATTGTAGAGCGTGTCGAAGTTGTTTTTAAGGTGCTGCAAGAGGAAGTCCTAAATGATTAATTATTATGGTAGTTTTAAAACATACTTTTATTTGAAAATAAACTTCTACTTTGAGTTCAGAATAGAGGTTTATCATCCCAACTATCTTGCTAAATTGAATAAGGTTTTTGATTTAGCAGACTCCATTAACTCTCTTGAATCTTACAAAGTAGCTAGGGAAGCATTTGATAACCTCCCTCGCTCAGATTGCCCTGATGAGACTAGATTGAGTATGATTATTCACAGAAAAAGGAGAGAGTATGAATCTAGATAAACTGACTCGCAGCTACCACATTGGAGTGGCAGAAAAAGAAGCTAACAAGGCGAAGAACCAAGCGAACCTCACCCGCATAGCTTCGACACTGCAACAACGCTCTAACGCTCAAATCTTACACTCTCTAGAGGTATTCTTGAATGCAACGTGACAACCAACTGCGAAACACTCGCTTCAAAGTCAACAAAAACTGGCGAGTTGATATGCGCGAACCCCCTGCTGCTGGGCGAAGACCTTACCTAGTCGTCATTGGTGAGTTCGTTCACAAAAACGGTGTGATTGATTACCCTATCCATTACAACACCTCACCTGACTCTATTGCTTACGACAATCCCGAAAGCATTCCGCAGTTCGTCAAAAACAAGGTAGCCGCCTTATACGAGAGATTTCCAGTCCTAAAATGTGAGAATAAACCATCATGAAAGCAATTGTAGTTTCCTATTCCAATATCACCCACAAATATCGCGCTAAAGCTGAGGGTGTCACTGCCATCACCCGTAGTAAAGAAGAAGGTAGTGGATATACCTCAGAAAAAATCGCTCAAGAACTTGCTGAAAAGTACGATTGGTTAACATTTAATGGTAAAACCAAGTATCGCCTAGAACGTGGTTTTCTACCTGATGGTGATGATGTATTTGTGCTTGTCGAACTACCTACAGCGCAACCTAAACCTATGAAACTATTTTACAAAATTCGTTATCTGACTCAAGACGGTTGGAAGTTTCTAGAGGACGAATATACAGAAAAAAATATTCACTACTACTTGAAGTATTGGCAACAAGCGGTTCCCGATGGCAACTATCAAGCGATTAAATGTGAGGTAACAAACTTCGATGAAAACTAATCAACTTCTCGTTCTTTTTCTGCACAAGCAACGTGACCTTTCTTCCAGTGGCTTACAAATCGATTCTGAGGGGCATCTCTATGCTTCTGGTGAAATGATAGCAGCATGGCAAAATGATGTCCTGTTTATCGATTTTGGCTCGTCTAAGGTCTACAACCGCAGGGCAGCTAACGACCTTAAAGAGTTGACAGAAAAAGAGGGCATTAAGTACGTGCTATACAATACACACTCTTACCCTATCTCCCCCGATTTTTGCTTTGTTGAGCGCATGGTATCCTATCCAATTTGGGCTACTCCTTCAGAGGTAAACCCAAAAAATATCTTTGCTCAGTCAAAAAAACTACTTGACAAAGCTGTAGAAAAAAATATAAGCTCTAAGAGCATTAACGATTTAGTTGATTCAATTCAACACATTGCATCATTATTCGATTTTGAATTTGATGCAACACAGTACAAAAAATTACACCAGCAACAAAAACAAATTGAACGTAGCAAAAAAGAGAAAACTGCTCAGTATCATTTGCAAGAGTACCAACGCATTACAAAGGAGCTAGAAGCATCATGAAAAAAATCTACAAACTAACTTGGGATATCCCTGAATATTCCTACAACATCTTCGAGTCTTGTGTTGTTATAGCAGCTACAGAAAAAGAGGCTAAACGGCTCCATCCTAACGGTGGTAATGTAAATTGGAAATCAGACATCCAATGGGCTAACTCCCCTACTAAAGTTATTGCAACTCTACTAGGTACAGCAACAGAAGATTCTGAATCAGGCATTGTGTGTGCTTCTTTTATTCAAGAATAGATTCTCTCTTGCTGGGCAGTTCTTTGACTGCCTAGCTAAAGGTAATCTAGCGCAAGCGTTACCCCAACCCACTACTAAGGAGAAATTCGATGACTTCTATCTACAACGCAACACCTCACGTTATCAACTTCTACTCTAAATCTGATGTAGAGTTCGATGTATCGCAGCGAAAATATATTGCTGCTGTCGGAGCTACACCAATCTACACCGTAGCTAAAGGTACTCCCGTCAACTGCAAGACAGCGAACGCCCCTACCCCAAGTATCGAAAATTGCCCTGTACCTGTTGTTGGTGCTGTTCAGTTCACTTTCTATGATGCACTACCTGAAGGCTACGATATTTACATTGTTTCTAATTTGTATCGTTCTGCGGTGCAAGCTCTTGGGGGCGATACCTCCAAGTTAGCTACTGTCACTGACACAGTTTATTCTACTGGCGACATCAAGCCCTGTGGTTGCTTGGCTCTAGCAGTAGGTTAGGTCTTCCGAGGGATGCGTCTCACAACAACGCATACTAAAATCTTTCCATACTTTTCAGGAGCTTAGTTAAAATGACTATTGTTACACTTCCCAAAAACCCCCTCACACTTCAAAATTTTAGCCTTCACGACCTTTTCTTGCGCCAAAGCCTAGATAATACCTTCGGCAAGCTTGCAACAGGCTACAAGCCTCCTAAACTACAAGGGCGACCTCATGCAGTCAAAGAGTTTATTCTTTTGCACACAGAAACAGAGCTTGTAATTCTCTACCGTCACTCTGGGCGATTGATTGAGAAAGTTTTTACCGATGTTGACACTTGCCTTGAATTTGCAGAAAAACGATTTGGAGTGACATTGTAATGATTAAAAACTACCAAGAACTAAAAGAAGCTTTCGAGTCATTCGTCGATAACAACGATGAGTTCCCATCTGCTGTAGATGTGGTGATATCAAAAGGCGTTGATGAATACGCTTTGATTTGTACAGGCAAAGAGCCAATTGAGCGAAAAGATTTTGAGCTACCTATTTCTCACGAAGATTTCGAGATTTTGTGCGCCGAGTTTTGGGATTATTTAGAGGACGGAGACAAATGACCACACAACTATATCATCGTCAGACCGCCCCTCGCAAGTTTTGCGACCCTTACATTATCGCCCAACAACTCGCGCTACTCGCTCACGCACAGAAAGCTCTCACTATTTCTAACCATGCTCAAAACAAGCACAAGAGTTACGATTGGAGTGATTACGGTGTATATAAGAATAGCCAGTACTTCGATGTAACTATCAGAGATGAAACAGCTATCAAAAACCAAACTCTCTTTTCTACCCTCCTAGCTGAAGCGTCTCATGAGAACATCTTTGAGATTGTTCTTAACTCTGCCTACGAAGTGAATAAGTTAGCTCTCAGGATAGATTTACCAACATCGCCAAGTACCGATATAATTCTGGTATTAGCTGGTGAGCTAGAGGCTGACCGACTTGAGTATCAGGATGTGAGATTGGTCACTTGGTATTTAAACGATAAAACTGACACCCATACAACTTTACGGAAAGAGAGGTACAGCTATGCTTGATGACCAAGAATATCTACCAGAAGTAACTAAGCGTGAGGTTCTAGTTGATGATGTTTGGGTACATTATGACTCTATAGGAGAAGATGCCCAGAAGTCTCGCGAATTTTATCGAAAGTGTGGTGAAGTTCCATTTATTCAAGGTTCATTTTCTATTAGACTAGATGGAGTAGTCCAAGTTAATCCAAGCCCAGCGAACACTATTTTCTACAGGAAGAAATAATCATGACTAAGAATCAAACCACTATCACATTGTTCACTATTGGGATTGCTGCATCTATTGCAGTTGCCATCTTTCTTCCTTCTGCTGCTTCACTAGTCATCAATAGCACTTTCGTTCTGACAATCATGTACGCTCTGTTTGGAGATTAACCATGAATCGCAACACTTCAGCGCGACCTCCTCCGCTTTACGAGAGATGACTCTAAAGGAATAATAAATTTGGTAAAAGACAACTCGCAGGAACTTAACTTTGAATAGGTCTGGTGAAACTTATGCGAACGCCCCTAAAAAGGGCATCCCCCCTCTATCGTGAGGGTTTCAAGTACAAACTATTTTAGGTATATTAAATGTTCTTTCCTTGGACTGGATTTTGGTTAACTGTTTGGGTTATTTCTATTACCATTGCAATGATTACACCCCCTAATGATGACAAATAAAGAACTTGTCTAAGGGTCTGGCGCTCACTGCTTTTCGTTTCTTTTCAGCCAACAAAATTTTCACTCAGGATTAAAAATAAATGCCAACTAATATTCCCGAACAAGAGCGCTGGCTTTGGCGAAACCCTGAAGCGCTTGCTTCGCTTGAGCGTGGACTTCAACAAGCCGCATCTGGCGATTTGCACGACTTAGGCTCTTTTGCTAAGTACGCTTGGGATGGCTCACCTCAAATTGTTTCTGAAGGGGTAGATGAGCGTAATGGCTCTTATCCTTACGAGATTGAGGTTGGTGTCCGTAAAGGTCAATATAACCACGAAGGTAATTTTGTGGCTTACCGCAAATATGTTGGAGGATTGAACAGGCTTTCAGATAATCAGTACCACAATTTCGATTCTCACGAAGACGCTTTAGAATTTGCACAACGTTGGATTAACTAAAAATATGACCACAACAACAGCTACGTCCGACCTCCATACTCACGTTAGTACGACTGGCTCTTTCGCTCAACTGGAAACTTCCAAAATCGTTGACGTTATCCATCCTCAAGATATCATCGACAAACTCCAACTCAACTCATGGGTTGCAGTGAAGCACCCTAATCTCAATGAAGATGGTGAGCCTGTCAATGAAGCTAAGTCTCAGTTTGTTCGACAAGAATATATCGATGCAGAGGGTTGCTTGACTGGTGAACGGGGCAAGACCTATGCACTCAAAGTTCCCGCATCGTATAATGTTCTACAATACCCTATAGGCGTAAAATGGCTTGAACCTTTTACTGACGAAGGACTCTTGCAAATCGAAGACTACATGGCATTCGATTCACTTGGTATTCTTGCTGTCAACTGCAAAGTACCTGACGAGGTAATTACTGTTCGCGGAGATGAAGACCAAATCACCCCATACTTCATCCTCTCTCTATCCCATGACGGAGTGACTAAGCGTGGTTTTGTTTGGAGTGACTTCAGAGTTATTTGCAAGAACACTCTCTATGCCGCTATTGGCGCGTCAGAAAAGAAATTGGGTAAGTTCTTCGGACTTGACGACAATCGCGTATCTCCTCAGCAACGGCTTGTAGAGGCGCGTAAATTAATCGATGTTGCGACAATGCGTTTTCATGACCAAACTGCCCCTCACCTTCACGCTCTCAACAACCTGACCCTCGAATACGGTCAAGTTGATACTATCTTCCGCGACCTACTTAACATCCCTCGCACTGTAGAGATTCCTACCTATCTAGAAGAGGATGAAACCTACCCCCGCAACGTTGTAAAATTTTGTGGTCTGCGAGACGCTTACAACGAGCTTTCAAGTACGGACATCTTTGGCGCTCAGGAACATACTGGATATCGTGTTCTCAACTCGGTCACAGGATGGCAGAAATATCTAGGTAAGGATAACGGCTACGAACCTTC
>Ga0129333_10003947_pt1 | contig 13904 bp, 11 predicted proteins | sample CPB6_08_DNA_FD_94474 | JGI IMG/M metagenome (GOLD analysis project Ga0129333, IMG submission 94474) | Freshwater to marine salinity gradient microbial communities from Chesapeake Bay, USA - CPBay_Sum_0.6_0.8_DNA | ecosystem: Environmental > Aquatic > Marine > Coastal | place: USA: Chesapeake... | reverse complement strand
TATTGCAGACAGCACGACTGCCGGTGGGCAATTCCCACTGCCACGCAAACTTCAGCGACCGTCAGGGTCTAGTAGTTCGGCCTGTCCGGCTCTATCTGCAATACCCAGGCGTTGATGCCGCCGTCCACGTGAATCGCGTTCAGGCCCGCGCCCTTGGCCACTGCGAGAGCCTCGGAGTTCGAGAACTGGAACGACGGGCGAGAGTTAGCATGCCGGTTATAACGTCGATTGAGAAGCGCAACAAAGTAGTGAGCGTACTTCCCCTTGCGGACTTGGAGAGGACCTGCTCGACCATAGGCATAACTCTGTCTGATCTACTGGATCCTGAACCTAATTCGAAGGCGCAAGAGGCGTCCAAGCCCCTGCCGGATTTGGGGTGACTCGCAAACATCCTCATTGGTGAGTTTCCTCAACTTGTGTCCCGTCAGGACATCGCACACACCCTTGTCATAACTTCGGACGAACTTCGGATACTTGAAGGCCAACTTGCAGTGCATCTCCATCCCCTAGGTCTGCGTCTACATGCCAATTCCCATCACCTAGCGATCCGGCCAGACCATCGCTCCGCACATCAAGCCCAAATAACGTTGGCCAATAGAAAATTTTGGAGAATCGGCCTCAACGTCATAGAGGCATCAGTGCTACACCAAGCCATGAGGAACAGGCTTCCAGAGCAGGTATCACATTCTCATCGACCGCACTTTGGTCATCTGCTGAATATTGGTGTTCTTGAAACATCACCGAGCGACGATGCCACGATAACGCTAACCTAAGCTGCCCGATTTGCCCCCCTTAGCGCATCATGCTTAACGGTTCAATTGAACTGAACTAGGCGTTCACTATCCATACACGAGTACGACTGGGGCCGGACCCATGGTCATTCGGTCCGGCCCCAGCGCCCACATGTAACCGACCACTGAGAACTGCGTCGCATTCGTTGCGTTTCCGTGTCACATCTGGTTCATACGGATGTCACCTTTAGTCCAAATCGTGTCACCCCCTGCGTCATGGAGATGTCACTCGACATCAGCTGCAGCCAGACGTGCTCCCGCATCCCTCACAGACGTAGCACGAGCCCGACGGGCGCATCTTGATCCCGCAGGTCATGCACAGCGGGGCGTCGGAGGCCGTGCCGGTGATCTCCTCGAGCAGCTCGGCGCTGGAGCGCGCCTGGCTCGCCCGAGGCGCCTGTGACTGCTCGACCACGGCGTCAGCCTCGTCGACCTCCACCACCTGCACGTCGAGGTCCGCGGCAGGGGCCAGTGCCCCGTAGCTCTGCGCCACCGTCTCCGCACGCTCATCGGCCGTGAAGATGCCGAGTGCCTCGCGCTTCTCGTAGGGCAGGTAGTCCAGCGCCAGCCGACGGAAGATGTAGTCCATGATCGACTGCGAGATCCGGATGTCCGGATCGTCGGTCATGCCCGCCGGCTCGAACCGCATGTTGACGAACTTGCTGACGAAGGCCTCCAGCGGCACGCCGTACTGCAGCGCGATGCTGATGGCGATGGAGAAGGCATCCATCACGCCGGCAAGAGTCGATCCCTGCTTGCCGAGCTTGAGGAATACCTCGCCGAGGCCGTCGTCGGGGTACGACCCAGCGGTCATGTAACCCTCGGCACCTGCGACCGAGAACGACGTCGTGCGACTCGGACGGGTCTTCGGCAGGCGCCGACGGATCGGCTGGCCGGCCAGTGCCGACTGAACCGCCTCGGCGGTGACCTCGACAAGCTCGTCGGCCTTCTTGGCCTTGGCGTCGCTCAGTGGCTGGCCGACCTTGCAGTTGTCACGGTAGATGGCCAGCGCCTTGACGCCCATCTTCCAGGCCTGGAAGTAGATCTCCTCGACCTCCTCGACCGTCGCCGTCTCCGGCATGTTCACGGTCTTGGAGATCGCGCCGGAGATGAACGGCTGCACCGCAGCCATCATGCGGACGTGGCCCATCGGGGTGATCGCCCGCTGGCCCATCGCCGTGTCGAAGATGCTGTAGTGCTCGGGACGCAGACCCGGCGCGTCGACCACGTGGCCGTTCTCGCCGATGTACTCGACGATCGCCTCGACCGTCTCCTCGGTGTAGCCGAGGCGACGCAGGGCCCGCGGGATCGTCTGGTTGACGATCTGCATCGACCCGCCGCCGACGAGCTTCTTGAACTTCACCAGGGAGAAGTCCGGCTCGATGCCGGTGGTGTCGCAATCCATCATGAAGCCGATGGTCCCGGTCGGCGCCAGCACGGACGCCTGGGCGTTGCGCCAGTCGTTCTGCTCGCCGATCTTCAGGCAGGCCTCCCACTCCTTCTCCGCGAGCCGGAGCACATCGCCGTCGAGGCTGCCAAGGGTGCGGACGTTGTCGTTGGCCGCGGCGTGCTTGCGCATGACGCGCTTGTGGGCGGACTCATTGCGCGCGTAGCCCTCGTACGGCCCGACGATGCCGGCGAGCTCGGCACTGCGCCGGTACGCCGTGCCCGTCATGAGGCTGGTGATGGCCGCGGCGAACGAGCGCCCGGCATCGGAGTCGTAGGGCAGCCCCGTCGCCATGAGAAGCGCGCCGAGGTTGGCGTAGCCGATGCCGAGCTGACGGTAGCGCCGGGTGGTCTCGCCGATCGGCACCGTCGGGAAGTCCGCGAAGCAGATGGAGATGTCCATGGCCGTGATGACGTACTCCACCGCCTTGGAGAAGCGCTCGGCGTCGAAGGTGTCGTCGTCCTTGAGGAAGGTCAGCAGGTTCAGCGAGGCCAGGTTGCACGACGAGTTGTCCAGGCTCATGTACTCCGAGCACGGGTTCGAGGCATTGATCCGGCCCGTCTCCGGGTTGGTGTGCCAGTCGTTGATGGTGTCGTCGTACTGGATACCCGGATCGGCGCACGCCCACGCTGCCTCCGCGATCGTGCGGAAGAGCTTCTTGGCGTCAACAGTCTCGACGACCTGTCCATCGGTGCGCGCGGTGAGGCCGAAGGGCTCGCCGTTCTCCACCGCATTCATGAACAGGTCCGAGACCCGAACCGAGTTGTTCGCGTTCTGGTACTGGACGCTGGTGATGTCCTTGCCGCCGAGGTCCATGTCGTACCCGGCATCGCGAAGGACGCGGATCTTGTCCTCCTCGCGCACCTTGGTCTCGATGAACTCCTCGATATCGGGGTGGTCGACGTCGAGCACGACCATCTTCGCCGCCCGGCGGGTCGCACCACCGGACTTGATGGTCCCGGCCGAGGCGTCGGCGCCGCGCATGAACGAGACCGGGCCCGAGGCCGTGCCGCCCGACGACTTCAGCAGCTCCTTGCTGGAGCGGATGCGCGAGAGGTTCAGTCCGGCACCGGAGCCGCCCTTGAAGATCAGGCCCTCCTCCTTGTACCAGTTGAGGATCGAGTCCATGGTGTCGTCGACGCTGAGGATGAAGCAGGCGCTCACCTGCTGCGGTGCCGTGGTGCCGACGTTGAACCACACCGGGGAGTTGAAGCTGAACACCTGATGCAGCAGCATGTAGGTGAGCTCGTGCTCGAAGATCGTCGCGTCCTCGTCGGTGGCGAAGTACCCGTGCTCGCGACCGGCCTTGGTGTAGGTGAGGACGACCCGGTCGATGAGCTGCTTGAGGCTGTACTCGCGCTCGGGCGTGCCCACCGCACCGCGGAAGTACTTGGTGGTGACGATGGTCGAGGCGTTCACGCTCCAGAAGTCCGGGAACTCCGCCGCCCGCTGCTCGAAGACCACCTCGCCGGTCTTCCAGTTTGTCTGGACGACGTCGCGGCGCTCCCAGGTGACCTCGTCGTAGGGATGCACCCCCGGCGTCGTGTAGAGCCGCTCCAGGGTCAGACCCGATCGGCGCAGGGTGTTGTGGACGAACGTCTGCGCGTCATTGCTGGTGATGGTCATGCGACGTGCCTTTCTGACTCGGGCGGTTGGGATGGGAAGCTCGGTTTCAGCCGGACTCTCGGCTGACGGTGTCGATCTGCGGTTCGCGGCCCGTGGGCTCTCCCTCGGCTCGCAGGAGGGCGATCTCGGCCTCGAAGTCCTCGAGGGTGTCGAAGGACCGGTAGACCGAGGCGAAGCGCAGGTAGGCGACCTCGTCGAGATCGCGCAGGGGGCCGAGGATGGCCATGCCGACCTCCTGCGCCGGCAGCTCGGCCTGGCCCTCGGCGCGCAGGATGTCCTCGACCTGCTGCGCGAGCCGGGCAAGATCGTCCTCTCCCACGGGCCGGCCCTGGCAGGCCTTGCGCACGCCTGTGACGACCTTGGCACGGCTGAAGGGCTCGGTCGCCCCGGAGCGCTTGACGATGTAGAGCACCGAGGTCTCCGTCGTGGTGAAGCGACGGCCGCACTCCAGGCACTCCCGGCGTCGCCGGATCCCCAGGCCCTCGTCGAAGGAGCGCGAGTCCACGACGCGGGAGTCGTCGCACCGGCAGAACGGGCACCGCATCGCACTCACCTCCTCTCCCGCGGCCGGATGGCCACTCGTGTCCGGCCCCACATAGGGCCCAGACGCCTCTCCTGTCACATCAGATTCGCCACCTCGACCCTGCTGGGGATCATGGTGGGGAACCCTTGTGGACGAGCTGTTGATGCAGGACCACAACCTGTTGATGAATCACAACGGTGTGACTACTACATCTAGGGCCGTGACATTAGACCCCGTCCGTCCATTTGGCAAGGCTCGGCGCCGCGTGGCGTGTCTACGGTCGGAACTAGGGCGACTGCGCGTCGACCATGCGGTCCAGGGCGGTCGCGAGGAACTCTGCTCGGGCCCGATAGCCCGACGGCCCGTAATGGATCCCGTCGGAGCGGCCCAGTCCACGTCCGCGCGCGTGACTGCGCCACGGCAGGACGGTCACGTTCTCGCGACTCGCTGCCACCTGCCTCACCATGCGGTTGAACCACTGGGCCCGACCCCGGGAGAACGCACTGTGGTCGACGTCGAGATCCACCCACAGGACCTCACGTCGAGGACCGAGCCGGTCGAGCAGCGCGCCGACCCGTCGCTGGGTCGTGGCCGTGTCGACCCATGAGACGTCGTTGGTGCCGAGCGCGATGACGACGTACTCGGGGAGCTGCCCCAGGCGCTGGGCCCGTGCCACCTGCGCCAGGCCCCAGTCCAGCCGGACCGAGCCCCAGCAGCGGAAGGTGGGGGTCCAGCCCCGCTCGCGCAGCAGCCGGGCCGTGCTCACACGGGACTCTCGGGTCAGCGAGTCGCCGACGATCAGGACCCGCCGCCCTGCCCCCGGCCCGGACGTGCCGAGGGTGCCGGGCCAGACGGGTGCGGGGCACGCATCGGCCGGCAGTCGTCGCGGCCACGAGGCGTCGACCATGTCGGGCGGTGGAGGCACCGGGATCGGAGAGCTGCTCGGAGCGGGCTCTGGCGAACCGGTCGACATGGGCTCCGGCGATCCGGAGGGACTCGGACCGTCGGACGCGAGTGCGGGCGGACCAGCCAGCGCGACAAGGCACACCAGCCCCGCAGCGCCCAGGCGGGCGCGTCCGTTGCCGACCACACCTCGCACCTGTGCAGTATCGCCCACTCGACATGCCGGGCCCCGACCCGAGGCTCAGCCGAGGGAGGGCACGATCAGCGACTGGCCCGGCACGACGGTGTCGGTGCCGAGTCCGTTGACCTCGCGGATCAGCTCGAGCGTGGCGCGGGGATCAGCATGCGGGGCGACCTGGCTCGCGATCTGCCACAGGCTCTCGCCCGGCTGCACCACGACGACTCCCGTCGCAGTGGCCCCGGCGGTGCCCGTCCCGGCATCCGCGGCGACCGAGCCGTTGACCACGACCAGCGCTGCGAACGGGAGCGACACCAGGACGCCGACCACGACCCGGCCTCGTCGGGTCAGCTGCCAGGTCCTGCGACGGGATCGCGCGCGGGCACTGCGCAGCGGTGGCCTCGCGCCCGCGACGGTGCGGGGGCGGGCGGCGGGGAAGGTGGCCGCGATGCTCATGGTCATGCCTCTCTGTCGAGCCCGGGTCCAGATGACCTGGCCGGGCGCCTGCTGGGCCGCCGAGTCAGACCGAACAGGTGTTCGATCGAACGCATGTACGATGTGTACCACTATCGGCGCGTCGCGCCCGGCATTTTCGAACATGTGTTTGAATCAGCGTGTCGCGCCGGACCGCGACAGCACCACGGTGGCAGCGGGGTCTGACAGCCCCGCACCACCCCGAGGGAGGGAGCCCCATGACCGCGCGCATCTCCGAGCTGCCCGACGGACCCGAGGACCACACCGGGCTCACCCCTCGGCAGCAGGCCATCCTGCGCGTCATCCGCGAGAGCGTGGAGGAGCGCGGCTATCCCCCCAGCGTCCGGGAGATCGGCGAGGGCGTCGGGCTGACCAGCCCGAGCTCGGTCGCCCACCAGCTTGCCGCGCTTGAGCGGCTCGGCCACTTGCGCCGGGACCCGCATCGCCCGCGTGCCCTCATGGTCGCCGACCCCCATACCTTCGGCGAGGAGCCGGCCGTCACCGCCGCAACGCCCGCGGGGATCCCCACGGATTCCGTCGACGTGCCCCTCGTGGGCCGCATCGCGGCCGGTGGCCCCATCCTGGCCGAGCAGGCGGTCGAGGCCGTCTACCCGCTGCCGCGCGACCTCGTCGGCTCCGGGGAGCTGTTCATGCTCAAGGTCGTGGGCGACTCGATGATCGACGCCGCGATCTGCGACGGCGACTGGGTCGTCGTCCGCCAGCAGGCCACCGCCGACAACGGCGACATCGTCGCGGCACTGATCGACGACGAGGCCACGGTCAAGACGTTCAAGCGCCGCGACGGCCATGTGTGGCTCATGCCGCACAACCCCGCATATGCCCCGATCCTCGGCGACGAGGCGACCATCATGGGCAAGGTCGTCAGCGTCCTGCGCAAGGTGTGATCGAGGCCACCACCGCGCAGGACCCGCCATGCCGCACCATAGGACCGTGCGGACACCCCTGATCAGCGGCTGCGGCGTCCTGCTGGTCGCCGTACTCGGGATCAGCGGATGCTCGTCGTCCATGGTGAGCGTCGACGCGGTCCCGATGGGCACGGCCACGGCAGCAGCGCCGCAGGAGACTCCCGCGCCCGCACCGACCGACACGACTGCCAGCGCGCCCGCCCCGGCTCCGTCGACATCGGGAGCATCGACATCCGCGCCGGCCGTCACCGCAACACCACCGCCCACGGCCTCGCCCACCGCTGAGCCGGTCCCCACGGCACCTGTCGGATCCTTCGTCCTCGGCGACTCGATCGGCCTGTCCATCGCCCCGGCGCTGTCCCGCCTCGGCTACCCGGTGGTCGGCAAGGTCGGCCAGTCTGCCCGGACGCCCTACCTGGCTGAGCACCTGTCGTCGGCCGCAGCGCAGGCCGCACCGGCCTGGGTGATCGTGCTCGGCACGAACAATGCCGGACACGAGGAGGACGTCGCCAGCGTCCGGGAGTGGGTGCGCACGATCCGTGGGCTCCGGTCAGCCGACCAGCAGGTGTTCTGGGTGACCCCGTACCGGCCCTCGACCTACACCGGCGGGATGTCGGCCTGGACCCTCGACGCGCTCAACGCCGAGCTCGCGACCATCGCCGAGAGGCGCGACTGGCTCACCCTCCTCGACTTCGCCTCGATCGCCGAGGAGGAGTGGTACGAGCAGGACGGCCAACACCTGCACCCCGACCTCACCGGGCAGGAGGCGCTGGTCCGGCTGGTCGCGGGAGCCGACGCGACGCCTGCCGAGGTGCCGGCGCCCATCACCACGATCGCTCCGCCGGAGCCGGATCCGACCACACCGGCCGTGCCGGAGGATGCCCCGGAGTCGATGGAGTTCGGCCCCGAGTGATCGGTGGCGCCACGCCCGGGCGGGGGTGCCAGTACCCCGATTTCCCGTTCCGCATCGCCGCTCCTTGGCCTGGCCCTGCAGGGTCCAGTCACGGCACCACCGACTCTAGGAGACCATCATGGCGTCAATCCACCGCTCCCTGCGCAGCACCATCACGGGGGTGACGTCGGCGGCTCTGGTCGCAGGCGTCGCCGGCACGGTCCTGGCGCCGGCCGTCCGGGCCGACACCGGCATCCAGGTCTCCGCCGCCAGCATCACCCACACCGTCCCCGCCATGGGCGATGCCACCACCACGGGCGCACGCGTCCTGGGCCTGCCCGCGGCTGGCCTCGTCAACGTCGGAGGCATGGTCACGGCGAACTTCGGAGCAGTCTCGTACGCCGACGCCTACAGCCCCAGCACCTACACGTACACGTGGTTCGGCTGCTCGTCGCGCACCCAGGCCCTGGACACGTGCGCCATCCTCTCCGCAGGCTTCGCGGCCGGCGACGCCACCCGCAAGGGTGTCGGGTACATCGTCAAGGAGGCTGACCTCGGCAAGTACATCGTCTTCGGTGGCACCGTCAACGCCCGGGACACCACCAATGAACTGCGCAGCTCGGTCGTCGTCTCGAACCGGGCCGACGCCCCACTCGCGATCCCGACTGCGATCCCCACGTCCCCCCGACCCGTCATCGGCGTGAACGACGTCGTCGCAGGCCAGGCTGCGGGGCTCATCACCGGCACCTGGACGATGCCCACGGGGCAGACCTTCGCCAGCCGGCTGACGACTGCGTGGGCGTGCCCAGACGCCAATGCCGGGCAGACGGCTGACGCTGCCTTCAGCACGAGCGGATGCGTGAGCGTTCCGGTCACGAGCTCCTCGATCGACAACACAGTCAACAACGTCGCGACTCATCGCCTCACCACGACCGCCGCCATGGCAGGCAAGTACCTGGTCGCCATGTCGACCGTGGTGGCCAAGGCGAGCTCCGGCCAGCCGTACCTGTACACGGTTCGCTCGGCGACGGCCCTCCTTCCGGCCCCAGCGGCCGCCCCGACTCCCCCGGCCGACGCCACACCGCCGGTCGACATCATTGCTCCGGTCGACATCATTGCGCCGGTCCAGCCCACGATGACCGTTGTCGCCAAGAAGGTCGCCGAGCGGGGCAAGAAGCTGCTCGTGGCCGTCAAGCTGGCAGGCAAGGGCGCAGGCACGGTCGGCACGGGCCCGGCGATCGTCGAACTCGTCAAGTCCAACAGGTCCGGCGCCAAGGCGGTCAAGAAGCTGCGGACGATCGAGGTCGAGAGCCTGCGCGGAGCGCGCTACGAGGTCATTCCCGCGAAGATCAAGAAGGGCGACTACTTCCTCCGGGTCGTCTTCACCGACGCGGGCTCCGGCGTCCAGGCAGCCAGCTTGAAGAAGCTCCGCATCCGCTGACACCGCAGCCCGACGCATCAGCACTCCGTGCGGCCGGCTCCCCGCTTCTGGGGGACCGGTCGCACGGTGCGTGAGTGCGGTCGTGCGTCAGCCGAGCTCGTCACGCAGACGGGTCAGCGACCCCAGCACCACCGCGCGATCGGTCGTGAACCAGAAAGGCGGCATGCTGCGGCGCAGCGTGGGGCCGTAGCCGGCCGTCGCGAGGCGAGAGTCGAGCACCGCCACGACCCCCCGATCCGCCACGCTGCGGATCAGCCGCCCGGCCCCCTGGGCCATGAGGAGCCCAGCCTTCGGCACCGAGACGGACGCGAAGCCCGATCCGCCGGCCTCGTCGACAGCCCGCTGCCTCGCCGCCACCAGCGGATCATCGGGGCGGGGGAACGGGATTCGGTCGATGACGACGAGGATGCAGGACTCCCCCGGCACGTCGACCCCCTGCCACAGGCTCACCGTCCCCAGCAGCGTGGTCGCCGGCTCCTCGGCGAATCGCGCCACGAGCCCGGCCACCGCATCGCCACGCTGCTGCACCAGGATCGGCAGGTCCGCCCGATCGCGCAGCCGCACGCGCAGGTACTCGGCCGCCCGTTCCACGCCGCGCCAGCTGCTGAACAGGGCGAGTGTGCGACCACCGGCGGCCTCGATGAGGTCGGCCAGCTCGTCGAGTGCCTCCATCGGCACACCGTCGCGTCCCGGTGCAGGCAGGTCCCTCGCCACGTACAGGATGCCCTGGCGGGCGAAGTCGAACGGCGAGCCGACGTCCGCGGTCTGCACATCGTCATCGAGTCCGACGGCGGCGAGGATCGGTGCGAAGGTGCCGCCCACGGTGACCGTGGCGCTGGTGAGGACGACCGGGCCGGCGTCGAACAGCGCGGAGCGGAGCAGGCCGGCGACCGAGAGCGGCGCGCGATGGAGCACCGGCGAACGCGCCCCCTCGCCCGGGTCCAGCCACACGACATCGTGCCGGTCGATCGCGAGCAGCGCCCCAGCGGTGTCGTGGACCTCCTCCAGCGCACCGGCTGCGCGTTGGCGCGCCGCGACGGCATCGGGGTCGCCCTCTCGTGCGGCGTTGACCTCGACGAGCGCGGCGTGGAACGCATCGCGCACGGCCGTCAGTGCCAGCACCGCGTCACGCCCCCACTCGGTGATGCGCAGCGGTCCGCTCGCACCAACCGCCATTGCACCGAGCGTCTCGCCCAGCTGGCCGATGGCGTCGTCCACGCGTTCCCGGGTCTCGGGCTCGACCAGCCGTCGCGCCGCTGCAGCGGCGCGCTCGGCCAGCGCCGGGGAGAGGTCCCGCGTCACCGCCTGGGTCGCGCGATCGACGAGCTCATGGGCCTCGTCGACGACCACCGCATCGTGCTCGGGCAGCACCGGGATTCCCTCGATCGCGTCGATGGCGAGCATCGCGTGGTTGGTGACGATGATGTCGGCATCCTGCGCCTGCTGGCGACGCAGCGCGGTGAAGCACTCCTCGCCGTAGGCGCACCGGCTCTCGCCGACGCACTCGCGGCGCCCGACCGAGAAGGCCCGCCACACACGTGCGTCGAGCTCACCGGGGTAGTCGTCCCGATCGCCCGTCTGCGTGTCCTCCGCCCAGCGGCGCAGCTCGACGGCCTGCTGGCCCAGGACGCTGGTGGGCGCGTCGAACAGCGCCTCGGCGTCGTCGTCCTGCGCACCTGAGCCGTGCAGCCGCTGCAGGCACACGTAGTTGTTGCGACCCTTCAGCACTGCGAAGGTGACGGGGCGCTCGAGGACAGGCTCGAGGGCCTGCGCCACCCGGGGCAGGTCGCGCTCCACCAGCTGCCGCTGCAGCGCGAGCGTGGCGGTCGCCACCACGACCGGCCCGCGCGACGGATCGGTGGCGTGCAGGGCCGCCGGAACGAGATAGCCGACGGACTTGCCGGTCCCTGTACCCGCCTGGATGACCGCATGCCCATGGCCGCTCAGCGCTGAGGCCACCAGACGCGCCATGGCCACCTGCCCGGAACGCTCCTCGCCGCCGATGGCGGTGATCACGGCCTCGAGGGCCGCCAGCAGCCGGGCATCGGCGTCGTCGTCCATGTCTGCCTGGCCGTCACCCATCGGGACCCGCCTGCGCAGGCACGTCCCCGGCGAGGGCCGTCAGCTCGGCCGCCAGGGCCGCAGGCACCCGGGCCCGCAGTCGGGTCCCCTGCTCCCCGTGCTCCTCCGCGCTGACCTCCCCGGTCCGGTGCGCGCGACTGACGAGGTCGCCCCGGGAGTACGGGACCAGCACGTCGACCTCGATCCACGCGCCGGGCAGGTCCTCCTCGATGGCCTCGAGCAGCTCGTCGATCCCCAGCCCGGTGCGGGCCGAGACGATGACCGAGTGCGGCTCGCGCCGGGCCAGCCGGGCCAAGGCGTCGGGTGGGGCGGCATCGGCCTTGTTGATGACGATGAGCTCGGGGATCCCGGTGGCCCCGATCTCCGCCAGCACCTCGCGGACGGCTGCGATCTGCTCCTCCGGTGCCTCGTCCGAGCCGTCGACGACATGCAGGATCAGGTCGGCATCCGACACCTCCTCCAGCGTCGAGCGGAACGCCTCGACGAGCTGGTGCGGCAGATGCCGGACAAAACCCACGGTGTCGGCCAGGGTGAACTCACGACCACGGGGGGTGCGCGCCCGACGCACGGTGGGGTCAAGGGTCGCGAAGAGCGCGTCCTCCACCAGCACCCCTGCGCCCGTCAGCCGATTGAGGAGGCTGGACTTGCCGGCGTTCGTGTAGCCCGCGATCGCGACCGCGGGGGTGCCACTCGACCGCCGCGACTGTCGCTGCGTCGCGCGACTCCCCTCCATCTCCGCTATCTGCCGTCGCAGCCGCGTCATCGATGCGCGGATGCGACGACGGTCGGTCTCGATCTTCGTCTCGCCCGGTCCGCGCGTGCCCACACCGCCGCCGCCCGAGCCACCGCCACCGGCGCCGCCGCCCTGTCGGGACAAGGACTCGCCCCAGCCCCGCAGGCGCGGCAGCAGGTACTGCATCTGCGCGAGGCTCACCTGCGCGCGACCCTCGCGACTCCGGGCATGCTGGGCGAAGATGTCGAGGATCAGCCACGTGCGGTCTACGACCTTGACCTTGACGATGTCCTCGAGCTGCCGCAGTTGGCCGGGGCTGAGCTCGCCGTCGCAGATGACGGTGTCGGCCCCCGTCGCCACGACGAGGTCGCGCAGCTCGCGCGCCTTGCCCGACCCGAGGTACGTGGCCGGGTCCGGGGAAGCGCGTCGCTGGATGACGCCTTCGAGGACCATCGACCCGGCGGTCTCGGCGAGCAGCGCGAGCTCGCGCATGCTCCGCTCGGCTTCCGCGAGCGATCCCTGGGTCCACACTCCCGCGAGCACGACCCGCTCGAGGCGGACCTGCCGGTACTCGACCTCGGTGATGTCCTCGAGCTCGGTGGACAGCCCCGCCACGCGCCGCAGCGCCTGACGGTCCTCGAGGTCCAGCTCGCCCGTGGCGACGTCCTCCGACCAGGGGCGCGGGTCCGTGTCCATCGCGCCAAGGGTGTCATGGCGGTCGCCGAGGCGCGGATGCGCTCCCCAGTAGGGTCGCATCCTCCCCGCTAGGGTCGAGTCGTGATCTCGCGACAGCTCGGCGCCACCGGACCACGCGTCGGCGCCGTCGGCCTCGGCTGCATGTCCTTCTCGTCCTTCTACGGCCCGTGCGACCCCGCCGAGGGCCAGCGCGCGCTCGAGGCGGCCGTCGACCTCGGTATCACCCTGTGGGACTCGGCCGAGGTCTACGGCAACGGCGGCAACGAGGAGTTCGTGGGCCCGGTGCTGCGCCGCCGGCGCGACGAGGTTGTCATCGCGACCAAGTTCGGCATCGACGCCACCGGCGCGGTGTCCGCCGGCCCCGAGCAAGCGCGCGCGGCGATCGACGGCAGCCTTTCGCGGCTCGGCGTCGACCACGTCGACCTGTGGTACGTCCATCGCATCGACCCGTCCGTCCCCATCGAGGACACGGTCGGCGCGATGTCCGAGATCGTCGCCGCCGGGAAGGTGCGCCACCTCGGCCTGTCGGAGGCGAGTGCGACGACGCTGCGCCGTGCTCATTCCGTCCATCCGATCAGCGCACTGCAGAGCGAGTGGTCGCTGTGGACCCGCGACATCGAGGTCGAGGTCCTCGGCGTCGCCCGCGAGCTCGGGGTGGCGATCGTCCCCTACAGCCCGCTCGGCCGGGGCATGCTGACGGCCACCCTCGACCGACGGGACGCCCTCACCTCGGATGATCGCCGCCTCGCCGGACCGCGGTTCTCCGAGGCGAACTTCGACGCGAACCGCGCCGTCGTCGACCGGCTCGTCGCCGAGGCCGACGCACGCGGGTGCAGCGCCGGCCAACTCGCGCTCGCGTGGCTTCTCGCCCAGGGCGACGACGTCATCCCCATCCCCGGGACCCGGCGCGTGCAGCACCTCGAGGAGAACGCCGGAGCCGTGTCGATCGCGCTGACCCGCGAGGAGGCCGATGGCCTGGCCGCCATGGTGACGGGCTTCGTCGGGGAGCGCTACGGATACGCGCACGCCTACGGCGACAGCCCGCCGAGCGAAGGCAAGACGACGTCGCTCTAGGAGGGCATCAGGACGGTGCCGCGGGCCACGAGCTCGGCGGGGCCGGTCAGCAGCAGTGATCCCGTTGCCGTCTCGGTGACCAGCACCGTCCCGCCCGGCACGTCGACGCGGTAGGTCG
>Ga0129333_10003946_pt1 | contig 13906 bp, 10 predicted proteins | sample CPB6_08_DNA_FD_94474 | JGI IMG/M metagenome (GOLD analysis project Ga0129333, IMG submission 94474) | Freshwater to marine salinity gradient microbial communities from Chesapeake Bay, USA - CPBay_Sum_0.6_0.8_DNA | ecosystem: Environmental > Aquatic > Marine > Coastal | place: USA: Chesapeake... | reverse complement strand
GATTCGGTGTTCGCTTTGATTCGGGATACGAAGCGGGCGATTCGATCAGCCAGTACTACGACAACCTCGTCGGCAAACTCATCGTGTGGGGCAAAGATCGCGAAACAGCGATCGCTCGCACCATCCGTGCGCTGAAAGAAATGGTGGTTGAAGGGGTGGCCACCACAATTCCTGCCGACATTGCAATTCTCGAACATCCCGATTTTGCGTCGGTCACACACTCCACCAAGTGGGTCGAAGAGCGGCTCGATTTGTCAGGTGTCGATGCGTCACCGGTCGCTGCACCAGACGACGACGGAACACCGCTCGTACAGCGCTCGACGACCGTCGAGGTGAACGGGCGTCGCTTCGATGTGAAGCTCTGGGTGCCAGAGACTGTCGGCACAGTTGCCGCCCCGTCGAAGGCCAAGAAACCGGCACGAGCTGGCTCAGGAAGTGGCGGCGGCGCAGGTGGTGGAAGTGGACAAGTCGCCGTACCCATGCAAGGAACCATCGTCAAGGTTCTTGTCGAAGTCGGTCAACAAGTGCAGTCAGGACAAAGCGTCGTGGTTCTCGAGGCGATGAAGATGGAAAACCAAATCGAAGCCGACAAGGCCGGCACGGTGAAGGCCATCAATGTGAAGCCAGGCGACACGGTCGGGGCCGGCGACGTCGTGGTCGTCATCGAATAACGACGCTGCCAGTTACTCGGCTGACTCTGTCACAGCTTCAGCAAGCGAAGGATGGACGAGAAGTGTGTCGAGAATGTCGACCACCTTCAGATGTGCGGTGACAGCCAGCGCAATCATGCTGATGAGTTCGCCTGCGTGACGACCAACGATGGTGCCGCCGAGCACTACCCCGGTGTTCGGGTCTGAAATCAGCTTCACGAAACCCGTCGGGTCATTGTGGATGAGCGCCTTGGCAGTCGACGAGAACGGCACCTTCGTGACACGAATCTTGCGACCGAGTGCAAAGGCTTCTGCTTCTGCCAATCCGACATCGGCGATCTCGGGCTTGGTGAAAATCGCCGATGCCGCCTTGTCATAGGCGAGATGACGATGGTCATCGCGAATGACCCCCATGAGATGTTCCGCGATCTTCCGACCCTGCATGGTCGCCACTGACGACAGCGGCAACTTGCCGCTCACGTCGCCCGCTGCATACACATGCGCCACGTTGGTGCGACACCATTGGTCGATGTCGATGTAGCCCCGGGAATCAAGTGCGACACCGGCCGCCTCAAGATTGAGACCTTCCACATTCGGTTCGGATCCGATGGCCAGCACTGCGTGGGTGGCTCTCACTTCACGTCCGTCGTCACATCTCACCACGACTTCGTCACCGACCACATCGATCGATTGGGCGCGAGCCCCTTTCAACAACTTCACGCCCCGCGCCAAGAAGCTGTCTTCGAGCGCCGCTGCTGCCTCAGGGTCCTTGCCGGGAAGCACCTGCTGTCGACTGACCACCAAAGTGACGTCGGCACCAAAAGAAGTGAACATGTGGACGAACTCCACGCCTGTGACGCCTGAGCCGATGACCACGATGCTCTTCGGGAAGACTTTGGGCGGATAACAATCCCGCGTGGTGAGAATCCGTGTTCCGTCTGGTTTGGCCCAATCGGGAATTCGTGGTCGCGAACCTGTCGACACCAACACCGCGTCGGCTTCCAGGACTTCTGATTCACCGGCACCTTCGACGCGTACATGACGATCGTCGACGAATGTCGCCACGCCTCTCATGATGCGGACTCCTTGACTCTCGAGCAGGTCAGTGGTGGTCGTCTTCAGACGTTCAGTGATGTTGGAGATGCGCTCAGACAAGGTGTCGACATCGACTTCTACGTCGTGCTGCTCGACACCCATCCCGGCGAAGCGTTGGGTCATCGTGAGCGCACCACCGGTGGCAATCATCGCCTTGGAGGGCACACAATCGAGAAGATGCGCAGCTCCACCAATGATGTCGCGCTCGACGACCGTGACGTCAGCGCCGAGACGAGCAGCGGTGCTGGCTGCCGCATTACCGGCCGGACCACCACCGATGATCACAAATCGCTTCGTCACGATGTCAAACGCTACCGCTGATCATGTTGTCGATGTCGACACTCACGGCGAAGTCGTCACAGTTGTTGCCATGGTCGTTTCTGTTGTCGTTGTCGAACTAGTCGTCGTCGACGCCGCATCAGGTGCGCCTGGTGTCGTAGTAGTCGTCGTGGTGGCAGTCGTAGTGGTAGTCGTGGTTGATTCGAGCGTCGTGCGTGGCGTGAGCCTCATACGCGGAATCGAGGTGGTCGGCACTGGTGCCTCGTTCGGACAGAATTGCGAGTTGAAGCCCCATTCATGACGTGGTTCTCCCACGTATTCGAAGTGCATGCCGTCAGCGACAGCGAAGTTTCCTCCCCATGCAAAACCCCATTTGCGGAAGATGCGCACGACCTGGCAGCTCAATGTCGGTCTCATCCCCTGGCCGTTGGTGGTCGTGTTGATGTCGAGAGCGCCGCCCCACGAATGACGCGAGACATTTCCGAAATCATCGGCGAGTCGACTGATGCGTCCCTGAAAACAACCTCCATATCGATTCGTGTTGCGAACATCAATTGCCTTCGCAAGTCCAGACTTGAAGACCTCCGTCAGAGCGCCTTGAAGTGGTCCGACAATTTCCTTGTGACAGTTCGCTCGAATCGGGATGTCCTTGAAAGTGTGAAGCCACTTGATGCTCACTCCACGCCAGTCATTACTGATGTGCAGCCTTCCGTTTCCGGCGTCTTTCACGCGGAATTCGCCCAGCAGTTCTTTGAACTTGGCGGTGCCGAGTGTCGAGTCTGGGTCGGGCGCATCCCACGACCGGCGAAGCCGATACACCGCACCGTTACGGAATGTGCCACTTCGCAACTCTCGTTGGAAGTCTGCGGGTTGGCCCTCACCGATCACGAGCACCTTGTGCACCTGGGTCGCCATCAGTCGATTGGCGAAGTCCGTTGAGACCAAGAGATCGCCGTTGTCGACATGGTCATCGTCGACTATCGCTCCAATTTCAATTTCAAACGGCTTGCCCCACTTGTCATTCACCACGAGGACATCGCCCACTTTTGCGTCACGCAGCCGAGCACTCGTCGCACCGATGACTGCCCGACCGTCGGACAGCACGTCCGCAACTGCCACGCCAGAGATGGCACTGACCAGCTTCACATCAAGAGCCATCGTCGCCAGAGGTACCACCCATCCACCACTCACCGTTGCACCAGCACCCTTGCTGACTCGCACACCGTCGGTGCGGCGATGCTCACGCATCTGCAGTGTCGGAAACCTCACACCAAAACCAATGAATCCGGTTCGCTTGGCGATCTGCTGTATGCCGCGGACTTGAGCGGTGGAGAAGCCTTTGCCAGTTGACACCGACATCCAATCAATCAACAGTCGTTTCGGGCCGGTGAGCGCGGGCACGGAAAGTCGCGGAGACGCAGCTGACACGACCGTGTTTTGCGCCTGAACAATCGGAGACACGGAAGCAAGCACCAGGGAAAACACGACCGCTCCTCGCGCCATCCGCCTCGCCGTCTTGAGCACAGGGGAACGATAGTTCTGAATCGACCCTCGGCTCTGGTGGGTCGAACAACTACGGTGTAAGGACTGTGAGCGAGGAACTCGACGACCATTCGGCCACGGGCCTCGAAGCAGAGAAGGAACGCCGACTACACGACATTGCACGTCGACGTTCATCGGGTAGCGAGCCATACCCATACCGCTTCGACCGCTCACATTCCCTCGCTGATGTGCGCTCCGCCCACGCACAACTCGAGCCCGGCACCGAGACCGACGCTGTGGTTGCTCTCGCGGGGCGAGTGATGTTGAAACGCGACCAGGGAAAGCTGATCTTTCTCACCATCCAGGATCGCTCGGATCAGCTGCAACTATTCGTGTCCAAGGCAGTAGTCGGTGATGAACAGTTCGACGACATTGCAGCACTTGATCTTGGCGACTGGGTCGGTGCTCACGGAACCGTGATGACCACGCGCAAGGGCGAACTATCGGTCAAGACAACTTCTGTCGTGTTGCTCTCGAAGGCCGTCCGACCACTGCCCGACAAGTGGCACGGGCTCACTGATACCGACACTCGCTACCGCCAGCGCTACGCAGACCTCATCATGAACGAGTCGTCGCGACGCGCATTTGCTGTCCGGCATGACATCATCGCGAGTTTCAGGCGCACTCTTGCCGGGCAGGGCTTCATAGAAGTCGAGACTCCGGTGCTACACGTCGAAGCAGGTGGTGCCCATGCACGACCTTTCCTCACGCATCACAACGCACTCGACATGCAGCTGTTCTTACGCATCGCTCTTGAGTTGCACCTCAAGCGCCTCATCGTCGGCGGCATGGAACGCGTCTATGAAATCGGTCGTGTGTTTCGCAACGAAGGCATATCCCCGCGGCACAATCCTGAGTTCACGATGATGGAGCTCTACCAGGCATTCGCCGACTACAGCGACGTCATGGCCATCACCGAGACTCTCATCACTAATGCCGCTGTCGACGCGACTGGGTCGTCCCTGGTCATGATCGATGACAAGCCCGTCGACTTGGCGAAACCATGGCGACGCGTTCGAATGATCGACCTCGTGAGAGATGCCACCGGGGTCGAGGTGCACCCCTCGCAGCCTCGTGAGCAGTTGGCAGAACTCGCCGCTCGTCACGACGTGAAGGTCGAAGCGCAGTGGGGACCGGGAAAAATCATCGAAGAATTGTTCGAAGCCACTTCGGAAGCCGCACTTCGCGAGCCGACCTTCGTCACCGGTCATCCCGTCGAGATCAGCCCACTTGCCCGCATTGACCGAAATGATCCACACCTCACCGAACGATTCGAGTTGTTCGTCGGCGGTCGCGAACTGGCGAACGGGTATAGCGAGTTGAACGACCCTGTCGAGCAACGGCTGCGCTTTGAAGAGGAAGAGAAATCAAAGGCAGCTGGCAATCTGGAAGCCGGCACAGTCGATGAGGACTACCTACGCGCGCTTGAGTTCGGAATGCCACCAACGGGGGGTCTTGGCATCGGCATCGACCGAGTGGCCATCCTTCTTGCAGGTGCTGCATCGATCAAGGACGTCATCTTGTTCCCCACATTGCGACCGGAGGTGTTCGAACAATGAGTGCTGCATGGGGTGTCGGCATCGCAACTGTCGGGCTTCAGGGTGAAGTCCTCGATGTTCGTTTTCGGGCACTGGGCTGGGGGGAATCAGTTCCGACCGATTCCCCATCTGTGACCACTGCAGTCGACACCGACCCGGATCGAGGTGTTGCGCTGCGACCCGTGAGTTTCGTTGTCGACACGTCATCTGCGCCGAGCAACGCGGCTGACGTGTACCTGCGACTTCACTTGCTGTCACATCGTCTTGCGGCTCCTCGCACCGTCAATCTTGATGGAGCATTCGGACTGTTGGTGAATGTCGCCTGGACTAGTCGAGGGCCTGTGCCACTCGAGTCACTCGACAGCGTGTCGTGGAACATCGCACGTCGTGGCGAGCATCTCGTCGTGCACGGTGTTGACAAGTTCCCACGGATGACTGATTACGTGGTGCCAAGTGGAGTACGTATCGCCGATGCGAGCCGTGTGCGCCTCGGCGCACATCTTGCTGCTGGCACGACGGTCATGCACGAAGGCTTCTGCAATTTCAACGCCGGAACTCTCGGCACTTCCATGGTGGAAGGACGCATTTCTGCCGGTGTCATCGTTGGAGACGGCTCAGACATCGGTGGCGGGGCTTCGATCATGGGCACCTTGTCCGGTGGCGGCAAAGAAGTGGTGACCATCGGCGAACGTTGTCTGCTCGGCGCCAACAGTGGTGTCGGCATCTCCTTGGGCGATGATTGCATCATCGAAGCAGGTTTATATGTCACAGCTGGAACGCTGGTGAAAGACCCTGATGGCATAGTGCGTAAGGGTCGCGAACTCAGCGGATCAAGCGGCCTACTCTTTCGTCGTAATAGCCAGACAGGTGCTGTCGAGGCAGTCGCCAGATCGGGTTCTTGGGGCGGCCTGAACAGCGCCCTGCACAAGAACTGACCGCACGGTGGAATCACACGAACTCGCCGCGCTTATTCGTCGCCGTCGTAGCAATCTTCTGATCGACCCGACGACAGTCGTGTCGCGAGACATTCTCCAGCAGCTGTGCGACGCAGTCATGTGGGCCCCGAACCACAAGCGCACCTGGCCTGCGCGTGTCGCAATCATGAGCGGCGATTCTCGCCGCGTACTCGGAGACACCATCGCCGACGTGATGTCAGCCCAGAATGAAAACGAAGTGAAAGTGCAGAAGACGCGCAACAAGTATCTGCGAGCGCCGCACATCATCGTCGTCGGAGCCATGAGAGGCGACTCACTTCAACGTACGCGCGAGAATCAATATGCTGTCGCAGCCGGAATGCAGAACATGTTGCTCTTGGCCGAAACACACGGCCTTGCCGCTCTGTGGGGCTCTCCCGCAGAGGGTGCGAATTCAGCACTCACAACGCTCTGTTCGTTCGAGGATGACGTTGACATCATCGGCCTCGTGTATGTCGGATATCCGACCGGCAACGTCGAGCCGCCTACACGGCCGGCAACGCCGCTGACCTGGTTTGACTGACTCGCGCCGCTACACGTCGCGTACGACCGAATCAGCGTCCTGGCTGGAATGTACCGAACACGTCGCGCAGTGCGTCACTGACTTCACCCAGTGTCGCGCCTGCTCGCAGTGCCTCTTTCATGGGGTACAGCAGATTCTGCGTGCCACGAGCGGCTGATCGCACGTCGTCCAGCGTTGATTGCACTTTTGCCTGGTCGCGATCAGCTTTGTAGGCCTTCAGGCGGGCGATCTGGTTGGTCTGGAGACTTGGGTCGATGGGGAACACGTTCGGCTCCGGTTCGTCGTCGACGGTGAACTTGTTGACACCCACGATGACACGCTCGTCATCATCAATTGACTTCGTGTACTCATAGGCAGACTGTTCAATTTCATCCATCTGATAGCCAGCTTCGATGGCTTCAACTGCCCCACCCATCTCGTCGATGCGTTCGATGTACTGCCAGGCGAGACGCTCGACTTCATCGGTCAATGATTCGACGAAGTACGACCCTGCAAGCGGATCGGGGGTGTCAGCGACACCACTCTCATAGCCGATGACTTGCTGGGTTCGAAGTGCGATGCGAGCGGCTTCTTCGGTGGGCAATCCGAGTGCTTCGTCGTAGCCGTTCGTGTGCAGACTCTGGGTGCCGCCGAGAACCGCCGCGAGGGACTGCACTGCCACGCGTACGACATTGTTGAGAGGTTGCTGCGCCGTGAGAGTGCTTCCACCAGTTTGGGTGTGGAACCTCAACAACTTGCTCGCTTCTTTCTTGGCCCCGAAACGTTCGGTCATGATGCGGTACCACATGCGACGACTTGCTCGGAATTTCGCTACTTCTTCGAAGAAGTTGTTGTGACCGTTCCAGAAGAACGACAACCGTGGCGCAAAGTCGTCGACATCGAGGCCGGCGTCGATGGCTGCTTGCACGTAGGCAATTGCGTTCGCAAGGGTGAAGGCGATTTCCTGCACCGCCGTCGAGCCCGCCTCACGAATGTGATAACCGGATATCGAGATGGTGTTCCATTTCGGCACGTGCTGTGAGCAATACGCGAAGATGTCAGTGATGACTCGCATGGACGGCCGCGGCGGGTACACGTAGGTGCCGCGTGCGATGTACTCCTTCAACAAATCGTTTTGAATGGTGCCGCTGATTGCTGAGGCAGGTACGCCCTGCTCTTCTGCGACCAATTCATACATGAGCAACAAGATCGCTGCCGTCGAGTTAATCGTCATCGATGTCGACACTTTGTCGAGCGGCAAGTCTGCGAGCAGCAACCTCATGTCGGCCAGCGAATCGATCGCCACGCCGACTTTTCCGACTTCGCCTTCGGCACGCGGGTGGTCACTGTCGTAACCCATCTGTGTGGGGAGGTCGAAGGCACAAGACAAGCCGGTCTGACCCGCCTGCAACAAGAATTTGAACCGTTCGTTGGTGGCCTCAGCAGTTCCGAAACCCGCGTATTGGCGCATGGTCCATAACTTCCCGCGGTACATCGTCGGGTACACGCCGCGTGTGTACGGCGCCTTACCAGGGGTACCCAACTTCTGCGCCGGGTCCCACCCTGCCAATACATCTGCCGTGTACAACTCGGCGATGGGGATACCCGAATCAGTTCGCTTCTCGTCAGCCATAGGGCAAGGCTAAGGGAGAGATCTACTTGTTCCCCAATGGAGGCGTCATCGTGCGGCGATGACTGCGATCTCCATCTTCCATGCCGGCTGAGCCAGGGCCGGAACAGTCACCAACGTGCTCGCGGCACGAACGTTGCCCATTGCGCTGTCACGCTCTGCCATCACCAGAGCGAGTCGTTCACTCAAGTCGTCAGAACTCACTACATAGGTGGTGACGCTGACGATGTCAGCAATGGACAACGACGCCTCCGCCAAGATCGCTGAGATGTTCTGCCACACAAGTCGTGCTTGGTCCTCAATGCGATCTGGAACAGTGCCGTCACCTCGAACTGGCACCACGCCAGAGGTGAACACCACATCGTTGGCTCCGGCGACGTGCACACCGTGGGCGTACCGCGCTGCAGGTGGAGCCATCGTTGCTGGCGACAACTCCGTTCGAGTCGCAGCTCGTTTGTCGGGCGGGGTCACACGGCAACACTAGGTCTGGACACCCACTAGCGTGGCTCTCATGACGATCGCACCAGATGCCCCGACCCGCTCTATCGACGGTGTCGAACTCACCAAGAAAGAAGTGGAGTGGTCCTTCCCTCCCGTCTTCGACAACGTGGAAGATGAGCGTCGGCATCGGAAAGAGAAACTTGCCGGCGCACTTCGCATCTTCGGTCGTCTGGGCTTTGCCGAAGGAGTCGCCGGACACATCACTGTTCGCGACCCCGAATTCCCCGACTTGTTCTGGGTGAACCCACTTGGTCTGTCGTTTCGTCACATGACGGTGAGCGACCTCATCCTCGTCGATCACAATGGCGACATCGTCTATGGCCGCCGTCCCGTCAACCGTGCCGCATTCGTCATTCACTCGGCCATTCACGAAGCCCGACCCGACGTCATTGCCGCGGCTCACTCGCATTCAGTGCACGGCAAGGCATGGTCGTCGCTCGGGCGCCCGCTCGACCCCATCACCCAAGACGCGTGCTATTTCTATGAAGATCATGTCGTCATCAGCGAGCAAGGTGGCGCCGTCGTGTTCGATGTTGATGCGGGCAAAGAATTGGCATCAAAGTTCGTCGGAGTACGCGCAGCAATTCACCAGAATCACGGCATCTTCACCACAGGTCAGACTGTCGATGAGGCAGCCTTTCTCTTCATCTCGATGGAGCGCACATGCCAAGCGCAGATACTGGCTGAATCGGTGGGAACTCCGAAGTTGATTCCGCACGAGTTCGCCAAGTACACACGCGAGAATGCCGGCAACTCAATCGTCTCATGGCTGCACTTCCAGCCGCTCTGGCAAGAGATCTGCCGTACCGACCCCGACTTGTTCGACTGACATTGGCCACCGACACGCGGTCGGCCCGGTTCATCGAATCTGCGCCTGCCGAGATCTTCTTTCTGCTGTCTGCGGCTGCGCAGTACACAGGCGCCGTCGTCGCTGTCCGACTCTTTGACGATGCATCGCCGCCGACAATCGCGTTGTTTCGCGTGATCTCCGCCGCCGGACTACTGATGGTGTTTTCTCTGCGAAGCAACCATGCACCTTGGACCAGACACGACATCTATGCAGCCGCAAGTTTCGGAATCGCCACTGCGCTCATGAACCTGACGTTCTACTTGGCCATCGACAGACTGCCACTCGGCAAGAGCGTCACCATCGAATTCATCGGCCCTATCGCAGTAGCCGCGCTGCGAACGAAGACTGTTCGCAACTCAGCGGCACTGGTGCTGGCGGCAGCTGGAGTCGTCGTTCTCGGCGGTGTGGAGTTAGCCGATGAACCACTAGGCCTGTTCTTTCTTCTCATTGCCTCGACAATGTGGGCTGGCTACATCGTGCTCGGGTCACGTGTCGCGCAGACAGATCGCGGAGTGAATGGCCTCGGTGTCGGCCTGGTGTTCGGCGCCGTTGTGATTGCACCATTCGGTGTTGGCGACGTGGGAACCGTACTCACCACTCCGTGGCTGCTTGCAGCATGTGTGCTCGTGGGTGCTTCCTCGAGTGCGATTGGATACGGCATTGATCAGGCAGTGATGCGACGAATTCCGATACGGCGGTTCTCCGTGATGTTGTCACTTCTTCCCGTGACTGCGGCTGTGTTCGGGTTCTTGTTCCTTGACCAGACTCCGACCCGAACCGACCTTGCTGGAATGGTGTTGGTGCTCGTCGGTGTCGCCATTCAGGAACGCGATGTCATCGATCGCCGCCCTGAGGTGGCTGAAACCCCCTAGCGTTGTAAGGGTGAGGCGAACCCCCCGCTCTGCTGGTGCACGTCGCACGATTCGACACATCTCGATGATGGTGGTCGTCGCCGTCTCCAGCGTCGTCCCGGTGGCTCCGGACACCGTGCGAGCAGCCACTCTTCCACCACTTGCGGTCATCATTCGTGGGCACGGGTTCGGACACGGCCGCGGCATGAGTCAGTACGGTGCCTACGCCTGGGCGAGCATCTACAACAAGACGTGGCAAGAAATACTCGACTTCTATTACGGCGGTACCGGCAACACAACCTCGACAATCACCGATGCAGACAAAGCACTCCTGCCGTCGAACCTCATGACCGTTCGCTTGCAGGCGCTCGACAATAGCCAGACCGCTGTTCAGTCTGACAACGCCACTGCACAGTGGGAAGCCGACCCAGCCGCCAAGAATTACGCGTCACTCGTGGCTCGTGAAGTGGGCGACAACATCTATGACATCTGGGGTTCTGCGACTGCCGCGTGCCCGTCCTCGAGTGGTGAGCCGAGTGGATTCACACTCATCGGCAATGACATCGCCGGCCCCATCACTTTCCGAGCGGCGAATTCGACAGCACCGACCGCAGTTTCACCCACCGACTTGCTTGGAGTGTGCGAACCACCGTCGACGTCCTATCCGAAGGGTCGAGTGCGTTACTACCGCGGCGTCATTCGCGCGGTGAACGATGCAGCGAAGTCAAACCGCACCGTCAATGCAGTCGACATCGACAGCTATGTGCGCGGCGTCGTACCTCGCGAGATGTCTGCAAGTTGGGGCGACACCGCCAATCGGGCGGGCATGAACGCCCTGCGAGCACAAGCAGTTGCTGCGCGAAGTTATGGCTTGTCGGAGGGTCGTTATAGCTACGCAAAAACCTGCGACTCGATGAGTTGCCAGGTGTACGGCGGCGCCGCCTTACGAGACATCGGCGGCACCACCAAGGTCATCGAAGAAAACAATTCGAACCTTGCTGTCGCTGAGACCGCCGGCGTCATTCTGCGCACCGCACAAGGTGGAGTGCTGCGAAGCGAGTACACCTCGTCGAACGGTGGACGCACAGCGGGGAGCCCCGTTCCTGCACGCATCGACGACGGCGACATCGCTGCCAATGCGACGTTGAAGGACTGGAGTCGCTCACTGTCAGCAGCTCGCTTACAGGCGAAGTACCCCGCAATCGGCATCTTCACGGCGATTGCAACTGACCATGATGGCGCAGGTGGTGATTTCGGTGGTTATGCAACAAAGGTCACCATCACCGGCACTGCTGGTGTCGTCACACGTACTGCAGGTGAATTCGACAGTGACTGGGACTTGAATTCACCATGGTTCGACACAGCAGCCGTGTACGGTGCCGAGCCCACCGACCCGATCGTCGGGTCCATCTTGTTCGTCAGCGACTCCACCGGCCTGAGCATCGCCACCGAATTCGCCGATCTCGTCACGATCGCGTACCCGAACGTGAACTTCCAGGCTTGCACAGGCCGCGGCATCATCGGCACAACATGTGCTGACGGTGTCGCAGTTGTCAATTCGTCCGAGACACCGGCGATTGCTCTCATCGCACTCGGATACAACGATGATCCGGCCACGTATGACACCGAAGTGCAGCAGTTGTTGTCCGCACTTGTCGCCAAGGGTGTGCCGCGAATCGTGTTCGTCAACATGTCCACAAGGTCGACGAACAGGTCATACCAGCGCAGCAACGATGTGCTGAACGCAGTCGCAGCGGCGAACTCAAATGTGACTGTTCTTGACTGGAATGCAGCAAGCGCCGACGCCAGCAAGACTCGTTGGTTCGATTCGTCAAAGGTCCACCTCACGACGACTGGTAGAACCGAATACGCCTGGTGGCTTCGAACCCAGCTTGATTCTTTGCGTCAACAAGGCCTACTACCCACCACGGCAGCGCCGGTAGCCCTGTTGCCAGGACTTCCACTTGCCAAGGGACATGCCGGACCCATGGTGAAATCGTTGCAGCGCACACTGAACGCCTCACTCGGCCTCAAGAAAAAGAAAGCGCTTCGCATCGATGGCATCTACGGAGCGGCGACCATTCGCGCGGTTCGAGCACTTCAAACACAGCGCTCATGGACAGTCACCGGACAAGTCGACCGTGCAACATGGGAGCTGCTCGGACTTGCCGCCATGCCAAAGACCACGACTTTGTCGACTGGGTCCGTCCATCCGTCTGTGCGCACCATTCATCAGGCCTTGGCAAAGGTGTTGAAGCGAAAGGTCGCCTCAACCAACACGTACTCTAAGGCGACAGCCACCCTCGTGCGTACTTTTCAACAACGAGCCCAACTGCCTGCCACCGGAGTAGTCGATGGCGCGACGTGGGCAGTGCTCACCGCCACAGCCGCTCGCACCTAAGCGCCGAAGCGCTCCCGCTACACCCCTGGCGTCGCGCCGAAGCGCTCCCGCTATACCCCTGGCGTCGCGCCAAAGCGCTCCCGCCATGCCCCATCGCTGACGAGTTGGGGGTACATCGCGCGGTAGTCCTTTTTCAGGCGCCGGTATGTGCGCATCAACACCCATGCCGAACGGAACACACGCTTTTGCAAGTGCTTGAACCGCTCACGGTCACGACTGCAGATATACCCCTCGGGCAAACGCGGGTGTCGATACAAGATGTCGTCGTGACGAATGGCTAGGCCCACCGCTCGCACATCAATCTGAGCCACACCCATTCTTCGCGCGCGGAAGAACGACGGAATAAGGCTTCCGCCCAGAGTCGGAGCAGCGAGCAAGAAACCTGCCAGACGAATGATCTTCGGGCGCGGAGGCGAGAATCCGAGAGCAAGTTGCTCGTCGGACAACGGCACGGCTTTTTCTTCACTCACGCGTCGAAGATCGTCATGGAGGGCCGCATGGTCGATCTTCATCCACTCTTCCGGCCCTGCTAGGAATTGCTCCATGCCGCGCACCATGTACTCGCAGCTTGCGTAACGATGTGAATACAAATTTCGGAAGCCGAACCCGAGGTAACGCCAGGCAAGATGCCACCACTTGTGTTCGTCGAACACCAGCGTGTCGATGAGAGCGAAGTTACGAACTTCGTAATACAACGACGACGGATTGTTCTTCAACGCGAAATCGGCGTGCCATACCACGACGCCCGGAAGGGTCACCGTGTGTCTGCCGGTGTGCATCAGGCCGTATGCCACATCGTCACCGCGCACGAACACTGGCAGCGGATTCTCCTTTGCCAGATGAACAGGGAACACCGTGAACCACCATGCCGTGTAGTCAAAGGGAATCTCGGCCGCGTCGTGAATCACCTCGGCGCGGTCGCGCATGTCGTCGAGGCGACCGACAGCTCGCAGCGGATACACCGACCGAAATTCATAATTTGCTCCGGCTTCGAACTGCATCCACGGCTGCTCTTCGCTCATCATGGCGCCGTGCACGCACAAGTCGGCAGAGCGCGCGTACGACAACAACGACACCGTGCGAACCACGGACT
>Ga0129333_10003945_pt1 | contig 13907 bp, 12 predicted proteins | sample CPB6_08_DNA_FD_94474 | JGI IMG/M metagenome (GOLD analysis project Ga0129333, IMG submission 94474) | Freshwater to marine salinity gradient microbial communities from Chesapeake Bay, USA - CPBay_Sum_0.6_0.8_DNA | ecosystem: Environmental > Aquatic > Marine > Coastal | place: USA: Chesapeake... | reverse complement strand
TCGCCGATCTGGCGTGGCCGCTCATCGCCGTCTCGATCACCCTCGTCATCATGGCCGTCGCGTGGTGGACGACGCCCCGTGGCACCGATCGCACCGGGCGCGCCGTGCTGCGGGGCTGGTCCGCCAACGCCAACGGCGGCTTCTGGGTCATCCCGGTCGCGACAGCGGTCGCCGGAGCCCCCGGCGCGGTATTCGCCGTCATCGTCGATCGGCTCTACATCATCGTCTTCGGATTCTTCACCTGGATCCTGCGCCGCAACGCACCCCAGCGGCAGCGCATGCGCACGTCATGGATCGACCAGGCGCCCGTCATCGCCTTGGGCATCGGCCTCACCCTCAACGTCACGTCCGAGACGCCCCCGTGGACCGCCACGGCACTGGAGTGGGCGGCGCCACTGCTCGCCTTCTCCGGTGCTGCCGTGTTCGTCGGGTCGGTGCTGCATGCCTCGCAGCGGATCCCTTGGCGTCCAGGACTGCCCCTGTGGGGCCTGCTGAGTGCCGTGCGCATCGCGCTCTTCATCCCAGCGGCGCTGTTCGCACCGACTCCGGAGATCGCGATCGCCTTCGTGCTCTTCGGCTTCACGATCCCGGCGTTCTTCCCGCCGCAATTGTCGATCCTCTACGGCTATCGCGATGCCGTCGTCACCGCCACAGCACGCTGGGGCTGGGTGTGGGCCGCTCCGGGTGTCGCCGCAGCCATCGCACTCTGGTCCTTCGCCTGACCCTCGAGCCGCGCCGTCGACCGAATGGCTGCCCCCGAGCCGCGCCGTCGACCGAATGGCTGCCCCCGAGCCGCGCCGTCGACCGAGTGGCTGCCAGTTGGTCGACCGAGCGGCCGGCGAGCACCGACATCGCCGAGAGTGGGGCCACTGCCCGCGACTCGCGTCATGCCATGACCGCCGCCCCCTAGGCTGATCGCGTGTCTCACGTCGTCGTCATCGGTGGTGGCGTCGGCGGCATGGCGGCCGCTGCCCGCCTCGCAGTCAAGGGTCACGACGTCACCCTCCTCGAGCAGGGCGCGCGCTACGGCGGCAAGCTCGCTCGCTACGAGCGCGACGGCTTCGTGTTCGACACCGGCCCCAGCCTCTTCACACTTCCCGCGGTGTACCGCGACCTCTTCCTCAAGACGGGCAAGGCACTGGAGGAATCAGTCGACATCGTCCCGCTCGACGCGGCGTTCGCCTACCGATTCCCCGATGGCAGCACACTCGAGGTTCCCGGCACCGACCCCGGGCGCATCGCGCGCGCGATGGGCGACCAACTCGGCGGCCGCGCAACACAGGATTGGCGAGACCTCATGGCCCGGGCAGCTGAGGTCTGGCGCATCACTCGCAGGCCCTTCATCCAGTCGCCCCTCGAGGGTGCCGGGACGCTGATTCGACTGGCCACCGATCCGCGCGAGGTCAAGGCGGTCGCACCCTTCACGTCGCTTCGGCGCCTGGGATGCAAGCACCTGCGCGATCCCCGCCAGGTGATGATTCTCGACCGCTATGCGACGTACCAGGGATCTGATCCGCGCAAGGCGCCCGCGGCGCTCATGACGGTTCCCTACGTCGAGCAGGAGTTCGGCGCGTGGCATCTGGGCGGTGGTCTGGCAACCCTGGCGGACGCCCTCGTCGCACGCTGCGAGGAGCGTGGCGTGACGATGCGCACGGGAGCCGACGTCACCCGCGTCCTCAGCGATCCCCACGGTGTCAAGGCCGTCGAACTCGCCGACGGCGAGCGCATCGATGCCGACATCGTCGTGGCGAACTCCGATGCGGAGCACCTATACGCGCACATGGTCGACGATCCGCGTGCTGCGCGGCCCCTGCGTACCGTGCGCCGCGCGACTCCCTCGCTCGCCGGATTCGTGCTCCTCCTCGCCGTGCGAGGGCGGACTCCCGGCCTGCAGCATCACAACGTCTGGTTTCCCGCCGACTACGACGCGGAGTTCGACGCGGTCTTCGGCGGACGCCCTGTCGCCGACCCCACGATCTACGTGTGCGTGCCGGATGATCCCCGCATGCGCCCGGACGACGACCACGAATCGTGGTTCGTGCTCGTCAATGCTCCACGCAACGGCCCCACGAACTGGGACTCCATACGCGAGAACTACGCCGATCACATCCTCGACGTCATGGCGCGACGCGGCTTCGATGTCCGCGACCGTGTGCTCTGGCGCGAGATTCGCACGCCCGCCGACCTCCAGCGAGACGTGCGAGCGCCGGGTGGTTCCATCTACGGGAGCAGTAGCAACGGGGTGCGAGCGGCATTCCTTCGCCCAGCCAACATCTCCCCCGTGCCCGGTCTCTACCTCGTCGGAGGGTCGTCGCATCCCGGAGGAGGCCTGCCACTCGTAGGCATCAGTGCCGAGATCGTCGCCGACGCCATCGGCCGCGCCTGACTCGATCCCAGCCCGCAGGCATGCGGGCCACCACCACTGCCCCTAGGCTGAACGCATGGCCTCCCCGCTCGACGTCGACGATCTCCGTCCTCGAGTGCAGAAGACCGTCGATGACTTCATCTCGAGCCAGCGCGACATCCTCGATGGCGTGAGCGATGACCTCGATCCCCTCGTGGAGGCGGTGAGCGATCTGCTGAGCGGCGGGAAGCGCCTGCGGCCCGCCTTCTGCTGGTGGGGCTACCGCGGCGCGGGCGGCACAGACACCGAGCAGGCTCTCCGTGCCGCGGCGGCCTTGGAATTCCTCCAGGCCTGCGCGCTCATCCACGACGACGTCATGGACGGGTCCGACACGCGTCGCGGGATGCCCTCGGCCCACCACCGCTTCGCCATGCTGCACAGGGGATCCGAGTGGCTCGGGTCGCCGGAGGCATTCGGCGTGGGAGCGGCCATCCTCCTCGGCGATCTCTGCCTGTCGTGGGCCGACGAGCTCCTGCTCACCAGCGGCGTACCCGACGATCGCCTGCATGCGGCCAAGCGGGTGTATGACGAGATGCGCACCGAGCTCATGGCAGGTCAGTACCTTGACCTGCTCGAGCAGGCGCGAGGCGGCGGATCGGTCGAGCGCGCCATGCGCGTCGTGCGCTTCAAGTCCGCGAAGTACACCATTGAGCGTCCGCTGCACATGGGCGCTGCTCTGGCAGGGGCGGATGCCGCCATCGCGGCGGCGTACTCCGGCTATGGACTGCCGCTCGGTGAGGCCTTCCAACTGCGTGACGACGTGCTCGGCGTCTTCGGTGATCCCCACGAGACCGGCAAGCCGGCCGGGGACGACCTTCGAGAGGGCAAGCGCACGGTGCTCATCGCCACGGCCATGGACCGCTCGTCCCCCGCTCAGGCAGCGCAGATCCGTCGCCACCTCGGCGACCCGGGCCTCGATGCCACCGGAGTCGCTCTCCTCCGCGACGTGATCGCCGAGACAGGGGCCCTCGATCACGCCGAGTCGCTCATCACCTCTCTCACCGACCAGGCGATCGCATCGCTTGACTCAGTGCACCTGCACGATCCGTCGCGCGAAGTCCTCACGGGTCTCGCGTACGCCGCCACGCGAAGGAGCGTGTGATGCCTCGCACCGTCGTCGGACCGACGAACAAGATCGTCGTCGTGGGCGCGGGCCTCGGTGGCCTCTCCGCGGCGATGCGCCTGGCCGGCGCTGGCCGCGAGGTCACGGTCATCGAACGTGAGCAGGTGCCCGGTGGTCGCGCGGGACGGATCGAGTTGGAGTCGGCTTCCGGCGCCTTCCACATCGACACGGGCCCGACCGTGCTCACGATGCCCGACCTCATCGCCGATGCCTTCGACAGCGTCGGCGAGGATATGGACGACTGGCTCGAACTCACGCCTGTCGCTCCCCTGTATAGAGCGTTCTACCCCGATGGATCGCGACTCGACGTGCACGCGAACGTGGACGAGATGGCTGACGAGATCCGCGCAGTCATCGGCCCCGACGAGGCCGCGGGCTACCGCCGCTATGTCGACTTCGTCTCGCAGCTCTACCGCTACGAGATGACCGACTTCATCGACCGCAACATCGACAGCCCCTTCGACCTGCTCACCCCCAACCTCGCGCGGCTGGTCGCGATCGGCGGCTTCCGCAAGCTCGCTCCCAAGGTGCGCGAGTTCCTCCGCGATCCGCGCACGGAGCGCGTCTTCTCCTTCCAGGCCATGTACGCAGGACTGTCGCCGTACGACGCTCTCGCGATCTACGCTGTCATCGCCTACATGGACTCGGTGGCCGGCGTGTACTTCCCCAAGGGCGGCATGCACGCCGTGCCGCAGGCCATGGCCGCGGCCGCCGAGAAGCACGGCGTGACATTCCGCTACGGCACCGAGGTGAGCCGAGTGGAGACTCGGGGTCAGCGCGCCGTCGCCGTCCACACCGCCGACGGCGAGCGCATCGAGGCCGACGTGGTCGTGCTCAACCCCGACCTGCCCGTCGCCTACCGGGACCTGCTCGGCCGCTCGCCCTGGGGCGTGCGTCGACTGGACTACTCGCCCTCCTGCTTCCTGCTTCTCGCCGGATCATCCGCGTCGTACTCGCAGATCGCGCACCACAACATCCACTTCGGCAAGTCCTGGAAGGGTGTCTTCCGCGAGCTCATCGAGGAGAAGCGACTCATGAGCGATCCGAGCCTGCTGGTCACCAATCCCTCGCACTCCGACCCGAGCCTTGCCCCCGACGGCAAGGAGATCTACTACGTGCTCTTCCCCACGCCCAATCTCGACGCACCCATCGACTGGCGCACCGAGGGACCGCGCTACCGCGACGAGGTCGTGCGCGTGCTCGAGGAGCGGGGTTACCGCGGGTTCGGTGACGCGATCGAGGTCGAGGCCACCACAACGCCACTTGACTGGGAGCAGCGGGGCATGGAGCGCGGAGCGCCCTTCGCCGCCGCCCACTCGTTCCTGCAGACCGGCCCCTTCCGGCCGCGCAATATCTGGGGTGACAACGTCGTCTTCACCGGCTCGGGCACCCAGCCCGGCGTCGGCGTGCCCATGGTGCTCGTCTCCGGGCGCCTGGCCGCCGAGCGCGTGCTCGGCAAGGACCCGCTCTACCGATCGCGCGCAATGCGCTAGCCGCACGACGTCGACCGAATGGCTGCTCTCGGCCCTCCCTGTCGACCACGTGGCTGCCATTCGGTCGACCCGAGGGCCGGGTGGCGCCGACGATGTTGCTCTGATCGCTGACTGCGGTGTTCGGCCAGCCTCGGCTGGCCCGGGCCTACTCTGGGCACGTGACCTCGTGGGACGTGCGACTGCTCGCCCGATACGCGCTCCCCGGATTCGTCGGCTCCCTCATCCTCGCGGTGGGAGCGCTCGGTGTGGGCTGGCTGCCACTCGCGGGCGGGTTCCTCGACGCCGATGCACTCGACCCGATGCGCGGGACGACCGCAGGGCAGCTCCTCTCACGTGCCTTCGTCTTCGTGGGAATCGCCCTGCTGCTCCAGGCCTGGCTCATCCTCGGCCACGACCTGCTCGCAGGACCCGACGACCCGCACAGCCTGCGCGGCATCGGGCCTTCGCACCTGGTCGTCGTCCTCGTGGCGTGGGTTGCCCCGCTCGTACTCGCCCCGCCGCTCTTCAGCCGCGACGTCTACTCCTACTTCGCCCAGGGAAGGGTCGTCGCGTCGGGCCAGGATCCCTATGAGACGGGGGTCGCGGTCGTCGACGGCTGGTTCGACGACGGCGTCGATCCGATGTGGGCCGAGACGCCGACTCCCTACGGGCCCGTGTGGCTGCTCTTCGCGCGCGGCGTCGCGAACTTCGCACCCGACCAGCCCGCCCTGGGGGCGCTCGCCTTCCGTCTCGCCGCCCTCATCGGCCTGGCCCTGCTCGTCATCTACGTGCCGCGCCTTGCCTTCGCTCACGGGATCGACGCCTCACCCGCGCTGTGGCTGGCCGTACTCAATCCCCTCGTCATCATGCACGTCGTCTCCGGAGCGCACAATGACGCGCTCATGATCGGCCTCATCGTCATGGGTTTCGCCCTTGCCGCGGATCGCCACCCGGCGTACGGCGCAACGGCGGTCGCGACGGCGGCGGCGGTGAAGCCAATCGCGCTTCTCGCGCTTCCCTTCATTGGGCTCATCTGGGCCGGTCGGACATCGGGCTGGTGGCTGCGCATTCGCGCATGGACGCTCGCCCTGGCCATCACCATCGCGGTCTTCGCGATCGGCAGCGTCCTGGCCGGCGTGGGGCCGGGCTGGATCGCTGCACTCGGAACGCCGGGCGAGGTCCGCACCTGGCTATCCCCGGCCACCGCCCTGGGCATGCTGCTCGGCATGGCAACGACGGCCGCCGGCATCACGATCGACGACGCACTCGTCGTCACGATCACCCGCGGAGTGGGCACCCTCGCCGCGCTCATCATCGTCGGCTGGCTCATCCTCCGGCCGGAGGGCAGGAGTCCCGTGCGAGGAGCAGCGCTGGCCTTCCTCACCGTCGTCCTCCTCGGCCCGGTCATCCAGCCGTGGTACCTGCTGTGGTTCCTGCCGCTCTTCGTCGTCACGGGGCTCACAGCGACGCAACTACGCGTGGTCATCCTCGTGATCGCCGGCTTCTCACTTCACGGCATGGCCGAGTCCAGCGCGACCTCGGACAATCTCTTCGAGTTCAGCGACGGGCTCGCCATCGTTGCCGCCTTCATCGTCGTCGGCCTGGTCCTGCTCGTCAGCCCTCGCGAGAGACGACTCGTTCTGGGTGGCCCCCTGGGCCACGGACTGATGCCGGCCGGGCCTGATGAGCGGGTGCGTGCAGCCGATCGTGTCTTCCGTGGCAGGATCGGCGCCCGTGAATGAATGGGATGCGGCAGGGATCATGGACCCCTCCCTGCGCGCCTCCTACGAACGCTGCAAGCGACTCAACGCCGAGCACGGCAAGACCTACTACCTCGCCACCTTGCTCCTGCCTCCCCGCAAGCGGCCCTACGTGCATGCGCTCTACGGCTTCGCGCGGTACGCGGATGAGATCGTCGACGACCTGTCGTCCACGCTCTCCGACCAGGAGAAGGCCGACTGGCTCGGCCGCTGGGGCGATGAGATCCTCGCCGATATCCGTCGCGGACGCTCGCACGATCCGGTCGGTCGCGCACTCGTCGACACCGTGCTCACCTGGGATATCCCCGTCGAGCACTTCGAGGCCTTCCTGCATTCAATGCGCATGGACCTCACGGTGACCGAGTACCCGACGTACGACGATCTCTACGAGTACGTCTACGGCAGCGCAGCGGTGATCGGACTGCAGATGGTGCCGATCCTCGAGCCCACATCACCCGAGGCATTCGAGCGCGCCAAGGATCTCGGGGTCGCCTTCCAACTCGCGAACTTCATCCGAGACGTCGGAGAGGACCTCCAGCGCGGCCGCGTCTACCTCCCGATGGACGAACTCCAGGCGCATGGCGTGACCCGCGAGGTGCTCGAGAAGCGTCAGGCGACTCCCGCGGTCAAGCAGGCACTCGCCGAGCAGGTCGCGCGCGTGCGCCAGCTCGAGGAACAGTCTCGGCCAGGCATCGCCATGCTCGCGGCGGATTCCCAGCCGTGCATCGACGCTGCCCGCATCCTCTACTGCGGCATCGTGGACGAGGTCGAGCGGATCGACTACGAGGTGTTCACCAAGCGCGCGACAGTCCCGCTACGCCGACGCCTCGCCGTCGCCGGTCCCGCCTGGGTGCGCGCTCGCCGGGCTCGTCGGAGCAGTGCCGCCTGACGCACCAGTCCCGCCTGAGCCACGGGCACCCCAGGTGCGCCAGATCGGCGGCCCCGCCATCGGGGTGCGCTGGACGCCTCGCCGACCCCAGTAGATCCACAGCGCCATCGCGAGCAGGCAGAGAGAGAAGCCCATGAGCAGGTCCTCGAAGGGCTGGAAGGCGATGCGGCCGTCGCCGATGAAGGGCGGCGGGGTGCCATCGTCCGCAGGCTGATTGCCGACAATCATCGCGTCGGAGTAGCGGAAGACGTGCAGTGCAGTGAGCACACCGTTGGTGAGGAGTTGGAAGAAGAGCACGATGGCATAGGCCACCCAGAAGCCGGGGCGGGTGACCAGTCGCGTACGCAGGACGAGCACGTCCGTGGCGATCGCCGCGAGGACCATCGCGATCCCGATCTGCGTGTACGTCATGGGCTCGGCTCCGCGGGAGCCTCGTCACCGAGAGGCCAACCCTTGACCGAGCGCACGGCCTCCAGGCTGAGGATCGATGCCAGGGGCACGACGACGAAGAAGATCAGCTCCTCGACCGGGATCACCCCACCGAGTTCGAGACCCACGGTGCGCTCGGGGTCGATGCTCCAGTGCCCCGTCGCGATCGCCCAGACATCCCAGATGACGAAGATGACGAACGGCACGACCAGCGCCAGGAGCAGCCGCTTCCAGCGCCGCAGGACACGAGTGCGCAGGGCGATCTCCAGCCAGGCCGAGCCGACGAAGATGAAGGCGAGTACCCCGAGGTAGGTGAATCGCTCGAGCTCCATCAGGCACCAGCCACGAGCTTGGCGTGATCCCAGGAGACGGTGCGCTCGGGGACCAGGCGCATGGCGACCTGCTTCACCGCCGTCGAGCGATAGGCCTCCTTCGTCGCATCGACATACTGCGGATCGAGCCCTTCGTACTTCACGAGCAGCGCTGCAGCGATATCGCAGATGACGTCGATGTCATCGCTGAGTTCAAGCCGCCCGGAGATCTGCACTCCCTTGAGCTCGGCGTAGCGGTCGCCGGACTCGACGAGGACGGCCACGCGGGGATCCCGACGGACATTGGAGACCTTCTGGGACTTGGCGTACGTGCGCATCCAGATCTGCCCATCCCTCAGCACGAACCACATCGCCACCGGGTCGGGCACCCCGTCGGGCCCGATCGTCGTGAGGATCATCGTTCGCGCAGAAGCGAGGAAGGCGCGGATCTCGTCCTCGTCCATGGCAATCTCGTCACGTCGGCTCACTCGTCCATCCTGCCCAGCCTGCCCCGGGCCTGCCACGCCGGATCCGCGCATCCCCTGATGGGGCCCCCGGCCGACCTAGACTCGGGGCATCATGGAAGCGCCGACCGGCCCGGTCCGGCCCGACATGGACGGTGCTGCCGTCCCCGCGGGCCCCCTCGCCGACCCCATGGTGGGGACCTTCGTCGACGGCCGCTACCAGATCGTGTCCCGAATCGCCCGTGGCGGTATGGCGACGGTGTACGAGGCCATCGACACCCGACTCGACCGCACCGTCGCACTCAAGATGATGAGCCCTGCTCTGGCCGAGGACCCCGGCTTCGTGACGCGCTTCCGTCGCGAAGCTCGCGCCGCCGCCCAACTGAGCCATCCCCACGTCGTCGCCGTCTTCGACCAGGGAGAGGCGGCCGGCCTTCCCTACCTCGCCATGGAGTACGTGCCCGGTCGCACTCTGCGCGACGTGCTGCGCGACTACGGCGCACTCACTCCCGAGCAAGCCCTCACGATCCTCGACCCGGTGCTCGAGGCCCTCGCCGCGGCGCACGACGCCGGCTTCGTCCATCGCGACATCAAGCCGGAGAACATCCTCATCTCCGACGACGGCCGAGTGAAGGTCACCGACTTCGGGCTCGCACGCGCGGTGAGCAACACCACGACGGCGACCCAGGGGATGATCATCGGCACGGTGGCCTACCTCTCGCCCGAGCATGTCGAGAAGGGAGATGCGGACGCGCGTTCAGATGTCTACGGCGCGGGCATCTGCCTGTTCGAGATGGTGACCGGCCAGGTGCCCTTCGCGGCGGAGAGCGCCATCACCGTGGCATACCAGCACGTAAATGCCGATGTCCCTGCTCCTTCGTCGATCCGTCCGACGATCCCGCCCGACGTCGATGCGCTCGTGGCCACGGCCACGCGGCGCGACCCGGATCTTCGCTATCCCGACTGCCGCGCGTTCCTCGCCGACGTCCGCCGCGTGCGCCGCACCCTGCCGCCCCCGCTGCCACTGAGCAAGGACACCCAGGACACTCTCATCGTCCCTGCCGACATGGCCCTCGTGGCGGCGGCGGGAGTGACACCGACTCCCGTTGTCCATGTGCGTCCCGTCGGCCCGGGCGAGTCCGGCGGTGGCCCGCGCACACCGAAGCGACGCCGAGGTCGCGGGTGGATCGTGGCCGTGACGCTGCTCATCCTGGCCGTCGGCGCCGCAGCCTTCGGCGGCTGGTATCTCGCGGCCGGCCCCGGCAAGCAGGTGACCGTGCCCGGCATCATCGGCCTCGACGAGGCGGCTGCCTCCGCGGCCCTGGGGCAGGTGGGCCTGCGCCTCGAGGTGAGCGGCGAGGAGTTCAGCGAGACCATCGCCAAGGGCCTCATCATCTCCAGTGATCCCGAACCCGGGGCGAGCGCAGCTGCTGACTCTGCCGTGTCCGTCGTGGTCTCCCTCGGCCCCGAGCGCTACGCCGTACCCGATGTGCGCGGCGAGCCTCTCGCGACCGCCCAGGCCGCGATCACCGGTGCCACACTCGCGGTCGGCGTCATCACCGAGGAGTGGGACGCAGACATCCCCGTGGGCTCGGTTGTCTCTACCGACCCGGCCGTGGGCGACGAGCTCAAGTCCGGCGCCCTGATCAACCTCGTCGTGTCGAAGGGGCCCAAGCCGGTGAAGCTGCCGGGCCTCGCAGGCACGGACGCGGTCGAAGCCACGACCCAGCTCGAGGCCGCCGGACTGGTGGTGACGACCACCGAGGAGTTCTCCACGGAGTACGCCGAGGGCCTGGTCATCTCGAGTTCACCCGGCAAGGGAGAGCGAGTGCCGGTCGGGAGCACGGTGACACTCGTCGTGTCCAAGGGCCCGCCGCCTGTCGAGGTGCCCTACCTCATCGACATGAAGCGCGACGATGCCGTCTACCTCCTCACCAAACTCGGCCTCAACGTCGAGATCAATGAGCCGCCGTTCACGCCGCTCAATCGGGTCATCTCGCAAGCCCCCGATGCCGGGACGTACGTGCCATTCGGCAGCACCGTCACCATCACGATCATCTAGTTCGTTGACTGGCGGGGTATCGCACCCTCCAACGGCGTATGGCCTAAGACAAGTCGCCACTCAGGGCCGTGCTACAGCAGCGCACCCTCGTGTTCGAGGAGGAGTGCTTTGAGGTCAGCACCGAAGCCGTAGGCGCTGATCGTGCCGTCGGTGTGGATGATGCGGTGGCACGGCACGAACGGCGCCACATGGTTGAGCGCGCACGCCGTGCCCGCGGCGCGCACGGCCTTGGGATTGCCCGACATGCGAGCCAGGTCGGCGTAACTCACCGTCGTGCCACCCGTGACGTGGCGCATTGCCTGCCACGCAGCCTGCTGGAACTCGCCCCCGGGCTGATCCACGGGCACGTCGAGGATCGCATCGACGTCGCCATCGACCCAGTCGCGCACGGCATCGCTCGCCCCCTCGATGTGACGGACCTTGCGGGCCGTCGAGATGTCGACGTGGGCGACGTCGCTCTCGCGAGGCTCCCCGAACCATGACGCGATGACGATCCCCTCCTCGTCCGCGACGATCCCGATGGGGCGCCACGGTGTCCGCACGGAGGTGATGCGCAGCGGCGAGTAGCGCCATGAGCGCGCCAGACCGGCCCTGCGTGTCATGCCGTGGCCCAGGCGCGCGGGGACTGCCCGGTCTCCTGGACGACAAGTCGCCGCAGGTGCCGTTCGCTCACGTGGAGGCAGGCCGCGACATCGGATACGGCGTACCCCTGCCGCAGCAACAGGACGGCAGAGCGCACCGTGCTCGTGCGGAAGGCCTCGTGCGGAGGCTCACTCTCCGGCCTGCACCGCTTGCATGGCCGATAGCCCGCGGCGACGGCTGCTCCTAGGTCGTCGAAGTTCACGATGTTCTCCGGGCGTGGGGCTCGACTCGGGCAGCCCCTACGGCAGACGATGCCGGTGGTGCGTACGGCGTAAAAGGCGGTCACAGGACCATCCTGCCGGTTCGGTGCCCGCACGGCCAGGGTGCCACCGGACATCCAATTCCCCGGCACTCCAAACGCTGTCCGGCGGGCGAGGTCAGCGCTTGAGGAGCATGTCGGCGACGAGGAAGGCTAGCTCCAGCGACTGCTCGCGGTTGAGTCGCGGGTCGCATGCAGTCTCGTAACGCACGCCCAGGCCATCCTCGGCGACACCGTGCGTGCCGCCCACGCACTCGGTGACGTCATCGCCGGTGAGCTCGACGTGAATGCCGCCGGGGATCGTGCCGAGCTGGCGATGCACGCCGAAGAAGCCCTCGACCTCGCTGATGACGTCGTCGAAGGACCGGGTCTTGTGGCCACTGCTGGCCTCGAAGGTATTGCCATGCATGGGATCGCACACCCACACGACGGGATTGCCGCTGGCCTCCACCTTCTGGACGATCGCCGGGAGGACATCGCGCACCTTGCCCGCGCCCATACGGGTGATGAGGCTCAGGCGCCCGGGGATGCGATCGGGATTGAGGGTCTCCACCGCCTCCAGCACCTCCTCGGGGGATGCCTTTGGACCGACCTTCATGCCGACGGGATTGCGGATCGTCGAAGCGAAGTGCATGTGGGCGCCGTCGAGCTGACGGGTGCGCTCGCCGACCCACAGGAAGTGGCCCGAGACGTCGTAGAGCTCACCGGTTCGTGAGTCGACACGCGTGAGCGCGCGCTCATAGTCCAGGCTCAGGGCCTCGTGCGCGGCGTAGAACTCCACGCGCGTGAACTCATCAGGATTGGCTCCGCATGCGTGCATGAAAGACAGCGCACGATCGATCTCCGCGGCGAGCTTCTCGTAGAGCTGCCCCGCCGTGGACTCGCGCACGAAGTCCTGGTTCCACGCATGCACTTGACGCAGGTCGGCATAGCCGCCCTGCGTGAACGCGCGGATGAGATTGAGAGCCGATCCCGAGGCCTGGTAGGCCTTGAGCAGCCGCTGCGGATCAGGACGCCTCGACTCCGGCGTGAAGTCGATCGCGTTGACAGCATCGCCGAGGTAGCTGCTGAGCTCGACGCCGTCGCGCACCTCGCTGGGATTGCTGCGCGGCTTGAAGTACTGCCCGGCCACGCGGCCGAGTTTGATCACCGGCAGTGATGCGGCGTAGGTGAGGACCACGGACATCTGCAGCACGGTCTTCAGCCGCGCCCGGATGGAATCAGCGGTGTTGGCAGCGAAGGTCTCGGCGCAGTCTCCGCCGGTGAGGACGAAGGCCTCGCCCCGCGAGGCCTTGCCCAGGTGGTCGGTGAGGATGTCGCACTCCCCCGCGAAGACGAGCGGAGGCTGTGCCCGGAGCTCGGCGAGCACCGAATCCAGGGCAGCCTGGTCGGGCCACACCGGCTGCTGGGCAGCCGGCAGGTCGGGCCAGGTGATCTCAGACATGGGGAAAGAGTAAGGGGACGATCAGCCGAAGAAGGCCGCAGCCTCTTCGTAGCGGGCCAGCGGCACCGTCTTGAGCTCGCCCGTGGCGTCCTGGAGCGGCACCCGCACGATGTCCGTCCCTCGCAGCGCCACCATCTTCCCGGAGTCACCGTCCTTGACCGCGTCGATGGCGTTCAGACCAAAACGGGTGGCGAGCACCCGGTCGAAGGCCGTGGGCGTGCCCCCGCGCTGGATGTGGCCGAGCACCGCTGCGCGTGACTCCTTGCCCGTGCGCTGCTCGATGGCACCGGCGAGCCAGTCTCCGATGCCGGAGAGCTTCACGTGGCCGAACGCGTCCAGGGTGGCGTCCTTGGTGATGAGGTCGCCGTCCTTGGGCAGCGCGCCTTCGGCGACACAGATGATGGGGGCGTACTGCTGCTCGAACCGCTGCTCGACCCAGCCGCACACCTGGTCGAGGTCGAAGGGCACCTCGGGGATGAGGATGACGTTGGCGCCTCCTGCCATGCCCGAGTGGAGCGCGATCCATCCGGCATGACGACCCATGACCTCGATGACGAGCACGCGATGATGGGACTCGGCCGTCGTGTGCAACCGGTCTATGGCTTCGGTGGCGATCGTGACTGCAGTGTCGAACCCGAATGTGTAGTC
>Ga0129333_10003943_pt1 | contig 13909 bp, 11 predicted proteins | sample CPB6_08_DNA_FD_94474 | JGI IMG/M metagenome (GOLD analysis project Ga0129333, IMG submission 94474) | Freshwater to marine salinity gradient microbial communities from Chesapeake Bay, USA - CPBay_Sum_0.6_0.8_DNA | ecosystem: Environmental > Aquatic > Marine > Coastal | place: USA: Chesapeake... | reverse complement strand
GCTCTAAATGATAGTAGTCAAGTACCTCATACTAAAAAAGGCTACTATCGATGGGCGATGACGGATTCGAACCGCCGACCTACTCCGTGTAAAGGAGGCACTCTACCGCTGAGTTAATCGCCCAAAATGATAGTAGTCTTTGCTACCCCATATTAATTTGTTATTTATATATCCCGCATCACGGGATAAAAGTTGTCCTGGTGACAAGATAAACTCAGAGTGTAGGACTGCATCACGAACGATGCAGTCCTGTCCGATGTTTTTACCTAGCCATCTTCCAGAATCAAACGTGACTATTATATCACATTTGTCGTTCCGAGTGCCATCTAGTCCCCAATTTTGTATAATAATTCCAGACTCTGATTCACATAATGTATTAAGTCTTTCTCGGTATGGTTTTTCCTCTCCTTCATAGTGATACCACTGTTTAGAGAGATACTTGCCATCACCGACATCTTCCCAAGAAGTCAGAATCCAGGCATATCGAGATGGGTTACTATATGCTTGATCTTTGTTTGACCATCGCCCAAGCAGGCAACTCAAGAACTCCGTTATCATAACACAAAAATTTCAGGTTGTCAAACGTCGTACTTTTTGCACTCTGCTGCAGCAGGATTGGAATCACAATATAATTCTAGAGCTGATGGATCGTGATCTTTTCCTGGGTGATTTGCTTTATAGGACTCTAATGCCTTCAACTCCTCTTCAGTATGTCTTCTTGCCTGAGGAGAAGTTTGTGGGTCATCTAGAATCTTTTTATCATATTCAATATGTTTGTCAATATTTTCCATCGAAAGTATCCGAATGAACGTTATGAATATTTATTTACCTTTTGCGGAACCTAAAGAATCCTTCACAAGTACCAATTCGGTGTGCATAACGTCACCTCCAATTTTATGACGAACACCAACAATAATATAGACTCCAGTGTATACATCATCCATCTCTTCCTTTCCTTTATCTGCCAACATTTTTGGTATCTCTACTGTTATTGGATTTCCAACATGTAATGCACAATTTCCAGCAACTCTTATTTGTAATTTAACTGCTTCAAAAGTAAACTTTCTGCAAAAATTATAAATTGCTGTATCCTCAGTTCTTTGTTGAACTTCACCAGTATCCAATTTAATATTCTCATCGCCAGCCTTATCCCAAGCATGAATCATATTACCTCTAAGTCTCATTCTACGAGGAATATTTGCTAGATCATCCTGCCCCTTTTTAAATGGGTTAATATTTCCAAGATGACTTTGAGCATCATAAATTGCTTTCATTCCTTTACCACCCAAAAGACTCCATGGGGTAGAGCTAAATGGAGCTTGTTTATTCTTTGGAGTAGATATTTTTGAATTTGAAACTACATCTAAGGCAACAGTTCCATAAAAACCTGCATAAGATCCATTACGTAATGGTAAAGTGCGATTAAAAACATCTGGATATGAAATACTTTCAATTACACCAACATCCACAGAATCATTAGTGATTTTTTTAGGATAGTATCTATAAACTGGATGAACAACTTTATATTTATTTTTGGATGTATATTCTTTAAAGTTTAGGGCATCTTCTATAATTTTATCAAATGACTTAAAATGAAATCCATCATCATTTTCATAAAAAATGAATCCAGATTGATAAATATCTCCTTTCTTCTTTGTCCTAACTCCCTTTCCAGCTAACCAATTAATAGCATCAAATACTCTCATATTTGGAATTACACATTTAAACTTATCTTTAGTTTCTTCAATATTCTCAAGATTCAATTTTGATTCTTCTACTTTTATACCAAATTTAGTATCAGTAAGTAATTGTTTGACAATTTCAGAAACTTTTTTCTCTTTAAATGATCCAAAGACATTTGTACTTTCATTAAGATATGCTTCTTGAGATATACATTCAATATTATATTTTGCTCTTTTCTCAAGCCTAATAATTGGACCAACTCTATATACTTTGAGAAAATAACTTTTGGATTGTTGCAAATCAGGAAGAGTAAATTGCAATACAATATATTCATTTCCAACAAATTTAGTATATCCACTAACGGAATCAGAGACTGAAATTGTTGCTCTAATACCAGGAAAGTCTATACTTTCTACAATACTTATTTCCGATATCATAGCATCTAATGATGCCCCATATTTTTGAGTAATGGGATCATATAATTTTGCAGATTTTAATTGATACTTACTACTCATTTTTTTATGTGAATGTTACTCTTGGTTGATATAATGATGTTGTTGATGCCCATGCTATTTCAACAGGTAAAATAGTTGATGGTCCAGGCAATACTACTGGTTTAGTTGGAGAAGGAGCATTTGTAGATTTACCTGCTGCTGCAGATGCCTTGGCAGCTGCTTCAATTGCTTTTCCAGATGCTTTACTTGATGCATCCTTTGCCGCTTTATCTTTATCTGCCTTTGCTTGAGCTGCATCAGCAGTTGCTTTATCAACAGAATTTGCAGGAGGGGCATACCCTAATGAAGAATTTAGGCTAAAAACCGCATCTGCTAATTTTTTAGACACACTTTCGAGTGTGTCTGCTGGTTCTGTAGTATCAGTAGATCCAGATGCACTTGCGGTTTGTGATGTATCTGTAGATTCAAGTGCTCCAGGTTCTCCACCCATAGCTGTTTTAGATGCAGCATCAATTTCCATTCCATTAATTCCTGCACCACGTTCTCTCTTCATGGCAGAGAAGTGCATAGCATCATCAAAGAAACTACCCCAACCCAATCCATGTTTTGCTGCTAATTGACCAACATTAGCAGGGAAATCTCCCTTTGTTTTTCCTACAAACGCTGGATTTCTAGTCCAGTTAATATCAATAGCAGCACCCCAGGTATGTGCAAATTTAGATCCTTTACCATCTACGTTTCTCTTTTCATCACCTCTAAATCCGCCAAGTTCATCAATCTTATATCCAGTTGCTTCAAGATCATTAATAAATCCCTGAAATCTATTTGATAATGCTTTTGCAACTTTAGCACTTTTTCCACTCTTAGAACGAATTGATACGAGTGGAATACCAGCTGACCAGTGAGATGAATTCTTTACATTAGGTATAACTTCTCCGCCTGCTGCTCTTTTTTTCTTTGCTGCATTCTTACTTTCACGTATTTTATCTAATGCTCCACCACTTGCAAAATTCGGAAGTGCATATCCACCTTGCTTTGCTTGGCGCATTCTAGATCCAGTCAATCCTGGATTGTTCTTAGTTGCTGGTGTATCAAAAGGAACTACAAATGCAGCTCCTCCTGCTGCTTTCTTAAATCCAACCCATTCAGTTCCATGACCAATAAAATCTGTTCCACCACCTTCACTAAGAGAAACTGGATAACCAGATTGGGGACCAGAAATCCATCCGCCCATCGCTTTACTAGGTGTTGATGCTTTTGGTTTGATTGTTGGACCATATAATCCATCTTTAGGTTTTTCCCACTCATCTTTTGTAGCACCAGTCTTAGATCTACCTTGACCAGAATTACCCCTTTTCTTTAAAATTGCTCCCATAGCATAACTAAAATATCCTACAGGAGTTTGATCGCCTCCAAACATTCCTGATAACAATTTAACTTTTCCATCCTTTAAGTCTCTAACTAGAGTTCCTTTAAGTTCCTGCGGACTAATTAATGATGATGACGTAATATCGGTTAAAGGATCTCCTGGTCTTTGCCATTTAAAAACATCTCCAGATTCGTTATACCAAAGTGTTCTATTACTCCCCTCTACAGGTAATAATCCTGCACCAGGAGAGTGTTCTCTGCCAGCTCTACCTTTATCTTTAGTTGTACCTGTGATACCCTTTAATGTACCATCTTCTCTAAATCCACCCGCTTTCTTAATAGTATCTGATGCTGTATTGGTAGGACCACCAGATCCACTCTTCTGAGCACCAGAACTCGTTTGTGGGTTATCTCCTCCTGCAGGTGGTGGAGTGCTACCAGTTGGCGGAGGAGTTGTAGTTGAAGTATCTCCACCTCCACCAGCTTTATTACCAATAACTTGAATAGCAGCAAGAATATTACTCAACAAACCAAGAACTGACGTATCTGCAACCTTCTTAAATTTTTTATCTTTTTCATTAATTAATTTGCCTTTCCCAAATAGTTTTTCACTAGAACCTTTACCGAATTGATTTCCTGTAAATTGCTTTCCAGAAAACTGTTTAGGAGAAGGAGATTTTCCTTTTAAAGTTTTAACTAATGAAGGTGGTACTCCAAAACTATTTGCAACAGGAGCAATAATATTACCAAGAATAGGAGTCAGTAACTGTCCTGCTGGGCCCATTCCAGTAACAACACTAGAAACATTAGCAAGGATACCAGCACCAATACCCCTAAATGGTGCCATGAATAAATCCGATAATTTTTGTGCTTGCTTGGAACTTTGACCTCCGCCGTTAGCAGAACCTTTCATCATTCCACCAAGAGATGAAAGTGGTTTAATACCAGCATCTCTCATTCTCTTAGCATTATCACCAGGAACATTTAAATTAAAATCTGGAATTCTTAACTCTGGTCCTGCTTCACCTAGTAATGCTTCTGTTGGTTTGGTTGCTATTCCACCTTGCGCCATCCATGGCAACTTAAACCCACCGCTATCCTTTTTATTGCTACCGCCCTCTGGTGGTGCTTTTGGTGCTGCTGGAGTTGCTGGAGGTGATGGTTGTCCCTGAGATCCTGTTGAAGGTGTGGGTGGTTGCGAAGAAGAGGAAGAAGATTCATTTTTACCACCCGCCATCACGGCTCCGACAACCAGAGGAATGGCAATAGTAGCAGCTGCTGCAGCTGCTCTTCCTCTGCCACCCCCGCCAGGGAGACGAGAACCTCTACTACGTACTCTCTTATTTAAAGATCCTTTAGTTTTGGTAAGAGAATCCCAAAGTGTTTGCAATACCCATTTAACACCATTAATAACCATCATGGGTTTTTTGATGATTAATGCGGCACCAAGAATAGAACCAAAACCAGTTAAAAATGTAACAAATCCACCAAGTTTTTCAAATATGTTTTTCTTACCATCCAACATGGTGGCAAGACCATCAAACATTTTAACAATATTATCTCTCAGGAATCTAGAGAAAAATGTAACTACACTAACAATTGTTTGTACAATAGATACAAGTTTTTGCATATTAGCAGGATTGCCAATCCATCTCAAAACAGATTGAGTAATCACCACTCTCATTAAAGCTGCACCTAATCCAAGAAGACCTTCTAGAAATCCTCCTGCAACTTTTTCAGCAACTTTTCCAACTCCAGAAGAAGGAAATCCACCACCTTTTTTGACTACTTTATTCTTTTCTTCCTTTTCTTTTTGAAATCTCTTCTTCTCTTCTTCAAACTCTTTATCTTTAAGTTTAAGATTAGCAACTAATGCATCCCTAATTTGTTTGTTAATAACAATTGTAGAATTAATTGTTGCTCCAATTCTATTCAAACCAGTTGTAAATGCTTTGTATGACAACTGAGATGCTTTCATTCCAGAATCTTTAGTACCAGATGCTGTCGTTGGCAAAGACACCATCTTATACATCGTAACTTTTGAACTTTTTAATCCTGTTACTGCCATTTATTAGATTCCGAATGTGATTGGAGTTCTTGGTGTATACACTTCTGTACCACCATAAGCAATTTGCGTCATACCACTATTTATTGGTAAAGGCACTACCTGAGCAGGTTGATTTGTATTTGCAGCTGCCTCTTCTAATCTAGAAATTTGTTCAGAAGTATTTGCAAGAGTTTTTCCAGTATTGGATGCTGATGAAGTTGCGGCTGGTTTTGCAGTTGGTTTTACTGGTGTTGCTGCAGTAGATGGTGCTGGTGGCGAAGGTGGAGCATAACCAAGAGAAGTATTTAAACCAGAAATTGCTTCTGCAAGTTTCTTAGACACACTTTCTAAAGTTTCTGGTGGTTCGGATGTAGTATCACTTCCAGTTTGCTGCTCTCCAGTTTGTTGCTGATCTTCAAGATTATCAACTTTTCCTGCTCCTTTCCCAAGAAGATTAATTAACATCTTGGATGGTTTAATTTCCTGGTATCTTTTCCAAAATTCTTTATCTGCTGGGGTTCCTGCTGATCCGCCAACATCTATACCAATACATCCAGCAGTTCCATTATTTCCAATATCATTATGGAACATCAATCCACTTCTACTTCCTAATGATCCACTAGAATTGCCAATATAGACTGACCAATCACCCAATCCAGGCATAACATATCCATGATAATCAGCACCTAATAAAGAATATGTACCATCTGGATGTGGAGACATCTTTGTATGATGTCTATCTTTTTGACTAACATCTTTCTTGGATTCTTGACCAGATCTAGCTTTATAAGATTTTCCAACTTTAGCACCACTCTTATCATGCATGGTAAGAGTTCCTGCCCAACCGCTTCCATCACCTTCAACTTTAATGAATCCACCAACAGCGCGACCAATTGACTGTCTGATCTTAAACATTTTCTTCTTACGATCTTCAATTGCAGATTGACTGGGAATTAATTCACCTCCCTTTGCCATAGGAATCTTAAATTCTCGTTTTTTCTTATTAATTCTCTCTCCCAATTCAGCAATAGTCAACTTGCTATCCTTATTCATATCGAGTCCACTATTACTACTATACCAACTTCTAGACTCTGGATATCCAGAAGGAAGGCTACCGTCTTTTGTTGCAATAACAAAATCTGCAGATTTATTAACAAATGCAGGCAAGAATACTGCAGTATATAAATGTCCTGCTGTTGCTCCTTTTGGCAATTTAGCATTTTCAAGATACTTCTGAACATATGGCATTTGTTGAGCTCTGGTCATTTTAAGAAGTGCCTGTTGACTAGTGCCAGCACCTCTAGCTGCAGAAGCACTAAATTGAATTAGTCCAACATGAGTTCCATTACTAGCATTAGGTCTCAATCCAGACTCCGATGCCATAAGTCCCAATAAATCATTTGCACGAATATTAAAATGTTTTGCAACCGCATTTACCGCATTTGCAAATTCAGGATCATCTTTCCATGCAGTCGCTTCAAATGAACTTGGACCAGTGGTAGTTCCTCCACTTCCTCCAGATCCTCCACTTCCTCCAGACCCGCCGCCAGATAAATTTTTCTTACTAAGCCAAATTAATGCACTAAGAACATTAGCAAGTTGCCCTCTAAGAGTTGTTGGTTTATTTCTTGGTTCTTTTTTATCTGTAATTACAACTTTATCATTACCAAGAAGAATAGAAATATCATTACCTGCATCAATTTGCAATCCACCTGCAACAGAACCTTTATTTACAGACTTTCCTAAAGTATCCCCTCCCATTCCCTTTACTGGAGTAACCCCAAATTCTTCCATAGCAGTTTGAAGTTCTGGATTAATAAGAGCTCTCGCAATTTCCCCAGCAGCACCCATTCTAGACAAAGCAGACTCTGTTGCTCCAACTACAGTTGCAACTTGTTCTGATAATTGACTATTACCTAACTTATCTAATGGTATGACTGCTTCTGGTTTTCCACCTTCACCAATAAGTGCTCTAGTAGGTTTAGTTACAATACCACCTTTAGCAAGAGCAGGATCGTCAGAAGCAAGCATTCTACCATCTTGCATCAAAGGATCTTTAGTAGTTCCTAATGGAGTTTTTCCTAACAATCTTGCAATTAATTTACCACCCTCATAACCAGCCCAACCTCCTGCAGCTCCAGCAATAAATCCTGGAATACCACCAAAGGGAGCACCTAAAGCAAAACCAGCATTATACCCAAGCATCCCACCAAATGCAGGAATAAATGAATTGAAGAAAGGTTTTTTCATCAATCCATAATTAATTAATGCCTCAATAGAAGCAATCAAAATATCCAATCCACCGACTTTAAAATTTGATTTAGCTTTTCCAAGATAATCTTTAAATGAAAGAATTTCTTTCTTCTTTAAAAATTCCTTTACCATATTCCCAGCCATTTTGGGAATATCTTTTGGATTTTTTGCTAGATCAAATATACTTTTAATCGTAGAATTATCTTTAATTTTACTTTCAATAGTTTCTGAAACTAATCCTTTAATCTTTTCATAAAATGCTTTTGGATTAGCAACTGCTTTTTGCAATCCTTCTCTTGCTGATGCTGCTATATCTTTTGTTTTATTCCACATGTTTCTGCCAACATTACCTGTAGCAGCAAGAAATGTCTTAATGTGTTGCTTACCCCAACCTTTACCACCTTCAGCAATTTTCATCGCTTGTTCTGGAGAAACCCAACCACTCAGAACACCTTTTTTTAAAAACTTAGATGCACCTTCGCCAGTTCTATTAAGATTACCAAGAACATTTTTTAATGCATCACCACCAACAGTTTGCATCTGTTTAGACGTACCGAGACCATGAGTAGCAACGGCCCCCATTCCAGTCAATTTATTGGTATTAAAAATATTTCTTCCTAATCTTTGATTTTTAAATAATGGATTTTGAAGAAGTGCTTGTTGCATCTGTCTAGTTGAAGACAGACCGCCTCTAAGATTCTTAACATTATTAAAATCGGGACCACAATCACATCCGCCAGCAGCATCTTTTGCTTCTTCAGCAGCATCAAGAGCATCTAATAATCCAAAGATATCTTGAACTAAAGTCCAAGGTTTTAACAAATAACCAAGTGCTTTAAATCCAGCAATACCAATTAATAATGATCCCAATCCAGTGAGAACTTCACCAAATCGATCTAAACCTTTTTTATCACTACTTCCGAATACTTTTGCAAATCCTGTAAGAACCGCATCAGTAGATTTATATGCAATATTAAATACCCATTTAAATACTGTACTTACTGATTTTACAAATACTACTAACTTATCACCATTCTTAGGATCTCCCATCCATCTAAGAATAGTTTGAGTAACTATAAATTTACCGACAAATGATATAATACCTGCAAATGGTCCAAAGATCTTTTCTAACCATCCAAGTTTTTTCTTTTCTTTTTTCTGAACTTCTTTTGCTACGCTCTCTTGTTCCTTCTTACCAAAAGATTCGGACTGTTGTTCAGATTTTTGATCTCTTCTATATCCTTCTCTTTTTTTCTTAAATGCTGCTGACTGTGCTAGATACTTATTTTCATATACAATAATATCACGAATCTGTTGTTGAGTCTTACCAAGACCCTCCATCGCCATACCAATTCTATTGATTGCCAGCATAGTAACGCGGGCAGATTTTACTTGTGGAGATGCTCCTCCAGCAATTTTCTTTCCACCCACGATAAGTGTTGCTCCACCGCCTCCTGAAGATATAGACGATGGATTAACAAACTTATATGGTTTAATCGTGCTGGTAAATGCCATTAGAGACTTTGCCTACCCTGTGCTTGCTTCTTCTGTTCTTCATACTTTTGTTTTTGATCTTCAAGATGACCAAGTAACTTATTAACATAATAATCTTTTTCCCATGGAACCATATTTTCAAGGTCGGAATAAGACCATTTATGATAATGCATTAGAGCAAAATTAGTTTCCAAGTGACTCTCTAAGGTCGCATGGAGTAGGGCTATGCGAAAAAAGCTCCTAACCCCTCTAGTTTCACAGTGCTTTTAACACCAGTCTTAGGATTTTCAACTTCAATATCATGTTCTAGTTTTGGCATTTCTGCAAAGAAATTTTGCAGTTTCATAAATTGATCACTCTTCATCGACTCTAAGAATTCTAGAAGTTCTTTCTTGGTATAAGATTTTACTTCATGAATTTCATCACCTTCATAAATTTGATCAATACAACTTACAGACAATTCAAAAATATTATCTACTGTAATATCTTCTCCAACAAAATTTAACTTTACAAAAGTATCAAGTGAAGGATACTTCATAATCAAACCAACATCATCAGTCAATTCAATCTTAGTTGAATGACCTGCAGGCCAAGTAACATCAATTGATTCAAGATCAATTTCAACTTCAACTTGAGTCTCATCATCATCTGGACAAGTTACCATAATTTTAGATACTTCTCCAACTGATTTAGAGCGAATCTTTAAAAAGAGATACTCAATATCAAAGGTAGCAAGAGAATCTACTCTTGATTTTAAATTGGTGCAGTTCTTAATGATGGTTTTAACTGCATTCATCATATCCTTTTCTTCGCCAAGTTGCATAGCAGTGAGAAGAAGTTTCTCCTCCTTAACTAGAAAAGGGCGGTACTTGACAGGTTCTTTTGTTGAAGGTAATTCCAATTCATATTCAGGAACCACTAATTTAGGTAAAGGCATAACTACTCCAAAGTAATAATATCATAAAATTATTTAGCGACTTTACTTAACCTTACCTCTTCCATCTCCACTTACAACTGCAGTTGCAGTTGTTGTAGTACCATCTACTGTTATTGCACCTGGAATGGTTGCTATTGCAGTTGCTGAAGCAGCAGCTGCTGTTGGGGTCATGGAATCAATAATATTTGGAATACCACTATTAGTTGGTTGATAAAAACGATAACGTTCATAATAAAAAGAAACTTCCATAGACATAGATTGTGCAGGACCATTATTTAATTGAACATTACTAATATTAAAAGGAAATACATTACTTAAGCACCAAACTCCAGAAACTTTATTAAATTTAACTGTACTTCTTCTATCAGATTTAGCACTTGCAACAGTAAGACTTCCATCCGAGCTAGTTGGATTCAATCCACCTCGTTCATATTTAAATATATCAAGAAAATTGCAGACAGAATCTGCATACCAAGAAACACGATTACCAGAATCCTCAGTAATATAATTCATCCACCTTTCAAAAAACATTCTAGTTTTTAAATCCCTACCGACAGTGAAATTTATGCTAATTTCACTAAAAGTAGTTCCTGTTGGATATCTCCATAAACTACCAACAGATCTAACTTCTCCTGTTGTCAACTGCCTACTAGGAATAGTAACATCATTTGCATAGTAAGTTAATAGTCTAGAATTATCAGATCCTGGACCGCCAAATTTAAATCCTTCGCTGTCAGAATTATTTCCAGAAAAGAAATCTGCAAAATATGGATCATATAAAACTTTAGGTCTATTTCTAAATCTAACCCAATAGAGATTATTGTAAGATGGAGGATTTCTACTTACAAAAGCCCTAAATCCTTGAAAACTATTTGCTCCAGATCCTTCCGTTGCTTTAAATGCCATCCCAGTATCTCTATAAATAGATTTATTAGTCCTAAATTATTTATGGCTTATTCTGGTCGTTATTCCCCAACGAACAAACATAAGTATAAAGGTGATGTGAATAATATTATTTACAGATCATCCTGGGAATTGAAATTTATGAAATATTGTGATTCTAAAGATAGCATCTTAGAATGGGGTAGTGAAGAATTATATATCCCGTATATTTCTCCAGTTGACGGAAAAATTCATCGTTACTATCCTGATTTTTATATCAAAGTTAAGGATAGAAACAATAAAATAAAAAAATATTTGGTTGAGGTAAAACCAAAATACCAAACAAAAGAACCCAAAACACAAAAAAGGGTTACAAAACAATACGTAAATGAAGTGATTACATACTCAGTAAACCAAGCAAAGTGGAAAGCTGCTGATCAATTTTGCAAAGATCATTTGTGGGAATTTATTATTTTAACAGAAACCGAACTTAAAGTTTAACCATGGCAGAAGTAGGAAAAACCACTTTCGCAAAATCAGCATTTAGATATCCAGATTTATCTCCAGTTGGTGATTCTGGACTATCTGGTTTAGGTGCTAGTTTTAATAAAGGTGGAGAAGGATTAACCCCATGGGTTGACTATATTAGATTTCAATCTTATAGACCAATTTACAGCGGAAAAGCAATATTAGAGTCATTTAAAGAAGATTCTAAGGGAGGAGGAAAAGCACAAAAGGCAGAAAAAGAATTAGGTCCAGCAATTTATCTATACTTACCATCAAATATTGCTGTTGCATATTCAGCAAATTACAATAGCACAAAATTTGGTGTGGCTGGAGTTGCTGCTGCAGGAATGTTAGGAGGTAGTGGTTCAGCAGAAGAAGTTGCAAAATCACTACAAAACATGGCTGCTGGAGCAACACCAGAAGCAGGATTTGGAGCCGTGGCATCTGCAACAAATCAATTTAGTCAATTTATTGGAACTGGTGGAGATGTTTCTGGTAGTGATTTGGCTGCTGTAACTCAAGGAAGAGTTTTCAATCCATATGAAGAACAAGTCTTTAATGGTATAGTTTTTAGAGCACACAACTTCAACTGGAAATTAGTCGCTAGAAATAAAGCAGAAGCTGCAGAAATTGATGGAATATTAAAAGTATTCAAAGCAATTATGCTACCATCTTATAATGATGGAATGGGTGATATTGCAAAAATTGCAGAAAATGCTAAAGCAAAAGCAGCTGCTGCCAAAGAATCTGATGGAAAAGAGGCAGTTGCAGATAAATTAACTCCAGCTTTCTCAGAAATAAAAAATAGATATTTAAATGTACCATACAGAGTTTCTGTGGAATTCTTAAGAATATACAGTCCTGGTGGTAAATTGGGTGATGTTGGAGCAGCAAAACAAGTGACAGGTTTATTCAAAATGAAAGATTGTATAATTGATGGATTGCAAGTAAATTACACTCCAGATGGTGCATATGTAAATACAAATGATGGTTATGTTCCAGCAATTGAATTACAATTATCATTAAAGGAAATTTCTCTAGTTACTCAAGAAGATGTTGCAGCAGGTTACTAAAAATGGCAAACTATTTTTCATACTTACCTTCAATTAGAGTAGGAGTTCCAGACGGTAATAGCTCCCTAAAAAATTATGTAGAGGTTAAAAATATTTTTAGGAAAGTAAAGGTTCGCACTGAAGCTCTCCGTAATCTAACATATTTTGAAAAATATACTATTCAAGGTGACGAAAAACCATATAACATATCATATAATTTTTATAAAACTCCAGATTATGAGTGGATTATTTTATTAATGAATGATATAACAAATGTCTATACTCAGTGGCCATTATCTCAAAGAGAATTTGAGATAATGATCCGCACCAAATATGGTGTAAACGGTGAACAAAGAATTCATCACTGGGAAACAAAAGAGATTAAAGATCTTAATGGAAATATTGTTGTTAATGCGGGAACTATAGTTTATGAAGATTATACAAAACAATTAGGTCCAAATATTTTATCTGGAGACGAATTAGTAAGAAGTGTTAGTTACTATGAATACGAACAACAACTAAACGAAGATAAAAGAGAAATATATTTACCATTCCCAGATCAAATATTCGCTATACAAAATGAATTGGTATCTGCACTGCAATATGAACCTAGTATTGATAATGAAGGTTTGGGAGCAGATAGAAAAAATTCTGGAGATGATGATTTTTACACCTTTAAATATTTTTCAATTGGTTTTAATAATTAAATTGTAACAAAACTTAACATTCTTTTTTTAACAAAAAAATGGGGCGTTTTAGAAACGCCCCTTTGGTTTTTAAAGGTCAATTTTGATTTTCAATCCTCTTCAGCAAGGCGAGCAAAGTAGCTCAGGTCATCATCCTCATCTTCACTATTGAAGTTAGGAAGTGAAGGTGCTGCACTCACAGTAGAACGGAAGGAACTAACTTCCTCGCTCCAACTAGAAGGAGTAGAAGGTGCGGACACAATTTCATCCTCTTCAGTTTCACGATCAACAGTACGACGAGCAGGTGCTTTGCTGTTAAGAACCTGATTCAGACGTGCTTCAAGTTCCTCAAAGGTCTTGAAGTTTTTCTCATCAGTAAACTCAGTCAGAGAGTATTCCTTCTTCCAGATTGCTTCCAGTTCATCATCACTGAAGTTGCCAAGAGTACCAGGACGAGAGAACTCAGACTTATCATAGTTCCAGTATCCATCCACCTTGCGGATCTTCACTTTGAAGTCTGCTCCTTGCCAGAAGTCGAAGGGGTT
>Ga0129333_10003941_pt1 | contig 13912 bp, 15 predicted proteins | sample CPB6_08_DNA_FD_94474 | JGI IMG/M metagenome (GOLD analysis project Ga0129333, IMG submission 94474) | Freshwater to marine salinity gradient microbial communities from Chesapeake Bay, USA - CPBay_Sum_0.6_0.8_DNA | ecosystem: Environmental > Aquatic > Marine > Coastal | place: USA: Chesapeake... | reverse complement strand
CCGCACCGAGAATGACGATTCGTCCGTTGCCCGAACGCTTCAGCGGCTCCAGCGCTGCCCGCACGACATGCACGGCACTCAGCACATTGAATTCGTAATTCGCGATCCAGGCAGCGTCGTCGAGTTCCTCAAACAGCGCACGCTGGCTGCCGCCCACCGCAGAAACCAGGATATCCAATGTCCCGATTTCGCGATCCACCCACTGCTGCAAGCGCTGCGCGTCAGCGGCACGGGTCACATCGACTGCCAGCCATTTCACCGGGCGCCCGAAACGCCTTTGCAGGCGTCCGGCCGCATCACGCAGTTTGTCCTCACTGCGTGAACAGATCGCCACGTCGGCCCCCTCCTCCATCAGCGCGCTGGCACACTCAAAACCGATCCCTTCACTGGCACCGACCACTAGCGCGGATTCACCTGAGATACCGAGATCCATGATTTACCCTTCCAAACTTCTGTCATTTGCCACAAAAAAAAAGGCGCGCATCGCGCGCCTGTCCGGTTCATTGCCCCGCTGCTTACTCAACCTTGGCGCCGGTGAGTTTGATCAGGCGACCGTATTTTTCGTAATCGGCCTTTATCCTGGCATTGAATTCGTCTACGCCGCTCGGCAGCGGATCGAGAACCTGCGCTTCCAGCTTCTTGACCACGTCCGGCATGCGCAGAATCTTGCCTACCTCAGCATTCAAACGGTCGATGATCGGCTTTGGTGTGGCCGCCGGCACGAACATCCCGATCCACGGCGCCATTTCGTAACCGGGAACACCCGACTCTGAAATCGTCGGCACATCGGGCAGCACGCGCGCACGCTTGGCACTGCCCACGGCCAGCGGACGCAACCGCTTCTGGCGGATCTGGTTGATCACCGTGCCGATCGTCGCAAACGATACTTGTGCTTCACCGGCCACCAGCGCGGTGATCTGCGGAGCACCGCCCTTGTAGGGCACGTGTATCAGATTGAGCTTTGCCATCGACATCAGCAGCGCCATCTGCAGATGCGGCGCACTACCATTGCCGGAGGACGAATAAAGAATCTCGCCCGGACGCGAGCGCGCCAGCTTCAGGAAATCCTGCGTCGACCGCACCGGCAGCGAAGGATGCGCGGTCAGCGCACCGGGCTGCGCCGACAGCGAACTGACACCGGTAAAATCCTTCAGCGTGTCATACGTCAGCTTCTTGCCATAGAGGTGTGCATTGCCGAGATGCGTGGTCGAATGCACCATGATCGTATAGCCGTCTGGCGGCGCCTTTGCCGCCAAATCGGCGCCGATGGATCCGGCAGCCCCGCCACGGTTGTCAACGATGAACTGCTGCCCCATCAGTTCGCCGAGTTTCTGGGAGACGATGCGCCCGACAATGTCATTGGTGCCGCCGGGCGGCCACGGAATCACCACGCGAACTGTTTTGGCGGGATAGTTCTGCGCCAGCGCGACAGCAGGCGCTCCGATCGCAATGGCCAGGGCGATGCCGGCCAATCCGTTGATGGTCTTGTACATGCTTTTTTCCTCCGATCGATTACCCGCGTCCAGCGCGCGGGAGCGCATCGATTATCCGAAAAACACCGAGCCTCTACAATGCAATGGCCAGAAAAAACCGGCGTCAGGCGCCGGTTTTTGCATCATGTGGTCGTCTGCGCTGGAAGGAGCCCTTAGCCCGCCTTGGCTCCCGTTTGTTTGATCAGCCGTCCATACTTTTCATAGTCGGCCTGCAGGCGTACCGCAAACTGCTCGGGCGTCATGAACATCGGATCCAGCGTCTGCGCACTGAGCTTCGCCGCGACACCGCTGTCCTTCATGGCCTTCTGAATCTCGGCATTCAGACGATCCACGATGGCCTTCGGCGTATTCGCCGGCGCGAAGGTACCGACCCAGGCTGTGAACTCATATCCTTTCACGGTCTCCGCGATTGCAGGTATGTCCTTAAACTGGGCAACGCGCTGCTCCGATGTCACCGCCACCGGCCGCAGGCGCTTCGAAGTGATGTGCGGTATCACCGAGCCGATTGTTGCCGTCATCGCCTGCACCTCGCCCGATGAAATGGCCACGGCGGCCGGACCGCCGCCTTTATAAGGGACATGTACCATTTTCGTGTTGGTCATTGCATTCAATTGCGCCATGGCGAGGTGGACAAAGCTGCCGTTGCCCGATGAGGAATAAGTAATGTCGTTCGGACGCTTGCGCCCCAGGTCGATAAAGTCTTTGACCGATTTGACCGGCAACGACGGGTGCACCACCAGCATCCCCACCTGACGGCCAAGCGGTGAAACGCCGACAAAGTCTTTCATGGTGTCGTACGGCACCTTGCTGTACAGATGCGGATTCGACACATGCGTTGTCGAATGCACCATGATCGTGTAACCATCCGGCGGGCTTTTCGCGACCACATCCGAACCCAGAATCCCCGAGGCGCCACCGCGGTTGTCCACCACAAACTGCTGACCGGTGTTCTCTGTCAGCTTCTGCGCCACGATGCGGCCGGCAATGTCGTTGGCACCGCCGGGTGGCCATGCAATGATCATCCGGACCGGCTTTGACGGATAGGCCTGTGCACCGGCAACAGCAGCCACCCCCAGCAGCGCAGCCGTCGCGGTCAAACGAATCAGCGTTCGCATGTCAATTGTCTCCTCTTGTTATCGATACAGATGTGTCGGCCTGCCGGACAACCCGGTGGATCAGGAACCGCCGGCGCAGTTTACCGGAATCGCCGCGCCGTACAGAAAAAAGCCGGCGCGAAGCCGGCTTTATCACTTTCGATAGAAGGGGAATTTCATCAATCGATACGCGCACCGCTGATTTTGATGACCTTCTCGTACTTGTCGTAGTCGGATTTGAGCCGTGCAGCGAATTCGTCTGGTGTCATCGGCATCGGATCCAGTGTCGCAGCAGTCAGTTTCTTCGAAACACCGGGATCGGCCAACGCCTTGACGATGATTTTATTCAGGCTGTCGACAATATTCTTCGGTGTATTGCCTGGCACAAAACTGCCTACCCACGCCGTAAATTCGTAGCCGGGTACGAAGGATGCGATCGGCGGTACCTCCGGGAACTGCGTGGTCGGTTTGTCCGAACTGACCCCCAGCGGCCTGACTCGCTTGGCGCGGATATGCGGCAGCAGTGAGCCGATAGTGGCCAGCATCGACTGTGTCTCGCCTCCCACCAGCGCTGTGCCGGCAGGGCCGCCACCCTTGTAAGGCACATGCACCATCTTGACGTCGGCCATCGATGCCATCAGGGCCATCGACAAATGCACAAAGCTGCCGTTGCCAGCCGAGGCATACACGATATCCCCGGGGCGCTTCTTGGCCAGCGCAATAAATTCCCTGCCTGACTTGGCTGGAAGGGACGGATGCACCACCAGCATGCCGACCTGTCGCGCCAGTGTGGTCACACCGGTAAAGTCCTTCAGGACGTCGTAGGGCAGTTTTTTGTAAAGATGTGCATTGGCCACATGCGTCGTTGACTGCACCATGACGGTATATCCGTCTGCCGGACTGTTGGCGACAATATCGGAACCGATGGTTCCGGCTGCCCCGCCGCGGTTGTCGATCACGAACTGCTGGCCGGCTATCTCCGAGACCTTCTGAAACACGATGCGACCGGTCACATCATTCGAGCCGCCCGGTGGAAATACAATTACGACACGCACGGGCTTATTGGGATAGTCCTGCGCCTGCGCAAGGCCAGGTGCGATGCACGCACAAACCAAAAGCGGCAGCGCCAATTGAATTGGCAGTTTCATGCTGAGTTCCTCCTTTGTTGTAATGACTTATGGGTAGTACAGACTGCATTATTGTGGAAAAGCACTAACGCAATCAAATGCGATATTCCGCGGGCAGGATATAAAATCGACATTCACATCACGTAACGCCAGATATTCTTTCACTGGAGACGATCTCATGCCCTTGCCGCTCGAAGGAATTACCGTGCTTGACCTCACAACCGTCATGGCCGGGCCGTACTGCACCATGGTTCTGGGTGACATGGGTGCCAACGTGATCAAAGTGGAGAACTTCCCCGACGGTGACGGGTCACGCCGCTTCGATCCCAAGGTGAATGGCGAGTCATACTGTTTCGCAGTGCTCAACCGCAACAAACGCAGCATCGGCCTGAATATGAAAGACCCGCGCGGAAAGGAAATCTTCCTGAAACTCGCAGCGAAGGCCGACATCATCACGGAGAATTTCCGTCCCGGCGTGGTAAAGAAACTGGGTATCGACTACGAGTCGATACGGCAGATCAATCCCGGTGTGATCTATGCCTCGATGTCGGGATTCGGACAGACCGGTCCCTATGGCCATAAAGGTGGCTTCGATATCGTCGCACAAGGCATGTCCGGCATCATGATGATGACCGGTGAACCGGGTGGGCGTCCTGCGAAGGTCGGCATCGCGATGAAATGACATCGCCAGCGGGGTCACCGCCCTCTACGGCATACTGGGTGCCTTCATCGGAAAGCTGCGGCATGGCGATGGCCAGTACGTCGAGACCTCGCTGCTCGAGGCTGGACTGGCATGGACACATTGGGAGTCCGGCGCCTTTTTCGGCGGCGGCGAGGAACCAGTGGCCACCGGCACACGGCACCGCCGCTCGACACCGTATCAGGCTTACCGCACCCGGGATGGCTACGTCACCGTCGGCGCCAATAACAACAAGCTATGGAACAATTTCTGTACGATTACCTGCGAGAAACCGGAATGGCTCAGCGACCCGCGTTTCGTTGATCTTCCATCACGGCTGAAAAACATTGACGCCCTGCAGGAGGAAATCGAGAAAGTGTTTGCGACGCAGCCCACCGCCTATTGGGTGGAGAAGCTGGACGCTGCGCAGGTACCCGGCGGCCCCGTCTACACCTACTCGCAGATTCTCGATGATCCGCACATCCGTGCCAGGAACATGGTGATTGAATACGAACATCCGAAAATCGGACGAATGAAATCCATCGGCATCCCGGTCAAGTCCAGCGGCAAACTGACAGAGGTGCGCCGGGCCGCGCCATGGCTGGGACAGCATACGGCGGAAGTCGTGAAGGAACTGCAGTTGAATGACGCGGACATCGAGGCGCTGTTTGCCGGGGGCGTCCTCTACGACAAGTACCGCAAAAACTGAACAGGAAGACACGCCATGCACAATCCCTGGATCCTGCTGCTGATCGCAGGCCTGTTTGAAATCGTCTGGGCCGTCGGCCTGAAATACGCTGAAGGCTTTACCCGTCCGCTGGCCAGTGCCATCACCATCGCAGCCATGATCGCCAGCGTGTGGCTACTGGCGCTGGCCGTCAAACAGATCCCGGTCGGTACCGGTTATGCCGTTTGGACAGGAATCGGCGCGGTCGGCACTGCAGCGCTGGGAATATTGCTGTTCAACGAACCCGCCACGGTGATGCGACTGCTGTGCATCGGGCTGATCGTCATCGGTATCGCCGGGCTGAAATTTCTCGCCCCGGGCCACTGATTCACTGGCAGGTGCAGGGCTGCGCCGGCATCAGTTCTCGTCCATCACCCCTTCAAGGGCACAGCGGCTGCTGCCGCGGGTCACGGTCAGGCTGCCGGTAATCTTGCCCTCCATGCCGCAGAAGCGCTCGCGATCAATGTCACGAAACAGGAACTTCACGTAACGGGCCTGGTGATCAATCAGGAACGCCCCCTTCTCCTCGTTGAGCGTAACCAGCGTCGTATGACCGGTGTCCTGCCAGACACTCCAGCTGTCGTCACGCACAATGTGCACGGAACAGGTGCGGGGTTTCCATTTCGAATAATAGGCGATACTCTTTACCCGCCCGCCGGTCAACTCGACGGCAATCCGCGCGTGGCGGTCTTCCGTACCGAGCTTGCAGGACAGGCGCTCCGTTCGCGGGCGAAAGGCGTGTGCAGCCTGTGGCCGGCGAATGACGATGCGCTCCCTCGCCAGCGCCTCGATTTCACGCCAGAGGTGCAGTGGGGACAAGACTGAGGGAGCGGCAGGCTGAACCACCGCGACAGCCGCCGCTTTCGGTGCGGCTGTTGCCGCACCGGCCCACCACGGAACCGACGCGCTGGCCAGTAAGACCGACAAAGTAACCAATAACCGCATAATGACCGTGCTTGAAAACCCGTATTTTCAACCAGTCGGGAAGCCTTGTGAAGCCGCCGCCGCCACAAGGTCTCCCGCTGCGCCGCTAATGCGCTACCGCACCGACCGCGTTGACCACTTTCTCCCAGCGCCGATGCTCACTCTCCCAGAACTGACGGAATGCCTCCGGTGACTCGCTGGTAATCGCTGCGGAACTGGCCGTGCCAAGCCGTTTGATTACTGTGGCATCCTTCATCGTCGTCACGATGGCAGGAAATAGCATATCGACCACGGCATGGGGCGTACCCTTCGGCACGTAGACACCCTGCCAGGACCCGACCACATGGTCAGGATAACCGAGTTCCTTCATCGTGGGCGCATCCGGCACCGCTCCCAGGCGATTCGGCGCCACCACCGCCAGCACCCGCATCTTCCCCTGCCGCACGTAGGGCAGCAACGACGCCGATGTCAGCATCGTCAACGGCACCTCACCGACCGCAACCGCAAGAGACGCACCGCTGGCGCCGCCCTTGTAGGGAACCATCGTGATTTTGGTTCCCGCCTGCTGCTGGAACAATTCAAAGGCCAGCCGCGAGTTGCTTCCCGCACCGGATGCCGAGAAGTTCAATTGCCCGGGTCTTGCCTTGGCAAAAGCGATCAATTCCTTCAATGACTTTACCGGCAGCGACGGATGCACTACCACCATGCCGGGCACATCAACCACTTGCGTGATCCCGATGAAGGCATCGAGCGGCTTGACCTTGAATTTGGGAAATACCGACGCGTTGATGGACATCGTCCCGATGTTCCCCAGAAGCGTGGTGTAGCCGTCTGCCGGTGACGTAGCCGCCACCTCCACACCGATATAGCCCGAGGCACCGGTACGATTATCGATCACGATCTGCTGACCGAGTTCTTTTCCGAGTTTGTCCTGAATGATGCGCGCCACGAAATCCGATGCGCCACCCGGCGCAAAGGGCACAATCATACGCACCGGACGGTTCGGATACGCAGCCTGCACACCGCCTGCCGCCAGAACTGCGACAGCCGCTACTGCACCTGCAATGGATGAAAAATACTGCATGACATATCTCCTCGATCAAGGTTGCCAAATGCGAACCGCTCCGTGCTTGCGCACAGTGCAGCCGCTCGCGCACACCGGCACCGTAGTGCCCCGTCTCTGATGGACGGTATTTATCTGGAGAGTTTACCGCGATTGCGCCCCCAACCCAACCCGGGCAAGCGCAATCTCCCTGCAGCCGGCGCCCGGCTCAAACCGCCGCGGCCACCGCATCACCCATTTCACGAGTGCCTGCCTTGCCGCCAAGGTCGCCAGTCAGGCATTTTTTTTCACTGATGACCTTGTCCATGGCCGCTTCCATCAGTTCTGCCGCTGCCGCGGCTTTTTTATCCGACCGTGTACGGCCCAGCCACTCAAACAGCATCTTTCCCGACATGATCATCGCGTAGGGATTGGCGATATTTTTACCAGCGATATCTGGCGCGGACCCGTGCGTTGCCTGTGCCATCGCCTGTTTTTCCCCAACCACGAGTCCCGGCGCGAGACCCAAACCACCCACCAGCCCTGCGCCCAAGTCAGTCATGATGTCGCCAAACTGGTTGGTCGTCACCACGACATCGTATTGCTGGGGACGCATCACCGCCTTCATCGCGAAACCGTCGATCAGCACTTCTTCAAACTCGACATCCGGATACTGCTTTGCCATGGCACGGCACTCGCGCGCGAACATCCCGCAAACCAGACGATAGACCGGCTCCTTGTGCAACGCAGTGACCTTCTTACGCTTGCGCGTTCGCGCAATCTCAAAAGCCTCCTTCGCCACCCGGCTCGCCCCCTTGCGGGTCACCACGCGCATGCCGACGGCAATATCTTCATTGGGCTGGAATTCGCCCGCGCCGGCAAACACCACACTGCTCGACTGCATACCCTCGGTGGTTTCGCGCAAAAATACGATATCCACATCCTTGTGCAGGGAGGGCAGATTCGGATAGGACTTGACCGGTTTCACGTTGGCAAACAGCTCGAACTTCTTGCGCAACGGCGGATTGATCCAGGTATTGTCGTTGCGCGGGTAGGCGTTGTGGCCGATCGGTCCCTGCACCCAGCCATCAACGTCCTTTAACGCGTCCACGGTGATTTGCGGCATGGTATGTCCGTGCGTTTCGTGTCCACGCCGGCCGATGGGCAGCGGCTGCCAGTCAATCGCCAGTCCCGCCTTGTCCGCCGCCGCCTTCATCACCTTGACGCACTCCGGCACCACTTCGAGACCGATGTCGTCACCTTCGAGTATTCCGATTTTGTACACTGTCATCTCCTCCGTTATTCCGTAATGCCGCCGATCTGTTTGACGACCCGCACGAAGCGCTCGTTCTGCTCCTTCATGAAGGTCGCGAAGGCTTCCGGGGATGCACTGACGATGACTTCGGCACCGCTGTCGTTCACGCGCCTGACAACGTCTGAATCGCCCATTGTACGTGTGGCCACCGCAAACAGGCGGTCGACCACCGGACGCGGCGTCCCGGCCGGCACATACACCCCCTGCCAGGATCCCGTATTCATGCCCGCGTAGCCGAGTTCCGGCATCGTCGGCACTTCCGGCAGCGCCTTGATACGGCGATTGGCGGACACACCGAGAATTTTCATGCGCCCGTTGCGCACATGCGGCATGACCGATGCAACGCTGACGAAGGCCACACCCACCTCGCCGGTCAGCAGTGCTGTCGCAGCCGCGCCGGCACCGCCCTTGTACGGGATATGCAGCAGATCAATACCGGCCAGCCGCATGAACTGCTCCATCTCCAGCCGCCCGTTGCTGCCGGCTCCCGCCGACCCGAAATTCAACTGCCCCTTCTGCACCTTGGCAAAGGTAATGAAGTCGCGCATGTTCTTCACCGGTATCGACGGATGCACCGCCAGCCCCACCGGTACATCGACCACCTGAGTCACCGCAGTGAAATCACGTACCGGACGCACCGGAAAACGCGGATAAATGCTCGGATTGATCGCCATCGTGCCGATATTGCCGAGCAGGAAGGTATAGCCATCGGGCGGCGCCTTGGCCGCCACCTCCACACCGATATTGCCGGAGGCCCCGGCCCGGTTGTCGACCAGCACCTGCTGGCCCAGCGCCTGCTGCAATTTGGGCTGTATCAGGCGCCCGACGAAATCGGAGGCGCCGCCGGGCGCGAAAGGTACCACCATGCGCACCGGCTTTGAGGGATAGTTGTCGGCAGTCATTGCCGGCGCCCCCCACAGCAGCGGGACCATTGCAGCAGCGGTTCGAATCAATGCAAAGTACATCAGAGTCCCCCGAATAAAAGTCGACGCAGTAAAACGCGGTGCGGTCTAACGGCCGCTTGCCAGCGCCTCTTCCAGCAGCGGATACGCGCTCACTGCTCCCGGCGTGCCAAGCACCGGTACTTCACGCAGCCATTGCGGACCCAACTGGCTGATCGACGTCACGCCCATCAAGCCCAGCGCATGTTGTATCTCGACCTCCATCAATTCCAGCATGCGCGCCACGCCAGCTTCTCCGCCCGCCGACAACGCCAGTCCCAGCAGCTTGCCGACACCGACCGCTTTCGCGCCCAGACACAGCATCTTGACGACGTCGGTGCCACGCTGCACGCCGCCGTCCGCCAGCACCTCGGCGCGTCCGGCGACTGCTTTGACCACCTCGGCCAGCACCTCAATGCTGCCCTGCGCGTGATCGAGTTGCCGTCCACCGTGGTTCGACACATACACCACGTCGGCACCGTGTTCGACAGCCAGTTCGGCGTCTTCTGCAGTGGCGATCCCCTTGGCAATCAGCGGCAATCCGACGCGCTCCTTCATCCACACCAGATCTTTCCAGTTCAGGCTGGCCTGAAAGGACTGGTCACCGAAACCTTCCTTGACCGGCAATCCACTGATGATGTCGCGCTCGCGGCGGCCATAATAATTGCGGTCGACCGTCACACAGAGTGCACCGTAGCCGGCGGCCTTGACCCGATCCAGCACACCCTCCACCCAGCCGCGGTCACCCCGCACGTACAACTGGAAAATCATCTTGCGTTTAACGGCAGCCTGCGCCGCCTCAAGGCTGGGCTTGGCCGCGGTCGCGATAAACGCCAGCGTACCCCTCGATTCAGCGGCACGTGCCACTGCCGGCCCGCCTTCGGCATGCACTTTGCCCAGAAAACCGCCGACCGGCGCGGGGAACAGCGGGACCGCCATCGGCTCGCCCAGCAAGGAGGTACGCATGTCGATGTGGCGCACATCCACCAGCACGCGCTGCCGCAGCGCCAGCGCGTCCAGACCGGCGCGATTGCGCCGCAGGGTCATCTCGGAATCGGCGCCCCCCATCAGATGATCCCAGACTGCCGGCGACAGCTTCCGGCGCGCTTCCAACGCAATCTGCTGAAGTGAATCGAAAACCGGCGCTTTGGCCGCTGTCCGCCGAGATCCCTTTTTCGCCGGCGCAGCCTTGCTGCGCGCCGATACCCGCGATGCGGGCTTATTTTTCCCGGCATTCTTGTTGCCGGACTTCCTGTTCACCGCCATACCCTGCCTCTCATCCAATACCGACGTTTTCGAAATGAATTGCCGTCACCAGCCGTACGCTCAAGCCTCGTCGAAGCGTCAGCGGTTCAGCAAATACTGCTTTTCCCAGGCCTCGACCTCAGGCAGCCCCAGGACATCGTTATATTCCTTGCCACTCAGCATGCGGGACTTCACCGCCTGCAGATGACCGTCTCGCTTCAAGGCAGCCAGCGCTTCGCGCATCGCATAACCCGCGATAGACCGCCCGAGTCCCGGGAAAATCGCGATGCGGAAACCCAACCCTTCAATCTCCGGCACTGACAGTTCACCCAGCTTGCCACCGCCGTCAATATTGACCAGACAGGGCGCGTCAATTTCTCCGGTCACACGCCGGAGATCATCCAGTATGGTGGGACTGTTCTTGAGTTCGACAAACACCACATCCGCACCGGCCGAACGGTAGGCCTTGCCGCGCCGGATGGCCTCATCCAGTCCAAGCCCGCCGGCCGCGTCAGTGCGGGCAATGATGATGAAATCCGGATCACGGCGCGCCGCCACAGCTGCTTCAATTTTGCCGACGTGCTCCTCCATCGCAATCACCGGCCGTGAACCCGGCAGATGACCACAGCGTTTGGGCGCCACCTGGTCCTCGATATGAATCGCCGATACGCCCGCCGCCTCGAACTCGCGCACCGTGTTGCGTACATTAACGGCATTGCCATAACCGGTGTCGGCATCACAGATCAACGGGATATCCACGCAGGCAGCTGCCCGGTGCGCGTGCGCGGCAAACAGGGTCAGATCGATCAGCCCGACATCGGGCTGCCCCAGCAGGGATGCCGAAACGCCGTTGCCGGTCATGTACACCGCCTCGTAACCGGCCGCCTGCACGAAACGCGCGCCATAGGCATCGTAGATGCCGGGCGCCACGATCATGCCCCCTGTCGTCAGCCGCTCACGCAGCCGCTGCCTCGGTGTGTTCCTGGTCGATACTGCCTGATTCATTGATCACCCGTCCTTGAGAAATTACAGACCCAGTTTGCGCTTGACCGCCTCGGTCTCGATAACATCCTTGTCGAGCTGCGCGGAAAACGTGTCCGGCCCCTGGAAACCATCGAGCTGACTGACGCGCTTGAGGTAGGACTTCCACTCTTCGGTCTGCTGCGCCTTTTCCACCGCAGCCGCGAGCTTGTCCACAACCGCCTTCGATGTCCCGGCCTTCGCCATCATGCCGCGCCACTGATAACGCACGACATTCCAGCCTTTTTCCTTGTAGGTCGGCACGTCCGGGAAATCCGCGAGACGCTTGTCAGAAGACACCGCAAGCACACGCACCTTCTTCGCCTGGATCATCGGCTTTACATTGCCCGGGTTGGTGGCTGCCGCGTCAATGTGACCGCCGGAGACCGCGGTCAATGCCGGGCCACCGCCGGGATACGGCACCCACGTAGTCTTGAACTTTGCTGTTTCCGAAAATATCTCCCAGGCCACCCGGTGCGAGCTGATCGCGAATGGACCGCCCACATTGATGTAATCGGGTTTCTTCCTCGCGAAGTCGACAAACTGCTCAATGGTCTTGAACGGTGTCGAGGTATGCACCACCAGACCATACGGGTCTATCTGGGAGCGTGCAATCAATTGCAAATCGGAGCGCTTGAACTGGGCGGTCTTCTCGCTGAACAGGGTCGCGAGGGTCAGCGTCATGGCGGCAATCGTGTGTCCGTCGGTGTTGCCGCGCACCAGCGAGTTGACCATGATGATGCCTGATCCGCCGGTGCGGTTCTCCACGACCACGTTCTGCCCGAGCAGGGGCGTCAGCAGCTTGGCCATGGTTCGCGCATAGATATCGACCGGCGAGCCCGGTGCCGACCAGCAGAGAATAGTGACGGGTCGTGTCGGGTAGGACTGTGCTGACGCCACACCCGCCGCAACCGCAATTCCTAATCCGAGAATAAAATTAACCTTTTGTTTTAATTGATTTATTTTCATCAGTCCTCCACGTGGTTTGTCATGTTTTCGTTTTCAAATCCGATCCCCGGAATGCCGCGGAACGCCCGGCTTTGTGTCACCGGCTTTTACCCCGGGCACTCCCTGCGCAGCCACCACCCCGCCATCCATTCAGCGGCTCAGATTCCAATCCGGATGCTGCTGCAAAAAAGGAATCAATCCGCCGGCCCCGAGCAATGCCTGGATCGCAGCGGGCAATGGCGGCACCGAACGCAATATCTGACGGCGCGCCACAGTCACACGACCCGCTGCCGCATCGATTTCCACCGAATCGCCTTCCTCAACACCGGAGAGATCACACTCGATCAAGGGCATGCCGTTGTTGATGGCGTTACGGTAAAACTGCCGGCCGAAGGAAGGCGCAATGATCGCTGCGACCCCCATCAGATGCATGATATGAATCGCCTGCTCGCGTGAGGAATTGATACCGAAATTCTTGCCCGCGACAATGACATCGCCATTGGCAAAGGATTTGGCAAACCCCGGCGACACGTTGTCGAATGCCACCTTCGCAATATATGCAGCATCCTTGCCCGGCAGGTACTTGCTTGAGCAGTGAATATCGGTATTGACGTCTGCGCCGAGTAGACGTGCGCTGCCGTTGATGATTTTCATGACTGTGTCCTTGATCAGGCTGCCGCGCGCCAGGTACCACCGGCGATGGTGCGCGGATCGGTCACCACTCCGGTCAACGCGGACGCCGCAACGGTTGCTGCCGATCCGATCCAGATATCGGATTTCGGATTTCCCAGGCGCCCTTTGAAATTCCGGTTTGCGCTCGAGATCACCACCTGTCCATCCGCCGCGATGTAATGGCCGGTGATGTTGACGCAGGTACCGCAGCCTGCTGCCTCCACGGAAGCGCCTGCCGCCGTCAGGATCTCGAACAGTCCTTCGCGCATCGCTGCAAGGTAAATCGCACGCGAAGCCGGCGTTACAATCATGCGCACGCCTTTTGCCAGCGTCTTCCCTTTCAGGATCGCAGCCGCTTGACGGATATCATCGAGGCGTCCGTTGGTACAAGTGCCGATCAGGGCGACATGAACTTTCTGGCCCGCGACATCCGGCACCGAAACCACATCATCAATATTGTGCTGGCGTGCCACCTGTGGGGCCAGATTGGCCGTATCGATCACGATACGTTCGACATAATTCGCGTCGGCATCAGCCTGCACAGGCCTCGGCTCGCGCGCACCATGTGCCTTGAGCCAGGCCAGTGTTTTATCGTCCGCCTCGAGGATGGCCGCCTTGGCGCCGAGTTCAGCAGCGTGATTGGACAGGGTCATTCGGTCATCGATATCCATGCCCGACACTCCCT
>Ga0129333_10003940_pt1 | contig 13916 bp, 12 predicted proteins | sample CPB6_08_DNA_FD_94474 | JGI IMG/M metagenome (GOLD analysis project Ga0129333, IMG submission 94474) | Freshwater to marine salinity gradient microbial communities from Chesapeake Bay, USA - CPBay_Sum_0.6_0.8_DNA | ecosystem: Environmental > Aquatic > Marine > Coastal | place: USA: Chesapeake... | reverse complement strand
TTTTGACCTTCGCTGCTGATGCTCATGTTGACATTGACGCTTTCTGTGAGCTGGCGTGCAAGCTCTGCACGATAAGACTCTTCCAGGCGCGCCTCATAGATGCCTTTGCCAAACTGCATGCCTTTCTTGCCCTTGGGCCCTGCATCTGTGGTTGCCACGCTACCGGCCACTGTGGTTTCTTCCACTTCTTCCTTGGCCTCCTTCTTGCCTTTCTTGTCAGGCAAGCCTTTTTCCTTGGTGGCAGCAAACTTGTGCAGTTCGCCCTTGCTTATCTTGGCCATCTCTTTGCTGGCGCCGCGCAGTTCTGACTTGGGAATCTCGCCCTTTTGTGCAGCATGTGCGATGCCGGCAGCGCGCCGTTGCTTGACACTGACTGCTTTCTCTGCGATGGGCTCTTCGTTGCCGCCCATGTTGCTGTCCATGTCATCGCGCTCGCGCTTCATGTACTGATTGCTGGAGTTGATGTAGTCCAGGGCTTTGGTGATTTTGCTTTGTACCCATTCAGGTAGATCTTGATCGTCGCCCAGGATGTTGTGTAGTTCCTTGGCGGCCATGGTGATGCTGCGTAGATCATCCTTGGCCATGTCGCCTTCTTGTCCGTATTCAGGGTCGTCGGCGCACTCGTCCATCTTATTATGCTTGGCACGGATGGCAGCCATCTTCTTTTGGCTGGCACCGGCACGTCCGGCCTGCTGCAGGGCCTTCATGCCCGCTGCGCCGTACTTCTTCTTGCCAAGGTAGGCCTGTAGGGCTGACTCGTCCATGTCATCAAAACGCTTGTCATCGGCGTCCATGTCTGGCTCCACGGGTTCGTCGGCAGGACCTGCTTCGCGTGTCATGAGCTTGCTCTTGCCGCTGGGACCACGAGCACCTAGTTTGCGGCCAGTGCCCTTGGGTCGACCAGCAGCACGCTTCTCGCCTGCGGATTTTTTGGCGCGCGGTGTGTCGTCGCCTTCATCATCGTCGCCCTGGTATTCTGTGCCGTAGGAACCACGATGAATGAGACCTTTGGGGGTATGTGTTACTGTGCCTTCTGCCACCCACTGATTGGCCCAACGCACAGCGTCGGCGGCCACTTCAGTGAACTCCAGGCCGGCTTCGCGACCTTCGGCAACAAAGCGCACTTGATACTCGTTGTATTCGGTGTCCAGCATGACCTGCGCACGGCGGCCGTGTCCTTCCAGGACCTTGACCAACTGCAGGCTTTCTTTCTTGACATGCTTTTTGGCTTTGGCAGACGATTCACCCAAGCGCGATTTAGAAGCCATGATTCTGTCAATCAAGTCATCAAACGCCTCGTCCTCATCGCCCTTTTCGATGAAACCAAATGATCTTACCAATTGGGTGACTGCTGGATCTGACGCGGTGCTATCGCTCATGTCGTAACCTCTGGCGTTATAATCATAAGTCAAATTGATTTTTCCGCCTGGATACACTAATACTGCTTTGTCGTCTAGACCACGATGTACATACTTGTACTTGTTGCCATTGGGAGTTGTATAGACTTCAGAAGTTACAGTACTTTCTTCTTTGACTTTCTTTTTGGCTTTGCCGCCCATGGCATCTTTGCCCAGACGACCAGCAATGACGTCACCGCGTGTGACCTTGTCATAGGGCTTGGCATTGTTGGCAAGATTGCCGTCATTGCCTTCCCCTACACTTTCTTTGGCGCGCAGTTTGGCCAACACAGCACCAGCCACTTTCTCACCGCGCTCTTTGCTGCCATATCGCTCGCCCGCGCTCTTGGCAATCTTCTCAAAGTTCTTGCCAGGCTTGCCGATGTCTTTGCCAGCACGAGCCTTCTTGGCCGAGTAGTCGCCAGTTGATGCTTCATCCACGGCCTTGGCCGCACCTTTCATGGGCTCGGTCTTGTTGCCGTCCCGGTCAAGGTCCAGGAAGTCTGGCTTGGCTGCTTTGCCTTCCAGTAAGTTGATACGAGCGAGTATGTCATACATGTTGTTCATTATTGCGATCCTTATTTCTGGAATCCAGTGGCCGGCATGGGCGGACGTTTGATCTTGGTCATGGGACTTGCGATGCCCATGGGCAGATCATTTGTGGTCTCCGCAGGCGGAGTCTTGCCGCCCGCCACTGTGAACACAGCAGCGTCTGCGGAATTTTTGACAACGTTTTTGTCTTTGGGAGCAGCAGCATAATCTTTCTTGAGATCACGCTGTTCAGCAGTGTCCTTGGGATATTCAGGGTTGACCAGGAGGTCTTTGTTCTGCTCACCAATGGCACGGATCTCTTGGTCCATGCCCTCTTCATAGTCTTTCTGCGACATGCTGACACGATCAGCCGCCAAGCCCAGGAGCTCAACCATTTGTTGTATCTGCGGTGGTGTGGCAGGGTAACGGAACGCCACGTCCACCATGGTCACGCTTTGATTGGGGTAGTTGGGAAAGTCGCGTGGCATGGGCTGGACCGGTGTGGTCTTGGGTTCAGATATGGTTTGAGGATCAAACTTCTTGAGTTGATCACGGAAAGATTTCATGAAACCCGCGGGCACATCACCCACGATCTTGATGCGATATTCATGTATCTTGCGGCTTTCTGTAAGGTATTGAGCGAAAGTTTTCATTTTGGATATCCCGTATTCTATTTATCTGCGCTGGGTTTTTCCTTGGACTCGGCCAAGATGGTGCGCAGGAGATCGTTGCGATTCAGCACACGTCCCGATCCTGTGCTGACCTCGGGAGCCTTGTCGTCTGCGGTCTGATCCAATTTGGCCTTCTGCATTTGCAGTTGGATCATCTTGAGCTTTTTGTTCATCTTGGCGGTCTTGGCCGTGATGGCATGGCCCAGCATGGTGCCGGCCACGGCAAATATCTCGCTGGCATAGCGGCTGTCCACCTGCATGCCTAGATCCATGAGATTGTCGAAACTCTCTTGTGCTTTGCCGGCCAGTTCGTCCATTTCCTGATCACTGGCCTCAAGGCCCCGTACCATGGGCAAGGCCTGCTCGATCTTGTCCAGGGTTTTCAGTGTTTCTGGCAGTACCGGTAGATTGGTCTGGATGTCGTTGCCGGGTTCGGCATCGGTGATGTCATCGGCATCGTCGCCTTGTTCACGACCCGCAGGCAGATCAAACAGCTCTTCAAGATTTTTGTTTGTGGCAAGTGGCATGCGGTATTTACCGCTTTTTCTTGCCGGTATTGCCGTTATGGAAAAGACTATCTTCGTTCAGCACGCGGAATACTATGCCTGCACGCTTACACCAGGCCTGGGCAGCGGCCCATTTGGCCATGTTTACAGCCACGACAGCCCTGTCACGGTCGCTCATGCGACCTTCAATCACGCTCTGCTTGCGCGGCTTGATCTCTATGATCTCGGTGCAGATCTTGTTGTTGCGTGTTCTGTAGCGCATGAACACATCGGGCACATAATTGGCCTGCTTGCCAGTGAAGGGATTGATATACTTGATCACTATGGCTTCGCTGGCCCATTCCAAGACTGATTCGTTCTGGTCACAGAACTGGAAAAAACTCCATTCCCAGCCCGAACGATATCGCGGATTTCCCTTGCCAACATACTTTTTGGGATTTTGGGGCACAAAGGTGCCCTGGGCCCATTTGGTCATGGTGCTACGTTGCGCGCCACAAACAGATTGGGTGTTAGGTACTGTCCTACGCCCAAGAGAGTGGCGCGGCTCCTATTGATGTTGAGATAGTAGGCCAAGGTCTGCGTGACACTGATAGTGTTGCCCTGTCCCTGGGCCTGGAGTTCCTGCAGCAGGGTCAACACAGGGATGCCGGTGTCTTGGCTGATGCGGAACAGGGCCGTGGTGAAGTTTTGTGCTGCGGTCTTGGTCTTGAAAAGACTTACAAAATAACTGTTGACAGCGTCAAACTCATTGACCGGCACTGTGACATCAAAAGCATAAAACTGATCAAACAGACGTACTGTGCGATCTACCTTGGGATTTGGTTCGTTCAGTGTGCCCATGCTCAGCCTCCTGGCGTACCAAAGTTATTGCTGCGTCCACGTTGTGTGGGGAAGTTGTTGATGCTGTTGCTGGTGCAGCGTGGGCTGGGTATGGGGAACGAAGGATTCTGCAACAGAGATTGATAACCAAAGGTAGAGAACGTGGGCGACAGACTGCTGTTGAATCCGCCCGGTGCTGCCAGTGTATTAGTAGGTGGCTGTCCAGGACGTGCATGGCTCAACACGCATTGATTGGCATTGCTGGCTTGCGAGAACAGTGATCCTCCCGCCAGAGGCGAGGGTGGACGATTGTAGGTCTGGAACTGCGTGGCAGCGGCCTGTGTGGCACCGTTCATGCTCATGAGCCCACCGGTGCTGAGATCTCCAAATTGACCAATGCCAGTGTCCAGCAAACTGCCCTGGCCCACCACGCTGCGCGTCATGTTGGGACGTTTGAGTGGTGAAGTCACGACATCGTAACTGGCCGGATCTGCGAAGCCTTGCACGTTGGTGTCAGGGCGCACGCCACCGATATCACCTTCGTAGTACTTCACAGTTTCGTATAGGATACTGACAGTGTTTTCCATGACATCGCTGCGCTCGTAGGTGTAGGTGTCATGATTCCAGGACGAGATAGTGGGGTTGATCAATACATATTCAACAAACTTGTGTTGGTTGAAACCATAGATGCTAATGTCTTTGAAAAACGCAGGTTTGCCACCAGTACTGGTGGTAGCGTCGTTGAATGCTTCGCCAATGTAGCCCCAGTCATTGATCTGCCGCACGTTGGTATAGGTGTCGCGACTGTTGTAGTCATAACCATTGCTGACGACGGCACTGCGTCCGTTGGTGCCATTGGTTGATGGCGCGCCATTGTAGGGCTGGTTGGGGTCTTTGAAATAATAACTGAAGTAGTTGAACCAGAGACCTCGTATGAGATCTCCGCCATCATCATGGAACGAAATGTTTACAGGTTCGTATTCAATCTTCTTTTGTACGATGCGCTTCCGGTTGTATTGATTCATAACATCAACATCAACCTTGTACTTAGGCAGCTCTATAGACTTGACCAGGAGACCAATCGTAGACTGGTCTCCTGATCCGTATATCTGCCTCAGTGCCGGTATTTGCGTAGTGTTTAGTGTAAAGTAAACATGGAACGCAAACTTGAAACGCGGAGCATTTTCATAGGAGTTGCTCCGAAAAATGTTGGATGCGTGGGTATAGTCTCGAAGATTTTCTTGAGCCGAGAACGAACTAAGAAAGTTCTGACCAAACGCCATGGATCAGCGATTAAATTACGTTGATCGCCGAGCCAACACCCGTCACACTGGTACCTTGAGCACGACCCACAGCCGAACCCACACCCGAACCCAGCGGAGTCTGTACCGCGTTGTCGAAGCGAATGTTCATCTGGATGGTAACAGGCTCACTGTTGGCATAGTTCAACTCGTTGTAGTTTACGCTGCGCAGGAAGCAACCATACATCTCCCATGTCTCAAGAACTGTTGGGACCGCTGTACCGTTACCACCGTCAAGAATTTCACAACGTGTGGTGAACTTGTAGTCGATACCAGCAGATGCCGAAGCCTGCTCAACAAAGTCCAATTGCTTCTGCAACTGCTCGCCAACCAGTTTGGAAATGTCGCCGCTGGCATCGTCGCGCATGGTGACAGTGAGTTCCTGCCATGTGTGCTTGCCAGCCAAGTAGATACGGCTGTTGTACACAGGGATTTCGATCTCTTCAAACTCGATTTGCGGACGAGTAAAATCTATGACTTGCTTGGTCAACTCGGTGCGAGGGGTTGATACACCAAAGTTCTCAAACATCACCCGGAAGCGATATTGGAGTTTGGGCATCAACAGGCCCTGTGATGGGTTGGTCTGGTCGCTGGCCAGGGGCACGGTCATTCTAGTTAGCGATGAAACTGCCATTTGTTCTCTCCTATGATCCTTTATTTATGACTGTTGAGTCTGGGGAGAGTTGCCTCTCCCCGACCTCAATCACTGTACGCCTGCCGATGTAGCGACTTCTCCTGCGGCCAACTCACCGGTGTTCTTGATACGCACCGGTATGTAGATAAACTCAACTGCCTTGACCGGTTCGATCGCGATGTCCACATACAGCTCGTTTCTGTCGATACGTGCCGGAGTGTTGTTGCTGAGATCGCAAACAATCAAGTAGTCGTAGATACCGCGCTTGGCCACCAAGTCGATCATCAGGCTGTCTATAGCGCCCGCGATCTCGTTACGTGTGATCTGATCGTTGGGTTCAAACACAAACTGCTTGGCAATCTCTGTCAAGCGTCCGCGTACGAACGCGATCAAACGTGCAACGTTGATGCGGTCCAATGCGCTGGTAACAGAACTTTCGGTCTTGTTACCGTAGTTGGTGATGCCCACACCAGGAATAAACGTGATCGGATTGATCTTGTTGGTGTAGAGTACATCACGCAGACCTTGTCCTGTGGTCAGCGGTACGAATTCGCCGGTTTGGGCGTCAACGTAACCGATGCGTGTGGCGTTGTCAACAACACCACGGCGCACACCTGCTGGGGCCAACCACGGATATCCAACCTCATCGCTGCGAACAATGGTGCGCAGCATCATGTGGCTGGGAGGCTGCACAACTATGCTGCCTGTGAGATCTGTAGTTTCGCAACTGGGGTAGAACACACCCAGGTACGGGCTGCTGGTAGCAAGACCATCACCAGTGGTGAAGCCCAAACCGTTGTTGTCAGTGGCCCAGGCCACGATCTCGCTGCCCGAGGGCTGGAGACGCAGCGGTGTGTCACCGATAACAAAGCCAGTGCTGCCACGCTCGTTGTTGAGTGCCACCATGTTGGGCACTAGCTCAGGATAGTTAGGAGCCGCCAACAGTGTGTAGACCGCTTGTTCTTCACGCAGAGTCTGCGATGTATCGATAGCGGACTTCATGGCCTGCACCACTACTTGGCGTTGTGCCAAGCGACCCATGTAGGGCGATCCATCGCTGCGGTTGCCCACAGTGGTCACCCAGGCATTGGGCTCCAACACATCCCAGAAGGTAGTGTTGGTAGGCAAGTTGCCTTGTGTGGTAGTCTTGGCAATGTAGATGATGCCATCGTAGTTGACCAAGTCATTGGCCACATACGTTGTGGGGTTGCTGTAACCATCCACCGAGAAGTCCACAGGATTGAAATAATCCGCACGGAACGTCTTGACGTTGAAACCGCTGCGGCGTGTGTTGAACAGCAGCATGCCTGTGGGATACAGTGCCGGATCGGGAGCATCAAGATCCAGATAATCACTGGTCAAGAGGCTCAGGATCGTGGGATATGCAGCCAACACAGGATCTGTGGTGCCGTTGGGAGCCCAACGTGCGTCAGCAAACAGCACACCATTGCTGGTGGTCTGGTCTGTGTTGTTGAGCAGAATCCACTGATCAACACCGTCCTCGTTTGGACCCCAACGATAGATCACTGGGTACACTTCAAGGTTGCTGGTGTCAATCCAAAGATCGCCGCGCACTAGATCTGTGCCATCGGTCTGCTGGAAGGGCTGTGTGGCCGAAACAATGGGACCACTGGGATTGGTCTGGCTGAGATCAAAGCCGCGCACGTCTAGTGTGCAGTTTTGATAGCCTTGCCATCCGTTGTCACCCAATACCATGATGTCCACTTGGTCTGTGGCCGAGTAGTACCACAAGCGACCATTGGCAGGATCAAGTTCAGGTGCTTCGGCGCTGGCTGTGTAATCCAACACTGACCAGTTGCTGAGCAACAGGCTGCCAGGTATGGTAGCAGGACCTGTGCTGACACCGGTCACGCTGGTGTTGAAACCGGCCGCAGTGAGCGGAGTACCAATGGTGTTGACCACCACGATCTCGCCACCCAGGCTGTGTGTGAACGCAATGGCGCCCGACGCAGTCACTGTGGCCGAAACGTTGGGCACACCTGCTGCTGATACCGCAGCAATGAAGTCTGCCGCTGTGGTGCCTGCCAGTGTGGCAGTGGCCGCTGTGGTCAGTGCTGTGCTGTTGGCCTGGCTGGCGCGGATGGTGAAAGCATTGCCGCTGACAAATGTCGGTGTGACATTGTTGCCTGTGATCACCGTTGCACCTTGTACGCGACGCTCCAACACACGGAATGTAGCGGTGTTGTTGTATTCGCCTGTGTCAACGTTGAGCACTGCGGCCACGTTGTAGGCAACATACAGGGTATCAGCCGGAATGTTTTGGCCGCCACCTGCAGGGTCAAGAGCCTTGTCTGCAGTCTGGTTGTTTTCGTAGATCGGTGTGGCCTGTGTTACATAGGCGCCCAGGGCGGCATTGTAACGACGCACAACTATGTCAGCACCAGAGTTCACTGGTGTCAACATGTTCCAGACCGAACCTGTGGGACGCGGTTGGGTGTCAGTGGTTCTCCAGCGGGGTACTGTATAGTTGTAACTCTGCTGCAGAGCCGGAGCATAGGACGAACCTGTGCCAACGCCCAGTGTGGTCAACAAGCCAGGAGTGCTGCTACCATCAATGTTAATGATACCGCCTTCTGCTGTGGAACCGTCAGCGCTGGCACTGCTGTTGGCAAACAACTGCAGGCGATCGCTGGCGTCAGCAGCGGCTGTGACACCAGGAAGGGTGGTAGATGTCAGCGCATTGATTGCCGATACCAGGCCATCCAGTGTGTTGTTGGGACCTGCGGGCACTGCCACGCTGATACCGTTTATGACCAGGGTGTTGCCCGGGGTCAGTGTGCCAGACACAGTTTCTGTGCCTTGCACCGTGGGCCACGAGCTCTTCCATGCATCACTGCCTACAAGAACCCAAGTGTTGTTGTCGTTCTTGTAGTAGATGGGGTTGTTGGTGTTGATAGCATTGACAGCGTAGTCACCAATGCTGCCCACGCTGTTCAGCGGTACTGAACCGCTGAGCTGGGAGGCGCTGGTGATAACAATGGGTGTCTTGGTGGAGAAAGCACCGGTGGTGCTGTTCCACTGGAAGATGCCCCATTGGCTGGTGCTGGTGTCTAACCAATAATCGCCTTCAGTGGGTGTGCCCAGGGGACGACTCAGGCTGGCAGTTAGCTCAGCGAGGTCAACGTCGCAACGCTGGACATACGCGCGGTTGCTGATACCCAGCACCGAGAACGCAGCAAGCAAACCATACTCGTTCAGCTCGTAGCCATTGATTGGCGTACCTGCCGAAGTCTTATAAAAGAATGGATTGCCATATGTCGCTGCAAGATCGCGCTGGCTGGTTATGAGATAAACTTTATTCGCATTGGCAGCGAGTGTGCCAGGCGCAACGCCCAAACCGTCTCCTGAAATCTTGTTCTGGGCAGTTGCCAGAAGGATGTAAGGAACCGTGTTGGTCGCGGCGGGAATATAGTTAGACTCATCAATGATGGTAACTTCTACACCGGGTGATACGAGGGCCATAGTTGCTTCCTTGGTAAAAATGTTGCTATGGATATTTACCAGAAAGCCAAAAAATGGGCCCGTTACGGATGCCTATATGTAGGCCTATCTTAAATAACAGCATGAGACCCATGTGCAAGGTGTGCGAATCTAGGCCAAGGGCCGTGGCCTACCACAAGTACGATCGTATTTACTACAGATCCAAGTGTGATAACTGCCTACGTCGAGGCAAGAAACTCAAGAAGACAGTACCGCGATGGCAGTCCGCGGGCTACAGTAAAAAGAAACAATGCGATCGTTGTAGATTCGTGGCCAGGTACGCCACGCAACTAGTGGTCATGCATGTGGATGGTGATCTCAATAACTGCGAACTGCGCAACCTCAAAACTCTATGCTTGAACTGCTGCGCAGAAGTGGTCAAGAGTGATTTGCCTTGGCGGTCCGGAGATCTTGAAGCAGATCGTTGACCTTTTGATACAAGTCATCTAGGCTGCCGTTGTTATCGATCACGGCGTCAAACTGGGTTCCTATCCAGGCAGTTTCGCTGGCATGCACACCATGTTTGGCTAGTTGTTCCCGACACGCTTGATCGCCTTGATTGGCCCGCAGCGCCAGATCAAACCATTCAGGATCTGGACCGCGCACCACGCGCACCACAAGCCCGCCCTGACGACGGATGCTGTTGATCTCGTTGGGGAAACGGCAATCCGAGATCACTACATCATCCCTGCTGTGTCGCAGTTTGTTTTCGATGCTGGCTATCCAGATATCATCATGGAATCCGCGCCGGCACACTTCAGTACCCCACTGTTGCAGCGCCCATCTTGGAGTGAGATTGGCTATGCCCAGGCGCTGAGACCACCATGCATCCACTTGTTCTCGCCACTCGCGTGCCTGTCGAGTACGTCCTTCCAGCAGGGTCCGATCCCATCCAAACACCGCGGCCACGGCATCTTTAAGGGTTCCGGCGTAGCTCTCCCTACGGAACTCATGCACGTTGACCAGGTAGTCGGCCAAGGTGTCTTTGCCTGCTCCAATAGATCCACAAACACCAATGATCATGTCAGTTCCTTACGATAAGTTTTTGATTTTCAACGATTCCAGCGCGTCCCACAGCAGGTAGATCTGCCTGCGACAATCTTCCAAGGCATGGTGACTGGCGGGATATTTGTTGAGATCTGGACACAATCCATAAACTGTGCGAGCATCGCGCACACGGTAGTACTGCCATGGCAGAGCCATGTTGTAACTTTTGTAGGCATGTTCCAATATAGTGGCATCAAACGTGGGACCATTGGCCCAAAACCTGTTGCTCTGCCAGATCAATCTGCCAAGATCAGTCAAGGCCTGATCCAAAGGCACACGATTGTCTAGCCCAAAGGCTTCTTCCTGTGCGTCAGGATGCTGTGTTGCCCACCACTCAATGGTGCCTTGTTCTACTCTACGATCTGGCTGGCTATCGGGATCCACGCGGCAGTAGAAACTGCGCAGGCCGCTGAGATCTTGTCGCTGCAAGGGATCAAAACATTGAGCAGCGATTGTGAGGATGCAGGCTTCGGGTCCGGTGCCGCAGGTTTCGATGTCGATCATGATGTCCATGCCTTAGTATAGCATGGAATCTGGAAAATGCAAACTCTAGATCAGCCAATAACGAAGGTCAAGGGCTGGCTGCCGTCCACATAGAGCTTGAGATCTTCAATACACTTGTCCATCATGGCCTGACCTTCTTGTTTCATGGCCGCACCATTGAGGGTGCCGCCGCCCTGGGGTCCGGCAATCTGGCTGAACTTTTCACGAGCCTCGCCAATGATGTATTTGGCGGCGCCGGTCATGTGATCCCGGAACCACTGAGATATCTGCATGTCGGCCAACAGCGTGATCTCAGGTTTAAGGTTGTAGGTCCACAGCAGCACAGTTTCGCCGTTGCCACGTGGATCGCGTATGATCTGCAGACGCTTGGTCACAGGATTATAGGTGTACATGATGTAGCCACCAAACATGCGAGCCGCTAGTTCCACGTATTGCTGATAGAAGTCATACGTGGCCATGCCACCTCCGGCCATGTTGAAGTTCAACAGGTAAACGTTAAGGGTGGCAGCACCAAAGGGATCAAAACTATATCCGCCGGTGCCGGTGATACCCACGGTGCGACGGAAGATCTGACGCACTGTCATGACCTCTTGCGGCAGAGTATACTCGTTGACGTTGTCCAAGAGTTGCATAAAACTGTAGGATTCTTCGTAGGCATTCTGTGCCCGTTGGCGATACACGCCCAAGGTGCGCTGGTATGCTGCCTCGTAGTGCGAGGGGTCCAGCTCGATGTCTACGATTTGATCGGCCAGTTGCAATTGAACATACTCGATCAAGGCCTTTTTCAAGGGATCGAGACTGTTGTTTATGGGGTTCTGACCGTTGGACATAGAGGGCTCCTTGCTGGGTATTTAGCAAGGAGCCCCACCCATCAGTCTTGGCTTACAAATCGGTTGAATTTGTTTGCTTCAGCAATGATGTCCTCTGAGGTAGGTGCAGAGGGCATACGTGGGAACGCTGCATTGGGATTTACGTCCCTTGCGGCACTCCACTGCTGCTCAAGATTTGAACGTTCGGAGTAGTAGGGTTCAAAGAGAGTTTCTTTGGCCAACTTCAATAGATCCAGACGGATCTCGTAGGGTGATTTGCTCATGATGTACCTCCTTCTGTGTGTCTGTGTGTGTAACACGAGCAAATGTATTTACTTGATTTTCAGCAGCACAAGATTTTCGCTGCCACGTCCGTTATAGCGGGCTTCAGTGGCTCGGATGTCCTTGAAGAACTTGCGCATCTGGGGCAAGCCGCCCGCCATGAACTTCTTGATCTGTTCTTCGGGCTTGCGCAGGGTTTTCATCACGCTGTTCTTGTCATCAATACCGATCAGTGTGGTGCCCTTGACCGAAAACGTGTGGATGTGCGGGTCTGCTACCACGTGGATCAATTTACGCTTGCGCACATCATAAAACCATGCCTCGCTGGCACCCACCAACTTCGTCACAGGCTCGCTGGTGAGCTTGAGCTCGGGGTGTGCCTTGAGATACTTGAAACGTGCAGTGAGCTTTTCTGGACTGACCGGCTTCTTCTTGCGCGGCTTGCGCTCTACTTTCTTGATCTGCCGATAACTGGCACAGTCCGCGATGACCTGCTCGCAGAATCGGATGCAGTTGCGCAGTTGCTTGGCCGACAAGTGACTGTAGCCCTCCACCAGTTGCCCGTCGGTGCCCTCGGCCACCAGCAAGAGCTCGTCAAGGTGTCGTTGCCAGATGTCAGCAATGTCGCCCACCATCTGCGGTACCACGTTGGCGGCGCGCAGCACGTTCATGGGCTTGTAATCATCTGATGGCTTGCATCCTGCTGCGCGGAAGTCATCATACATGCCGTCGATATCAGCGGCTGCTGCCTGTACTTTCTCGCGCAGACGCTCCTGGATGTTGGGCTTGATCACTGTGGGCTCATCACTGATGACCACGGCCTTGGCGCGATTGGCTCGCTCCACTAGGCTAACAATGGTGTCATTGACATATCCGCTTTCGCGGGCAGTAAACTCCAGACCGCGCAGGTTCATCCTGCACAGCCAGCCCAGGGTGGTGATGACTTCGTTCTCGGGCACTCGTGCAAAGTGTTTGGCCAGATCAGACTTGTCGTTTCTAGTCAGCCAGTCCAGCACGATTTCCTTGGCCTCTTTGTGTCCAAAATGGTATCCGTACCAGGTAAACGCGCCCACCAGTCTGCTGGTGCGATTGTGCTCGCTGGGCTGCTGGGCAAAATCAGGTTCCGCACCCATGTAGCGTACATCCGCGGCCTTGGTGGGCATGGGCTTGATGGGTTTTGTAGAGGTCATGTAGGCTCCAAACTGTCCAAACACGATGCTAGTATAACAGGTTCTCCCAATACGGTCAACCACCCATAAATACAGCACTATGCCCAGACTTTCAATGTGGCGTCCCAACAGGACCAACGATTACCGCTACTTCGACAAGACCATTTCGGAAATGTACACCGTGGGCGGTCTGGACATCTATGTCCACAAGTATCTTGGTCCCAAGACTGGGCAGGGCGACAGCGCTCTGTCCGGTAATTATGATGCCACGCAGCCCAACTACTCTGTTGAAAATCCCCTGTTCATCCAGGACCTGTTGCTACTGGAGAATCGTGACCGTGCCTATGACCCCGACGTGTATCGCATGCGCGGTGTCTACAACACCCAGGACATAAATTTTGATCTCACGCAGTTTGGCCTGTTCCTACAGAACGACACTCTGTTTATCACGTTTCACTACAATGACATGATCGACACCATTGGGCGCAAGCTCATGGCAGGCGACGTGCTGGAAGTACCCAACCTCAAAGATCTCAATCCCTTGGACACCAGCATACCGCGGGCTCTGCCCAAGTACTATGTGATACAGGAAGGCAACTTTGCCAGCGAAGGCTTCAGCCAGACCTGGCTGCCGCATCTGTGGCGGGTAAAAGCCACGCCCATGGTCAATGCACAAGAGTATCAAGAAATACTCAACAAGCCCTTTGTCAGTGAGCAGATATGGGACCCTGGCAACTTCTACCCC
>Ga0129333_10003939_pt1 | contig 13917 bp, 22 predicted proteins | sample CPB6_08_DNA_FD_94474 | JGI IMG/M metagenome (GOLD analysis project Ga0129333, IMG submission 94474) | Freshwater to marine salinity gradient microbial communities from Chesapeake Bay, USA - CPBay_Sum_0.6_0.8_DNA | ecosystem: Environmental > Aquatic > Marine > Coastal | place: USA: Chesapeake... | reverse complement strand
GCGCCGGTGCCACCCAGTCTGGGTCTAGTTGTTTCCTCGCGGATAGAGGAGCCCAGTTGTCGGCCTGGTGGAGCCGCCACCACCGCTAATAACAGGAGCGTTACCATCACCCCAGGTCATTACAAGACCAAAAGATCTGAGTAGCGGATGATTTGCAACATATTCGCTTAGTCCACTCGATGAACTAATAGCATCACTAGCAGACGCACTAGCGAAGCCAGACATTACTGCGTCCATATCATCCGTGTTTACAACAGCGGTATTTGTAACTAGCGGACCACTGCGAAGAGGTAAAGTTGGTTGAGTAAATGCCATGATTAAATCGCCGTATAACGCACGTAAGGACCGTAAGCCGTCAACTGGAACAGATACTCTCCACCTCCAAGGCTAGCATAGGCATAAACAGTAGGCGCGGGAGTGTTGAAAAAGACGTTTGGGTTAGCAAAACTAACAGCAAGCCTACGGGTTTGTCCAGATGATATAGCCGGGTCGGGTGTATCTAGCGTAAATTTACCTTGAACAGCAAGAGTGGCACTGCTTCCTGTTGTCATGAAACGAGTATTACTTGCATATACAACCCTGTCTATGTACGGATCGTAATAAGCACCAACAACTGCACTACTATCCTGAGCTGCAACTGCCCAGTTACCAAAATTATCCTTACCTAGCATGAAAGAATCATTATATGTACCAGTGTTGCTGTCAAGATAATTTGCTGCAACAAAAAACTCCTGTCCATTTGCCGTTTCGTAAGCAATAGTCCAGTCACCAAACGATGTCACAGTATGTTTGTGACTCCTAGCATCAGAAAGAATATAAGACGTCCCCGTTCCTACTCCAGGCCCGCCATACCCACCATTAACGGTACTGTCAACCCAAAGAAGATCATCGAAAGCACGAGCGTAAGCAGTAGTTGTGTTTACAGTAACATACTGCCAGTACATTTTCCTGCTGACAGAATTAAGGATGGGAGCCTCTACAACCCAACCCCTATAGTTAGCAGTCGTGCTACTGTTTTGATCTCGAATTAGCGCTAACTGTTTTCCACTCTGGCTTGCATTACCATTGATTGTAGTAATCCACGTATTTATAGCACTACATAGTTCTGCTACCGGCTTACCCGCTGCCGCCGTATCCCACGCATAATTAGCAGAATCCCACGCCTGATAGCCAACAGTGACTGCCATAATGTCAACTTAGTCACTTCTAGGATACCGCCCTAGATAGTCACTTCTAGGATACCGCCCTAGATAGTCACTTCCAGGATGCCACTACTTAGTCAATATCCCCCCTAGACAAAGCCAACGAAGCAAAAACCACTAGACAACCAACAATAATATACAAAGTCATGACAACAAAAATATGCCAAATAATATAGTACCTATAAACGACGTGACGGCAAAATGGTCATGAAATTAACACAATTACCCAACTATTCGAATCTGACTAATGGTCCCAACTATTCGAGTCTGACTAATGGTTCCAGCTATTCGAGCCTGACTAGTGGAACCATTAGTGGCTATACGCCCCTACATAACACAACTATTCGAGTCTGACTAATGGGTCTATTAGTGGCTATATGTCCCCGGAATCCCAACTAGTGGCTACATGCCCCTACAAGGCCGATCAATAACATAAAACGATCCGACATAGCCAACTAGTATTTCACACGCCTTCTAGGGCCTAGTAGCGGCCTCTGGTGGCGTTTCATGATCAATCCATCCCACCGGAATGTTGATTGGTGGTTACTATTATCCTGTCAATAGTACATTTGTTCCATCAGGATAGCTGTGCGATGCTTGTTCCACCGAGATAGCTGCATCATGCTTGTTCCACCAGGATGGTTACATAGTTGCCAATCAGCGGAAATCATCGACCCCCGGGTGGCCATTTCCAATTTTTTCGTGGTGTCTCGTGGGTGAAAACCTCCCCTGCGCGCGCGCGTATATAGTATATATTCTATGTATATATATTATTATTATATATACTACTAGGCGCCAGCATGTTGGTGTCTACGCTTCGCCGACAGAGCGGCTACGCTCCGACTCCACAGCCAACAGCCAAAGCCCCCTTGCGGGGGCATGGTGGTGGTGGTGGTGGTTTTTTAAAAATATGGAAATTTAAACCAACAGCCAACAGCCAACTAACATGCTAGAACCCCATCCCATCTAGGACATAAATAATTAGCAAACATGTTAGTCAACATGTTCGCTAATACATTGGGACCTAGATGGGACTTGGGTCTAACTAGTTAGCTAACATGTTGGGACCCAAATAAGGAGTGTGCTAATGGTTGTAGCTGATTTGTTGTGGATGTATTATTGATCTGGTTTCGAATAACAATTTTCCAGCGATTGGATGTCTGCTTGTTTTCTGTATTGGCAATACAAATCATTCATTGCATCCAAGAATTCATAACCATGAATTGCTAATTTAGAATCAGGTTCCGGCTCTATTGCCTCCAGGAAGTCAGAGACGTCTGTCAAAAGAAGCAAGATCGGATGGTCTGATGGCATGGCTCATTCGACTGGTCAGTAGCAGTGTATACCTGGTTGGCTGACTGCGCCAGTAGCTACCAAAACATTTCCGGTTCTATCGAGACTCAAGGCGTCCGTTCGTCCTCTAGCTGGCTGTCCAGCTCCTTCCTTTCGATCATTGTATAAGCGAGTGTCTCGACTTCTTTAGACATGGCTCCAAGGCCCTCCTGGATGCCATTGCTGTAACCTGCCATGAAGGCCAACTGAACGAGCTCACTGATCAGGTCTGCATCCAACAGGAAATCCTGTCTACCTGTCAAGTAAGCGATCATGCAATCTATGTATTCTTTTACTCTAAGGCCTTCTTCTTCGACACCACTCAGACGTGCAAGCCATTTGATCATGCATTCCTTAGAATTTCTGGTTATAACATCTTCTTCGAAATCTTTGTAGCTATTGTTTGTAAATGCTGTTAAATTGTACATCTCAGCATTCTCCATTGCTTGCCAAGTTAGTAAGCCAAAATATTTCAGTACAAGCTTCGAAGCCAATGTTTCTGATTGTCTGTCAGAAATGCCAAGGTTTTTACTGATAGCTGTTTACCGTAACCAGGAGGATAGCTGGATTCGAATTCTCGAAGTAACTGCCTGACGGGAAGTTCGTCTTCGCAGGCAATTGCCATCCATAAAGCAATCGCGTCAAGGAAGGCTATATCAGCATTTTGGACGATAAACTGCTTAGCGCTAAGCATGCTAATTGTTTGTACTATTACAGTATACGTGTTTCAATACAATCAAGACAGGAAAGCTATAATAACAACAGTATTGACCTAGCATAATGGCAACTCTGAATACCAGTTATGGTTGGGTCCAGGGTGATCAGGTTCGCCTGTTGATTGCTAGTGGACTGACGGTTGGTTCATATCAAATAGAACAAATCACGCGATCGATGAACGACCTAGGGGACATGTCACCCATTAGTGTCACCAGCGTGAGAGACCTGTTAGATAAGTACGACGAAGCAAACGCGAATTTGTCTAGCTTGAATGCAACGTCGAGTGGTAAGACTTTAGTAAAAGCTGATGTTCTGGAGTGGGAAGCAGCAAAAGGGGGGACTGGATACGCCCCCCAAATGGAAATTACCAGAGTCAGAACATTGCTGTATCAGTACATGGCTCATTGTGTATTGTATACCAACAACTCAAATATATACGTCACTAGACTGACTAGATCTTGATCGGCCGAAGTTTATACGCATAAGCAATTAGTCAAACTTAACGTACATACGGACATTTGCTCCACAGCTTGGACAGTGGTTAACTCTGAAGCCATTGATGCATGGCATTACTTTCGCTTCGGGGGTGTCGTCAAGGTGATACCACCTAAAGCAATCTGAAATCGCTTCCCAGACAGAGCAGCAGGGCACACTTTCTTGTATGGAATACCCTAGGGCACGAATTACTTGGGAGCTTTTGGTCTCTTTTGTCATAATTACTTGGGAGCTTTTGGTTGTTTTTGTCGTGGTGATTAATTCAGGTTTGTTTTTTGTCATGGTGATTAGTTTTTTGTCATGGTGATTAATTCAGGTTTGTTTTTTGTCATGGTGGTTAATTCAGGTTTGTTTTTACTATTTTGATAATAGCTTCTGCCATTTCTTCAAGCTGGCTAACTTTGATAGTTGCTACATTCTTCTTCTTTAGGATTGTGGCAAGTTTTGCAAGGCCCTGAGCTTGCACTAGGATGGTGCCTAGTCTGTGTTCAGCGATCTTTTTTTCGCTGTTGTTTACTGGATTGCTCATGTCATTCACAATCAATTGCGCGACACGCTTCTTCCATTAGGTAGTCAATTAATGTATTTCGGTCAATCTCATGCACGGGAAAAGCATTCTTTAACCGATCAGCAAAAGTGTTAATCAAACTAGCGCACAGCAAGTGAGGCTGTGTGCTGGCGTCACGCTTGCTCATTGCTTCATGGAGAGATCTCCACATAGGCTTATAGTGCTCGCATTGAGTGCCAGCATTCGCCTTGTACTCGTGCAACAGTGACAGAGTGTATTCTTCCCAGGATTGGTCGCCGACTTCAGTGCATCCATCCAGTTTCAGTTCAAGGGCAGCAGCAAACTCGTCGGCAAAGTTGTTCAAGTAAAAATCAGAAAGAGTGCGATTCATGGTTTTTGAAGCTGTGATTCAATCCAGTCGGCAGACTTGTCTCCTGCGAGCTCAGGAGTGACTCTCAAAGTGACAGCAACAGCCTTTAGGATTGATTTCGCTGCAGCTCTAGGCGAGCGATAGCGTGTTTCAATCAAAGTCGATACACAGTCCAATAGATCAGTCATGACGCCATACTGCAATGACTATGGCGCCTGGATTTTCTAGATCCACTATTCTTTGAGCAAACGCCCAGTTGTCAGCTTTTACTAGGACGCTAGAGAAGGCGCCATTCTTAAGGATCGTTACAACGAAAGAGTTCCGCTGCTCATCCGAGCTGTCTTCTTTTGAGCTCAAAGCCCACGGTGTCATGATGCATCTTTGGGTTGACCATTGAATAGTAAAAGGCCGACCCAGAGCTGTCAAGTGTAGTTAAATGAAGTTTAGCATCAAACGGATAAACCTGACCTGCGTACAAGCCACCAGAACTCCTGCCTGCTATACTGAGGCATGCCTCGATAGCTCAGTGGATAGAGCAACCGCCTTCTAAGCGGTCGGTCGTTGGTTCGAGCCCAACTCGGGGTGTTATTGAACGATGTCATATGTACAAAACACGTTAAAGCTAGAGCCCTGGCCAGATTGCATTCGAAGTTTCTGGCCTTCTTCCAGGTATACATAGTCCTTGGTAAGCAACAGTAATCTAGACTCGTTTAAATTATGAACGTAGCTATCATCGATATCAATAGCTCTTGATACGCTATTTTCTTCAATGTAAGCCTTGATTGTAGGGTCTGTTCCAGTATTGGTGCATAGAGCTCTTATGTTATAGATACGGTACACTTTTCCGCTTGACAACGGATTGCTGACGACGTCAACCATTGATGGTCCTGTCAGGCTTGCCTGTGCTGTGTGACCAGTTATAGTACTAGGGTATTTTATGTTTATCATGCCTTAGGCGTCTACTAAGCATGTATCTATGATACCATGACAAGTTCTAGGAATTATAGAGTATTAAAACCAGCATAGAAATGACGGTTACTCATCAGAGATACACCTTAGCACCTGGTCATACGGGCGCTGACATAATGAATGCCTGGCAACAAGCTTTCAAGGATGCTGGCGTGCTACCTTCTACTGGCTGGTACGATAGCTGGACGGCTACAAATAACCATCTTGAAAGAGTAGTCGAAAGAGTTTACGACGCGAACAAAAGATATGGCACTAGTTATTTTCGCTTCTCCTGGATATGGGACAGTTTCATAGGTTACGACAGGTATAATGGCGTAACCTGGAATACATCTAGTCATAGCCCAGTCGCGAAAACAGGTGAGACGATAATCACTGATTATAACTGGTGGACATCTGGCAAAGATAGATATTCAAATAATAGCGTCACATACAATACTTACTTTCGTGGCTTCACTGTTAACAGTGATTCTCTTTCTACTACGTGGGACAAGGCTCTGGAAGTGAATATAGACAGATTCACTAGTGGCGTAAACCCAGACGTAACATTCTTCAGAGTAACAGGCGCTAACGTCTCTGAAATGTGCTTTATGTTCATGCCCAAAAATGCAAATATAATAAGCAGCATAGCTGACTTAAATGAATACTCGGTGCCAGAACTATGGCATGTATATTTGAATAAACAATATAACGCTAACGTTTTTAGTCTATACACCAGAGACATCGCCAAGACTGACAAGCGAGGAAGTGGCGCCAGACTTTGGACTAGTTATTACAGGCATAGCAATGATCAGCACTGCCTGTGCTCTTACAACGTTGACGACGACAGTAATAGTGGTGGCGTTGGCCAAAATCAAGTTCAGAGCCCGTATTTTCAATCAGTGCAATTACCCGTAAAGATGAAATCGCACTGGACGGATGAACCGTCTAATATTACTCCAATATTTACCGAATTTCCCATGTGTTACTTCACGTCAGACCTGATGCCTTCTGATTTTGGTATTGCAACGTGGACGGATAATTTATCAGCAAATAGAGACGACATACTTGAGGTCACTGCAGGAGTTGAAGAGTGGAGAATCGTAGATGTCCCTAGAAGTAGAGAAACAACTAGCGGATCAAATATTGAATTATACCTTGTAGCAAGAATGGTCTAACGAGGAGAACCAATAGACAATGCGCTAGACTTGTAACCAACAATCTTCCTAGGCTTCCTTCTGTTTGCGGGGAAAATCGGGCTAAGCGCATTCGCGCTAGGCTCCGCAAGACTACTAACGCCACTCTTGAAGGAGTATGTTTTGGCCTTATTCAGATATACACCGCTGGCATTAGCAGTCTCTGTCAATGAGTACAATAGACTATCGTCAAGACTCACAGCGGTTGGAGTCCAGGGCTGTAGGATGGTCTCAAAAGTGGTTTGAGTGTATTTAAGCCTTGAAAAATGCGCATACACTGGGTCGGGAAAGTATCCAGTAAAGTCCGGTTGACTTGTTCTGACCCAAGTAAAAGTAACAGGATACGCAAATGTATAAGTCTTGGTGACTCCTGCAGTCACATGAACGAGTCCACTGCTGTCGAACAAATTGCCATCCTGATATGCCTCCCATCGAGCGAAGTAAACAGTTACAGCATCAAAGCTTTTAACGGCGGAGCTTGTTATCTCAACACTTGTACAATTCTCAATCGTTAAAGTATACGTATCTCCACTGAAAGCGTACTTAAGACTTGACTGATCAAAAGAAGTTGTTACTGGTCTTTGGTATACAATGGCTGGCTCTAGCACCTGGACCGTGTTATCCAACCGCCCTTGCGGCAAGGCCGTTATTCCAGAACTTGCCGTCCCTATAGCCTGAGAAGGTGTACTGAAAGTATAACGTGCCATTCGACTAAATGTCTATTGTCTAGTTTTCCCTATATAAGCCGACCTAGCTGAGTTGGTGGCGATATGGAACTTTTTGTATTACTAGCCGATCTGCAGCGAGAATGCTTTCCTTCCTTCGATGTTCAGGCGCTATGCCAGAATCAGCCTCTCTGGATAGCGGTTCTTCGTTAGCGGATTGCGTTGAGAAGTTCTTAGCAGTCTTTCTGTAAGCACCATTAGGGCCGGCGCTTATGGGCACATTGCTTAAAGAAAGCGCAAAGGTAGCCGTACTTTGTGTGTACCTAGCCATCTAATCTAAGGCACTTAAGGTACAATAGGCTACCTTTGCATGCTTCTTAAATGAAAGCGTAGCTAGCGTTGTAAGACTCTTCGTTGTGCGACAAGTCGCCTTCCCTCAGGTCGTCAAACAACTGCTTGCGTCCTACTGTGTCTACGATTTGCCTGAGTGACGGGAAAGTCATCCAGTGTAATTCAGCATAATCAAGGCTGAACATGCCTTTATGTCCGAGGAAGTAGCTGTCGACGACGCCACTTACCCTTTTTATTTTTATCACAGCAGGAGCTTTGATGCTGTGATCTCTTGCGTACTTTCTGGCGTAATTGACAGTAACAGGCATCTCAAAGGGAGCCTGAACCACAACAGTGTAAGCAAACTGGAGAACGCGACGCCCTTCCAGACGGCGCCGTGACATTTTAGGCCTTGGGGATCGAACCATGATCATCGAGTAGCCCATGGATTATACACGAATACCGGGCTTTAGCTTTGATGGTTCTGCCTGGACTTGAACCAGGATCAGCCCCTTATAAGGAGGCGGCCTTGACCTTTAGGCGACAGAACCGTTGCCACATTATAACGAGCCCCTGGGCCTGGGCCGGCGCCGGCCTGGCGGCCGGGGCCGTATAATGATGGCACAAGGGGCGGTGCCGAAATCGGTAAACGGAACGCACTTAAAATGCGTCGGTCGTCTGACCTTGCGGGTTCAAGTCCCGCTCGCCCTATCTGACAAAGACAATTGTGGAAACGGAATAATTCCATTATGGCCTAGCCTGTGACAGTTCGCGCAAAGTAAACAACATTTCGCTATCTCCTCATCTATCATCTCTTTTGTCAAGCCTGAAACATTGCCAGAAGAAGCGGCAGAAAGCTTGAATCTTTTACTTTCTGGGTTTATGTGATGATATTCCATTACCGAGTAATGGTATGACTCTCCGCAAGCTTGGCAGGGCGCCTGTTTTGAGTCTATTAAATATTGCTTGACGAAACTTCTGGTGATTGAACTCCTCATTGTGACTTTGGCTTTATTCCGAATTATAAGACGATCAAACTAAGCATCTGAAGTTAGGCAGACTAGTTAGTCGCTATTTTACGATGCCGAAGAAAGGTCTTTACGCAAACATTGCCGCCAAAAAAGAAAGAATCGCCAAGGGGAGTGGCGAAAAGATGAAAGAGCCTGGAGCCAAGGGCGCGCCTACTGCTGGCGACTTTAAAAAAGCGGCAAAAACCGCAAAGAAGCCGAAAGGTAAAAAATAATGGCATCCAAGAAAGACCCTAGACTCGAAAGAGCAGGAGTCGATGGGTACAACAAGCCAAAGAGAACGCCAGACCATCCCCAAAAGAGCCACATTGTCGTAGCAAAAGAAGGCGACAAGGTAAAGACGATTCGCTTTGGAGAACAGGGAGCCAAAACGAAGCCTCCCAGATCAGGAGAATCCGCTGCAGACAAAGCAAAGCGTGCCAGTTTTAAAGCTAGACACGCCAAGAATATAGCGAAAGGGAAAATGTCCGCTGCCTATTGGGCGGATAAGGTAAAATGGTGACCAGCTATTTACCACCGAGCCCCCATGTCCGAAGACTAGGGTCACTGCTTGATTGACACTGGTGCGCGAAATCGGACAGCTCTTGGGCTATTTTGACCAAGATGCCGTCGCTATCTTTTACTGTCTTTGCGGCAGCTTTTAGTACATCAGATATACCGTTAATATAGCAGTAATCTGACTGTTGATTGCGAGCCACTGCAGAATAGTAAGACCAGAAGATATCTCTTGCCTCTCGTGAGATCTCGGAATCTACCGACTTATCCTCTGGCATTTTATGGCCTCTCATAAACTGCTTTAACCTTGCGTAATCAGTCTAACGACTTACTCCAGTTGCCCTCTAAACCAGGCGCGTCTATTTGAGAACCATTCTGCTAGTGTTATAGGATCTTGTGGGCCCTGGAGATGATTACTGGGATCAGGGTCTCCAATATCTAGGTCAGCCATAAAGGCGTCCAGCCCATCCTTAGGCAGATCCTCTGACATTGAAGCCCTGCGAGCTTTTCTCAGGGCCGAAGCCACGGTTGGATTTCGATCTGCCAGTTTCTGGATCCAGGAGATATCAATCAACGATACTTCTGCACTTTTGCTGATTCTATCGCAGATGAACTCTACGCGAAGCCTGGTTTGTGTTGAAAGCATATACCTATCAATAGTTGTCAACAGTATTCCGTAAACGGTTACTCGGAATCATTATATAATGAAGTTATTCGTTTTAAGAGTATGTCTGAATACAACATTTACGGAGAGCTGTATGACCAGCGTCCAGAGCTGATTATTCACGACAGACTGCGTCATAGTGGCACAGTTCAGAACCTGGTTAAACTGGCGCAAGAGCAGAACTATAATGTGTATTTTTCTAAAGGGCCTATCAGGCAGGATGCGATAATCAAGTGGAACGATGATGAGGCAAGACGGCCCGAAAGTCACACTATAAACAGCGCTCTTAAAGTCATCGGCAATGGAAGATGCCAATAAAAAGCGCCATTTCTGGCGCTCGTATCTTCCTGAACCGCCCAAGTCGCTTGCCGCGAACGTGGACGTATCCATTGTAACGGATCAGTTAGACATGGATCCAGGAATTACGATAAATGATTGAGTAAATGTTTTCTTTGCTACAGTTGTACACAGCGCCTAGAAATTCTGCGGCAGCTCGTTTTGTACCTTTAACTAGTACCGTATCTTCCCAGTTTTGACGAATTTCCTTGACTTGAGACTCTGTAAGCTTGACGTTTTTTCTTTTAACCGCTTGAACAACAAGGTCGGCTTCTTTTTCTAAGCTAGCGATAGTCTCTTTTATTTTGCTAACGTGAATCTGTATTACATTTCCTTTTTGACGTAACTTTAGTACTAGGCTGTCGTTTGACACTTGCATGTCATAGCTAGATACTTCCGAGAAATCGATGAGTCGTTCCATTTTGGTTCCTCTGGATGAAAGTTTCGTTTTGATGGAACAGGCGAACTGTGAGTCGCTGGTAACTTATCATAGCCCATGACTCGGCGGTTTTTGGCATACAATTAATAAGATCTGCAAATTAAACTTGGTAAAGATATTTAAAGATTCTTATCGGCTTTGCCGCACAGCGCGCGTGCGTATAAGGCAGAGAACCGATCCATTTTGAGCGGATGAACACTGCTCGGCATCAGTGTAATGGCTTTCCTGAGAGCATTTAGCTCGTTCCACTCTTCATTCGTCAGTTCTTGGTTAATATATTCCTCTTTGAGCGCTTCTTGACGCACATTATTACCTTTGGAGCAAGCAGATTGCGGCTTGATTGAGTCTGATTGCATGAAAGATCCCCGCGATAATTATCAATCCAATTATACCAGAGACCAAGGCGACGCGAAGCTCGTGTTTGCGAATTTCTGTTTCAATAATCTTAATGAAAGCGGAGGAATCAGGCGCCTGTAACGGCTTTTTGTCCATGTTTTAAGCCTCGAATCAGCAATATACAATGCCAATTAGCAATGAAACGCCAATCAAGCGCCAATTTGGCAATCTAGATAGACGCAGGTGGTCTCGTTTAATGGCAACTTTTTTTGATCCCATTTCTGGGCAGATTGTCTCAATCCCGACCGGGTCGGTATCAGTAGAAGAGGTTGCAGGGATTGACACCGAGACCAATCCCCCTGTTGATGGTCAAGCTTTAGTCTGGAACAGCGCAACAGGTAGCTGGGAGCCTGGGACTGTTCTTGACGCTGAAGGTGATCCAGTATTTGCGGGCTCGACAGCCTCTAGCATCTCTGGGTCCGATGTATCTAATTGGAACACAGCCTATAGCTGGGGTGACCACAAGATTGACGGAACTGCTGTTCCCGTAGATGGTCAGGTTTTAGCCTGGGATGCGGCGACTGACAAGTGGCTACCTGAGACGATTAGCGTCTCCTCCAGTATTCAAACCGCTAGCGATTTTGAGCTCAATCCAGGGGCTTACCCTTCATGGCCTACGAAAACAAGTAATTTTGACGTACCCAATAATGGTAACTGGTATAGCCACAATTCTTATGTTATACGAGTTAAGGCCGTTGATATTAACGGTACAGACTGGACACCCCAGTTAACAGCTTTAGGTAATACTGGTACTTTTTGGTTCTCGACTGACGATGGCCTAACTTGGACATCAAAAGCCAATACGGATGCAAACAACATGACGTATGGCTATTTCCAGCTTAATTTAAGCCCTTTCTATGCCTACGGTTACACTGGCAGCATTTTAATTTCTTTTACTGATCCAGTTGCCAACCCTATTTATGCCCCTTTACAAAACGAGCAAATTCTTAGATACGATGCAAGCGAGTCTAAGTTCAAGCCTGCTACATTGGCAACAGTAGCTGAAACGGGTTCGTATAACGACTTATCGAGCAAGCCTGTACTGTCTGCCGTAGCCACTAGCGGTAGCTATACTGATCTGACAAATAAGCCCACATTATCGACAGTAGCCACAACTGGAAGTTATAATGATTTAACAGCTAAGCCAGCATTAGCAACAGTAGCCACAACAGGAAGCTATAACGACTTAACCAATAAACCGAGTACCATTGCCCAGACGGTTGATACAGTCAGCAATGCTCCAGTAGCAAACAAAAAATTAGGCTATACCAGCAATAACAAATGGGAACCTGTTGACATCAAAATTCAAGAGGCTGCCGACTTTAAATTAAACGCAGGTGCATATCCTTCATGGAATACAAAAACAATTGATTATAACGTACCTAACAACGGTAACTGGTACCCGAATGGTAGTAATGTTCTGCGGATTAAGCCTATTGATTCTAACGGTACAAACTGGACATCATCTTTAACAACTTTAGGTACTACTGGTACTTTTTGGTACTCCACTGACGGTGGTGTAAACTGGACATCAAAAGTAAATACAGGTGGGTTTAACAATCTGCCTAGTTGGTTCCAGCTTGATTTAAGCCCTTTCAATGTTAACTCTTACACAGGCGGTTTTTTGATTGCTTTTGCTGATCCCATTACTAATCCTATTTATGCGCCTTTACAGGATAAGCAAATTCTTCAGTATAATTTAAGCGAAACTAAATTTAAACCAGCTACGTTAGCAACAGTAGCCACAACAGGTTCGTACACTGATTTAACAAACAAGCCGACACTGGCAACAGTAGCTGGAACGGGTTCGTACAACGATTTATCGGGTAAGCCTGTACTGTCTGCCGTAGCCACTAGCGGTAATTACAACGACTTAACTAACACTCCCAGCGTGATAAATGGGCGTGTTACAGACTCCGGCACAGCATCTGGTGGAGTTTTGACGCTGACCGGTTCTGGCAAGGCCGGCTTGCTGAGAAAAATCTCGAGCAACCTGGACGCCTGGATAGTCATTTATGGCTCGGCAGCAGCTAGAACCGCAGACGCAGCTCGCACCTATAGCACTGATCCTATCGCTGGCGACGGCGTATTGGCGGAGGTCTATGTCAGCGCAGGCTCCAGTGTGTCGATCTCTCCGGCTACGATGTGGTACAACGATGACACGTCTGCTACGTCGGCCATGTATTTAGCAGTGCGCAGCCAGGCTGGCGCTGCCGTTAATGCGACCGTAACCGTGGACACCTACAGAATTGCCTGATCATAAGCTGTAAGCCCCTTGAGTCGGCCCGATAGTTTCATCGGGCCCTGGTGGTACTTACTTGTCGAGCAGGCCCTCTAGACGTCCCCTGATTACCTCTAGAAGCATTGTGTCAAAGTTTTCATAGCACATAGAAACAGCCACGGAGGCTAGATGATGAAAATACCCCGGGATCCTAGGATTATTCAAGCCTCTCTGTTTCCTGTATTCGTGCCATAAGGCTGCAGCGACTGCATGCTCCATTTCGTCTCTGTCTAAAGACTTGTCGGTCATCGCTCCTCCGCCTTAGCCTCGATAATAGCAATAGACTGCCTGAGTAGACAGGCAACATTATTAAATCGATCTATTGCCCCTTCTGAGAGATGAAAATATTTCTTAAGACCATCTAATGCTGATAAAGCAGTATCAATATTTCTGGTGGCTTCTAGCAATAGATCTTCGTTACTATCTCGAAGATGCTTTACATATTCATCATAAAGCTCTGTCTGCTGATAGTACTCTTCCCTTTCAGCGCAGCAACCTGATTCAATTCCAGACATAAG
>Ga0129333_10003938_pt1 | contig 13917 bp, 16 predicted proteins | sample CPB6_08_DNA_FD_94474 | JGI IMG/M metagenome (GOLD analysis project Ga0129333, IMG submission 94474) | Freshwater to marine salinity gradient microbial communities from Chesapeake Bay, USA - CPBay_Sum_0.6_0.8_DNA | ecosystem: Environmental > Aquatic > Marine > Coastal | place: USA: Chesapeake... | reverse complement strand
TTAGTAAAACCAGCACTTGCAACAACTGATCAATTTTCTGCTCAAACATTAGGATTTCTTGAAACTACATTAACTGTTAATCAAAGTGGATATGTTATTACTGAGGGATTGATTAGTGGTCTTAATACAACTAGTGCTAGTGCTGGTAGTTCAGTATGGCTATCTCCTACTGTTGCAGGAGGGGTGGTATATGGATTAGCAAATAAACCACAAGCTCCAAATCATCTTGTCTACCTTGGCGTTGTCACACGATCAAATGCTAATAATGGTGAAATATTTATTCATATTAGTAATGGATGGGAAATAGATGAACTTCATAATGTTAATATTACAAACCCTCAGAATGATCAAGTTCTTGCCTATAATTCAGCAAGTGGTATCTGGATTAATAAAGAAATATCTGGTGCTGGTGGAGGAACTAGTGGAACTTCAATGGCTATGTCCTGGTGGCTTGGTGTATAATAAAATAAGGAGTTTATATGGCTAGGGAACTTAAAAATTTATCAATTACTCATGTTCAACCTAATGTAGAAACATTAGCATTTCAACAACAAAGTGTTGGTTTATATTTAGTTTCTGTTACAGCTATTAATAGTGCTATGAGTGATGCAAGGTTTGATGTTAAATTATATGATGCTAGTGCTAGTGTTAATTCTGCACATATTGCAAAATCACAACTCCTTCCAGGAAGAAATTCCTACGAAACTGTTAGATTTACTCTAGACTATCATGATAGGGTATATGTTAGTGCTACAAGTTCATCAGTAGCTTTTATTATTTCTGGTATTAATCAAACAGAATAAAAAAATGATTTCTATGTTATAATAATTTTATGCCTGGGTATGCAATTAGTCCAAAATTGGAAAAACCAGTGATCATACCTGATCCAGAAACAATTGAAGAATTATACGATAATGTATTTTATGGTTTTAAATATGATCCAGTAGATGGTGAAGTAATAGTAGAGGTTATCAATGAAAATGAACCAATTAAACTTCCCGAATCTACATCATATAAACCATATGAATATGTTCACTGGTTTGCATCACCTAAAAATTTAAATTTTATATGGGATCAATCAAAGGGTACGCACCTTTTGGTGGAGGTAACTTAATATGCCACAAATTATTGATTTAGGTAAAATAAGATTTGTTTTCCAAGGTACATGGAGTGCTTCTGCTACTTATGAAATGAATGATGTTATTAAATATGGTGGCAGCTCATACGTATATATAAATACAACTTCAACTAGTGGAAATAATCCTAATAATACAACATATTGGTCACAGATGACTGATGGTTTTCAATGGGAAAATATTTATTCTGCATACACGTATTATCAAAAAAATGACGTTGTAGCATATGGTCCTAGAACATATTTAGCTTTACAAGATACTGTTGGCAATAGCCCTGAAAATTCTGCATATTGGAAAGAATTTACAGGAGGTTTATCATTTAATGGTCAGTGGACTTCAGCATCTGCATATTATCCAGGCGACGTTGCATTAAGAGGTTCTACAGGATATATTGCTAAAACTTATCATGTTGCTAGTGCTAATTTTTCTACTGACTATGCTGCAGATAAATGGGTATTATTTACTCAAGGCGTACGTTATAGAGGAACATGGTCAGCTTCCACTCAATATCTTAAAGATGACTTAGTTTTAGATGGTGTGTCAACTTATATTTCTCTTGACGATCACCTGTCTGGAACTGGACTATTTTCAGCAGAATCAGCGCACTGGTCTATTTTTGCTCAGGGTGCTGACTATTTACCATCTCAAGTTGGTCAAAATGATAAAGTTCTAACTACAAATGGAACAAATCCATCATGGACAGATTCACTAAATCTTCAAGGCTCTGTAACTGTTGATAGCGATAACTCATTTAAAGTTGGCGAGAATGCAGTAACTCTTGCTGGTGCTGGAAGTCACGATTTCACAGATGCTATGGCAGTATTCTCAACAGACACTGCTGGTGGAAACTCTGAAGCATTCGCACAGTTTGCAATTGTTAATGGAAATTCAGATGGTTATGGCTCTACTGACTTCATTGCATATGCATATGATGGTAGCAATGATTCTGGTTGGGTTGATATGGGTATTACTGGTGCCAACTTTGACTCACAAACCTACGGTATTACTGGACCACATGATGGATACATCTTCTATAAGGCTCCAGAAGGAACCACAGGAGAAGGAAACCTAGTTTTTGCTACAGATGCAACTGGTACAGCAAATAAACTTATCTTTGCTGCTGGTGGTCTTGTATCTGGAACAACTCAGATGGAAATTACTCCAGGTCAGAATGTTCATATTGAAATTCAAACAGAATCAATTTCTCCAACGACTGGTGCATTAACAGTTGCTGGTGGTGCTGGTATATCTGGTAACTTAAATGTAGCTGGCAACCAAGAAATTATTGGAAATGTGGTTATTCAAGGTTCTATTTCTGTAGCTGGTGGACAGTTTTTAACTGAAAATCTATCATCAACAGATCCATTACTTTTTGTTGGTAATATGAATGAAGGTAATGACTTTGATTTAGGTTACATGGTAGAAGCAAAGATGCCAAGTGCGTCTGCAAGAGCAATTTTTGATACTGGTGTAGTTACTGCTAGTGTTGCAACATTAACAACTGCATCGTACAATGTTGCATTCAAAGAAATTAGTAATAATATTGCTACATTAACTATAGGAAATCATTCATTTCAAAGCGGTGATGCTGTAAGAGTTTCTGGAGTAGATGCAACATTTAATGGTGACTATATTATTACCTCTACAGCGGCAACAAAAATTAGTTATAATAAAACAAATGCAGACATTACTGAAACATCAGCATCTGGATCAGCACAATTTAAAATTATTACTGGAGTTGGAGGGACAGTAGTTCCAGGAGACTTTTTAACTATTACTGGAGCTGGGCCATTTAGTGGAAATAGACATATAGCATTTGTATCAGATACTCAAATACGATGGAATTCATCTTCAGCATCTTATTCAACTACTAACTTTACTCCAGATGCAGTAGCAACAAGGTCTACAAGATCAAAATTCTCTGGTATTGTAAAAGACAATGGTAATGGAATGTGGCATCTATTTTCTAACTTAGAAGCTAAACCTAGCACAACAGTTGATTTTACTTTACCAGAAATTTATTATGATGATCTAAAACTTGGTCACATAGTATCAGAACGTGGTATAAACATTACAGCAAATAATACAACAAGAGATGCTGAATGGACTACACCACTACATGGAACAATAATTTATAGACAAGATAAGAGAGTTCAAGAAGTATATACAGGAACGAAATGGGATGCAATTGAACCTATTCATTCCTTTTTACTGATGGGAGTATAACATGGCATTAAATGATTATAAAATATTAGGTCAGCAAACTTCAGGGATATATGAGCGCTGGCCAGTAATAGATAGAACATTAACTTCTAATGTGGCAACAGTTACACTAGGTTTTCCATATGGTGGAAGTAACCATGGTTTTGTTGCTGGTGATCGTTTTGACCTAAATGGTTTAGATCAGTCTATATTAAATTTCCGTGGCGTTGTGTCTGCATCACCTTCTTTTAATACTTTTAGTTTTCCAAGAACTAATGCAAACCTTACCACATCTACACAAACAAGTGCATTTGTATATAAGTATGCAAATGGACAAGGTAACACTATAACAAATAAAGCTAAAGCTAGTGGCGTTGCTACTTTAACAACTGCAACAAGTCACAACTTTAATGTTGGCGATTGGATTACAGTTTACATTAATGACACCCTATTTGATGGTGATTTTATAGTTAGTTCAACTCCATCAGCTAACACATTTTCTTATGTAAGTCTTGGTTCAAACGTTACATCTGCTGCAGTATCCTCTGGAGCAGTTGCTGTACAAAAAGCAATCACACTTTATACTGTTCCATCTGGTGATCAAGCTGTTTGTTCAACAATGGTTGTTTCAAACAATCTTACACATTCTGCATATTTTAGTTTATATGCAGTAGTTTCTGGAGATTCAGCAACAACACCACCCGATAAGTCTATTATTTCTAATAGAACTATTGTTGCTGCTGGGGAGTCATATAATATGACATTAGGGCATACCTTAAGTGCAGGAGACAAAATGGTATTTCGTGCTTCTCATGCAGGCATGTTCTTTACTATGTTTGGAACGGAACTGTCATAAGGAGAAATAATTTATGACCATTAACAGAGTAAATCAAAAGATTAATGCTCTAGCTACAATTTTTAATACTGCTACTGCAGAATATACTTTTGTTGATGAGTCTATGACAAGTAACTCACGAGGAGTTATTTTTGATAGGGGAACTGGTCAATCTGGTTGGGATCATATGGGTTATGGACAAAGATATGGAGAGTGGACAATAGTTCCTCATGAGACATTTAAAGCAGATGTTAAAATATGGGGAGCTGGTGGCGGTGCTCATGGATCAACTGGTGGTGCTGCTGGAGGAGGTGGTTTTGGAAGAGCAAGAATAGAGTTCTATAAAGATATTCCATATACTGTTATTGTTGGTGAAGGTGGATTTTATGCTCACCATAATCATGACAGTAATGGATCTCGTTATGCTTATAGATCTAATTTACCATTTGGCAATGCTGGTGGTGGAGGTCATAATGGTGGTAGTGGTGGAGGATTATCTGGCATATTTTTTGACGCTGGTCCAACAAACGGTGGTCCTGGTGCTGGTATGTATGCTAATGGAACAACATTTCGTGGAGTTGGACAAACAACTGCACTATTGATTGCTGGAGGCGGTGGTGGTGCTGGGCATCATGGAACTGCACAGCACGGTCAAGGGGGTGGTGGTGGTGGATCTACTGGTCATGTTGGTCACGCTCAATCACCAGCTAATCAATTTAATGGTGGTCATATTTGGTGGGATGGAAGTCATGGAAGAAATGGTTGGGCATTTCATGGTGGTATGGGTGGACCAAACTCATATACTGGTGGCGGCGGAGGTGGTTGGTTTGGCGGTGGCGGTGGATCATATCGTGCTACAGGAGGGCATCATAATGGTGGGTCTGGTGGGTCTGGTCATGCAATTGATCAAGGCAACGCAAGGCATCCAAATAGATGGATTGTTGCAAAATATCCAACAATAGTTTCTGGATCATATTTAGAAACCGCTCCTGGTTCTCATCAAAATCATAATCCTGCTGCTGCAGGAACAACAGATTCAGATTGGGTTAACTATGTTGGCTATGGTGCAGGAAATAGTGGAACATTTACTCCAACAACTTCTAGTGGAAATAATGGGAGGGTGCTAATTAGATTAGCATAAAAAAAATATGGGAACATCTACAAATAAACAATATGCAATAGCTTTACCTTTTGCTTCATATTCTATTATAGATCCAGACGGTAGGAAAAGTGAATATGAAGTGAATTGGGGAACACACTATAACAAATCTTGGTATGATGGTGGAAGAAAAAACGAACTATTTCATGTTGGTGGAGGAAATCCAAATTTAACAGAAGCAGTTTTTGGATATGATTATGGTTCATATGTTTTAACACCTAATAATGATTTTCTTGCCTGGGTTCATATGTGGGGAGCAGGAGGCGGAGCATATAATAGTGGTAACGATTCTACTCGTGCTGGTGGTGGAGGTTTTACTCAAGCGTTAGTAAAATTTGTTGCTGGAATACCATATACCTTAGTTATTGGTGAGGCTGGTAATTATGGTGGTGGTAGAACTGGTCATGGTGGTGGTGGTAGTAATGCAAATCATACTAATACTGGAAGAGGCGGAGGTCTATCTGGTATTTTTATGAATGTAACTCATCATGGTAGATCTCCCTGGGCACATAATTCACCAGTAAAACAAAATCAGGCTCTTGTTATTGCTGGTGGTGGTGGTGGAGCTGGTCACCATAGTCAAAATGCTAATTATGGCGCTGGTGGTGGCGGAGGAGGTTGGTCAGGAAGAGGTGCTCATAACAGTGGTGCTGGTGGACAAAATGGTGGTGGTCATGGATCATACTATAGTGCATCAACACATTGTCAAGGCGAAGCTCTTCATGGAGGTCATCAATCTTATCAGGGAACTTGGACTGGTGCTGGAGGAAGTGGATGGTGGGGCGGAGGTGGTGGTGGACATAGTGGTGCTCACCATAACGGTGGTAGTGGTGGATCTGGTCATTATGCACAACCATATGAAATTGCTGGACAACAACCTAACAATGATAAAGCACAATATATTTTATGTGGAAATAGTGAAGTGGCTTCTGGCGCTCAAAGCACATCGTGGAGGTATCCTGGAAACTTTAAAAATCCATTAGCATGGAGATCATCTACATTTGCTAATTCAGAAAGTGGTGATTTTGCAGGAAGAGGTGGATATGGAAATAGTTCACCAACTGCTGCATCAGGTAGTTCAGCAGCTTTACATGGTAAAATAGTTTTAACTCTTGCACCAGATATTTTAGGAGAATGGTCAACAAAATTTAATGCTCAACCAATGAGTACAATATGGACGGTAGACAGTGAATATTACTAGAGATAGAGATGTAGTAAATAATTTACTTGCCATTGTATATAATGATGCCACTGGGGAAATAGACTACATTTCTTCTGATAAAACAAGAATATTTAATCGCGGTGGAGCATTTGGTAGAGAGCTTGATTCGTTTCCTGCAAATGGTCAAGATCAGGGGGAATTTGGTGTTTTCTTTTCTCAAATGCCAAGAAAACATTATGGATCATGGACACTAATACCATTTACAACATTTGAAGCAAGAGTAAAAATGTGGGGAGCTGGTGGTGGATCTCATAGCCATGGCTCTGGAAGCCAGTACGCTGGGGGTGGTGGTTACTCTCAAGCAGATATTGTATTTTTAGAACAAAAGCCATATACCATATGGGTTGGTCAAGGTGGTGGTTATGGTCGTCCTGGATCATATGGAGATCACAATTATTGGACATATAGGTCTAGTGGTACATTTGGTAATGGTGGTGGATCAAAATACGGTGGCAGCGGTGGTGGGTTGTCTGGAATATTCTTTAATACTCTAGGTGCTGATGGTGGTGCAGGAGGAGGCCATGGAGGTCAGGGTCATATTGATAATGGTCAAGTTGGTGGAGTTGCAACATGGTTTAGATCTCCTGCCCAGACAAATGCAATAATTATTGCTGGTGGTGGAGGAGGCAATGGTCATGCTAACGGTCATCATGGGCAAGGTGGTGGTGGTGGTGGAGATACTGGTGGTGCAGCCCATAACAGTGGAGGAGGTAGTCAGACTGCTGGTGGTGGTGGTGGATATTCTGCTGGATCTGGTTTTGCCCTACATGGTGGAAGAGGTGGAACATCTCATGCTTCTGGAGGCGGTGGAGGATGGTTTGGTGGAGGCGGTGGAGGACATAGCGGCAATCACCATAACGGTGGTAGTGGTGGAAGTGGACACTTATTAGATATTAATTCAACATCTGGAACGTATCCAAATCATTGGATAAAAACTACATATCCATTCTTAGTAAGAAATGGATATAGAGAAGCTGCACCTGGAAATCATGGAACATATGTAAATCAAGCTGCGTATGTTTCTGATCCAGATTGGGGATATGCTGGAGTTGGTGCTGGAGCCGCTGGAGTAAATGATAATAATACGAATAAAACTTATTTAGGAGAGCACGGACACTGGTATGATGGAACAAATGGAAGAGTAGTAATAGATATTATCTAAGGACTAATACAATGGCTATATATACAACAAAATCAATGATAGAATCCTACGGTGTATCCTGGAGAATAAAAGATACTTCAGGAAATACAACTAGTGACTCAGTAACAATTGGTAGTGTTAATTCAGTATCAGTTTCTCGCAGACCTGGAGAAATTTTTAATGTTGGTGGAGGATCTGTATACACTTCTTATCCAATGTATAACTATGGGTTTGGTTCATACGTATTAATTCCAGATGATAACTTTATTGGAAGAGTAGATATGTGGGGTGGAGGTGGTGGCGGGTATCATAACAGTGGAGGAAGAACTGCTGGTGGTGGTGGATATGCTCATGCATGGATTGATTTCATGAAAGATATTCCATATACCATTGTTGTAGGACAGGCTGGTCAACACGATGCATTAACAACACATGGTGGTGGTGGTAGAGGAACATCTAGCGGTGGCGGTGGCAGCGGTGGTGGGTTGTCTGGAATATTCTTTAATACAGATGTGACTGGAACAGCAGTATGGAATGGAACGCCAACAGTATCTCAAACTAATGCATTAGTTATTGCTGGTGGTGGTGGAGGAGCTGGTCATCATAATGCTTCTACTCATTATGGTAATGCTGGTGGTGGTGGGGGTTGGCGTGGAAAAGCTGCTCATAACAGCGGAGGAGGTGGTCAAACTGGTGGTGGAGCAGCAGGATATTCTGGAGCACAAGCAGGATTTGCACTACATGGTGGGCACTCTGGACAAAATACATCATGGATTGGTGGAGGAGGGGGTGGATGGTATGGCGGAGGTGGTGGTGGACATAGTGGTGCTCACCATAACGGTGGTAGTGGTGGATCTGGTCATATTGCTTATGACTCATCAATTGCTGTACAACCTAATAATACACTGGCTAAATTTATTCGTCATGGATGGTTGGAAACATCTCCTTCTCAAATTTATTTATCTGATTGTAGACCAGGAAATTTTGTTAACCCACTGTGTGTTTCAGATGGAAGATGGGCTGGAATGGGTGGTCATGGTGAAAATAATGCAGGTCATGCTACTAGTCATACTGCTACTTGGGGATCTAGGCATGGAAAAGTTGTTATAAGTCTTATTCCAGAATTTATGAGAGAGTTTAACTTTCCTAGACACACGTCTGTTGGAGAAAGTAGCGGTTGGTCACAAACTTATTAATGTGATAAAATTGCTTTATTAGAGAATGGATTTTTTATGTCAATCAAAAAGATTGCAATTATTGGTGGCGGTTCAGCAGGATGGATGACCGCTGCAACATTATTAAGAGCATTTCCAGATAAGCATATTATATTAGCAGAATCTCCTAATATTTCTATTGTTGGTGTAGGAGAATCAACACTTGGTGGAATAAAAAGATGGACAAAATTCATTCAATTGAATGAGCAAGATTTTTTTAAAGCTACCGATGCCTCATATAAAATGAGCATAAAGTTTACTGATTTTTATAAAAAAGATTCTGGAGGATTTCACTATCCATTTGGTCGTCCAATGGTTGATGGTGATAGAAATCCGTTTAATGATTGGCACATGAAAAAATTTTTAGATCCAGAAACTCCAATACAAGATTTTGTACGTTGTTTATTTCCAGCAGCAGCACTTTTTGAAAATAATAAATTTGCTTTAAATGAATTTGGTGATTTTGATAACTATAATCCATCTAATGATGTGGCATATCATTTTGATGCTACTAAATTTGGTATATGGCTGAGAGATAATGTGTGCTTACCAAATGGTTTGCAGCATATAATGTCTACTGTCAAAAATGTTCGCACTAACGAAAATGGCATAGAAAGTATAGAATTAGAAAATGGTTACAGTATAGTAGCTGACCTATATATTGATTGTACAGGTTTTAAAAGCGTCCTTTTAGGAGAAACTTTAAAAGAACCTTTTATATCATATGAAGATATGTTGCCAAATAATCGTGCGTGGGCAACAAGGCTTCCTTACAAAAATAAGGACATTGAATTAGAGCCTTTTACTAATGGAACAGCAATAGAAAATGGTTGGTGTTGGAACATTCCTTTATGGTCACGTTTAGGCACAGGCTATGTATATTCTGATAAATTTGTTGACCCAGAAGAGGCGCAAAAACAATTTAAAAACTATCTTATGTCAAATAAAATGCTTATTCCAAGAAATCGTGATGAAATAGAAGAACTTGAATTTAAAGATATTAAGATGCGAGTTGGAATTCACGAAAGAACATTTGTTAAAAATGTTGTTGCAATAGGTTTGGCCGCTGGGTTTATTGAACCACTAGAATCAAATGGATTATTCAGTGTTCATGAATTTTTATTTAAATTAGTTGATATTTTACAAAGAAATGATGTAAGTCAATTTGATCGTGACATGTATAATGCAACAACGCAAAGTTTATTTGAAGGATTTTCAAAATTTGTAGCGCTACATTATGCACTTTCTCATCGTGATGATACAGATTACTGGAGAGCTATTAAAAATAAACATTTTATGGATAGAGCAGATGATATGTCAACTCCGTATGTTGTTAAGGCGTCTGGTTATTATGATATGGCTTGGAGATATATGGAAAATTGGAGTCATCCATTAGGAAATGCTGGAATTACATATATAGCAACTGGTATGAATTTTGAAATGACTAATTTTCCTAGATTTGAATCAATTGTTAATACTGATGGATATGAAAATGTAATGGGATCTATGAACTACATTGCAAATGTATGGGAACAAAGAAAGGCTAAGTGGCAAAGAAATGCTAACAACGCACCACTACTTTCAGAATATCTAAAAAAACATTTCTATTCTGATAATAATGATATAATATCATAGGAGAAAAAATGGATATACATCAAATTTATTTAATGAAATTAAAAAAGGATACAAATCAAGTTGCTGATTTTGCTTCTGAAATTAGCAACCATTATGATCCATCTATCTATATAGAAAGTGATTTTTTTAAATGGATAGAGTATAAGCAAGAAAGAGAAGAGTATAAAGAAAATGAAGTGCTTAAGTCTAAATGGAAACTCATTATTGATAATGAATATTATGGAGATTTAGAAACATTAAAAATTGGTTCTATTATAGATTTTACAAAAAAATGTATACTTCCTAAAATAGATTTTGGTGAAATAAGTCCAATTTTTTTTGTATATGATTTTGAACTTGGTGAATGGAAATCTCCAACTTATCAGGGTGGCGTAGTTAATCGTTGGGATGTTGACACTAAGCAGTATGTTCCTATAATCTAAGGAAAGATAATGAAAATTATTTTTACTCCATTAAGTGAGTCTGCACAACTATTGGTTCCGCATCCAGTACCAGCTTCAAAAGTTATACCAGAATGGTATAAGAAAACTCCACCATATATTGATAATAATAAAAGTACAACAATTATTAAAGGAACATCTGATATAAATTCTACAATAAAAGGATGTTTGCCATTTTTAGATGCTATGGTTTCTGGATACATGATTTTACTATCAGCAGATATAGAAGTTAATATTGAAGATGGTGCTCCACTAATAAAATGGAGGGCAAACGATATAACTCTTATAGAAGCAACGCAACCAAAGACAATGAATAATCTTCCTAGAAATAATATGGAGTATGATGCATTTAAATGGATATTTGATTGGAAAATTCAAACACCACCTGGGTATAGTTGCTTATATACACACCCATTTAATAGAATGGACTTATCATTTAGAACATTGACTGGTATAGTAGATACAGATGTTTATCCAGATTCTGTTCATTTTCCAGCGCAACTTTTAACAATAAAAGAAAATTTTATTATTGAAAAAGGAACACCAATATGTCAAGTTTTTCCTTTTAAACGAGATTCATGGAAATATGAAATAAAAAATTATAATCCAGATATAAAAAAGAAAGCAAATTTTGATTTGTTCAGTAAAATTGTTAAATCATATAAAAATCAATTTTGGCATAGAAAAGAATATAAGTGAAACATATGCAATGGGTAATCGCATTAAAAACAATGCGGAATAAAGAATATTGGAATAAAGCAAATGCTGTAGAGTTTTGGGCCTTTATGACAAAGCTTTGTATTATATTTCCTGGTCTTTTATTTGGATATCAATGGTGGTGGTTATATGTTTTTGCATTAGTATCAAGCTTGAGTCTTATTTGGTCATCTACTGTTAAAACTCTTCCCACGATTATTCTTTTTAATATTGGTTGGACTGTGTTAGCAAGCTTAGCAATATATAAACATTTCTTTCCATGGCAGTGATATAATTTATTGGTGGCATATCCTTACACTTATGATTTTGATTATTATGTAGGAGATAGTTATCAATTTGTTATACGCCCAAAAATTTATAATGAAGATACAGAAGAATTAGAAGAAGTTAATCTTTCTCAATATAATTCATTATTTGTTGTAGCAACGGAACGAGGAAATTCACAATCTATTGTATTTTCAGCTTCCCCACAAGTTAGTGCCTCTCCATATAGTCTCCTATGCACCATATCACCTGAAAATGGACAAATATTAAGCGGTGCATCATATATCTATGACGTAGAAATTACAAATAAGACAAATAGTACAGATAGAACAACACTACTCACTGGCACAATATCAACACAACTAGATATATCAAGCTAGTGATTCTGTTATAATTATTTTGGTGATACTTTATGGCTTTTCCCTCTAATTTTAACTTTTCATACTATCAAGGAGATAGATATGAATTTACCATGCGTCCAAAGGACAGTGCAGGAAATATTTTTCCACTACAAAATTATGTAGGATCTGGATTATTTACTGTAGCTACTCAGCGTGGTAATCCATCCAGCACTGTTGGTTATGGAACAGTAGCCATGGACGTAGCAGAGGGTAAAGTAACTTGTATTATTGAACCAGACTTTGGTAAAACACTTACTGGAAACTCATATGTATATGATGTACAAATTTCTGCAAGTGCATTGAATAATGCATCAGTTGTTTACAATCCATATGTATATACACTGGTTACAGGTAATATTAATGTGACTAGAGACATTTCTAATACGTTGGCGGTATCATAATGCCACTAGTAAGTACAACATTCGATGTTGTGTTACAAGATAATGATGCTGGATTAGTTGTTCTTGGGCCACCAACTATTGAAGATATTTCATTAAATATTGGTCCACAAGGTGAACGAGGAAGTCAAGTATTTGCTGGTGGGTCAGATCCAAATACTTATACTCCAACAACATTTTCCACTCAATTTGGTCAAACACCCAAGTATCGTGATGTATTTATTAGAACAGATGCTGGGTCTAATTATGGAACATTTTATTCTTATGTTAATAATCCTGGTGGAGATCAATGGTCACCAGTACTTTACATGGTAGATGTTGTTGATGAATATTTTTATCTTAATCCAAGTGCGATCACTGATTTAGCAAATTCAGCATCACCAACAATTATTAGTATTACACAAAATTATTTATCTGGCTCTGCTGGAGTAACATTTTTACATGGAGTAACAATAAATGAAAATCTTCATGTTGGTGGAAATCTTACTGTCGATGGATCAATGAATTTTGATTCAAATGAATTAACAATGAATGTTGATGTAACAGGAACACCAACTGAAAATGTTTCCTTTATTGTAGAACGAGGTACATCACCAAATGTTAATTTACGATGGAATGAAACAAGTGATGTATGGGAATTTACTAATGATGGATCACTTTATCAAAAACTTGGCTCAGTAGACGGATCAGAAATTTTTGCTACCCAGTTTCTTATGATGGGCGCTTAAAAGCACTATGATATAATTTTTTAAGGAGAAAATATGGCTACCACATATAAAACACTAGGGCAGGCAGCAAGTACAGGTGCTATTGGAACATATGACACACTTTATACTGTTCCAGCTTCTACATCAGCTATTGTATCAAATATTGTAGTATGTAATCTTACTGCATCTGCTCAATATGTAAGACTTGCTTGCTCTAATGCAACTACTCCAGCTAGAAAAGACTTTATTGCATATGGGGTGACAGTTCCAGCTAATGATACTATTCCACTAGTTATTGGTGTAACATTGGATTCAACAGTAAGATATCTTCTTTGCTCATCAACATCTGCATCAGTATCATTCTCTGCATTTGGAGCTGAAATTACACCATGACAACTCGCAGAATGTCATCTTCTTCCATTGTTAATGGTGGTGGCAATGCTGCT
>Ga0129333_10003936_pt1 | contig 13922 bp, 5 predicted proteins | sample CPB6_08_DNA_FD_94474 | JGI IMG/M metagenome (GOLD analysis project Ga0129333, IMG submission 94474) | Freshwater to marine salinity gradient microbial communities from Chesapeake Bay, USA - CPBay_Sum_0.6_0.8_DNA | ecosystem: Environmental > Aquatic > Marine > Coastal | place: USA: Chesapeake Bay... | reverse complement strand
TTTTGCATGGGCGTTTAGCTTAGTGCCCATGGCTGCCGCGTCGGCTTGAAGCAGATTAAGCTGCGTCGGGTGGTAACTGGTATGCTTTACTTCTTTGCCGTCATCAAACCAAGTGACTTCGAGCCAGTTTTGTTGCGCTGGGGATAGCTTAATTTCGGTCATGTGTCCGAACCCTTAATGATCGAAAAATTTATGACCACAGCTTCAGCCAAAGACCCGCCTGATCTGTTTTTCAAAATTATGTTGCAAAGACCCGTGCCTAACCCACCGACGATTGCCGTGTAATTCGAGTTATTGCCCGCCACAACCGCCACCGTGTCGTAAACGCCGATAAAGGAATTGTAAAATGTAAAACTGGTTTCGGCGTTTGCGCCAAGCGCGTCTGCCGCTGTCGTTATTCTCCCGCTTGGTTTATTCAACGTGACCGCTGTTACTTTACTCGTTGCCTGCGTTACAGTGCCGCCCGCCCCCGCACCGTAGCCTACGGCTCCCCCGTTGGACAAAAGCCCACCGGGGCCAATCAAAACAATGCCGCCAACCGGGTTTAAGTACGTGCTAAAAACGTTTGAATTGTCTCCGTTAAATCGGGGTTGAATCCACCCGGTCCCGTTTGCGTAAACACCAAAATCAAAATTCACGTTGATATTTTGGAAACGTGCGGTAACGCCAGTTACGCCCGAGCCAGTGGTGTCTGGGTTTCCGGCGCTATTTGCAAGAGTGTGCAAAACAACCTGCGGGCTTGGGGACGCAAACCCAATCCCCACGTTGCCGGTAATGTTTCCCCCGGTTTTGTCAAACTTCCCGGTGATCTGCGCTTGCAGTTTGCCGATAGCCACCAACAGGGTGTCGGTGGCCGCCACCGCGGTGGCCGTGGCCGTGGACAACCCGGTCATCACCGCGGCGCGCACGTCTGTAAAAAAGTCCTGCCATGTCTTATCGCCGCGCCGGTATTGCGCGGTGGTGCCAGCGGTAATGGCCGGTTCAAAGCTGGCGGCGCTGCTGCCGCTGTCTTTGATCAGCTTGCCGGTGGTTGCGTTGAACGATACGAAATTGTTATTGACCGCCGAAGCAGGGCCTACCACGTCGCCTGTACCCGTGCCGTTCGCGCCGTTATAGACTTGGAACGTGCTGGTGGTGCTGTCGCTGTAGGTGATCGTGTAGGTGTCGGTGGTTCCAGGGGCGCCGGTGCCCGACGTGCGGTTTACCGACGTGATCCCACGCCCAGGCGTGCCGGTGGTCACCTCCATGCCGATAATGAACAACACGCGATCCCCGGCCACCAGTCCGCTGGTGAACGTTACCGTGGTGGTGTTGGTCTCGGCGTAGTCGTAGACGGGCTCCATCCGAACGCCGTTCACGAACACCGACAACGCACCCAGCCCCACCTGGTAGGGGTTCGTAAGAGTGAACGCCGTTTGCCCCGCTCCTGCCGTTTGCGTTTCTGTTTTCAAGAACGCGCCGACCGTGGGGGCTTGCTGCGCTGCGGAACCGTAGCGCACAAGAATCTGCGCGCCCGACGCTGGCGCAACGGCAAAGGTCAGGATGTTGGCCGCGAGGAAAAAGTCGATGCCGGGAAGTGCGGTAAGCCCGTCCACCGACACGTCGCAGTTGCCCAGCACGCCAGGGGAACGCTGCAAACCAAAGGCGGTTTGCGTGCCCGTGCCGACAAAAACATCGGTCACCCAATCTGAATACACGCCCGAGACAATCAAGTCGGTCAGGCTGTAATTCTGCATGCCTGTGCCGCTTTGATCCCATCCGATGACGTGGGATGGCACGGGCAGGGGCAGCGTGGTGTCCACCGTGCTACTGGCGACCGAAACCTGCAACGACCGGGATTGTGCCTCGGCCAGTTGCTGAATCTGCATCACCGTGCGGTCGAGTTGGTTCTCGATTACGACCGGGTTGAAATCGCCGCCACCGGGCAAGTCCATCGGCTGGTCGTAGTCAAGGTCACCAACGATGGTCAGGCGGTTACCGGGGGGCAGTGGGCTACCCGCCAGCGGGTAAGTGACGACACCCCCAGGGCTGGTGTCCTGGTTGGCGTTGAGCGTGACCGAGTAATCGGTGTTGAGCACCCGCAGGGTATTCAAGCCCTGCGCGGTGGTCGTGGTGACGGCAACATCCTCGGCGGCGAACACCTTAAAAGTGAACGGCCAGACGGTTTGCGCGCCGGTGCCGAAGTAGGGCCCGGCCTTCCGTGTGGTGGATGGAATCGTCATGCGTGCGTGGCTCCTGCGTCTGTCCGAATGGTACGCAGGGGCCCCGCAGTCACGGATACGTCAGCGCTGCTTGCTCTCTGGACTTGGTGTGCCGGTGATGGCACCCCGCACCGCGTCGGCAGCACTGGTCGGTTCGACCACGCCCGCGCTCACATCGGCCAAGTAACCAGTGGGGCGGGTCAGCGGTGTAACAGGCAAGCCCATGAACATTGCTACCGCCGTGCCAACATCTCGGATAGCTTTGCTGGGTTTGCCGTCCTCGACCACCGCCTTGTAAACGCTCTGCGGTGCTTTGACCGCCGACTCCAACATACTGATGGCCGGGCTGCTGGCGAGCCGGTCGTCGTAGGGCTTGGAGTTGAACGAGTTTACTGCGGACACGGCGGCTTGCCCGAACACCGGCACCATGGCCGTGGTGTTGCGCACCAGCGACCAGCCGAACACCTGCGCCAGCCAGTCGTCCAGGTACTCGCCGTCTTTGTCCTCGTCGTCGGGGCCGCCCTTAAACACCTGCATGATGGCCTCGGCCACCCAAGCGTTGACAAGGTAGCCGAACATTAGCACATACAACGCGCGGCCTGCGCCCTTACGCAGCCCCATGTCGCGGCCCACTTTGGTGAACTCGGTGCCCAGCAGGTTGGCCTGCATGTTGAAGTAACCGGCGAACTGAGTGAACAGGCGCGAGAAGGGGCTGCCAGCCTCGAAGGCGCTTATATCTTCAGGGGCGGTTGCGCCCTGCGTCAAACGCACCGCTGCGTCACCCGCGCGCACGGCGTCCTGCTCCGACTGCCCTGCTGCCAGGGCTTCGTTGTATGCGCCCGTCCACACAATGGGCCCCATCACATTGTCGATGGCCGTCTGCGCAAAGTAGGCGTGACGGTTCAGGAAGTTCTTACCGTTCTCGTACACGCTCGGGTTCAGCAGGATGTCGTTCACCGCGTCGGTCATCGCGGAGATTTCCCCCGACATGCGCTGGTTCATGTAGGCCGACTTGGTGGCGACCATCTCCGACGTGGCGCGGGGGCTGGCCACGTACTGCGCGGTGGCGCCCACCAAGTGCTTCGGTGCGACCTTCACCGCCGCCATTGAGAATCCGGCAAACTGCTGCACCGCGTTGGCGACGTTGCCAAACATCGCGGCCATGCCCGCGCGGTTGCGCAGTGCGGTCCACATGCGCCAGCCCTGCCAGTCGTTGCTGGGGTTGTCCACCAGTTGCTTGGCTGCGCGGTTCAGCCACGGCGTCAGGATGTCGTCAAACGCCTGTGGCGATATGCGGTTCAGGTTGTACGCCACGCCCTTGCTGGTGAGCACGCGGCGCACGTCGCGCACAGGGGTGTCCATGTTCGAGAACAGCAGCACCTTGTCCAGGTGCTGCGACAGCGTGCGAAGGTCTAGACGCAACTTGACGTTGTATTCGGTGCGGGACTTTGTGAAACCGCGGGGAGATGCGGGGAAAGCGAATTGCATGGCCGCACTTTCGTCCTCGGCCAGGCGTTTCGTGGCGGCGTCGGCTACCACGCGCGAATCGGCGGTGGCGGGCACGTAGCCGCCCCGGTAGGTGCCGAACGGGGTTACAACTTCGTTAGCTGTCACCTCGGCGAAGTAGCGGCCAAACGCTGCGCGGAAGGCTTTTTGTGCCTTGGGTTTGGTCTGCTCCAGCAGATCCCACACAGCTTGCGCCGTGTCCCAATGCGCTTTGGTCAGCTTGCCTTCGCTGTGCATGCGGGCGATGAACGCATCCCAGCGACTGGTGTCCAGCGTACCGTCCGCGTTCTCCGTTGCCCACTCGCGGCCCAATAGCAGCTTGCGTTTGTTGCTATCGTTTCCGGTGTGCAGGATGGCGTGCAGCAGTTCGTTCATGCCCACGCCGTCGGTGTCCACGTCCTTGCCGAACGTGTAGCCAAGCTCGGGCGCGGCGATTGTTTCGCGCGTAAAGGTCTTGGCTATCGGTTGCAGGATGTCGCGCAGTTCTTTTATGTACTTCGCCTTGTCCATGCGCAAGGCGTTAGCCGCTTCTTTTACGGGGTTCCACACGTAGCGGGTGAACTGTGGTCCCATGCGGTCAGCCCACGACTCTACGCGAGTGGCCGTGGCCAAGTAGTGCATCAGCTTGCGGGCACGGGCCTCGGCGGGCGTGATGGCGCTGGTGTCACCGGGCATTGTGTCGGGCACCCCCAGATCCTGCATGCGCGCGACCAGTTCATCCTCGATATCTTCGCGGTCCATCAGGTTGCCGTCGATTTCCGACTGGCGCGAGCGCTCGGCCAGGTGCCACATGCTGCGCAGTTCGTCGGTCAGCCCGCGCAGTTCCTCCATGGTCATCTCGCCCATGGGCTTGGCGTTCATCAGCGCACCTTGCACGCTGGGCTGCAACGCGGCGTACATCACCGGGTCGTTGCGGGCCACGATTTCCATGTACTCCAGCGCGCCCTTCTCCAGCCGTGGCGCAACGTCGTAGGCCCCCAGAATGGCGCGCATGGCGTTGACCACATCCGGGTCGCGCCCGCGCTCCACGATCTTCTCGTTGCTGCCTTTGGTGACGCGCCGGAAGAACTCGATGGACTTTTGCACCTCGGCCTGTGCTTCCTGCAACGCCTTCACCGCGGCGTTGTTCAACACCTGGTCACGCTTGGCCTGCACCGCTTCCTCGGTTTTGCCCTTGGCGGTGGCTTCCTGCCAGCGCTTGCCAGCGCGTGCCTCGGCGGCGCGGTGCTGCGCGGCGGCAGCCTTCAGATCCTTGACGCGACGGCGCGCGGCGAGGTTGGCGCCGAATTCCTTGGCGGCCTTCGCCAGGGCGTTCACGGTAATTGCCCGCCCGTTGCTGGCCGTGCCCGTCTGCTCGCGCGCGTTGAGCATGTCGCTCTGCGCTTTCAGCTCAGTGGCCAGTGACCGGGCGCGCGCTTCGTTGTGCACGGCCTCGTTGGCGGCGGCTTCCTGCGCTTCGGGCGTGGCGATGTCGCCGTGGCGCTCCAGCATGCGCCGGTCGGTCATGCCTTCGATTACGCTGGCGATTGGCTCGGCGTCAGCGATGGCGCGCACCAACTGGTCGCCCGACTCGAAACCGAACATATCGGCCACGATGGCAGGGTGCAGTCCGGTTTTGGCGGTCATCCCCCTCAGGCGCTGTAGGTCGGGGTTTCCTAGGGCGGTCTCGGGGTACATCTCCGCTACGGTCTCGGTGTTCAACCGGAAACCCTTGTCGGCCTTGATCTGCTCGCCCGTAACCGGGTCCACCATCTCGCCCTTCTTCAGCCAGCGCATGGCGGCGTAGACCGGCATCGCTGCCACCTCGGCGCGCACTTCCTCCTCCACACCCTTGCGCAGCGTGGCGGCCTCTTTCTGCAACGCCTTCAGCGCCTTGCTGCGCGCGTTCACCGTCCACTTCAGGTCGCGCAGGCTGCGCGCCTGTAGCTTCTCAATGGCCTCGTTGGTGGCGTCGAAATCAGGCAGCAGGCCCGCAGCATCCTCGGCTTGCTTGATCTGCTCGTCGGTGGCCAGCATGCGGTCGAACACCTGGCGCACTTCGTCGTTCAGCTTCAGGTTGCGCCCGCGCATGAACTCCGTCAGCGACTTGTAGACGTTGACCATCCACGTACGGAACCGACGGAACAGCGGCTGCAGTTCCTGGTTTGGTGCCTTGCCCTCCAGCAGGTACTGCTCGAAGCTCTCGGCAAAGCGCTCATGGTGCGGGCGCTTTTTGTCCAGCGTCATGGCGTTCCACGTTGCCGTGTCGGCCACACCAAACCATTTCAGCAACTTGCCCATGTCGTCCTGTATTTCGGCGGGCGCGTTGGGCTGGCTGGCAAGGTCGGCCATCACCTCCAGGAAGAAGTGCCCGGACTCGTGCAGGAAGGTGGACAGGTCCGACGACTCGCCCAGCGTTATCAGCATCTGGCTGGGACTGAACGTGCCGCGGGCCTGTTGCTTCAGGATGTTGGGGTTTTGCGGGTCGAAGGTGCCCTGATTGCCGGTGGCGCTTTTGATCTGGGTGGGGGTGAAAACAAGATACTGGTCTGAAACGATCCCCGTACCATCCTCAATATTGCGAAAAATTACACCGTCACGCCCTTCATCGACGGTGCGCTTTACAAAGCCTCCTATCAGTGGGCGGTTTTCTGGGGAATCGCCCCATATCGTAGGGTTCTTGAGCGAAAGATATACAGCATTTGCAACTTTTCCAGCGCGACGACCGTCAATGTTCGACGCATATTCGAGCGCCTGATCTTTGTCAGCGCTGAACCAAAACCCTTGATCTTGAGGTTTCCTGCCGAAGTTTTCCCCAATCTTTAATGGATCAAAAACGGTGACTTGGCGGTCGCTTCCGTGATACACCACCAGCGGGCGCCCCGAAGCGTCCACCACCTTGCTGTCGCCAAACCACCGCCAGAAATTGCGCACACCCTCCAGCGTCGGGTGGATGGGCTGGCCGTTGCTGTTCAGCGCCGGGCGCTGCACGCCGTCCACGTCGATGGTCGTGGCGTCACCGATGGGCGTGCTGCCGGTCTCGGGGCCGTCGAAGGCTGCGGGGGATTGTGCGAGGGTTTCGCCGGAAAGTCGGACGACTTCCTCGGGTACGGTAGTGCTTATTTCCGGGTCAAACAGTACCACACCATCATAGCCCTGCTGGCGCAGATAAGCGTCAAACTGCGCCGACAAACCTTCCTCAAACCCGGTTAGCGCTTGCCCATAAAGGGAAGTTTGCAGGGCGGTAAGTTGCGAGTAAGTTAGTTTTAGGGGGTTGCGCAAAGTGACCGTGCGCTGTTCGACCGAACCCCCTTTACCCGCGTAAGTTTCCGCTACCTGCTTGCGCCCGCTGCTGTATTCACCCTTGCCCGCTACGCCGTAGTCGTTCGGTGTTCCCGTGGTTGATACGCCTCGATACGTGGTGAACGTTTCACCCTGATCCAACTGCGGCCCCGCCGTCTGCGCTTGGGCCATCACGCGCAGCGGATAGCGTGCGTACATCTCCTCGGGCGTGATGCCTTGGCGCGATGCGGTCACGGCGTAGAAGTCGCGCACCAGCGTGCTGTAAGCCTCGTTCACGTCGGGCGTGAACCGGCCCGCTGTGTTGAGTTGCTCGAGGATGGTGGTTTTCACCGTGTCGGCGCTGGCCTGCCATGTGGCTTGATCCTGCGCCTCGGCCATCACGCGGTCGGCTTCTTGCTTCAGGAACTCGCCCGCTTGCTCGCTGGCCTGCTTGGCCTCGACCATCGACAGCGCGGTCTCGCTGGCGCGTGCGTTTTGCAGAAACACCTGCTCCAGTGGCGTGCCGGGCACGGCGGTGAGCACGTCGCCCAGGTCGATCTGCACCATGCCGTTGCTTGCGAGCGCGGCGTCCATCTGGTCGGCAGCGCTGGGGAACATCTCGGCCACGTTGACGCCAGCATCGGCCAGCACCTGCGCGTCGATGAACACCGAGGTGGGTGCACCGTCGGTCTCCTCGGCCATCTGCTGCACCAGTTGCTTGAAGGTCTCGGGGTTGCGCTCGCGTAGCTTGGACTGTGCTGCTGTTTGCAGGGCGGCCTCCATTTGCCTCATGCCGCGCTCGGTTTCCTCGACCTGCGCCGCCGTGCGCGCGCTGCTATTGACCACGGACTCGATGCCCTTGACCACCGCCACGTTGCCGCCCACCCCCACGATGGTGGCAACCAGTGTTTGCGCTGCGGCGCTGGGGCGCTCCTCTAGATAAGCGCTGAACGGCTTTTCGGGGTGCAGCACGGCCCACTCGTTCAAGTCCTGTAGCACCGTGGCGATCTGCTCGCCAGGTATTTCGTTTTTCAGCTGGTTCGTTACCAGCTTGAATAGCGGAGATCCGATTTTTACGTCTTTGACCAAAGCCCCCAGCGCCGAACGCTCTGTGGCCCACTCAATCGACGCCTGTGATACGGCGAACGGCAGGGCCTGCGACATTGGCAGCCCCTTGTCGCGCGCATCTTGGTATGCGTTGCCGCCAGTGAAACTGACCATGCCCGCCAGCGCGGCGGACTGCCCGCCAGGCAGAAACGCCATGGGCAGGGTCAGCAGGTTTTGGGTCAGCGACTGAATGCCCGACTGGAAACCACCGGACAGGTCGCCCGTGGTCTTTGGCGTAACAGCCTTGGCGCTGGCGGCATTCTGTTGCGCCAGCATGTCGAAGCCTTCGGCCAGGCGACGCAGCGGGTTGCCGCCCACCTCGGTGACGGGTTCCAGGAAGTCAAGCGCGGGGGCGAACAATTCAGCGCCTGCGCGGAACGTACCAGCGGCGCCTTTGCTGGCGTTGTAAACCCCGGCCTTGGCCGACCCGCCCGTGTCGCGCAGGAACTGCTCGATCTGCGCCAGCGTACCCACGTCATCGTGCGACTGCTGCGCCAGCCAAGGTTTGTCGCGCAGAGCTTGCGCCAGCTTGGGGCTGGTGCGCAGGCGCTCGTCGGCTTCGTCAACGGCGGCCTGCATCTTCACGTCCAGCAGGTTGCGCGCGAGCACGTCCTGGGGCACGTGGTAGCGCTTGGCCAGCTTGTCGGCCTCTGCCGCCTGGTCGGGGTCGACCGTTACGGCGCTCTTGAGCTTGCCGCGCAGTTCGGCCTGCTGGCCGCGCTCAATGTTGGCGAGACTGAACGGGTTGTCGTTGGCGGGGGTGACGCCCTCGCTGTCTCGTTGAATGTTGGACAGCGCGAATGGGTTGTCGCTCACTTGATGCCTTTCGCCAGCTTGAAGCGCTCCAGCACTTGCGCCTCGGTGGGGTTCTTGACGCCTTCAGCTTCCAGCGCTGTACGGATCAGCTTGCGGTCCTCGCTGGTGATTGTAGGGGCGAAGCGTTTGCGTTCTTCGAGCGTGGCCTCATAGAACTTTTTGTTCGGGTCGTTTTTGTACCATGCGCCGGACAGCACTTCGCCATCCAGCAGCATGCGGTCCATGACCTTGCGCTTTTCCTCGTAGCTTGGTGGGCGGCCCTTTTCCTTTTCAAACCTGTTGAGTTCGTCCAGCACCGCGAGCTTGAATGCGTCGCGTTTTTCCGGGGTTTTCAACGCCCCGTCCGCAGCGCTCAAAAGCGACATTGTCGTCGCCACGTCCTTTTCCTTGTCTGGCTTGCTCATGTCGCGCTGCAGCTTGGCGATCTGCTCCAGGTCGCTGCCGCCCACGGCGTTGGTCAACGACACCAGCGGTATCTTGCGAAACTCGTCGGGGTTGTCGCGCGCCATGTCCAGAATCTTGGCCAGCGTGGCGGGGTCGGTTTTGACCGGCGCGTTGCCTTGCTTGCTCAGGCGCTCGGCGCGCGCTTGCAGGTGTTCCTGCAGCTGCACCCGGCCCTTGCCGTCCATCTGTGCCAGGATGGCCTCGGGCACGCGCTTGCCTTGGCCCACCAGTTGCCAGGCCTGGTCGGACGCGGCGCGTTCCTGCTCGGCCTGTGCCTCGCGCACAGCGGCATGGTTCAGCTTGACCTGCTGTAGCGTCTTGGCGCGGCGCTGCGGGTCGGTGATTTCACCAGCCAGCTTTAATTGCTCGGCCAGGTTTTTGGTGGCGTTCTCCGCTGCGAATTTTGTAGCGAACTGATTGTCGCCCTCGCCCTTGAGCACTTCCTCGACGCGGGGCTGGTTGGATGCCGCCACCTCGCCCTTGACGCTTTGGTAATACTCTGTGGCCTTGGTGGCGTCGAGGCTGGCCAGCTTCGTGATCTGGGCCAGGTGCAACGCGCTCAGATTCTTGAGTTGCTCGGCCTGCACCTGCTCGGTGGTCCAGCCCTTGCGCGCGCCGACAGCGGCGACTTGCCCACGCACCTGCTCGGCAGCGCCCGCCACGTCGCCCGTGGTGACGCCAAACTGAATGGTGCTGGTGATACTGGCGGCGGCGGTGTCGTCTGCGTGGCGTTCTTTCTCTGCGCCCACAAACTGCACCACGTTGGCCAGGGCGCTGCCCTGCTTGCGCATAAGCGCTGGCGACGCCAGTGATCGGGTGCGCGGGTCAAGGTCTTTGCCGTAGGTCTCGGCGGCGTTTTTCCACCAGTTCGTCGCCTCGGCCTCGTACTGCCCGACGTTCTCGCCCCGAAATTTGTTGCGGTTCTCTGCGTCCCACTTGAGCCAGTCGGTTGTGATCTGGCTTTCCAGTTGGTCGGCGCGGGCCTTGGCGTCGCGCAGGTCCATGGCGTTGACGGCTGCGCCGACGGCAGCAAGACCCTGCCCCGCGCGGGCGAGGTCGCTGCTTACGTCCGGCGCTTTTTGGAACCCGCCTTCGAGGGCGGTAGATCGGACCTGTGGCCCTTGATAGGTTGGGACGGTTGGCATGGGTTAGCCCGCGTATTTGTACCAGCGGTCGGCCACCTGCCCGGCGCCAGCCAGCAGCGTGCTGCCCCCTGACAGCCATGGGCGCGATGCGGCGGCCTCTGCGGAAAAGTTAGCGCTCTGGCTGCGCCGCGCCCACGCCTCGCGCTGCGCGTTCGCGCGTGTGGTGGCAACGTCCGCCTGACTGAAAAAGTCGGTTTGATCTTGCAGGTCGGCGGCGGTGCCGTAGCCCAGGTCAAGCCCCTTTGCCGCGAGGCTCACGCGCTGCGACGACTTGAACGCGGCAGCTTTGCGTTGCTGGTCCCGTGCGGCCTCCTCACCCCGACGCAGTGCGTCCTGCGCCTGAATCTCTGCATTCTTGGCGTTGGCCTCGGCAACGGCCTTGCCGGTGCGCGCCTGGTTGTACGCGCCGTAAGCACTCAGCCCCGTGCCAGCGGCGGACAGGCCCAGGCTAACTAGCTGCGCGGTGGTCATACCGGCCGCTGCGGTGGTCGCTGCGGCGGTGCCAGCCGCTGCTGTTCCAACGGCGGCGCTGCCAAATACGGCGGGCAACGCGGCGGCGACGGCTGGGATACACATGGTCAGGCTCGCATTTCAAACGGGTGGAACTTCTCGCCGGGCGCACCATGGGGCACGGGCGGGTGTACGGTGAAGCCCAGGCGGCGCAACCAGCGGATGCTCGCGTGGTTCTCGGTGTGCACGAAATTCACAAGATGGGGGAACACCGCCAGCATGCGGGCAATGTAATGCGGCGTTTCGCGCACAAGGATACGGGCGTGCTTGCTTAGTAGCGGCGTGGCCAGCATCCACGGCGAGCCCTGCCCCGTTAGCAGGTTGATCGGGGCGCAGCCGAACACGGCCACCAGTTCGCCGTTGATCCGCACGGCCCACGACATCATGGACACCAGCGTGGCGTCCAGCAGCGCGTGGATCGTGTCGCGCCCACCCCCGTAGGCTCGCATCTCGCGGGCGTCGCTTGCGCGCATGTTGGCGGCGAGGTCCACAAGGTCCACGAGGGTTACAGCACTGACATTCAGCCTAGCCACCTGTCTGCAACTCCAGGGTCAACGACAGCACGGTCAAGGGCAAGGGGCGGTCCTGTCGAATGCACACCGCTGCGTCCTGGTTCCAGCTTGGGTCGATCTTGATGCTGAACTCGCCCGTGCGAAGTGCTGGCGGGGAACCGTAAGGGTCGGTAACGTCGCGCGTATTCTGCGGGCGCAAGTGTGTGAAGTCGGGGCCTGCCATGCAGCCCGCCGACGATGCGACGCGGATGTGCACCTGGTTGACGTTTTTCACGGTGCCCTGCCCGCCCGCCTGCATGCCGTCGATGGCCACGGGCAGCGTGCGCAGGTCAGACGTAATCGGCAGACCAATGTGAATTTTTGTCGCGGGGGCGTCCAGGGTGATCTGGCCGTTACTGACCACGCGCGGGGCTACCTGCGCGCCGTTGGCGAGCACATGAACCAGCTTGCCCTCGAGGTGGGTCAGTCCGGTGACGGTCGTTATCGCCCCCGTGGTGGTTGGGGTAAGCGAGTTTTTTATGACCCCGCTTATCCCCCCGCCAGTGGCGGTGCTGTCGTAGGTCATGCCGCTATCCACAAAGAACGCATCCGCCAGTTCGTTGAACACCCGCGTGCGCAGGCGCTCAACGTAGCGGCGTTGGGTTCCGTTGACCGTGCGGCGGACCACTGCGTAAAGCACGTCCTCGTTGCCCTCGGCCACGGCGCACACCGACTCAAAAACGCCGTCGGTCGTGTCGTGCGCGTGCCAACCATAGACCTGCTGGTCGGGCACATAGCTCAACCCCATCAGCGTACCGTCGTCGCGTATTGCCCAGAGTATTTGATCCGGCGCGCGGCAGTAGGCCAGGTCTGTGATCGTGTAGCCGTTGAACCGATGCGGGGCCATGATGGACACGTCCACGGATCGGTAAGCGTTGCTCTCCCAGTTGTAGGCCAGTTCGCGCACGCGCGAGCCCTGCGCCTGCACGTACAGCACCGAGCCACTGGTGACGGCAGGCTGCACGTTGTTCGCACCGCTGTAGCCCTGGGGCTTGATCGTCATGGACGTGGGCGTAATGGCGGGTGCGCCGTCCGCGAAGATGCGGAACTCGCCCCCTGCCGTGAACGCGATCAAGTCGGCCAGCGGCACTAGGTGGCGAATGGCGTTGTACTGCGGGGACACCAGGCGCACCTCGATGCCGTCCGCGTCGCGCGACGGCAGGGAACTGGTCAGGTTCGACTCGGTGCCTGTGCGGGTAGCCCACAGCACCTGGGGCTTGAGCAGCGTACCCGCGAACCAGCGGCGTTGTTCATGGTAGGTCACAGCGGTGGGGTAGTTGCCTGTTTCGACGTTTAGCTCGATCAGGTTTTCGGGCGGGGTCTGCGTGGTGTCTGGCAGGATGTTGTCATCCACCAGCGACAGCGCGCCGACAATGACCGTGCCGGTGCTGGATACCGCAAACGAATTATTGTTTGACTCGTAGGTGAACGTGTCCGAGTCCACCACGGTGACAGCCCAATACCCGTGAAAGCTGGGCACGCCAGTGTTTGCGATGCCGACAAAATCCCCCGTGGAGCGCCCGTGCGCGGTGGCGGTGTTGACTGTGACGGTTTTGTCGTCGCTTAGCCGTGATATTCCGCTGATTGCTAGCGTAGAGCTTGGGGTCTGCCGCACCTGTCCGATGAACCCGTAAGACCCGCCCCGTTTCTTGTAAACGTTGTACCTGTCGGCCCCGCTCACGCCGTTGATCGTGACGGTGTTGCTGTTGCCGGTGTTGCCCAGGTTGTTGTACCCGCTGGTGGGTGCGGACGCCAGCGATTCAGTGACGCCATCCTTTGCCACCGAGGTGGCCACGTAGTAGTACGTCTGGCCGTTGGACGTGCCCGCACTGCCGTTGACCGTCAACGCCGCCATAGTCGGCGGGGTCATCGTCGGCGCAAAATTGATAGTGACCAGTTCCCAACTGTCGGCAGCAAGGCGGCGCAGTTCGCGCGCGGCGTAGTTGGGGTGGGTCAGTGTCACCACGTCGGCGGATTGCGTGTAGTGCAAATCGGCCAGGTCGTTCTCGGTGTAGGGGGACGCGATAACGTACACACGGCGCAGAGTCGGGCCGACGGGTGTTATCGGCGCGTTCCAGACGTTGGTCACCGTGATGGTCGTCGTGTTCACCACGGTGACGGCGCAATAATCGTTGCCGATGTAGGCAAACTCGCCCGTGACGCAACCGTGCGCGGTAGCGGTCACCACGGTGTTGCCGGTGATGGACGATATGGTGACAGGCGAACGCACTACGGTGCCGCCGTTCACGTAGAACCGGACATAAAGGTGGCCGAACTCCAGCACGGCGGTCTGGTCCGCGCTGAAGCAAAACGGAATCAGGCGCACCTTGCGGTTGTAGTCGCCCGCCAACTGTACGTACTCAAACCCAGGGCGGCGCGCG
>Ga0129333_10003935_pt1 | contig 13924 bp, 8 predicted proteins | sample CPB6_08_DNA_FD_94474 | JGI IMG/M metagenome (GOLD analysis project Ga0129333, IMG submission 94474) | Freshwater to marine salinity gradient microbial communities from Chesapeake Bay, USA - CPBay_Sum_0.6_0.8_DNA | ecosystem: Environmental > Aquatic > Marine > Coastal | place: USA: Chesapeake Bay... | reverse complement strand
TTACCTGATTCGCCCGCGATGCGGCCGAGCCGCGTGGCGAGTTCGGCGGAGTCAACCGACTGGATGCGATCGAACGTCTCAATCGCGAGCTTGGCCTTGTTGGACTGAAGGTGGCCGATGAGTTCCCAGCGCAGGCTGGTCGGAGCCAGGGGACGCTTGGCAGCCGCCTCCTGCACGCGATTCTCCCCGACTGCAGGAAGTCCGAAGCGGGCGGCAAACAGCGCAGCATCGACCGGATGGGTCTTGGTCACAGGCAGGAGGCGCACGGAGGCGGCCGGACGACACGCCTTGGCACAGGCCTCCGCCATGCGGGCCAAGACGGCCTGGCAGCTCACCTCGAATTGCTCATAGGTGACCATCTGTTTACATACCAGAGGAAGCCCCTGGCACTGTCAAATCTAGGCTTTTTGGCCCTGTGCATGGATTAGCCGGACTAACCTTGAAGGCGCTCTAGCATTAGGTTAATTAATCTGACCGTATGCACATCGAGAACTTCAAGATCTTCTGCGACCTGGTCGACAACAAGAGTTTCTCCAAGGCAGCGAAGCTCAATGGTATCACGCAATCCGCCGTCAGCCAGCAGCTCAGGGCGATGGAGCGCCACTTCAATGTGCTCATCGTCGACCGGGGGCAGAAGCAGTTCCAACTCACGCGCGAGGGACAGCGCCTGCATGAGACGGCCCGGGAAATCCTCGGCCATTACGAGCGCGCGGCAGGCGAGCTGCAGGAGATGCGCAAGGTGGTCAGCGGAACCATCCACGTCTCAACCATCGTCTCCATCGGCCTGCATGAGCTACCGCCTTACCAGAAGCGCTTCCTCCAGGAGTTCCCGCACGTGAACGTCCGCGTCGAGTACCGGCGCTCCAACCTCGTCTATGAGGACGTGCTCTCGAACGCGGTCGACATCGGCCTCGTCGCCTTCCCGCAGAAGCTCCGCCAGCTCGAGGTCATCCCCTTCATGGAGGACCAGCTGGTGCCCGTCTGCGCGCCGAAGAACCCGCTCGCGAAGCAGGGCGAGATCAACCTCGAGGACCTGCAGGGCTGCGCCTTCATCGGCTTCGACCAGGACATCCCCACGCGCAAGGCGCTGGACGCGTTCTTCCGCGAGCAACGGCTCGAGCTCGAGCCGACGATGGAGTTCGACAACATCGAGACGATCAAGCGCGCGGTCGAGGTCGATGCCGGCGTCGCACTCGTGCCCGAGGACACCATCCGACAGGAAGTCGAGCAGGGCACGCTGGTGAAGCTGCGGCTGCGCGACCGGCGCATCGCCCGGCCCCTCGCCATCATTCATCGCAAGGGGCGCGTGCTTTCGCCAGCCCTCAAGCGCTTCATCGCGCTGCTGGTCGCAGGCAAGGCAGCCTGAGTCAGGCTCTCCGACGGACCGCCTCGCGCACCAGGGCGAACCCGGGCAGGGCGTGCCCGAGCAGGAACCCGAGGCCGACGACGGCCAAAGCCAGGTCGTCTGGCTGACGCAGGGCCAACCAGGCGGACGTCCACCAGGCCAAGGACCCGAGGAAGGGTGCGGCGCGGCGACGCATGGCGGCCCGGGACAGGGCATGGATTGCGCCGAGGCAGCAGGTGAGCGCGGCAAGCACCGGCGGGGAAACGAGGTCGAGGGCGAAGGTGGCGTGTGCCGCGCCGAGGAAGGTAAGGATCAAACCAAGCAGGAGCGTCGATCCAAGCCGCCGGTTGACCGGGACAACCAGGAGCTCAACCTCGTGCGCGCGGAGGTAGTGGTAGGTGGCGAAGGCTCCGAGCGCGAGGGAGAGCGACCAGACATAGGCGAGGCCTCCGATTGGAATCGACCAATGCAGGATGGCGGACTGGAGCAGGCAACACTTCGCGAGCAAGAGGGACCAGACGGCAGTCAGCCGGTCGAGTACCTGCGTCTCGTGGTGGGCGCGTTCCAGGGAGAGCGCGAGCTCGGCGTCGGCCCCCGGCGGGAGCATGACTGTGACATCACGGTCCATTTCAGTCGCGCCAGAGGCGGAGCCGGCGGATGGACGCGGCGGTGCGCGGGTCGACCTCCCGCTCCCAGCCGGGCTCATCGCGACGGATTCTCTCGGCCAGCGTTCGCGGCTGAGAGGCCAGCGCAGCCACATCGCAGCCCGGCACGGCGGCAAGCGAGCCGCTGAGCCTCAGGTGGCTGAGAAGGCCGGCGACACCGGCGTGCAAGCGCAGGCTGTCCAAGGTGACGATGGCATCGTCCGCCACGGCGTAGCCCTCGGGAAAGCAAACGCGCCGTGCCACGGGATCCTGGTAAAGGCGGTTGAGCTGGGCTCCGGCCATCGGGTAGACGAGCAGTCGCACGCCGGACTTGAAGAGGCGCCCGAGCGCCTCGAGCAGACCACCCTCAAGCATCGAGTAATTCTCCGTGTTGAGGATTTCGACCAGGTTGTTCATGCCGGCGACAAGGGTGACGGTGCCTGGGGTGTAGCGCCGAAGATAACCCGGGAGCCGGTAGTAGCCGCGGTAACGCGAGATGAGCACGGGTAGTCCCAGTTCGTTTGCGAGGCGCGCGCGGGCGACGACATCCGATTCGGGTGTCACATCGTCGCGCAGGCTGATTTCGAGCAGTCGGACCAGGTTCTCGGACGGAGTGGCGCGCGCGCCTTGCTCCAGCATGTCGAGATTGACACGCGAAACAGGACGCAGGAATCCGCGGGCGACCAGGACGTCCTTGTGATGAAGGAAGTCGCCCGGCACCTCGGGCTGTCCCGACGGACCGAAGAGCACCGCATCGGTCAGGCCAAGCCGGACCAGCCTGATGGCGGCAAGGGCGGGGTCGATGTGCGCGACGGCGGGCCCGCGGAGGTCCATGCGATCAACCTCCACGCGCGACGGACCAACACCCTCGACGAGTGCCTGCAGAAGCTCGTCGGCGTTGCCGCGGGCTTGGAATGCGGCGTGAATCAGGTTCACGCCGACCGCCCCGAGCGCGTCCTGCTGACGAGCCGCGGTGCGATCCCAAAGCCGGAGGTGCAGGACAATATCAGAGTGATCCGCTCCGGGTTCATGCTGGAACCGCAGGCCCATCCAGCAGTGCCCCTGCCCCACCCCGTCGTGCGGCGTGGTGGCGACCGTGTCGGCGAAGACGAAAAATCGAGATTTCTGGCCCCGGGTCGCGGCGAGACGGGAGACGAGCAACTCGTACTCATGCGAGAGCATCTGGTCGAGGCGCTCACGAGAGACATAGCGCTTGGGATGCCCATAGATGGCATCGCTGATGGCCATGTCGTAGGCCGACATGCTCTTGGCCACCGTACCGGAGGCACCGCCAGCCTTGAAGAAGTGCCTGACCACTTCCTGGCCTGCGCCAATCTCGGCGAAGGTGCCGTAAACCGTCGCATCTAGGTTCAAGGCAAGGGCCTTTCGGTCCGCGACCGCGGTGGGGGACGACGTGCTGTCGTGGGATTCGGTCATGGAAAGGCACCTCTGACCTAACGGGGTAAGTTGGCGCTGGCAAATGGGTTTGTCCTTCCACGGGAAGGAGCCAGATTGAGGGCCATGAAAGACTTCCTAAAAGGGGTACTCGCCTCCGCAGTCGGATCCGGCCTCGTCCTCGTCCTGAGCGCGGTGCTGGGTGCGGTGATGTTCGCCCTGATCATGATGAGCAGCCCGTCGGGCCAACCCGCCCACGTGCGGGTGCAACCTGGCACCTTCATCGTGATCGGCAACGGCATGGCCGTGGTCGACACGCCGACCCACGGCAGTCCCACCCTCGGCTCGCTGCTGCTGGATGGCGAACGCCAACCCGCCGTCGACCTCTACCGGGCCCTCGAGGCCATCGACCTGGCAGCCAAAGACCGCAACGTTGCCGGCCTGCTGCTCGCCGAGGGTCTTGACGCGGGGCTGGCCTCGCGATCGGAGCTGCGCAAGGCCATCGATGCCTTCGCCCGGAACACCAAGAAGCCTGTCATCGCCTGGATGGAGGGACCGAGCACGGGGCAGTACCATTTTCTGTCCGCGGCCAAGACCCTGGTCATGCACCCCTCGGGCGAGCTCCAGTTCTCGGGAATCTCCGCCTACTCGATGTATTTTGGCGAGGGCCTGCGACGGCTGGGCATCGGCGTGCAGGTGACCAAGGTCGGCAAGTACAAGTCGGCGGTTGAGCCGCTCATCGCCGACAAGATGAGCGAGCCGGCGCGTCAGCAGGAACAGGAACTGCTCGACGACGTCTGGGGCCGACTGGTCGCGGATGTCGCCAAGTCGCGCGGCATGGCCGCGTCCGAGCTGTCCCAGGTCGCGGGCAAGCCGGGCATCTTCGCCGCGAAGCGCGCGCTCGAGCTCAAGCTCGTGGACAAGCTCCTGCAGCGTGACGAGCTCGTGGCCGAGATCCTCGCCGCGGGCGGGGAGAGTGACGATAACGGCTCCTTCCGGCAGATGTCCCTCGCCCGATACGCCGGCAAGGTCGCCTTGCCCTCGACCGGCCCCACCCTCGCGGTGGTCTACGCCGAGGGCGAGATTGTCGACGGTCTCGGCGACGAGACCTCGGTCGGCGGCGACCGCGTTGCCGCCACGCTGCGGCGCCTGCGGAACGACGACGAGGTTAAGGCCGTCGTCCTGCGCGTAAACAGCCCTGGCGGCTCAGCGTTCGCCTCCGAGATCATCCACCGCGAGCTCGAGCTGCTCCGCAAGCAGGGCGTGCCGGTCGTTGTCTCGATGGGCAACCTCGCGGCCAGCGGCGGTTACTACATCGCCGCTCCGGGCACCACCGTGATGGCTGATCCGATGACCATCACCGGATCCATCGGGGTCTTCGGCCTGCACTTCAACTACGGCGAGCTCGCAACGAAGCTCTCGATCGGTACGGATGGAGTCAAGACGGCCGCCCATGCCGACCTGCTCGAGCCGCATCGGCCGGCGACCCCCGAGGAGCTCGCCATCGTCCAGACGTCGGTGGATGAGGTTTATGAACAGTTCCTGGGTGTCGTCTCCCGCGGCCGCAAGATGGAGCGGGACGCTGTGCATGCCATCGCCCAGGGCAGAGTCTGGACCGGGGCGCGCGCGCAGAAAATCGGGCTGGTCGACCGTTTTGGAGGGCTGCGCGACGCGATTGCCGAGGCCGCCCGCCAGGCGAAGCTCACCGAGCACACCCTGCGGCAGATTCCCGGCCTGCACGACGACCAACGCTCGCTCGCCGAGAGGCTGCTCTCCGACGACGAGGAGAATCCTGTCTTCGCCAAGGCCCAGCGTGATCCCGTGCGCGCGCTGCTAAAGGAGCAACTGCGCACTCTGGGCAATCTTCGTCACCTCAACGACCGGCGAGGTATCTATCTCCTCGCGCCCTTGGTGGTCGAAGCGCGCTGAGACCTCAGCGCTGAGGGACGGCGGCAGCCGGAAGAAACTTCTCCGCCTCGGGGACCTGGCGACGCAGCTCGCGAATGCGCGTCTGATCGGAGGGGTGCGTGGAGAGGAATTCAGGCACGCGCGAGCCAGACTCTCCGGCAAACCGCTGCCAGAAGGTCACGGCTGCCGAGGGGTGGTAGCCAGCGCGGGCCATGTAGACGAGGCCGAGCTCATCGGCTTCCGACTCATGGTACCGGCTGAAAGGAAGAATGGCGCCGAGGGTTGCGACCGCGCCGTAGGCGGCCATGGCCCGGTCGTGCTTGGCTGCACCCTTGTCGCGGGTGGTCTCGTCCACGATAACGGCGCCGACCGCGGCGGCGACACCCTGGGAGACGCGCTCATTGCCATGGCGGGCAACGACGTGGGCGACCTCATGCCCGATGATGACGGCGATATCCGCATCGGTCGGGGTCAGCCGGAACATGCCGGAATTGAAGCCGATCTTGCCGCCAGGCATGGCGAAGGCGTTCGGCGTGTCGTCCTTGATGATGGCGATGTCCCAGGCCTCGGGCGGCGGCAGGCTGGGGTCGCCGTACTTGCCCGGCGCGGTGCGGGCTGCGGTGATCACGCGAATGGCGACGGCACGCACGCGCGCGAGCCCGGCGGGGTCGTTCGCCCGCGGCATCTTCGCGAACGCGGCCGCGGCCTCCGAGGCCAACGCGGACTCACTCACCAGGTTGAGTTGCGTCCGTCCAGTGCCAGGCACCGTGCGACAGGCGCAAAGAAGCGCGAGAGCACAGGTGACCAGGGCGAACCTCACGGCTTGGTCACATCCGCCGCGGGCTTGCCCGCGCCGTCCTTCCGCACCTTCTCGCCATCCGCGTTGGTGTAGTACTTGCTGTAGGAAGGATCGTAATTGTTGGTGTAGAAGGCCGCGAGACGGTTGGCCATCGAGTTGAGAACAGCGCCGACCACGGGCACACCGGCCTCGCGGAGACGCGCGATGCAGGAGAGCGCGTTGCGCTTCTTCACGAGGTTGAAGCGCACGACATAGAGCACGCCGTCGACCTTGGGCACGAGGTGGAGGGCGTCGGAGACGGCGCCGAGGGGCGGCGAGTCGATGAAGATTCGATCGTAGCGCGTGCGCAGCTCGCGGATGAGCTCGTCGAACTTCGGACTGTTGATGACCTGGGTCGGGTTCTTGCAGATGCCGCCCACGGGCAGGATATCCATGTTGGGCGCGAACTCCCTGATGATCGCCTCGTCCAGGGTGATGTCGCCGTTGAAGTAGCCGCTGATGCCCTTCTCGGTCTCGATGCCCATCGAGGGGGCGACGTTGGGGAGGCGCAAGTCGGCGTCGACCACGAGGACGCGCTCGCCGTGCTGGGCGAAGGTCAGGGCGACGTTGGTGGTCACGAACGTCTTGCCCTCGCCCGGGCGGGTCGAGGTCGTGAGCAACACCTTGGCGCCAACCGCCGCAGGGTTGATCTTCATCACCGAGTGGATCGCGCGCAGCGACTCGATGGCCATCTTGTCCTTGCCCTGGCGGGCAAGCAGGGCGCGGTCGGGGCCATAGGTCTCGCGGGCGCGAGGGATGGTGCCCAGCAACGGCAACCCGAGGCCGCCCTCGATGTCGACCGCGGACTTCACACGGTCATCGAAGACGCCGAGGAGGATGACGAGGCCGACGCCCGCGGCGAGGCCGAGACCGAGACCGACGAAGACGTTGAGGTAATAGTTCTTGTTGATCGGCCGTTCAGAGACGGTCGGCGCATCAAGGATGCGGACGGAGGTCGAGGTGCCGGTGGTCGAGGTGCGCAGCTTGGCGTCCTCGTAGCTCAGCTTGAGTCGGTTGAGGAAGTCCTCGCCGAGGCGAATCTCCTTCTCGATACGCTCAAGCTCGATGCTGGCGTTCTGCAGACGGGCAATCTCGGCCTCCTTGGCGGCGAGCGAGCGCTCGACCGCGAGCAGGCGCTGCTGGGAGGTCCCGCGGAGTTCGGCGAGGCGATTGACCGCCATCTGGATGGCGCTGTTGAGCTCACGCCTCGTGACGTCGACCTGCTGACGGGTGATTTTGAGCGTGGGATGATTCTCGGTATACTTCTTCTCGAGCGTCTCGATTGTCACCTGAAGCTCGCTCACACGGGCGGCGAGCGCAGCGACGCGGTCGTCCGACTTGACCATCTGGATGAGGAGCAAGTCCTTCTCCTCTTTGCGGAACTGCTCGATTTGGTTCCAGACGATGGCAAGCTCGTCGATCTGGCGGCGAATCTCCTCGCGGTCGCGCACGAGCGCGGCGCGCTCGGAGCCGAGCGTGCTCGTGTCCTTGACGATGGCCAGCATGCGCTCGCGCGTGACGAGCTCGTTCTTCTCGCGGTACAGGCCGTTGAGCCGCTGCTCGAGCGACTCGATCTCCACGCGGGCCTTCTCGACGAGGGGATTGGTCACCGTCAGGCGCTCGTCCTCGCTGTTCTTCTGGATGGCCTCGCAGAAGAGTCGGCAGACCTGACGGGAGAGGTCGCGATCGGGATGGGTGAAGTCGACATTGACGATCATCGTCATGCGCTGGGGGGCGACGCCGCGCTGCCGGGCGAACACCTCCTGGGAGGTCAGCGGTCCGGAGAAGATATTGCCACCCTGGTAGGGCTCGAGCACCGCCTTGCGCTCGCTCGCGGTGAGACGGCGCTCAACCGACTCGATGATGCCGGAACTCTTCATCACCTCGACCGCGGTGTTGAAGTCATCGGCGGACATGATGGCGTAGAGTTCCTCGCCCGCGCCGCGCCCGGCGATGTTCGGGGCATACTTGTAGACCTTGAGGCGTCCGAAGGCGCGGTATTCGGGCGTCGCGTTGACCGTGTAAATCAGGGCCGCCGTCACAAAGACGAGCACGGAGAGCACGATGTACCACATCCGCTCCCGCAGCATGAGCAGGTAATTGGCAAGCGGGTTGGCACTGGCCCCGTAGCCGTATCCGGCATAGGCGTAACCCGCGTAGGGGGAATAGCCGCCGTAGCCGGCGTAATTGCCATAACCACCATAGCCACCAGGACCAGCGCTGGGTTCGCTTCCTTGTCCGGGTACGTAGGAGGGAGCCATGGGAAATTAGATGCGGCTCTCGCGGACGAAGACTTGGTCGTCGTCCTCGAGCAGGACGTCAGGCTCTGCGCCCTCCTCGATTTTGCTCACGTTGATCTCGAAGGTACGCACGCTGCCGTCGGGCTGCTTGCGTCGGAGGATGACAGCGGAGCGGTTGCCGCCTCGGAGGATGCCACCAGCCATGGCGAGTGCCTTCTTGAGCGTGATGTCCTCCTCGGGAGGGATGGCGACCGGTCCGGTGCGACCAACCGAGCCATCGATGTAAACGCGGCGCTCGGCGTAGCCCTTGATCTCGACCGAGACCTGGGGGGACTTGAAATAGGCCCCGAAGCGCTTGGCGAGCTCGACCTGGGCCTCGGTCATCGTCATGCCGGAAATCTTCACCAAGCTGTCCTCCTTGAGGAAGGGCACATCGATGGTGCCGTCAGTGTTGATGCGGCGCTCGACAAAGGTGTCGTTCTCATTGATCACACCGATGCGCACGAAGTCGCGGGCACGCAGCCGATACGACTCCCGCGGGAGGACAGCCGCGGGGTCGGCGGGGTCCTTCTCGGCACCAGACTCCAGAGTCTCGGATGTGCGCACGGGGCCGGCACAGGCGGTGAGCAAGAGCGCGAGCAGGAGTGCGGCGAGCGGCGAGGAGTGGAGGCGCATGGCTGCTTCAGTCATCACTTTCCCCAGGGACAGCCCCGCGGTCACCAGCGCAAGTTCGCCTCGAGGGAGAACTGGCTAATGTTGTAGGGGGACGGGTTGTAGGCCTGAGTCAGGGTGTAGCTCGCGACGTAGGTCCAGTGGCTGTCGGGCGAGTAGGTGGCGTTGATTCCGAAGGAACCGGTGTTGACGGTCGCGGTCGTCTCAATCTCGCTGGTGCTGTAGCCGATGAAGGCGGAGGCGCGGAACTCCTCGCTGGCCACGTAGTTCACAAGGTAATTGATCGACAGTCTTTCGCTGCGTCGGCCGTTCACAGCAATGTTCGCGTCGTCGGAGAAGTTGAGGGCGTGATTGAACTTCTCGGTCAGGGTGTGGGTCAGGCCGACCGAGTAGCTGGCGGAGGTGCTAGGACCAACGCCGCCATCGTACGCAGTGCGCAGCAGGCCGGCGCGAATGTTGACATCGAGCTTGCCTGATTCCGTGGGCTGCCCGCTGAAGGTCAGGCCGTAGAAGTCCTTGGTAAACCCCGTGTAGGTGGGAGCCACGGAGGCGCCGCGGGCAGCCGTGATGTCCGTGTTCTCGTGCTCATAGGTGGCCCCAATGTTGAGCCGCGAGGTGACTTGATAGCGGAAGTTGATCGGATAGGACCAACTGTCGGCCTCCGTCAGCCGATCGGTGTTGAAGACGCCGGGGGATAGCTTGCGCTCGAAAGGGTCGTAACGGTTGCTGCGGTGATTGGCCGCAAGGCTCGTGCTGAACTTATCGGTGATGCGATACGAGGCGGTGACGGACTGTGAATACACGGTCTGCCGCGTCAAAGTGCCCTCGAACTCGGGCGCGAGGCTGAGGGGGTCGACGAAGATGGTGTCCGTGGTGTTGCGCGCATCCTCCTGGTAGGAAGCCTCGGCCTGGAAGGTCAGCGGACCTCCGCCATCATAGGTGAAGCTCGCACCCGCGACATCTTGATCGTCATCCAGGCCGCGAAGGCTGGAGTCGAGGTAACGAACAAAGTCGCGACGGTAGGAGAACGAGCTCGAGAAATTGGCCTCCTTGGAAAAATCGGCGCTTAACCCGGGGCCAACCGTCCAACTGGTGCCCTGGTTCGGCAAGCCGGCAGCGCTCCCTAAGAAGATGTTACTGTTGTAATCCAACCGAGCCTTGGCGGTGAAATACACATCGACATCCTCACCGATACGAAGAATCGGGGAGTCAGGAATCCAGCTGGCTGGCGCGGCAGCCGCAGCGGCGAGCAAAACAACGGTGGGCAGGTGGTGGCTCATCCTGTTGGGGTAAGTTTTTCTATAGATTTACGAATGGAGGAACAAACCTAAACCCTATCCCGACCGGACTGACACTTCAGCCAGTTTTGCCGGCGGGAGCGTCAGTCAAGTCTTTGTCCATCAAGACTTAGGGACGACCTTGATGCGGCGGTAAAGCGGGAGTCCGGTGCCAGCGGGGACGAGGTGCCCCATGATCACGTTCTCCTTGAAGCCGGTGAGATGGTCGCGCTTGGCCATGGTGGCCGCGTCGGTGAGGACGCGGGTGGTCTCCTGGAAGGAGGCCGCGGAGATGAACGACTCGGTCTCGAGGGACGCCTTGGTGATGCCAAGGAGGATGGGCTCGGACTCGGCGATCATGCCGCCGCGCTCATGGATGCCCCTGCCCTGCTCGATGAGCACGGTGCGGTCGACCTGCTCGCCCCAGAGGTGCTCGGAGTCACCCGGGTCGGTGATGCGGATCTTGCGCAGCATGCGGGCCACGATGATCTCGATGTGCTTGTCGTTGATGACGACGCCCTGGGTGCGGTACACCTTCTGGATCTCGGTGATGAGATAGTCCTGCACGCGCGACTGCCCGAGGATGTCGAGGATGTCGTGGGGATCGATGGCTCCGTCGGTGAGGGGCTGGCCCTGCTTCACCTTCTCGCCAGCGGCGACGATGATGTGCTTGCCGTGCGGGATGAGGTGCTCCTCCTCGCGGCCGACAGCGTCGACCACGACGAGCTTCTTCTTGCCGCGGACGGAGGGCTCGAAGCGCACGGTGCCGTCGATCTTGGCAATCTCGGCGGCGTCCTTGGGGGGACGCGCCTCGAAGAGCTCGGAGACGCGAGGCAGACCAGCGGTGATGTCCTGGGTCTTGGCCGCCTGGCTGGGAATCTTGGCGAGCGAGGAGCCGCCGACGACGCTGTCGCCGTCGCCGACCTCGACACGGGCGCCGGCCGGGATGGCAAAGGTCGCGAGGGCCTTGCCGCGGGGGTCCACGATCTGGATCTGCGGGTTCTGCTCGTCGGAGTGCTCGATGACGTACTTGAAGACCGAGCCGGAGTTGTCGCGCTCCTCGGTGTAGGTCACGCCGGGGATCATGTCCACGAGGCGGATCTTGCCGGGGGCGTTGGCCAGGATCGGGGTGAAGTTCGGGTCCCAGCGGCAGAGCAGGTCACCCTTCGAGACCTTCTTGCCATCCTTGGCGCCGATGGCGGCGCCGGCGACCACGCGGTACTCCTCGAGCACCTCGTCCTTCTCGCCGAGGAGGCGGATGGAGCCGTTGCCGTTCATGGCCACGGAGAAACCATCGCCGAGCTCGACGCAGTTCAGGTCGACGTGCTGGACGCGGCCGTTGGCCTTGGCGCGCACCTCGGGCGTCTTCAGCTGGGCGACACCACCGATGTGGAAGGTTCGCATGGTGAGCTGGGTACCCGGCTCACCGATGGACTGGGCGGCGATGATGCCGACGGCGGTTCCACGCTCGACCAGGCGACCCGTCGAGGGATCAAGGCCGTAGGCGCGAGGCGGGATGGCATTGACGCGCATGTGCGTCAGCGGGGAGAGCACCTTGACGCGCTCGATACCCGCCTTCTCGACACGGGCCACGGCGGCCTCGTCGATGAGCTCACCGGCCTTGACCAGGACCTCGGAGGGGTTGAGCGGGTTGACCACGGGGTCGGCAGCACAGCGGCCGAGGATGCGCTCGGCCATGGGCAGGAGCACCTCGTCGCCGTCGTAGATGGTCGTCTTCCAGATGCCGTTGGGCAGGTGGACATGGACGCGATCGACACCAGCGTCGCGCAGCTTGGCGATGAGCTCCTCGGTGAGGACATCGTCCTCCTTGGCGAGGGTCTTGGGCGAGCCGCCGCTCGGGTTGGCGACAGCGACCGCGATATGGCGCCCGAGGGAGGCATCACCGAGGGTGATGACCTCGCTCGCGGGCGGGCCGACGGTGTCATCGGTGACGATGACATCCATGGCGACGTCGCAGAGCTTGCGGGTCATGTAACCGGCGTCGGCCGTCTTCAGCGCCGTGTCGGACAGACCCTTGCGGGCGCCGTGGGTCGAGATGAAGTACTCGAGCACCGACAGACCGTCGCGGAAGGACGACAGGATCGGGCGCTCGATGATCTCGCCGGAAGGCTTGGCCATGAGGCCGCGGGCGCCGCAGAGCTGCTTCACCTGGGCCTTGTTACCACGCGCGCCGGAATCCATCATGGCGAACACGGGGTTGATGATCCAGCGGTGGGCGTGGCGCGGGTCACCCTTCTTGGTGCCGGCCATGCGGGATGAACCCGAGAGGGTCGAATAGACCGACTGGGCGATTTGGTCGGTGGCGGCGTTCCAGATTTCGACGACCTTGTTGCGTCGCTCCTCCTCGGTGATGGAGCCGTCGGCGATGTCACGGTGGCACTTGGCCACGCGGTCGGAAGCCTCGCGCACAACCTTCTCCTTTTCCTTGGGGAAGATCATGTCGCTGACGCCGATGGAGATGCCCGCGCGGGTGGCGATGCGGAAACCGGTTTCCTTGAGCGCGTCGAGCACCGGGATGGAGGCCTCGCGGCCGACCGCCTTGTAGGTGGCGAGGATGAGGTCGCCGAGCTGGGACTTCTTGACGGTGAAGTTGACGAAGCCGAGCTCGCGGGGCCAGACCGTGCTGAAGAGGATGCGGCCGACCGTGGTCACGATGACACGGGACTGCTTGTCGCCGTAGACGGTGTCGCGGCCGAAGTCCGGGTTGCGGAAGCGCACCCAGTCATGGAAGTGCACCGCACCCTCGGCCTCGGCGAAGACGGCGTCGTCGACCGAGTTGAAGAGCGGCAGGTGGGTGTCCTTGGCGGGCTTCTCCACCGGCTCGTACGAGAGGTAGTACGATCCGAGCACGATGTCCTGGGACGGCGTGAGGATCGGCTTTCCGCTCGAGGGCGAGAAGATGTTGTTCGACGACATCATCAGGAGCTTGCACTCCATGATGGCCTCGAGGGACAGGGGCACGTGGACGGCCATCTGGTCACCGTCGAAGTCCGCGTTGTAGGCGGTGCAGACGAGCGGGTGCAGGCGGATGGCGTCGCCCTCGATGAGGACGGGCTCGAAGGCCTGGATGGAGAGGCGGTGCAGCGTGGGCGCGCGGTTGAGGAAGACGGGGTGGCCCTTGGTCACCTCCTCGAGGAGGTCCCAGACCTCGGGACGGCGCTCCTGGATGTACTTCTTGGCGCTGCGGACGGTGTGGACGAGACCGAGCTCCTTCAGGCGCTTGATGATGAAGGGCTCGAAGAGGGTCAGGGCCATCTTCTTGGGCAGACCGCACTGGTTGAGCTTGAGCTCGGGACCGATGACGATGACGGAGCGGCCGGAGTAGTCGACGCGCTTGCCGAGGAGGTTCTGGCGGAAACGGCCGTGCTTGCCCTTCAGCATGTCCGAGATGGACTTCAGCTGACGGTCGCGGTCCTTGACCGGCTTGCCGTGGCGGCCGTTGTCGAGGAGGGCGTCGACGGCTTCCTGGAGCATGCGCATCTCATTATGGATGATGACGTCGGGCGTCTTCATCTGGATGAGCTGCTTCAGGCGGTTGTTGCGGTTGATGACGCGACGGTAGAGGTCGTTCAGGTCGGAGGTGG
>Ga0129333_10003934_pt1 | contig 13924 bp, 19 predicted proteins | sample CPB6_08_DNA_FD_94474 | JGI IMG/M metagenome (GOLD analysis project Ga0129333, IMG submission 94474) | Freshwater to marine salinity gradient microbial communities from Chesapeake Bay, USA - CPBay_Sum_0.6_0.8_DNA | ecosystem: Environmental > Aquatic > Marine > Coastal | place: USA: Chesapeake... | reverse complement strand
GGGTCAAAGCTTGACGAGGGTTTTAAATAACTCCTTATGTCAGAAGCCTCAGGTAGGTATTTTTCGCGAAAACTAGTTCCGCCCGATAAATAACCTAAAAGCCCACTGGTGAGATCATCTCCCATCAGTTTTTACCTCCTTTTTCGTATTCTTCACGGGTTTGCCAGTCTTCCTTAGACCACCGCGATAAACGGTTCGACGAAGATTTTTTACCTTCGTAAGTACCGCCCATATCTTTATAATACTTCGTCGCTAACTGCATGGCACGTGCACTGTGCCCGCCAAGTTTTTTGCGGGCTTTTGCTTTTGCGCGAGCCCATTTTTCAGGATCTCGTTTTTTAGCAATTTCGGCCATTGTTCAGTACAGAACGTAACAGTGATCTACAGTCGAAGTACCACTAATTTGCGTTATAGAAATAGGAAGCAAAACATCGGTTCGAATGTGCGAAAAAGTAATCGGTTCTCGTGAATCAGCTAAGACAACCACAAGGGTTTTATCTGTGCTTTTGTTAGCTGATTCAACATAAACAGCACGGCAAGCCGCAAAGTTTATATCTGTTCCCGAAGCGTTCACTAAAAAACCACTGGTATAGGGCAGACTCGCTGTCTGTCCGTAAACGCCGCCAAATGCTCTAACGTCCATGTCAACCCAATGTTTCTATTAGTTTAGCCAAATATTCAGCCGCTTTTTCAAGATCTTGTTTTCCATTTTTATCTTCCCACCGCCACAGATACTTATAAATGCAGCACTCAAGGTAACCCTGAAACTTGTCTAAACCTACGGAAGCTAACTGAGCGTCGTAGCACTCCAAACCATTCTTTACATAGTAGTTTGGTTTAATAGCGGAATCTTCACGTGGGGGCAAACCACCAGATCGTTCCACTGTGTTGTTCCAAAAATCGTCGAAGTCTGTACGCGTCGCTTCGGTGAAGTGTTTGGCACTCATTTTTTCCAGAAAAAAAGTAGCAGATGTGAACGTGCTCAGCGCCACGTGAGACCACGATACCTCAAAAAACCAGCATGTCCTCTACACATATTAGCTTCTCTCCTTTTTCTTTTAAATTTTTAGAGTATTTTGTATCGTCGTGTTTAATCAAACCGAACTCGCTTATTGAATACCCGTTCTTACTTCGGCATACCGGTACACAGCGACGATGTTCGAAGCTCGGAGGTAAATACTCGAACGCCAAACCCATTGAACTACGGTCAGCTATAGGCCAGTTACGAATTCCGGTTTTAGCGTAGCTTTTTTCAGGATCGTAGCTGTCAGAGCGGATATAAAGCTCGGCGTCATGTTGATCAAGTATCATTCCACAATAATATGGGCTTCCTAGCTGAATAAAAAAGTCTATCTCCCAATCAACCACGAGGATTTTTGGAACAGTAAAGCCGATGTTGTGCCATACGTTAGGGGTTTCTTTTACTAAGGACCATTTTTCGTAATTACCAATGGGTATTTTTTTAGTATCTAACTCTTCGTATAAAGCAAAGCCTGGTTCGAGACCGTATCTGCTCAGCACAGGCTTCCACTTTCTGTAATAGTCAAAGTTATTTTTCCTGATAAGTACATCGTTCTCTTGATAAATATAAAAATCCGCTTTTTTATTTAAAACAGCTAGAGCTAAATCCGTCTTATGTGCCCACGTCAGATACCACCCCTCGAAACCAGGAGAAGCGACGATTATGGAAATATTAACGTTTTTGAACTGACTTAATAAAGTTTCGAGAGTTTCTACGTCATCTTGAGCTTCATAGTTAATATAAATGTTCAAGAAAACATTATGAGGATACCGCTCATACTCAGAAATAACGTTTATAAGAGGGTTGATACGCACCAAGGGATTGTGCGCAGTAATCGCAACCCATATAGTTTTTTTCATGTCAGTACTCAATGCTGAAGTTCCCTCGTCGCTGTAGATACTGAATCAGCCAGGTGTAGGCGTCAAGCAAATCGTCATGGGCTGTAGCTCCTACGTTGATCAGCTGATCGAACAAAGCGTCAAATTTTCGGTACTTATTGAACACGATTTTCTTGTTTTCTAGCAATCCTAAAGTTCCACGGAAGCGGGCGATCTTGTCCCCTCTGAACCCTTTAACTTCGTGGATATGGAGGTTACCAAGTTCTCTTTCGTTAATCAGCACTCGACGTAAATCGGCGGCAAGCGACGCTTGGTAGGCCACGGATTCAACAACTAACGTCACCGTGGAATACGTAGGTAAAAAGGTGTTGTCGTGCTGAGTGAGAATACCCCACTCCAACAGCATATCGCACAGGAGATCTATCTTCTCCAAGTTGCCGATTGAACGACACTGGTGCGCGTCAATAATGTAGTACTTATCCTTAAGTCTTCCGCCTAAGACGAACGCGGTATAGTCACTCGTCTCGTTTTTACTGGCAGATAGATCGATACCAACGGCAAGCGAATCAAACTCAGTAACTACCTCTCCCTTAACTAACAAGTCCGGAGAAACAACCAAGTCGGAGGTCATAACTGGCTGTTGCTGATACTGGAACGCAAAAGCGACCGGATCTAACTCCTTCTGCCCTAACAGATATTCAGCAGACCACTGCTCAGGCCAGTAACTAACAGGTTCGCCTACGTTGTTGTACGTAATAGCCTCTTGAGTAACTTGTTTCCATCCTTTATCAGGGACAAACATTGTCTTATGAATATCGAGCGGATGAAATCGAGTTCCTAGACATATAGAACGACCTCCTTCGAACACAATGGGAGCAATAACTGACGACCAGTTATTGTTCATTTCCTCTCGAATGGCCGGATTTTTAATGTCCGCTGAACTCTTAATAGGGTCATCAACGATAACTAAATGGGCACGTTTAGACGTGATTGAACCGCGCAGACCTGCCGCCCTAAGGGTGAACTCCTCATCGCCCACGCGGGGGATACCTGCGTAATCAAAATCGATCGACCAACCTATATCCGACTGCATACCGGATTTAAGCTGAACCCTAGGAAAGACTTTGCGGAACTCAGCGGAATCGATAATCTGACGAATAATCCTACTTTTAGGTATTGCTGTAGCGATGTTGTACGACACATAAATAATCTGAAGCGGCATTTTAGCCGTAGTGTGCTTACCGATAATCCACGCGGTAAACATGTTCAGGCACGTGGACTTAGCCGAGCCTCGCGGCGCCAAAATGTCCAGATTAGGTCCTGCAATGTCTAAAAGATACTTATTTGATTCCCCCGTTATTAAGTGCCTATGCCATTCCAGCATGTGCTGAGCGGGAGGTTTATCTAAAAGGGTACAAAACGTATGGAAATCATTAGCTGCTTTTGCATACACAGAATCTGTTGCTGATGCTGTATTTTCGGTAGCCCTGAGGGCCCTCATTTGAGCGCCCCGACGATAAGCAAAAGTCTCTCTACTAGGCATATCAATAAGTTGACAGTGTTGTTATATTAGCTGTACTTGAGTTTACTCTCGAATGGCAAAAATTCTTTGGTACGGTGATGCTTGCAGTAATACAGGGTTTGCCAGGGTAACACACAGTGTACTAGATCACTTGAGTAAAGAACATGAAGTTGTAGTTCTTGGGATTAATTATACGGGGGACCCCCACGAGTATCCCTACAAGATTTACCCAGCTACAACGCTGCACTGCGGTGATCGTTTTGGGCTCCCTCGTATTCCCGAAATCCTGCAGAAAGAACGGCCAGACGTTTTTATTTGTTTACAAGATATCTGGGTATGTAACCAAGTCTGGGAACGCTGTGAGTTTCTAAAGGATTCCCTTAAATTTAAATTTGTCTGTTACTTCCCTATTGACAGCGAGACTTATTTTGACGATATGCTTCGCAATATCCCTAAGTGGGACTTAGCTATTACGTTTACAGTTGAGTGCGCTCAACGAATCCTAAAACATAACATTTCCGCACCTCGGTTAGGGGTTCTTCCACACGGAGTAGATACCAGCAAGTTTTCTCCAAAGCCGAGGAAAGAAGCTCGCCAAGCTATAGCTCTTCCCGAAGACAAATTTATTGTTTTTAACGGTAACCGAAATCAGCCACGGAAACGCATCGACCTTACGATTGAGGTCTTTGCAAAATTTGCTGTAGATAAACCAGACACGATGCTCTATCTGCACATGGGGGCGAAAGATATGGGCTGGGATGTTATACCCCTGTTCAACAGAAAAATGGAAAAATACGGACTTGACCCCGCGAAACGCTTGGCGATTACCTCTATCGAAATGAACTATTTAGACGCTCCTTCAGATGAGCTACTTAATAACATTTATAACGCTTGCGATGTTGGTATTAACACTGCCGACGGGGAAGGTTGGGGATTAGTTTCTTTTGAACACGCTAGCTGCAGAAAGCCTCAGGTTGTCCCGAGCCATACAGCGTGTGCTGACATCTGGGATGAAGCGGGTATGTTGACCGATATTGCTACTTGGGTAATCGACAAAGACCTCGGTGTGGAACGAGGATTGATCGATATCGACTCCGCTGTTAAGAATCTAAACGAACTTTATTACGACAAAAGCGTGTACGACGAGGTAGCAGCAGCGTGTTTCGCCGTGACTCAAAGGCCCGAATATCGTTGGGAAAGCGTATCAGCTGGTTTCTCCCACGCAGTAGCAGATCTTCTTAACTGATTAAACCAATGCAAGTTTCTACACGTTTCTTTCACAAAAACAACTATTCAGTTGTTCCCGTAAACACTCCTCAAAAAGGAGTTCCTGATGTCTACAAACAAGCCCAAGCTTTGGGAGGGACTTTTACACGAATAACGAAAGGACTCCCTCTTAGTGCTGTCGCTAACTTCAGCCCCTCTATTCTTAAGCACCACGACAAAACGTACATCGCGTGGCGATCACAGCCCGAGCCATTCGTCTTCCGGCACGATAGTCACTACAATTACGAGAATAATGCGGCTAATGAGATTTACTTAGGTTTACTCCACGACGATGAAACTATCGTCGGGGCTAAGCGAATTCGACCTAACCCACACCGACTTAGTTACGAAGACCCTCGTTTGTTTATCGGACCGGACGACGAACTCTACATTCAGTTTGTAGCTTCTTCGTACGCTAGTAAGTACAACAAAGGAGGTAAAAAACTCTTCGACAACCCTAAGGTTATCGTTTGCCACATCAACGAAATGGGGGAGGCGGTAAGCGCCGCGATACCTCCCATAGGCAAAAATCTGGAGAAAGGAATCCCTGAAAAGAACTGGTGTTTCTTTTCTCACGAGGATGAACTCTGCTGTCTCTATTCCACACGGCCTCTTGTTATAGAAAGAGAAACCTCTCCTGCTATAACCATAGATACGACTGTGCTAGATACAGTCACATACGGGGCTCCTACATTTAACTCTTTGCCCCCGATTGAGCTTATTTACGGGAATCTAATCTTTTACCATTGGAAACACATGGCCTTTACCGATGGAGGTAAACAATACCTTATCTACCATCTCGGGGCTTACTTAGTTGATAAAACATTTAGTAAGATCACTCACGCAATTAAGCGCCCCTTGTTTACCGGGTCTTTAAATGACCGCTTGATAACGTGGACAGACTGCGTGGGAAACCCGGTATCCCATCAACCAGCTGTTATCCTGCCGTTCGGGGCTTACCTCGAAGGAGTAGACCTCGTTATGTCTTTAGGAGTAAACGACGCTTTCATCGGTATCATGCGTTGCCCGATGGAAAGCATCTCGCGCTTGCTAGAACCTGTTTAAATCAGGATTTCTCTTCGCGCTCAAGGGTAGACCAAACGAGAAGAGCGGAGTCGTCTAATAACGCCTGGATTGAAGGCTGGCCGTCAAACGTTTGCATTAGCTCTCGAATACAACGGTCAGCCCCTGCCAGTAGTAAACCACGGCGGTCCAAACCATCTGAAATAGCCCTAACTGCCTGGATGTGCGAACGTAACTCTTTTTGAAGAGCCGATATTTTAGTCGCCGCCGTGGCATAGTCCAACATACCAGTCACAGTCATATTTCTGACATTATCAATATCTTGCTTGATGCCGTCAATCTCTATTAGAAGGATCTTACGTAAATCTTCTTTCGGGTACTTTTCCTGCACCCAGGCAGTTAAATCAGAAATACTGCCCGTATACCCTGGTTTTAAAAAACGGGCATATAGGTACGCTTCGATATCACTCGTAGCGTTTTTAGCGTAAAAAACAAACGAGTCTTTTTGAGATTTATCGAGACTATTCAACCAGGAAGCTACCGTGGTCGAATCTCCAATCTGAGCCTTAATCATCCGAAGTATTGCTGTGCTGCAAACGCTGCGCCTCGACGACTACGTTCCTTAGCTAAGTCAATATCTGCCTGCCCACGCATCCGCTCAAGATCAAATAATGTGCTTGCCCGTTGCTGGGCAATGTTAGCCCGCGAACGTTCGTTTAAGAGTTTAGATTCAACGTTAGCGCTGAATAAACCTTTGGCAATATCGCCCCCGGTTTTTTGAGCCTCTAAGTACGAACCTGCAATCGCGGTAGCTCCAGGCTGCATTAAGGCAAGCTGACCCTCAAGACCTTTAGCAGTTAAATCTTGAGCACCTTTTGCGTAAAGCTCAGCAATATTCTTAGTTGCTTCGGCTCCTAAGAGCCCCATAGACATTTCAGCTAAACGCTCTTTTTCCTGAAGACCAATTTGAGTACTGCCGAGGAGAGATGCTAACCCTGCTCCAATACCTGCAGCAGTCTGTCCTCGACTTAGGGCTTCATTAAATTGTTGAATACCTTGTTCGCCTAAATTTTTTGCTGCGATAGACGTGGCGCCATAAAAAGGTCCACGGGATTGAGCAGCCGCTCCGGCAGCGTCCGTCAGGATTGTATTTTTACCTAGTAATTCTTGTGTAGCAAGAGCAACATAGTCCTGGGCAGGATTATACGCACTAGCAGCCGCCGCCCCGGAACTAGATCCTCCGCCCCCAAAAACTTGCTTGCCTAACCCAATAGCGCTAGATCCAAGGCTAACAATTCCAGCTAAAGTTGCGGGATCCATCAGGCTTTACCGGGGGTGTAACTGCCGTATGGCTGCATCGCGTTTGCGTAAGCTTGATTAAGAACTTGAGCTAAACCCTGGTTGGGGACAAGCGAGGCAGCAACGGTGGATTGGAAAGCCATAGCTCTCCGAGAGTTCGCTTCAATCAAAGCTCGACGAGTAGCCTCGATCTGTTCGATACGCTTCAATTCTAATTGACGCGCTGTATTTTCTCTCGTCTTCTCCATCGATAAAAGATTATCGATTAGAGCACGGCGAATATAATTCTCGGTACCTACACGATACCGCTCTGCCACACGCTCGGGATCGAGTTCGCGATCTAACCGAGCTTCAAAACGAGCTAACGCGTCGTCAGGAGTTTGTTTAGTTGGAGGCTGGCCCGGAATACCGCTAGGGGTTTCAGTCTCAGCCCTGGTCGGATCCGGCGACGCAGGGGGAATGTTTCCCGGAGGAGGAAGTGTAGGAGCGGGCGGAATAGTATCCGGACGCTCGCTCTGACGTTGAGCAGCTAAACGCTGTTGTAATAAACGAAAGTTTGCCCGCTCCGTGGGATCACTAGAAACCCGATCAGGAGACAGAGTTAAGATAGTGTCAACTGTTTGAGGTGTAAACCGCGAACCTACGTAATACTTAGTTCCTAAAGCTCCTGCGTCCACGGGGGTTCCAATCCCCATTTTCTCTGCAGGAGAGGGGGGTTTAGGTTGGGACTGCCCAAAACGCCGTGCGGCAGCAGACGCAACACCTAAAGGTGCAGTAACAGGATTACTAAGAAGTGCTGCGTCAACCCAAGAAGGTAACGAAGGGATTTGATTAGGCATGGTTTCCTCCTTAGATAGCTTTAGCGTGTTCTGCTAAAGCTTGGTTGTTTTCGTAGCGTTCGCGAGCAACAACGTCTTTGATCGTCTGACTCAGAAGATCAGATGCTGTTTGATATCCTGATTGTACTCGCTGGCGTTGAACATCTCCTAAAGATTGCTCGCGTTGTTTGAGCACATCAGCTTGACCAGCAATTCGTGCTCGCTCAACTTCAGCTTGCCTCAGCATTTCGCCAAGAGCCAGCTCAATTTGTCCACGGGCAGAAATTTCTGCTTCTTTTTGACGAATTGAGCGCTCGGTTGCTGCTTCTAGCTCTTGTTCTTTAAGAGCAGACCCACCCGCAATCATGTCCGAAGCACTTAGCGGAGGTAAATACCCCTCCTGCCCAGGCATTGCCCCACGAAGTTGATTTAATAGCTGACGATTAAAGTTTTCTTTTGCAACATATTGTTGAACAGCAAGCTGTTCCCCAGTTGTCGTTAAGAAACCTTTACCTGCGGGCTCAGAAGACGCCGCTTGGAGAGGAGCGTTACCGAAAAGCCGTCCGCCAATCGCTTCAGCCGCGACACCAGTACCGAGACTACCTAAAAACCCGCCTAAACCAGTTGCAAGTCGCCCTGTTCCACCAGCCAGGCGAGATAAGAGGCTAGGGGCAGCTGCAGCGTCCTGAATAGCACCCGACTTAGCGAGCTGAGTAGCAGCGGACAGAACATCGGCGCTCGGTGCCCCTGTTCGACTGAGCGCTTGAATGATGTCTTGTAAATTGGAGAGGGTAACTCCGCCAGCACCAGGAACTGAAGCCATTAGTAACCCGCCGGATTATCGAAAGAAGTGCCTGATGGAGGCTTCTTACCGTAGTTTACATTATTTTGATTTAAATCTGCAGTAATACCACGAGCTTTTTGCTCAGGCGAAGGCATCACGGCAGTTTGCGGAAAATTAGAAGCTATATAGAGCTTAAGAAATAAATTAGGCTCTAATTCAGGAGCTTCTTTTTTAACATCTTGTTCCCTTAGTTGGGCTTCTCGGGTGTTCATATTAACCAAGCTCCTGATATGCCACAGAAGGAGGAATAGTGCTAGAGCTTGGGGCGTTTAATACAGAATATTGACCGCCGTAATTCGGCAAATCGTATTCAAGAGGCCGTTGTTGGCTCAAATAATCTCCCATCTCGTTACCTTGATTATGAAGATTATCCAAATAGTTCATGAACATCTCCATAACCATAGGGTTATTTAAGATGAGCATGATGCACTCTTCTACATCTTGATTATCTGCGTCACTAACAACACCAGCTTGGAGCCTGCGTCCTAACTGAACCCGAGCTTCGGGTTGGTTATTACTGGGATAGCCGTTAAGACTACGCGTAGGGCTGGTGTTTAATCCCTCCATCTCATGTCCAGGCATGGGAGGAGCAGCCCGATAAAAGTTCTTCAGGACACTAGCGGTCATCGGAGCGGCAATAGCCCGCTCAGCCGGAGTAACAGGGACTGGAATCCCCAAAATACGTGCCGCTAGTTCGTAATCCTGAGGAGAAAACACCGGAACACACCGCTACTTGTACCTCTAGTTTAGGTGCAATCTCAAGAATATCGCCAGGCTGTAGCTCTAAACTTAAACAAATCCGCTCTAGGACATCAGGAGAGGGAATATACCCCTCATCGCTATATATCCTACGAGTAGTTGTAGGAGAAAGATCGGCTATCTTACTCAACCTAAACGAAGAAACCCCACGGGTGTCTAATAACTCCCGAAGCCTGTTGACTAAACGGCCATGACGAGGGTGGGAGGAATAAAAAGGCATAACAACGTCAACATACTGCCCCAGTATCACAGATCATAATCTGTTATTAAGAAAGATTCATCTAGCCCCGCTTCCCTAATCAACGAGTTACACCCCGCAGCGCTGAACCGGTACCATTCGTGACGCGGAACATTGTGTCGGTCAGCTACGGTATCTATGTTGCAAATAGCGGGCCTAGACTCATAAACAGAACATTTACCATCTACAAGCATCTCACAAGTCCCTGTTTCATCTGGACTATACGGAAACTCTTCTATCAACTGTCTATATACCGGAGATAGATCAGACACCGGACTGTCTAGTACCCTTGCTATGTTGCGGCAACATAACGAACACTCGGTACAAGGAAACCCGCTCATTTAAAAACCTAAGTTTTTACTACGAACAAAATTAAGATCATACGCTGTATAATCAATAGGGTAAGAAGGATCGTTAAAGGGCGTCTCATACACCTCCCCCTCAACGTGTGATTGCCACGCTGGATTCCACTTTGCGTGAAGATATAACTTATTCAGCTCATGCCCTCGATGAATCGCGGCAGCTAACTCGGGTTCGCTCCGCCAAGTTTGAGAGCCGTCAGCATAATCCCCAGAAGTCTCCCCATGGAAATACGGAACACCGACACTCATACACCGTTTTAACTCCCTGTGTTTAAAGCGCATCCCATAGTCCATGTCCTCACAGTAAGCGGGGTACAGATTCTCATCAAATAACCCGAATTTCTGCACAACCCAGTCCTTTAAAAGGAAGAAATCCCAACTTCCGTTGTCCCCGTGGACGATACCCGTTTCCGCATCCTGTGCGTGCTCCACAGCTTTCTTTAAAAAGCCAGGGGTGAACATCAGATCGTGGTTAACAATCATCCAATAAGGGGAGTTCATAAAGGACTTGATAATCAAGTTCCATGCGCCCGAACACCCAATATTGGACGGCATATGCGTTACAACCACACGCTCCACGTACTTGTGTGGTACTTTTGTAAGTATATCAAGCTCCTCCGTGATCTGGTTGCGCCCGTTGTTATTAAAGACAACAAAGGTCTCAACAGGGTAATCGATACTGTAAAACAAACGGTACACCCAATGGGGCGCGTTAACTACGGCTGTACCGATTACGGGTATAGTCATTTCCGCCTGTGGCTGTTACCATGCTAGCAGTGTTGAACAGTTTTGGTGGCTACTTACTTCTGGGGTCCCGAGAAGCGACTCATCGTTCCCACACCGGACCTCGCATTTTTGATGCACGACGACGAATCTGGTCGTTGTCAAATGCACCAAGTTGGCGTACCTGAACTCCCTATTATTAACTGGGCAGCTCAAACTTACGGCGACAAAACCAAAAGCTTTATCGACTGTGGCGCACACATGGGCGCCTACTCAGTATTACTTGCAGACCATTTTAATCACGTCCACGCTTTCGAAGCACAGCGCCGTACTTACCTTCAACTGTGCGGAAACATATTCATCAACGAAAAAGAAAACGTAACTACTTATCACAAAGCTGTCACCGATCCAGTTAAAGCAAACCAACGAACAGATCTAACAATCGTCTCAGAAGACGGTGGCGGATCCACGGTTCGCGTCCCTCAACCCGGCCAAAAAATCCTCGCAACCGAACGAACAGAAACGGTCACCATTGATCACTACCATCTGACCGATGTCGGATTGATCAAACTCGATATTGAAGGGAACGAACTTAACGCACTTAAGGGTGCGAAGTACACCTTAATGCGCTCGAACTTCCCTCCAATTATCTTCGAAGCGAACAACGACGAGTGGTACGCAAAAGAAAAAGCTGAGCTATTCGAACATCTAACAAGTATGCGATATCAAATCGCGGAGATCCGGCCCTTCGACAATATGTATATAGCTGTATTCAACGAACCCAAGAGTTACGCCGCGCAATAGTATCCGGGCAACCGATACGCACCCCTTGACGGTGCTGCATAGTTTGGACATAGGACGCCGCCTCGTGGAGAGAATCCGGTGTTCCTGTGTCCAACCACGCGTATCCCTCCTCTAGAAGCTCGACATATAGCTCACCTTCCTCCTTATACATATTATTTAAATCGGTTATCTCGTATTCGCCTCGTTCCGACTTATTTAACTTCTTAGCTTTTTCACACACTGTATTGTCATAAAAATACAGCCCGGTCACCGCGTAATCGCTCGGCGGAAAACTGGGCTTCTCAACGATTTGCTTAACACGATTTTCACTATCAAAATCCAGCACACCATATCGCTTGGGATCTTTAACTTTATAGCCATATACCGTAGCGCCCCGCTGACGCTCCTTGGCTCGTGCGAACGACGAACTTAAGTCACCGTGGAACAGGTTATCCCCTAAAACCAGAGCACACGGGCGCTCATCAATAAACTCCTCAGCAAGAGTGAACGCCTGTGCAATACCCTCGGGCTCAGGTTGCGAGATATACGAGATGTATATACCCCACGCAGATCCGTCGCCTAGCAGTTTTTCGAATAAATGACGGTTATCGGGAGTGGTGATAATCGCAATGTTATAAACCCCCGCACTCATCAATGTGCTCAGCGGGTAATAAATCATCGGCTTGTCATAAACAGGTAGTAACTGTTTCGACACAACCTGAGTAAGGGGGCGTAAACGAGTCCCGTTGCCCCCGGCCAAAATAATGCCGCAGTGATTATTCGTCATAACCGTACGAATTTAAGTACCAATGAATTGTTCGAGCAAGCCCCGCTTTGTAGTCGTAGCGAGGAGCCCACCCCAGCTCAGTTTCTATCTTGGACGGATCAATCGAATAACGGAAATCATGCCCAGGTCGATCGCCAATAAAACGAATACCCTTAGATTTCTGCTTTAACGCGGGGCTGATCGTGTCGAAGATATCGAAGATATCAAAGGTTAAATCGACATTGGACTTCTCGCATCGAGCACCAACACAATAAGATTCGCCAACTTTACCTTTCTCCACGCACGTCAGGATCGCGTCAACGTGGTCTTGCACGTACAACCAATCACGAATATTGGCGCCCGTACCGTACAGCTCAACAATTCCGGTATTCAAAACAGCTCGGATTATTGTTGGGATAAGCTTCTCGTCTGACTGCCACGGTCCATAGTTATTGCTGCAGTTGCTAATTGTCACGGGCAGACCATAGGTATGGTGCCAAGCTCTGACCAAGTGGTCACTTGCGGCCTTAGACGCCGAATACGGTGAGTTAGGTGCGTAAGGTGAAACTTCAGAAAAAGAACCCTTGCGTCCCAGACTCCCAAACACCTCATCCGTGGAGACATGGTGAAAGCGAAAAGACTCTTTTTTGGAACCCTCCAGAGTTTCGTAAATAGAACGCGCTGCTTCGAGAATAGAAAATGTGCCCTTAACGTTGCTATCAATAAACTCCAAGGGCCCTGAAATAGACCGATCAACGTGGCTTTCGGCAGCGAGATGAATAATAATGTCGGGCTGGAAGAATTTACATTCGTCTACCACGCTGTCTGTGAAATACAGATCAAGTGGGACTAAATCACAGAGATTCTCAGAAATAGCCTTGACGTTACTACCTATACCTAACTTATCTAATACCAACACATGTGCGCTAGTGTGCTGCGCAAGGGTGCGAACAAGGCACGAACCAATAAAACCCGCGCCACCAGTTACGACAATGCGCTTGTTATCAAAATGGGAATAATTCATCCGAAACACCAAGAAATGCAGATTTGTAAAAAACGTGAAGAAGGTTGCGTTCCCACACGTCAGACTCTAGGCCGAAATCACTACGTGACAAGGTATTATCTAAAACACTATATAAAGGTCTAGTAGCCGCCGAAGGAACCTCTTTAGTGCTGACAGGGACTATCTCACTCAAACTATCTGCAATACCTTTCTCAGCGATCTTTTCCTTGATAACAGAAGCAAACTCAAAACGGCTCATTTCTGGAGTCTCGGCGTAGTGGTGCGTGCCTGTGATGTCGTTCAAAACCACACGCCAGCAAATCTCAGCTAAAGCCCGCGCAGAAGTAAACCTTGTGATCTGATCGTCAACAACGTTAAAAGGCTTATTGAGCATAAGCTTCTCAAAAACGCTTAAAAAGAAATTAGATCGCCTGTGGCTGTACAAACCGCTAGTGCGTAGAATACAATACAGATCACTATCTAAGATATCCGTTATAGACTTTTCGCCTTCTAGTTTTGAATACCCGTAGTGATTAACCGGATTTGGAGTGTCACTAATTTTGTATGGACTAGAAGCGGCTCCGTCAAAAATATAATCCGTTGAAATATGTAAAAGTTTCGAGTTTGTAAGCTGGGTCCCCCACGCGAGACAGGCTGG
>Ga0129333_10003933_pt1 | contig 13925 bp, 16 predicted proteins | sample CPB6_08_DNA_FD_94474 | JGI IMG/M metagenome (GOLD analysis project Ga0129333, IMG submission 94474) | Freshwater to marine salinity gradient microbial communities from Chesapeake Bay, USA - CPBay_Sum_0.6_0.8_DNA | ecosystem: Environmental > Aquatic > Marine > Coastal | place: USA: Chesapeake... | reverse complement strand
GGTCAAGGGACAATTCTATACGGTGATAAGACACTTCTAGCCAAGCCATCAGCATTCGATAGAATTAATGTTCGCAGATTGTTCATTGTTCTAGAGAAAGCAATTAGCACTGCTGCTAAATTTACATTGTTTGAATTCAATGATGAATTTACACGTGCTCAGTTCGTAAGCTTGGTTGAGCCGTTCTTACGCGACGTACAAGGCCGAAGAGGTATCTATGACTTCCGCGTAGTATGCGATGAGTCAAACAATACCGGCGAAGTAATTGATAGAAACGAGTTTATTGGTGATATATACATTAAGCCGGCTCGCTCAATTAACTTTATCCAGCTCAACTTCGTTGCAGTTAGAACAGGTGTTGAGTTCTCAGAAGTCGTAGGTAAGTTCTAAGGAACAGGAGATAAAAAATGGCTTTTAACGTAAACGAAATTAGATCCCAACTCACCTTAGGTGGGGCAAGAAATTCGTTATTCCAGGTCAGGTTTAATAACCCTGTCCAGGGTGCAGGTGATATTAAAGTCCCGTTCCTAATAAAGGCAGCTCAGCTACCTGCCTCGACTTTAGGGACAGTGGAAATACCTTACTATGGCCGCAAATTTAAAATTGCTGGTGATAGAACATTTGCTCCATGGACAGTAACAGTAATTAACGACGAAGATTTCTTAATTCGTAATTCTTTAGAAGAATGGATGAATGAAATTAATAGTCATGTTACTAATCTAAGAGGCTTTGGATCGGCAGCTCCTAGTGAATATAAGCAGGATGCAACGGTAACACAGTACTCAAAGACAGGCACACCAATTAGAGAATATAAGTTTGTTGGTGTTTTTCCTGTAGAGTTAAATGAAATTGAACTAAACTGGGAATCAACAGACCAGGTACAAGAGTTCCAATGCACATTCCAGTATGATTATTGGACAGTTAGCGGAGCTACTGGTACTGCTGGTACTTGATGCCGGTACTGCCTAAATATCTTGACAGTCGGGGGATTATTCCCCCGACATTTTTTAATTTATGAGGAACTACGATGGCAGAAATTTTTGGCTTCGAAATTAAAAGAAAAGAATCTCGAGCCCAGCAGCCCGTTTCTTTTACCCAACCACCCACTGATGACGGTGCAATTAATATTGCAGCCGCTGGTGGTTCTTATGGTCAGTACGTTGATCTAGAAGGCACTGCAAAAAACGAAGCGGAGTTAGTTACTCGTTATCGTAAAATGGCTTTACAACCCGAGGTTGAAGTAGCTATTGATGACATAGTCAATGAAGCAATAGTAAATGACCCACAAGTAGACGTAATAAAAATTAATTTAGATAGACTAGACGCTACTAAAAGAGTTAAGGATGCAATTAGAGCAGAATTTGATAACGTCTATAGATTATTAGGGTTGAACGAATACGCTTTTGATCTTTTCCGTAAATGGTACGTAGACGGTAGAATTTATTTTCACGTAATGATTAACGATACTTCTCCTGGTGAAGGTATTGTAGAGTTGCGTTATATTGATCCTCGCAAAATAAGAAAAGTAAGAGAGTTAGAAAAAGTTAAGCAAGGCAATACTGTTGTAACCAGAATAAAAAATGAATTCTATATTTACAATGACAAAGGATTTAATTCAAAATCAACCGCTATGCCTGACCCTGTACCTGTCGGTACTGGCGGGTTAAAGATATCTAAAGATTCTGTTATACATATTACTTCCGGTCTGACAGATGAAAACAATAAAATGGTTTTAAGCCATTTACATAAAGCAATTAAACCTCTTAATCAATTACAAGTTCTTGAAGATGCATCAGTAATATATCGTATTTCAAGAGCTCCAGAAAGAAGAATATTTTATATTGACGTGGGTAATCTTCCTAAAGCCAAAGCTGAACAATATTTGGCTGATATGATGACCAAACATAAAAACAGATTAGTGTACGATGCTGCTGACGGATCTATTCGTGATGATCGTAAATTTATGACTATGTTGGAAGATTTCTGGCTCCCAAGAAGAGAGGGCGGCCGCGGTACTGAAATAACCACATTACCAGGCGGATCAAATTTAGGGGAGATGGAAGACGTTGAGTACTTTAAAAAGAAGCTTTATAGATCATTAAACGTTCCTATTTCTAGACTGGAGCCAGAGGGTGGGTTTACCTTAGGAAGGGCAACAGAAATTTCAAGAGACGAATTAAAATTTAATAGATTTGTTGGTCGTTTAAGAATGCGATTTAGTCAAATTTTAGATCGTGCATTAGAAAAACAATTAGTACTAAAAGGCGTCATGACCTTAGAAGAATGGCAGCAATTTAGAAATTTTATAGGATATGACTTTAATAACGATAATCATTTTACCGAATTAAAAAATGGCGAAATATTAAAAAATAGATTACAAACGTTAACTGAGATGGCTCCTTTCGAAGGTAAATACTTTACTAGAAAATGGATACAGAAAAATGTATTAAGATTTACAGATCAAGAAATAGATGAGCTTGATACTGAAATGGAACAAGAAAGATCTAAAGGTGAATACCAGGATAATCCAATGATTCCAGGTCAATACCCTACACCTCCCGAAGAACCTAGTAATTCTAATGGTTAGAGTATTAATAAATAATAAATATAAGGAGAATATATTTTATGTCAGTCCCTGAATACAAACTTGAAGATATTATTAAAAATGCTATAGGCGAAAAACCAGTGCTGGTTCAGAAAGCCTTTGATAATGTAATTGTTCAGAAAGCTGCTGACATTATTGCCGGTAAGAGAGATACTATTGCAGCACAGTATGGTGCACAAGTATCACCTCAGCAAGAAGACGAACTTAATTTAGATGATATTAGTGATGAAGAATTAGATTCTGTTTTATCAGACGAAGATGAATCTGAAGATGATCTTTTAGACGATACTGATCTAGAAGAAATACACGATGAAGAGTCAGAGGAAGAATAAATGGCTAAGTTTTTAAAAGACATTCTAGGCGAAGTTGCCCAGCCAAAGGCTGGTGACGAAAAGCGTTTTAAAGATAAGCATGAAGTGCAGGATACAGAGTACCCTGCAAAAGATACTGATGTTGTTTTAAACGCTCGTAAGGCTAAAAAAGATAAGTCAAGAGCAGCTGATACTTCTACCCAAGATCAAGAAGATATGTACGAGGAACATGAGTATCAATCAGCTGTTGAAGAAATTGCTAACATTCTCTCCGAAGACGATGAAACATTTAACGAAAGCGTTGTAGAAGATATAACAAATATTTCTCTTACAAAAAAAGAACAGTTTGTTAAATTAAACGACGGCACCGAAATAGAAGTAGATCCAGAAACTGCAGAGTCAATTGTAAGTGTGTTAGAAGATTTAAGACCAGAAAATAAAAAGACATTTGTAGATTCTTTACAGAGAGACGAAGAGTCTTTTTTACGTATGGTTGACTTTGCAATTAGCATGAGGGAAGAGTAAGTGGCCAATCCTACTAAATTTCTTTCTACTGAAATAGCTCTTACAGCTGCTAACACAGTAAGTAATGGTACTTTAGTAAGATGTCTTAATTCAAACACATCAACAGTCTCTACTATTACAGTAGCGGATGCTAATGCTGCTACTATTGCCACATTTACTTTAGGTTATATTGGTACAGATGAATCTGTTGTTTACGTTGCAAAAAGACCTACCGACACATTAGCTGCTACTGGTGGTACAGTAAAAGCAGTATCAGTTGCATATCTATAAGGAAAAGCTACTATGAAGTTAATGACAGAAATTACAGAAGAAGTAAAATTAATCACCGAAGGAAAAGAAGGTGAAGAAAAGCAGTACTTCATAGAAGGCGTATTCATGCAAGGTAATATTGAAAACCGTAATGGTAGAATATACCCAGTAAGTGTTCTAGAAAAAGAAGTAGAACGCTATATGAAAGAAAACGTTGAAAAGAAACGTGCATACGGTGAGCTTGGTCACCCGGCTGGACCTACAATTAATTTAGAAAGAGTGTCACATTTAATTACGTCTTTAAAGAAAGAAGGGAATAATTATATTGGCCGTGCCAAAATTATGGATACACCGTATGGTAATATAGTTAAGAATTTAATGAAAGAGGGCGCTCAACTTGGAGCTTCTTCAAGAGGTTTAGGAACTTTAAAGCCTAATAAACAAGGTATAATGGAAGTACAAAGCGATTTTACTTTAGCTACAGCTGCCGATATTGTTGCTGATCCATCTGCTCCCGAAGCTTATGTTAGAGGTGTAATGGAAGATTTAGAGTGGATATTCGACGCATCTAGAAATAGCTGGGTTGCCAAACAAGTAGTTGAACAAACTAAAGAAGTTGGTATTAAATCAAATAAAGAGTTACAGGAACGTAAAGTAGAATTCTTTAAAAGATTTTTATCTTCGCTAAAATAAAAAATATATAAATATCCATAGGAAAGTAGATTTCACAGGAGTCTTACAATGACAGATAAAAACGAACAGCTAGACGAATTTAAAGCTAGCTTCGGTGTAAATGCAGAGGTCCCAGGCCCTGTTGCCACCAAGAGCAATAAGCGTAAAGCTGATAAAGATCAGGGTGATAAGGCTATGCCTAAACTCGATACTAAAGGTATGAAAGAAGAGATCGAAGAGATCTTTGGTAGCGAAGAGCTTTCCGCAGAATTCAAGGAAAAAGCCGAGACTGTCTTTACTGCTGCTGTATCAGCTAAAGTTGCTGAAGAAGTTGCTAAGATTAAAGAAGATTACGAAGCTAAGCTTGCCGCTGCTACAGAAGAGCTTGAGCAGTCACTCACAAGCAAAGTTGACACCTACGTCACATATGCTGCAGAAGAGTGGGTCAAGCAGAATGAAGTAGCTATTGAATCAGCTATCAAAGTTGAAATGGCAGAGAGCTTACTTAAAGGCCTTAAGGGTCTTTTTGAAGAGCATAACATTGCCGTTGATGACGAAAAGCTTGATTTAGTTGCTGCAGCAAATGCTAAGTCTTCTGAATTAGAAGAGCAGCTCAATGCCGCAGTAAATGAAAAGCTTGAACTTACAAAAGAAATTAACGCCCTTAAGAGAACACAGATGATTGCTGACGCCAGCGAATCACTAACAGTTACTCAACAGGACAAACTTCAGTCAATGGCTGAAGGTATCGAATATGAAACACTTGAAGATTTTGCTAAGAAATTAGACATCATCAAGGAAACATATTTTGCTTCTAAGAGCGTCGTAACTGAGCAGAAGGTTGACGAAGAGCCACTCGATGAAGCAGAAGAAAAGGCTGCATTAGATCCTTTGATGGAACGATATGCTAGCGCTATTTCACGGACTGTCAAAAGATAAATAATTTATAAGGTACTAAAAGGAGAGCAAATATGAACCTTAATTCCTCGTTAGTGCAGAAATGGCAGCCGATTCTTGAGCACGGTAGTCTTCCAAAGATTGCAGACGCTCATCGTCGAGCCGTTACAGCACAACTCTTAGAGAACACTGAAGTCGCCCTTCGCGAAGGCAGTGCATACTCTACACAAAGCCTACTTGGCGAAGCTGGTACACACACACCAGTTAACGCCACAGGTACAGCCGGTTTCGGCGATGGCATTAGCAACTACGATCCAGTTCTTATTTCACTAGTTCGTCGTGCAATGCCAAACCTCGTTGCTTATGATATGTGCGGTGTTCAGCCAATGTCTGGCCCCACCGGTCTTATCTTCGCAATGAGAAGCAAGTATGGCACACAGGCCAACTCAGCCACAGAAGCTTTCTACAACGAAGCCAACACAGCTTTCTCAACAGTAGTTTCTGGCGCAAATACATTAGGCCTCAAGCACGTCGGTACAGCCCCAGTTGCTGCTAACGGCGCCGCTAACGGTGCTTACAACTTTGCCGGTGGTATGTCCACATCACAGGCAGAAGCACTCGGTAATGCCTCAAATGCTGCATTTGCTGAAATGGCTTTCTCAATCGAGAAGGTTTCTGTCACAGCTCAGTCTCGCGCCCTCAAGGCCGAATACACAATGGAACTTGCCCAGGACCTTAAGGCAATCCATGGTCTCGATGCTGAAACAGAACTTTCAAACATCCTTTCATCTGAAATCCTTGCTGAAATCAATCGTGAGATTGTTCGTACAATCAACTTGATTGCTAAGCAGGGCGCTCAGACAGATGTTACATCAGCTGGTACATTCAACCTTGACACAGACTCAAACGGCCGTTGGTCAGTTGAGAAGTTCAAGGGCTTGTTGTTCCAGATCGAGCGCGATGCAAACGCAATTGCCAAAGACACACGTCGCGGCAAAGGCAACATCCTCATCTGCTCATCTGACGTTGCCTCAGCACTTCAGATGGCCGGTGTTCTCGATTACACACCTGCTCTAAATAGCAACGCTCTACAGGTTGATGACACAGGCAATACATTTGCCGGCGTTCTCAATGGCCGTTATAGAGTGTACATCGACCCATATACCACAGGTAATTATTACACCTTAGGCTATAAGGGTTCAAGTGCATTTGATGCTGGCTTATTCTACTGCCCATACGTTCCATTACAGATGGTTCGTGCAGTTGGTGAGAGCACATTCCAGCCAAAGATTGGCTTCAAGACACGCTACGGCGTTGTCGCCAATCCGTTTGCTGAAGGTGCTTCTTACGGCGCCGGTGCCCTTACAAAAGACTCAAACGTTTACTACCGCAGAGTCATGGTCACCAACATCATGTAATAAACGCCACTATGCGTTTAGAAGGGGGCCGTTCTGGCCCCCTTTTTTTTGCCTAAATATTATTATGAGTGCTATAGCCGATACCCCTACTAATCTTAATTTCTTATCTCCACTGAAGTTTTCTTTCAAGATTAGTAAATTACCAAATGTTAACTTCTTTATACAAGGGGTAACACTGCCCACTATTAGCATTTCACCTGTAATGAGTCCATCACCTTTTGTGAAACTTCCAATGCCTGGTGATCATATTGATTTTGGTGAACTTTTAATATCTTTCAGAGTTGATGAAGATATGAAAAATTATTTAGAAATTTTTAATTGGATTACCGCTTTAGGGTTTCCTAAAGATTTTAATCAATACAAAGCTCTTCATGATGTTGATAGAAGATTTAATCCTAGATCTACAGACGGTATTATGAGCGACGGCATTTTAATAATAATGAACAGTAATGCTAGATCTAATAAACAGGTAACTTTTTATAATATGTTTCCTACTACTTTAACTGATTTAACATTTGACACTAGACAATCAGATGTTGATTATCTAGAGACCACTGTATCTTTTGCTTACGAAAGGTTCGATATTACCACAATTAGTTGACTTCTACATATAACTTGTATATAATGATTGTGTGACAATGACATATACTAATATTATCTTTGCTGCCTTTCTATCAATCGCTTGTACCTTATTTGTATACTATATCACAGGATTTAAAGATATTATATCCTGTTATAGGCTATGGCTGGATAAAAAATACTGGACTGACTATAATGTTATAGAAGCACTGAGCTGGACAGCAAAAGCTATTATTATTATACCAGGGTTATTATTCGACATGCAGATATGGTGGTTTTATATTTTTGCTTTAATAACTAGTATGTTATTAATATGGGCAAGTAATAAAAAACTCTTACCAACTTTAGTAGCGTTTAATACATTATGGATAGTAATTAGCGCTGTAGTGATTGCGCAAAATGTAATGGAGTAATAATGCAGTTAGATCAAATTTTAGACTTGTGGCGAAAAGATAGTGAGCTAGATCGTACGGAGCTTGGTGAAGAAGCGCTTAAAATACCGTCCTTACACTCTAAGTATTATACCATCTTTAGTACAGAAAGACTACTTCTCCGTAAGCTAGAACAGGAGCATAAGGTACTGTCTAAAGTAAAAACAGAATATTTTAGCGGCAGTTTGGATTATGAAGAGTTAAAAGAGCGAGGATGGGATCCTTGTCAATTAAAAATTTTAAGACAAGACATACCACAGTACGTCGACGCTGATAAAGATATAATTGATTTGAATCTTAAGATAGCTTATCAGAAAGAAAAAGTTGATCTGCTAGATAATATTATACGGTCATTGCAGTCTAGAGGTTATAATATTAGAGCTGCAATTGACTGGGAAAAATTTAAAATGGGCGCTTGATTGGAAAAGCTTGTAGTAGAAAAGCATAATGAAGTATACGTCAAGGTATATTGCGAAGCAGGTATAAGATACGAGCTTCAAGAATACTTTACGTTTACTGTACCTGGCGCCAAATTTATGCCTCAGGTACGCAACAAGTTTTGGGATGGCAAGATAAGATTATTTAATATCGCCACTCAGCTCATCTACAGCGGCCTACTACCTTATATTAGACAATTTGCTTTTGAAAGAGGATACGAAGTAGAAGTAGACACAGAACTTTATGACACTGAATGCTCTGTGGTTGAAGTCGAAGAGTTTGCAAAACACATATTAAAAAATAAACTAGAAGCACGTGATTATCAAATTCAGGCTGTAGCTCACGCCATAAGAACAAAGAGAAGTCTCTTACTATCACCTACCGCTTCAGGTAAGTCGTTAATTATATACTTACTAGCCCAATATCTCATAAAGAAAAATAAAAAAATATTAATTGTTGTTCCTACTACATCGCTAGTCTATCAAATGCAGACTGACTTCGAAGGATATGGGTATACAAGCCCGGTCAGGGTAGTGACAGGTATAGAAGAAAAAACTTGGAGAAACACAATTAAAGAAGACATTGTTGTGACCACCTGGCAGTCAATTTATAAAATGCCTAAGCCCTGGTTTAATCAATTCGGAGCTATAATGGGTGATGAAGCACATAACTTTAAATCTAAGTCACTTACTTCCATAATGACTAAATTAGAGTCCTGTCAATATAGATACGGTTTTACAGGTACTCTAGACGGCACTCAAACACATAAGCTAGTATTAGAAGGACTTTTTGGCGCAGTAAAGAAAGTAACTACAACAGCAGAATTAATTGATAAAGGCACGCTAGCCGATCTTAATATTAAATGTATAGTATTAGGCTACCCTGATGATACAAGGCAGCAGCATAAGAAAGATAACTTTAGAGATGAGTTAGATTATATAGTTACAAATAAATCTAGAAATAATTTTATTAAAAACCTTATATTATCCCTCAAAGGAAATACACTAGCTTTATTCCAATATGTAGAAAAACACGGAAAAGTATTATATAATGATTTAGAACAAGCCGGAACAAAAACAGTACATTACGTAAGTGGTGAGGTAAGTGGTGAAGATAGAGAAGATATTCGTAAGCTAGTTGAAACAGCAAGTAATGATGTAATAGTAGCCAGCTATGGTACTTTTAGCACAGGTATAAATATTATTAATTTAGATAATGTAGTGTTTATTAGCCCTAGTAAATCTAGAATTAGGGTACTACAGTCCATAGGTCGCGGTCTAAGAAAAGGTAATAAAAAGAGTACAGCAACCCTTTACGATATTGCTGATGATTTAAGTTGGAAATCACATAAAAATTATACACTGCAACATTTTGCAGAAAGAGTAAAATACTATAATGACGAAAAGTTTAACTACAAAATCTATCAAGTCCAGCTCAACATTTAGTTTTTTTAGAACTACTGATGGGTGTATGATGGTAGGCTTATGTGATGACTTAGAGGGTAGTGACGGCTTTATTACTATTACAAATGCCGTGCTTTTAGGTTGTGTAGAAACCAACCACATAGAACAAAAATATTATTTTAGAGGCATGATGTGTCCATTTAGTCTAGAGTCTCCTATATTAACTAAAGTACAAAAATCATTAATAATAAGTATCAATATTGATCTTGATTCTCACTTAGAAAGTCAATATAATAAGTATGTTAAATCATGGTTCAGTACAAGAGATCGACCGACACCGGTAGAAGAGAAAGTACAAAGTGAACTAGAGCAACAAGTATCATTATTAGCAAAAGCTCTAGCAAATACAGTAGTTCATTAATGACAAAACATTACGTAGATAATAAACAGCTTTATGCTACATTAGTAGAATATAAGAAGCAAAGACTTAAAGCTAAAAAAGATAAAAAACCTCCCCCGCCAATCCCTAGATACGTCGGTGAGTGTTTATTGCAAATTGCAAATAGGCTATCGTATAAGCCTAATTTTGCTAACTATATGTTTAGGGACGAGATGGTGGGTGACGGCATAGAAAACTGTATTAACTACCTGAACAACTTTGATCCAGATAAATCAAATAATCCTTTTGCCTATTTTACGCAAATAATATATTATGCGTTCTTAAGACGAATTGATAGAGAAAAAAGACAACTCTATGTTAAGCATAAAACGTTAGAAAATAGTATGATCTTAAACGAACTAGCTGATATAAATGACGATGAGGAAGTCATAGTAACAGCTAATATTGATTCAGACTACATGAAGGATTTCGTTGCAGTTTTTGAAAATAAAGTTGAACTTAGAAAACAAAAACGAATAAAACGAAGAAGTGAAAATGGGTTAGAGAAATTTTATACCCGCGTGGAAGAAGAATGAAGATAGCGCTTGTTACTGACATACATTTCGGCGCACGTAATGATAATAAGAAAATAGCCGATTTTCAAGAGAAGTTCTTTAGGGATGTGTTTTTTCCATACCTAGATCAACATAATATAACTTGCGTAATCGATCTTGGAGATACCTTTGACAGACGTAAATACATTAATTTCGTCTCTTTGGATCGATCAAAGAAAATGTTTTTCACCCCTCTTGCCGAACGCAACATCGACTTATATGTAATGGTTGGTAACCATGATGCATTTTATAAAAATACTCTAGAAGTAAATAGCATTGATTTGCTGGCTGGTCACTATAAGAACGTTATACCTATTAGAGATCCTACAGTACTTAATTTCGATGGGTTGGATATTTTAATGTTGCCGTGGATATGTGCCGACAACCAAGAGCATGCTTTTAAATTAAGCGAAGAAACAACAGCTCAGGTTGCTTTTGGACATCTCGAGTTATCAGGCTATCAAATGTATAGAGGGCAGTCTATACTTCACGGTATGGACGATGGCTGGCTTAAAAAGTTTGATATTGTGTGCACAGGTCACTATCACACCAAATCGACTACAGGTAATATTAACTACCTAGGATGTCCTTACGAAATGACCTGGTCTGATTATGATGACCAGAAAGGGTTTCATATCTTTGATACAGAAACTAGAGAACTTACATTTATATCTAACCCGTTTAATATGTTCTATAAGATACATTATAACGATGTAGAAATGAACGTTACTGATGTTATTAATCTAGATATGTCGATGTACAAAGATAAAATCATAAAGGTAATTATTAAAAACAAAACAAACCCATATTGGTTTGATATGTTTATTGAAAAGCTAGAGAAGGCCGAGCCCTTGCACGTGCAGGTAGTAGAAGATCATTTAAACCTTAACTTAGATAATGATAAAGAGATTATCGAGGAAGCTCAGGACACTCTTACTATATTAAATAATTACATTCAACAACTTGAAACTGTTGGCGACAAAAATGCAGTTTCTAATATTATGCGTGAGCTGTATGCCGAGGCTTTGAGTTTAGAATGAAAAAACTATTTTTAACTGGCGGCGAAGGGTTTATTGGTCGCAATTTTATTAAGCATTTTAACCATAAGTATGAAATAACGTCTTACACCGGCGATATTAGGTTTATGGATCAAGGTGAGTTATCTTTCTTTGATTATGATTGTGTGGTTCATTTAGCTGCTCTGGCCGGTGTAAGACGTTCCCATGAGATCCCAAACGAGTATTGGGATGTAAATGTCAATGGATCCAAGGAAGTATTTAGAAGAGCAGCTTCAATTCCGATAGTCTACGCTTCATCTTCTTCTATTTACGAATGGTGGCTATCTCCTTACGCTACTACTAAGTATGTTATGGAGACTATTGCTCCGTTTAATAGCATCGGATTAAGATTTCACACAGTTTATGGAGATGACTCTAGACCAGATATGCTATACGACAGACTTGTAAAAAGGGATCCTACTCTGCTATATCTAACCAATCACACTAGAGATTACACACACGTAGAAGACGTTGTAAGTGCTATAGACATATGCCTTGATAATTTTTTCGATCTAGCTTATAATAGTAAACGAAAAATTAGTGCTATTGATGTTGGTAATAGCCGCCCTGTTTCAGTATTGGATGTAGCTAATAAAGTATGGCCAGGCAACGGACTACCAACTAAAGAGGTGAGCGGTGAAAGAGAGCACACCTGTGCAGACTCTACCATTTTACATAGCATTGGATGGCGAGCAAAACATTTCATTCTTGACTAATGATTATATTTAAGTCTCTTAAGTGGAAAAACTTCTTGTCCACTGGTAACTCTTTTACCGAATTAAAACTAGATACGCACCAGGCATCGCTAGTTGTGGGCGATAATGGTGCCGGTAAGTCAACGTTCCTGGATGCACTCTCGTTTGTATTATACGGTAAGCCTTTTCGTAGGATCAACAAACCTCAGCTTATTAACTCTATTAATAAAAAAGATTTGAGAGTAGAAGTATGCTTCCACATCAATAACAGTATATACGTTATTAAAAGAGGAATGAAACCGAATCTGTTTGAGATTTGGCAAAACGGCACACTAATTAACCAAGACGCTGACTCAAGAGACTATCAAGAGTATTTAGAAAAGCAAATATTAAAATTAAACCATAAATCATTTTCACAAATCGTAGTTCTTGGGTCATCTACCTTTGTACCTTTCATGCAGCTGCCTGCTACTACTAGAAGAGAGGTTATCGAGGATCTTCTAGACCTTCAAATATTTTCTATTATGAACAATCTTCTCAAAGAGAAGATTACTGAAAATGAGACTGAATTAAAAGACTGTGATTATAATTTAAAGCTTATAAATGAAAAGATAACTTTAATTAGGCAGCATATTGAAGTATTACAGGCAAATAATAAAAAGAAGATAGACGATAATAATATAAAGATTATTAATAATAACGCAGAGATAGTTAATCTTCAGAATAATGCTGATAGTTTCTCATTGCAAATCAATGAGTTAACAAAGACAGTTAATGCACTTAATAAACTAAAGAGTAAATTTGAGAAATATAAAACATTAAGTGTACAAATTAATAGTAAGCTTAATGATTATAAATCAGAAATTAATTTTTTCGAGAGCCATAATAACTGCCCGACCTGCAAGCAGGATATTAACGATGAATTTAAATGTGCAACTATAGCTAGCAGAGAGAACAAGATACAAGAAGCCAAAGATGGATTAGAGAAATTAATCGAAGAAAAAAAGAAAGTAGAAGAGCAAATCGAAGAAATCAATACTAATCAATTGGAGATCCAAAGACTGCAGTCATTAGTGTCAGAAAAGCAATGGCAGATTAACACTCTTAACACAAGCAATCAACAGCTAGCTAATGAAAATAAAATATTACTGGAAGCTAGTACAAAAGAAACTAAAGAGACTCAGCAACTAGATACGTTTGAGAAAGATAAAGAGACTTTAACTTTAAAGAAAATTAACTTAGTAAATGATAAGAATAACTTTGGTATTATATCTTTCATCCTCAAAGACACAGGAATAAAAACGAGGATTATTCGACAATATATTCCTATCATGAATAAGTTAATTAATAAATATCTTGCTGCAATGGACTTCTTTGTTCAGTTTGAACTGGATGAAAACTTTAACGAGTCTATTAAATCTAGATTTAGAGATGAATTCTCTTACGAATCATTCTCAGAAGGTGAAAAGATGCGTATAGATCTAGCACTACTCTTTACATGGAGAGCGGTAGCTAAGATACGCAATAGCGCATCTACTAATTTGTTAATTATGGATGAAGTATTTGATTCATCGCTTGACTCATCTGGCACTGATGAGTTTATGAAGATACTAAATGACTTGACTTCGGACACTAATGTGTTTATAATTAG
>Ga0129333_10003931_pt1 | contig 13929 bp, 16 predicted proteins | sample CPB6_08_DNA_FD_94474 | JGI IMG/M metagenome (GOLD analysis project Ga0129333, IMG submission 94474) | Freshwater to marine salinity gradient microbial communities from Chesapeake Bay, USA - CPBay_Sum_0.6_0.8_DNA | ecosystem: Environmental > Aquatic > Marine > Coastal | place: USA: Chesapeake... | reverse complement strand
CTGTAGTTGCTTCTGACATGGTTAAAACTTTGTATCCTGAAGTTCGAGCTAATCAAAAGAATTTTGGTTTTATTATGAACACAGCACCATCGTCCAGCGATGGTTCAGGAGAAGGTGATAACGAGCAAGGGCATTGGGTTTCAGTGTTTATTGACAACGAGGATGATTTCCCAAGCATCGAATACTATGATAGCTTGGCTGAAGGAAATCCAAAACCACATGTATTAAAACATCTTAAGAATATTGCAAGAATAATGAATCCTGAAACCATGTTTAAATTGAAAGTCAATAATCTAAAATTGCAATCCGATGATAGTCCAGATTGTGGTTGGTTTGCAATGAGATTCCTTGAGAGGAGGCTTGGAGGCGATTCTTTTTCTGAAGCTTCAATGTACGATAAATACATGGAAAAAATTCGTCCGTCGCATGAAGAACATGGTGACCGCGATATTGAAAAATATAAACAATCTTTCAGAAGTTTTCTCTAGTATATAATAAAATATGAAAGGAAAAGGAAAACAACGCATGCGTGGAAAAGGAGTTTTTGAAGACATCGGGCAATTCACCCAAAATTTAGGTAAAAGACCAATTTCAACAATTGCCAAATTGGCTCTGCCGGCTCTAGGAGGCGGTTTAGGATCAGCTCTTGGAGGAGCAATAGGAACTATTGCGGTACCCGGTGTTGGAAGCATAGGTGGTGGGCTTGCCGGCGGAGCGCTTGGGGAGTTAGGGGGGCGCAAGGCAGCCGATTGGCTTGAGAGTCAAGGTTACGGACGTAACAGAAGAAAGATGATGATGTATGGCAGGGGAATGACCTTAGGTCAAAACGGATTGGTTCAAATGAGTGGTAAAGGGAAACAGTCTGGAAGAGGGACAACACCATTGTCTTATGTCACACCAAGCTATGGTAGAATTTATGCATAGAAAAAAAAGAACAAAAGAACCTTGTGCGCATTCTTTGCAAGGATATGTCGAATGGCAGGAACAGGATACTGCTCAAACTCTGATACTTCTAGGGTGTCAGTCCGGATCTAACACAGTTTCTGGTGATCAATCAGAAACGGCTCCTTTCCATATAGCCAGCTAGTACATCAAACCCCAAGTATCTACCCCATCGTACTAGTACGATTTACCCAGAATTATCATTCTTGACACAAGAAAGAAGTACAAAGGAACGTAAGGAGATTCGAAACTGGGGGGTAGTCCAGTTGTCCACTCGATTTTTCCCACTATACTATCGAACTTGGTGAAAGAATGTGTTTTATTAGTATGTATAAGCTTCAATAATATAATTTCACAATTATACTATTTAATTATTGTCAACTTCTTTGTCTACATATTTCAACAACCGTTCAGGATTGGATTGTCCAAGTTTGTTTGCATCTTCGTGCAATTCTTCAAGATCGACATGACCATATTTGTTTGTAACCCAGATGTGTCGAAGCAAAGTGCTTGAGATGTTCTTTTGGAAAATATCATTGAGCATTGCGTTGATCTTTGTCTGCGTTACAGGTTTACCGTCAGCTGTAGTAAGCAAATGATCGTAAGGGTTCTTCAAAGTCCATTTCTGGATGATGGTTTTTAGAGTGTTTGGAATCAGTATTTCTTGAGTGCCCATTCTGCCTGCATTCTTGTATTGATTGAAAACAAAGACACTCTTGTTTTTCTTTGACTTTGGAAGCATGTAATTGTCTTTGCCTGTGTCATAGTTGCGTAGTTTGAAAGCAGTATAATCGAGACTGCGCCGAGGAGGAATCAATACATAGCATGACAGAAGCACGTAGTTCATTAATTTTCTAAAATTAGCCACAGTCAAAGTACTGAGTTTGAATAGCGGTTCTGCTTCGGTTTTGAGAGATTCATAGATCTTGAGCACTTCATCCCAAGAAATATAGTTCTTTTTCTGTCGCTCGGTCATGGTTTGCTTGATTTCGTTCTCTTCATTTTCAAGTTTGTCTTTAGCTACGATTGTGCGGAGGCGGTTGATTACGTCAGATGTCTGTTCAGAAGGGGTATCTTCATCTAGAAAGACGATAAGGGCGGACATCTTGGTTTTTCGGACATTGAGCTTTTTGTCATTGAGATAATTGATGATGGCGTCGATGTTGTCGACAATGATTTGCGGAGAATCGACTTCGACATTGAGATGCTTGCCGATGGATCTAATACCAGACTGGTAGGTTTTAAGCGTAGATTGCGAGACGTTGGGACGATTTTTTTTCAAAATTTCAACGATTGATGACATTATATATTTATTAAATCCAAGATAAAATTAAATTCAAAAAGAAATTAAACACGATAATTACGATAATTACTGGGTTTTTCCCAAAAAGCCAAACTTCTAACGATCTTGTCACAACAGTAGCAGACGAAGGCCCCATAGTGATTTTCATCATCTGATAAATTTTCATTGTACTCTTTGAAGTTATTACAAATAGTAAATTTTTCACCAATTTCACGTCTGATATAAATATTTTCAAACATATGTTGACTTAATAATAGGCTCATATAGCTACGAAATTGAGTTTCTTTAATTTCAATTTCCATTTCTGGATAATCAACACCACAAGATTTAATTTTAATATAGACTTCATCTTCTTTCTTTTCTTCATCATCATCTTCATGTTCATCATCTTCATGTTCAATACGAACTACATAAAGAGAATGACGAATTAATTCGTGCTTTTTAAAAGTCCATAAAATAACATCAAACAAATACTGGGGATTTTCAACTTTTTTAGGACCATTTTGTTTCAAAAAATCTGCAACTTTCAACATATCACCTTCAGACATATGTGTGGTGCATAATTCCAAAATAGCCATACGAATATCATCAGTGCCAGACGAGGAGTCGATAGTAGAGGTTGTAGAGGTGGCTTCCATGGTTGAGTTGATTTTGGTTTTGTCTTTGTCAATGACTTTGATAATAATTTTTTATAAATATTTTAAAAAATATATTTTATGTCACGTGCTTACATATTTTATGTCACGTGCTTATGCCACGTGGCAATATCTTGAAAATATTTGAACTAAAATAATAAATATATCTAATATATCTAAAATATTCTTGAACAGCAATACTAGGGAGGTAGAGAAATAAACGCGTTTATTTATGATTCCAACGTGTATTATAGCTCTAATATATATAAAATATATCTAGAATTTATTTTATTTTAGTTCTACAAAATTTTGGATATCCGCAGATGACACGTGGCAAAAATATTTTCAAAAATATTGTAATATTTCATTCAAATATTATAATATTATTTCTGACACGTGTCAAAATTTTATCTTCATTTGATGGCTATGGTTCTTCAACAACGACAAACCGTCTCGGTAGTCGAACAATCGCTGTCTTTGATTTTGCTTTTTCAACTCTTCCAATTGCTCGTTAAACTTTTGGATCTTTACCTCGGTTTCCTGAAACTGCTTGGTAAATACGCTTGGATCAAATTGAGGTTCTTGTCTCACTATTGGACGTGCTCTTTGAATGATAAATTCTGGCTCTTCATCATCTTCTTCTTCTTCATAAATCCGTGGCTTGGGTTCTGCCTTTGGCTTTCTCGCGTATACACGCTTTGGCTTCTCGACTGGAACTGGAACTGGAGTTGGTGGTGGTTCTACTGGCTTTGGTGGTTCTACTTTCTTTTCAGGTTCAATCGCTTCTTTTACAACATCTTTTACAACATCTTCTTCATCATCTGACTCATCTTTTACTACCTTCTTCCTCTTTACTTTCTCTATAGCTTCTTCAACCTTTGATTTCTCCTTGCTTTGCACTTCATCTACCGTCGGCAATATCGCTTTTCCGCTTTTTCCACGTGGCATTTCGTCTTTTATATTAACCAATAATATCTTTTTTAAAATAAAACAGTATGTCTTTGCTCGATAAAAGTACTACGCCTCCGAAAATTCTGAACTTTAACTCTAAAGATCGCGTATCAGGCTCTAACTCTTCTTTTACAGCTGAGAACAGCTTATTAATTGACTACGGATATGACTCTGTTGTTCTTCTTCAAGCCTCTATTCCAAGGTCTTTCTACAACATTCCAACTGGGTTTAATACATTTCAACTCAGAGAAGGTGTTACCACTGTGACTGTCACTATTCCACCTGGCACTTATAACCGTGTCAACTTACAAATAGTTCTTCAAACGCGTTTGAATGCATCTTCTCCTAATGGATGGACTTATACTGTGACCTATCCTAATCTAGCTTCATCCGCAGATACGTATAAATACACATTCTCCGTCAGCGGGAATACAAGTCAGCCTCAATTCATCTTTGGAGCCAACTCCATCTACAGACAGATGGGGTTTGATATTGCGACTTATACGTTTACTACAAACGCTCTGACAAGTGCCAACTGTATCAATCTAGCTTCCATCACACGTGCGTTCATTAAATCAAACATCTGTGTTGATGCTCAGGACAGTATTCTTCAAGAAATTCTAAACTATGGCACCTTTCCGATGCTTTCTCTCTGCTTCTTTGAACAAAACATCTCTGATCTTAATTCGAGAACTTTGGATCCTACTGTATTCAACTACGAGTTCAGCCTTGTCGATGCCTTTGGAAATGAAATTGATCTCAATGGTGTGCCTTGGAGCTTCAGCCTTGTATTTTATAAAAGAAACAATGTCCATGAATTACAGAAGGACGATCTCAAAATCACAAATGATATGCGCTTGCTTGAACTACAAACTAAAGAAGATGCTTTGGACACCATTGAACAGAAGATATCTTTAGGTGAGCCTATTACTGGTGAACTGGTTAAATTTGCAGAACCTCTATTTCCGTATGGGGGACTGCCCGATGGATTGCTGTAACGAGGGGGTTCTATTAGACGCCCCGATATTTTGAAGTTGTTAATTCATCTCAATCTCGTGCGTAAGTTTTCTCCTAAAAACTTCGTCTCGAACTGACAAATACATAAAGCTATATGGTTCCTCAGTACAATGCTTATAGATCTCATAAAACTTATCGAAATCGATTGACAAATCCAATAGACGATGCAATCGCTCTAACTTTTCATCTTGCATGCCGCGAAAGAAGATGACAATGTCTAACTGCTGTAACGCAGAAGGCATGATATCGAGAATGAATTGACTACTGATGATACAGCTTGATTTACTATGTCGATGAATCTTCAATAATCTCGCTATCGAGCTGTTTCGAAGCATCTGGGCTGGCAGATCGTCCATTATAAATAGATGTTCGCAAGCTTTCTTCTTACTACGTGACTTTGATTCCTTGATTTCCTCCATCTTTTGTTCAGTTAATATTGCTGGTTTTACTTTCGGTTGATTGTCTTCTTCTTCCTCTTCATCCGGTTGATTGATAGTATCAATGATTTCATCGAGTATATTGACCTTGCCATCGAAGATTGAATCAAAACAATTGACGACATTTCCTTTCTTCTCCAAACTATCAATAATGGCTTTCCATGTAGGATCGATTTGATATGTAGCACAGAAGACCCAGATGTTGGTTCGTTTGTTGATTGCCTTTTGGGTGATTAAGTTAATCAGACTAGATTTACCTGAACGTTTCCTTGCACAGATAAACATATTAAAATAGGGTGTGTGTGGAGATATCTCGTAGGCTTTGTTGTTCTCCTTGGTCCAGTGGTTCATTCCTGCCTGTACTGGTTTTACATTGAGGCTATTGACACTTCGCTCTTTGATCATTTATATATTTTCAAGATATAAATGGATTAATTTTCTTCATCAAGCTCCTCTTCGATACAGTCACTCTGAAACGCAGGGGGATTTGGGGGAATCATTGTAACGATGATCCCGTCTTTGGTTTTACGTGGCTTCCGACCAGGCTTCTCCTTTGCAGGCATTTTCGCCTTCTCTAAGATAGATGTCTTTGAAAGATTGTTCACAATTTCAAGAAGTTTTATCACATCTTGTAGGTCATTTGATTCAGCCTGTACATCAAACTCTAGGTTAATCATTATCTGTCCTGATTTCAATGTCATCATTTTTCATACAATTTGTCGTCTTTAAGTACGTAATTTAACGATCCGCTTATTCATTTTGAACCTGTATGTGGTTCGTGTTTTTATGGTAATATCAAGGTGTTTCATTCTTTGAAAACGCAATGAAGATGTGTTGAAAACACCCCCCCAATCTTGTTCCGTTATATATAGAGAAAATAATAATATAGTATAATATTATACGTATTATTATTTTTTTCTATTCTCTATATAACTCTATAATCTATACATTACACTACATCTTTTCATAAATAAAAAATATATATAGAGAGCAGGGGAAAAATAAAGCGATTGGGTGATTAAGACCAATGAATAGACCCTCGCAGACCTTCATTCTTAAATTGCCCCATATTTGCCTTGAAGAAACTCTCTAACGACATTAATTTCAAACACATAAACCATGCCCTTGCTTGTTCTCTTGGTTGTCAACCCAACGATGTTTAGATTCTTAAGACGTATTCCAAATTGAATTTGAGTTTGTTTCACTGGCATGCCAACAGAAACATAGTAATTAACAAGTCCGAAATAAAGATTCTTAGCGGTAATTTCAACTTTAGCTTCATCTTTACTTTGAACAAAATTTAAAAGATACATAATTTCAGTGGGCAACGAAGCCATGCGCAAATCTTCGTACGCCTCTGTGACAGGTCTATCTCTGATCCAATCAATCCCAGTAAGATCAGTGGTCATGAAATCTTCGTACAAAGCTTTGAGAACATTCTTGTCGGACTTAATTCTGACTAATCTGTCAAAGTATTCCTTAGGTGGTACTTCTTGTTGACAATCACAGATGAAGAATCTTCTGTCGTCGTAAGCAATTTTGACAGGAAAATCGTTGTTAGTATTGAAGATTATTTTTGAATAATTATTGCAGATTCTTGGATCACGTCCTTTCTTGACAATGTTAATTTCAGTCCCAGAAACGAGAGCTTTAAGTTCGTCATCATATTTGAAACCAAGACGTCCAGCAAATTCATCAAACATGACAAGTATTTTGTTTTCCATGATGCTGTTGAATGTTCCAAAGACTTCGCTTTCTGGTTTAAAGATAATGCAAGAGTATTCAGAGCCAAGTAGTTTTTGAATGATTTCAAACAACAAATTCTTCCCCATGCCTTGTTTTATGGATTTGAAGAGTAATGCGATGTTGTTCTTCAAAGCAGGGTGTTGAAACATATAAGAAAACCAATTCCAGACGTACTTGAACGAACGTTCGTCATTGTTGCATAATAGTTTGATATGATCTTTGACAAATTGAACGTCATTTCGAACTTCATCTGTAATGATTGTATCTTGAAATCTTTGAACTGGAAGTCCGTTCCATGTGTTGAAACAATTTTCAGGTGTCTTAAAAGGAGGTACAAACAATCCAATGTTGTTGTATCGTCGAATCATACTGTCTTGAACCCACACTGGAATAAATGAGACAGTTTCAATGCCAGAGTCTACAATTTTATCAAATTTGATATGCATGAAGCTAATTAGAAGTTGATTTTTTGAAAACATAGTAACTTTGTCATTTTTGATATAATAAAACATAGCTTCTTCAGTACAGAGGAATGCATATTGTTCAAAGTCGATTTTAACTTCAATGTACGATCTGCCTTCTTCAATATCATGAGGTTTTGAATAAGTTGAAGTCATCGGTTTGACAACGAGTTTCAAGTCATAAGATGTACGTTCTTTCAAGAATGCTTCAGCTTTTGAGATAAGAGTCTCCGGAAATTCAGTTTCGTTAAGCAATCTTTCAACAAGTCCTCCGTCATGGATGAATGTATCCATAGAGCGCTTGTTGATGCACATAAATTCATCCAAAGTGAGAAGACACTTTCTTTCTTCATTTTGTAGAATAAGAGAACAAGCACAACCAATTGGATTATGCGGATTCTTTGTCTTGGCGTATTTAAGAACATCCGGATGCAAGGAAGAAAGATTCTTCATGATTAGATTAACTTCCGGATAAAAGTGATTTGTAATCCAATCATTGTAGCTTGGTTTACAAGCACCACCAAATAAGATGCTTAGAAAGATGACTTTGACAGCATTACGATCGATACTGGATTCCTCCATAATTTGTTTGAAAATGTCGTCGCGCTTTGTGCAGAGGTCAGTCAAATACTTGTTTGTCCATCCATGTTTCAATGCCATTTGATTTAAAATTTCGCAATGACAATTGACAATGTCAAGGTCCCAGTAGTAATCTTTTGCCAAAGCCTTTCGAATATCACTTGAAAGAGTTTGAAGTCCATAGTTACCTTGAGGCACCAATCTTCCCATGAATTCCTTTCCAAATTTGTTTTGTTTTGCACTTTTTCCAAGAATGTAATTGATTTGAAGCTTGTTCCCACGGTCTAGATTCTTCTTCATCTTTTTCAATTTAATTTTATCTTCATTATCAATCGGTAAAGATAGAATGTACTTCAACATATTGACGTCAAATTTTTCGCATTTTCCAATAGAGATTGAAGGGATAATGATATCAAGATTGCGTTTCGTTTCATCAGCAGTTTGGGCTGTGTTGGACTCGACCTCCTTCACAGCTTCATCATTTGATGTGATTACTTCCATTTGTTTATGACAAGTTATTATTTAAATAATTTAAAAAAAAAATATTTAAAAATTATTTGTAATATTATAATAAAATGCGTATTGAAGAAATCAAACATCATGGAACTCGAAGATCAATTGAGAAAAGGAACTTGGACATAACGCCATTCGAATCAGTAGATCAAATCAGAAAGTATATTAGGAAGACGTATATTACGCAATACAACAAGCAAGAAGAAGCGATCTTAAGACATCGTAAGTATATGCGAGAAAGATATCGTCAAGCACATCCAAACGGCAAAAGATATATTGTTGATTAATGCCACGTGGCATAAAAAATATTTTAAAATATTTAAAAATTATTTTAAAATATATTGTAAGACAAAAACAAAACTTGTGTTACAATGGAAGCGCCTTTGGACTTAACATTGTTGACTATTGATCGAATCAGTGTGTATGATTTAACACAATCTAATGAATGGTTAAAAATAATACTTGAAGCTGGTATTGAGAATAATGATCCATCTGCATTTAGATATTTGATAAACTTAAGAAAATTAAACGACAAAAATGCTATTGAAAAAATTGAAGTAGATGCCAAATTTAGAGAGCATATTGTAAAATATAAAGAAGAACAAGTGGGATTACTGTTAGGTTTGATAAATCACGATGCTGATCCTGTGCTTCAACCAATAAATTACACGCACATCTTTGTAAAAAAAGAATATCGAAATCGAGGCATCTGTACGGAAGTTTTACGTAGATTATCTAACACACCTTGTGAATTACAAGTTAGTGATCGTATGATGAAATTAATTGTAAAAAACCATATCATGTTTTTTCCACATTTGTTTATGAAAAGAAACAAAGATGGAACTGTTAGATTTTTTTCATCGGCATTCTGGATGTGGGTCAAGAACAAGTAATAAATTTAATTTCTACAATATAATAAAATGAAGTTCTATTCGATTAAATCAAAGAAGCCTGTTGAGGTGCCCATGTCAAATGTGACCTACAGGACGACGAAGAATGGTCGCAAACTTGCGATAGGTAAAGTAGGAGGAGAGACACTGTACAAGTTTGTAAAAAAGTGATAGTAGCATTCAACATGATTGTATTTTATAATATCTAAGATTATAAAATTCTACACACAGATTACGCATCCTTCTCCTCAGCAACAGGCTTGTGCTTGGGCACATCATTCACAAAGTTAAAAATAGCATCACGATTCTTCTCATTTCGAAAGAAGTACATATAGCTTCCACCAGCCATGATTTTGAATATCATTAGAAGGATAGGATCAGGCTCAACTTCGTCATATTCGAGCACCAACATGTAATACTTTTTACCCAAAATAGTTGTAGAAAAGCACATCTCTTTTGAGACCGTAATTTTTCCACGACGGACCATATCACGCCATTTTTTTGATTCGTCATTCAACAGAGCTTTGTCTAAAGTCGAACAACAACGCCCATACTGATGAAAGGTGAAACACAGATCGCTTGGTTCCAACGTACAGATGGCGTGTTTAAGTTGCATGTAAACGATGCCAATTGACAACCAACCACGATTTATCTGTTTATCATATTCATCATCAAATTCTTCCTTAGTTTTCGGGACAAATGATTGCAAAAGAGCTTCGGGAAAGGCTAATTCCATGTCCATGGTGTTGAAGTTGATGGTCAATTTGGTTCTGCCTTTACGTTGTGTTGACTCGTGTCAGCTGGTGTCTTGTCGGGAACGAAACAGCCTGACCAGTATAAAGTACCATGTACCCCTAGGCCGTTGTCCAACACACATGACTTTTCTTCGCCACGTGGCACTGACATACAGAAGACAGAAGCAAAACAAAACCGATGATGGAAAAGAAAACCTATGGAATGGATTACACCAGAGCTGAAATCGAGTGGCACGGAGAGTTAGCTGAAGTGGCTCGTCACATTGAAACTTGGGGTTATTTGATGCCTACAGATCAAAAGTTACAAATGGATCAATGCTTGTATGTTGTCTTTGCACATCTGATGGACTTTATTTCTTGGGATGACACATATCATTATTTGGAAAAAATGCCACCAATTCAAGAAGACATTTATGATGTGGAAGGTCATTATGGGTATTGGTTGTCTTTCTTAAGATTAACGTGTCCATCACAACAAGAATTCGTCGCCGAGGGATTAAAGGATCATTACATATGCGACTTGTTAATTAACAGTCATGGTTATCGTGCGCCCATAACTCCATTTCCTTATTTTAGCAACATTATACTTGCAGTGCTTAAGGATTATGAATATGATTTATTTGATGATTAATATATTCATGTAGTTGATTGAATTCAAAAAGCAGTACGACATTGGGCGCACTTGTGCTGTTCAGGTGGGCGCGTCTTCAAAATCTCCAAGCATCTTCGGCAGTAGTTATGCCCACAGTAAGACACAGCGCTTGTCTCCACCGTCAAAGTCTCAAAGCAGATGATGCACTCAAACGCAGACTTCATCGCCTCATGGCCCTTGACAAGCATCTCTTGAACATGCGCAGGCAATGTCACCGTAGGAAATGCCACCGGAGGTCCTACGCTCACAGGCGGAGCATCGGCGCGTGCACCAAGATGTCGTTGTAGCTCGTTCATTGCTTCATACGCAGGTGCGAGATTGGTCAAGAGCTCAGTACGAATAGCCCCATATGCGCGCCACGCATTGCCTCTGTCGGTCACAAGCATGCGTTGAGCATTCAGATCCACGGATACGCCACGTCTGACTCTCATGGCAATTGCCTTTGCAGAATTGGGATGCGGTGCTTGAGCACTACCACCACGACCACGTCCGCGACCACGTCCACGACCACGGAAAGAAGGGGCTCCAGCGACATTCATTGTAGGTTTGATTTTGATTCTGCCTATAAGTTAGAACTTGATGTTCAGTGCCACGTGGCGAAGCGAAGAATGCCACGTGGCGAAGCGAAGAAAGTGCCACGTGGCGAAGCGAAGAAAGTGCCACGTGGCGAAGCGAAGAAAGTCATGTGTGTTGGACAACGGCCTAGGGGTACATGGTACTTTATGTTGGTCAGGCTGTTTCGTTCCCGACAAGACACCAGCTGACACGAGTCAACACAACTTCAAAGGCAGAACCAAATTGACCAACAAGTTCAACACCATGGCATCAGTAATTCCTTATTATGGCAAGCATCACGAGCCACAACCTGATGATTGGATCTTAAGATTTAAGCCGGAGTCTGAAGAAGCATTGAATAAAAGTTATGCGATGTTTCAAGGAGGTTTACTGAACATTTGGATTATGCACTTGGAACTCAAGAGAGTCGTGAATGAAATGGAACCATCCGAAATGTGTTTTGCCTTTCATCAAATTTTAAATTGCTTCACCTGTTCTAACAAAGAAGTCTTGAGCATGGAAGCAAGACAATGGCGTGATAATGTACGCCGTGGTTTGATGAAGGTCAAAAGAGACTTGTGCCATTCCGCATCTATTTGGGGGAAAACATACTACACGTTGGTGCTCGAAGCGGAAGATATCAATCCTGATCCTGTTCTATTGTTGTATTTCCAATACATGGTTGGTGGGAGCTATGTGTACTTCTTTCCAAATGAGAAGAATCGTGATTCTATTTTTAAGTTTGTGAATGATTTGCCTAAGGATCAGCCTATTGGAGAGGAGAAGCACGAGGCTGATGCGTAATTACTGTTCGTCGATGTCTTCGTCTTTGAATATCCTCTTTACCAATCGATCGAATATTTTGAATTCATCAATAGAATAAGTGAATCGTTTTGTTTCTATTAAGTTGTTGTCTTTGTCGAGTAATTCTAAAATAGCAGAAAATGTCCCATTGGCATGGTCAAACTGAATATAGCTGAGTTGTGCGTTTTCAATCTGTTGAACAATCGTCTTCGTCTTTTGTTTGATCTTTGTCTTAATCATTTTATATATATTGAAGATTAAAGTAATCTTCGTGCACTGTAATAAAAGTTATAATTTGCACCATTTACGGTTCTTATTTGGACGTTACTTCCAGCAACTGTTTGTATCAAGATGTTGTTCTGGTTCAATGCAACAACTAATCCATTTGCGCCTTCTTCCTGGTAACAAATGAACAATCCATAATTTCCATCGTTCGCTCTTGTATTTATGCTCAAAAGATAATTCGCATTTCCAGCCATAGCAAAGAGCGTAGTATAAACGGCACCAATATTGACTGGGCCTCCAATTTCATCTTGAAACGTGCTGTAAGTCAATTCGGATATAACAGGATCGTAATATAAATCTCTCATAGCTGTTGTCCTATTTGTCAAGCGAATAGGGTTAATGTAGCACCTTCCGGTACCTAAAGTGTTCAAAGCTGAAGTATTAGCATTCATAACAATCGTTTGGGCATGTTGATTTAAATAACCTGCTCTATAACCTATAGCTATAGAATCATTTCCTTGTGAGGTGCTTCCTGCTTCATAGCCTATTGCAACGCACTCAGCTGATTGTCGAGTTTGGCCAGCTAAATAACCTATTGCAACAGCACCTGTTCCTTGAACAGAAGCCCCTGATAATGTACCTATAGAAATAGCCTGTGTTTGTTGAGAGCTTTGTGCCGATCTATCTCCTACGGCAATCGAACCTATCTGTTGCGAAGTTTGTCCCGATTGAAATCCAATTGAAATTGTAGTTCCTCCTTGATTCGATTCTCCTGACTGCATTCCAATTGAAATTGAATTTGAATTTTGGTTGCATTTGCCAGAATCAAGCCCAATTGCGATACACTGAATTGATTGTGAAGTATTTCCGGCTCCATTTCCAATGGCTATTGAAGAACTACTTTGAGTTGTTGCTCCAGCGTTTGAACCAATCGCTATTGAATTACTATTTTGATTTGCATTACCAGCAAAATAACCAATCGAAATAGCATTTGATCTTTGTGATGTTCTGCCATTTAAAACGCCGATAGCAATAGCATTTGAAGCTTGGGACGTTTGGCCTGTTTCTGAACCAATTGCAATTCCTCCTATTCCTTGAGAATTATTTCCAGCTCTATAACCGATTGCAATGCCAACATTTTGTTGTGATGTTCTTCCTGCTTCAGCACCTAAAGCAACAGTTAAGGTTCCTTGAGCTACCTCTCCTGCTAAATTTGCTAAATGAAGTTTCGTATCATTTGTATTCAAATTTGCAATAAAACCATTTGAGCCTGTCATTGTAGTTGTATTTAGAAAGGCAATGTTAGCTCCAGTTGATTGTATATTTAAAGTTGAGATTGAGTCAGTCCATTCCGTTGATCCATTAGTCAGAGCAGATAACAAGTTACTTTGATTCGGACGGCCTTGAGGGAGTCTAAAGCTGTTGTTTCTACTATTAAATTGATTGGCAGTAGGAGCCAGTAAT
>Ga0129333_10003929_pt1 | contig 13936 bp, 11 predicted proteins | sample CPB6_08_DNA_FD_94474 | JGI IMG/M metagenome (GOLD analysis project Ga0129333, IMG submission 94474) | Freshwater to marine salinity gradient microbial communities from Chesapeake Bay, USA - CPBay_Sum_0.6_0.8_DNA | ecosystem: Environmental > Aquatic > Marine > Coastal | place: USA: Chesapeake... | reverse complement strand
TCCCCACCATCGTGCTGGCGATCGTCGCACTCCGCCTGCGCGAGCCCATCCGTGGAAAATGGGAACGCATGGCGGTGGGTGTCTCGTCCGACGTCGCCGACACCGAGGAAACCCCTCCTTCGTTCGCCGAGAGCTGGCGCACCGTGCACAAGGTGGAGTCGCTGAAGCGAATCTGGTGGAGTCTTCCCTTCCTCGCCACTGGTTTGGTCGGCTTCGTGTCCCTCGCCTCGCTGCTCTACGAGCGCGAGTTCGGTCTCGACGAGCGGGCCCGGGGAATCGCGGCCGCCATCGCCGAACCCTTCCAGTTGGTCGGTTTGGTGGTGGGTGCGCGGTGGATCACCAAGCGTTACGCCGGCAACGTGGCCGGGTTGACGACGTTGGGAGCCAACGTGTCGCTCGCCGCGGCGATCCTCGCCGGCTGTTTCGCCCTGGCCCCCAACATCGTCGTGGCGGTGGCGATCAACTGTCTCATCTCGGCGTCGTTGGCGATGCTCGGTCCCGCCGTCTTCTCGGGTTTGTCGTTGGCGATTCCGCCCCGGGCCCGAGCCACCGGTTTCTCGGTCGCCTCGTTGTGGGTGATTCCCGGACTCTTCGTGCTACCCCTCATCGGATGGATCGCGGATCGAGTCTCGATTCGCGTGGGCATGCTCGTCATGATCCCGCTCTTCATCGTCGGCGGTCTGATTCAACGGACCATCGGCAAGGTGATCATGGACGACATCGCCCAGGTGTGGCAGTCGGCGGCGGCTCGCTCCGAGGTCCTGTACGACCGTCGCAACGGAAACGCGAAGCTGTTGCTGGTGCGCGGGGTTCACGCGGGTTACGACGGTCGACCGGTCCTGAAGGGCATCGACCTCGAATTGGACGAGGGTGAGATCGTCGCATTGCTCGGCACGAACGGTGCCGGCAAGAGCACGCTCCTGAAGTCGATCAGTGGCGTGGTCGAGGCCGATCGCGGGGCCATCGTTTTCGACGGACGCGACGTCACGCACGTCCCACCCCACGAGATCGCCGCCGCGGGGATCGTTCAGATGCCGGGCGGTGCCGGTGTCTTCGGGTCGTTGACCGTGCGGGAGAACCTCGAACTGGCCGGATGGACCAATCGCCGCGACGCCGAGGGGGTCGACCGGGCGCGTCGCGAGGTCCTCGAGATGTTCCCCGTTCTCGCCGAACGGCTCGACGAGTCGGCGGTGAATCTCTCGGGCGGGCAACAGCAGATGCTCGCACTCGCCATGAGTTTCGTGATGCGCCCCCGGGTGCTCTTGATCGACGAACTCTCGCTCGGACTCGCTCCGGTGATCGTCGGCCAGATGCTGCCCGTCGTGCAACGACTCGCCGCCGACGGTGTCACGGTGGTTCTGGTCGAACAGAGCGTGAACGTTGCTCTGACCGTCGCCGAGCGCGCCTACTTCCTCGAACGAGGCGAGATTCGCTTCTCTGGCCCCACCACCGAGTTGCTGAACCGGCCGGACATCCTCCGGTCGGTGTTCCTGTCGGGTGCCGCGGGCGCTCCTCCGGAGGAGCGGACGTCGTCGGGCTCGCCTCTCGCGACCCCGTCGGGTGACGCCTCCGGAACGCCGCCGGTGAGCACTCGGGTCGTGCTGGCCACCGAGCGAGTCGTGGCGTCGTTCGGTGGTGTGCGCGCCGTGGACAGCGTGTCGATCGAGATCGCCGAGCGCGAGATCGTCGGTGTCATCGGACCCAACGGGGCCGGCAAGACGACCCTCTTCGACGTGATCTCCGGCTACACACCGACCGCGGGTGGCCGGGTCGAGATCGCCGGGGTCGACGTCACCGGGGCGTCCCCGAACCTTCGGGCGGCGGCGGGTCTGGGACGTTCGTTCCAGGACGCCCGGCTCTTTCCCGAACTCACGGTGCGCGAGACGTTGGCGGTGTCGCTCGAGCGATGGGTGGGCAGTCGCAGTGCTCTGGCGGCGGCGATGTGGTTGCCACCGGTTTTCGACTCGGAAGCCTCGGTGGCGCGACGGGTCGACGAGCTGGTCGAGTTGCTCGGATTGGGCGATCACCAGCGCAAGTTCGTGCGTGAGTTGTCGACGGGCACCCGTCGCATCGTCGATCTGGCCTGTTTGGTCGCGCACCGTCCGACGGTGATCCTTCTCGACGAGCCGACCTCCGGGCTCGCCCAGCGGGAGGTGGAGGCGTTGGCCCCCGTGGTTCGTCGTCTGCGCGACGAAATGGGTGCCGCACTTCTGGTGGTCGAACACGACATACCATTCGTTTCATCGGTCGCCGACCGTCTGGTGGCAATGGACCAGGGGCGGGTGGTGGTCTCCGGACCACCTCCCGAGGTTCTCGCCCATCCGTTGGTCGTCGAGTCGTATCTCGGCACGTCCAGTGCCGCTATCGCCCGTTCCGGGCAGGGGGGATGAACATGCAGCCAGCAAGCAGTGCCGGGGGTGGATCGAGTCCGCTCCGAAAGTGGGGACCACTGATCGCCATCGTGGTCGTGGCCGCGGTGGTCGCCGTGGTCGTTCTGGCCGGAGGAGGCGGAGGCGACGACGAGGCCGTCGACACGTCCGCGCCCGCGGCCAGCGAGGCCCCGGTCGATTCGGCGGCTCCGTCGACCGACGGCGGTGGTGAAGCCGCGGAGTGGACCTACCCGCTCGGCTTCCCGCAGGCCGAGGAACTCGGGATCGTCGACACCATCGAATGGGGCGACCGCTGCGACGTCGAACGCGGACGCATCAAGGTGGTCGACTACTTCGCGCCGTTCTGCATGGCACCCTTCTCCGGTGACAACGGTGGAGCAACCGATCAGGGCGTGACCGCCGACGAGATCACCATCGTGCACTACATGGGCCCGGACGGCGACCCCATCATCAACTACATCACCGACGCGATCAAGGTCGACGACACCAACGCCCAGGAGCAGGAGGTCGTCTCGAAGTTCATCGAGTATTTCGAGACGTACTACGAGTTCTACGGACGCTCGATCAACTACGTGGTGTACGAGAGCACGGGTCTCGCCAACGACGAGGTCACGGCCCGCGCCGATGCCCAGCGGATCGTGGAGGAGTACCAGCCGTTCGCCGTCATCGGCGGACCGGCCCTCACGAACGCTTTCGGCGACGAGTTGGCCGCTCTCGAGACGTTGTGCATCTCGTGCGGCGGCGGTTCACCCGACTGGTTCGCCGAACGTGATCCGTACGTGTGGGCCATCGACGGCAGCGCCGAGCAGAAGCAGGTGCACGTGGTCGAGTTCATCGGCAAGCAGTTGGTGGGCAAGCCGGCCTCGCACGCCGGCGAGGAGTTCCAGAACACCGAGCGCAAGTTCGGGTTGGTCTACATCGAGAGCAGCGCCGAGTCGCAGGTTCTCGCCGACCTCATGGTCGAGCGACTCACCGAGGTCGGCGCCGCGCCGGCCGAGGTGATTCCGTACCAACTCGACCCGGGAACGATCCAACAGACGGCGTCGCAGGTGATCGCCAAGTTGAAGGCATCCGGCATCACCTCGGTGATTCTTTCCACCGACCCGGTGGCTCCGAAGGACTTCACGCGCGAGGCCACCGCCCAGGAGTACTTCCCCGAGTGGATCGTGGCCGCCGCCACGCTGACCGACACCACGGCCTTCGGTCGTTCGTACGACCAGCAGCAATGGGCCAACGCGTTCGGAGTCACCAGTCTCGCGGTGCATCTCAACCCGGAGACAAGTGGCTACTGGTCGATCTACAAGTGGTTCACCGGCACCGAACCGGCGGCCGACGAGTCGATCGGCGTCTACATGCCGCCCTTCTTCCTCCTGATGTCGGCTCTGCAGAGCGCCGGACCCGAACTCACTCACGAGAATCTCGCCGCGGCCATCCGGTCGTTCGAGACCGAGCCCGCGATCAGTCAGCCGTGGCTCACCTGGGGCGATCACGACATCTGGGACGAACCCGACTACAACGGCATCGACGACGCCACGATCTTCTGGTGGGACGCCGAGGCCACTGGGCCGGACGAGAACCGCAAGGAAGGCACCGGCATGCTGTTCTACGTCGACGGCGGTCAGCGCTATCTGCCCGGTGAGTGGCCGAGCGAGGACAAGCTCTTCGTGCCCGAGGGGGCGGTCGACGTCTACGACGTCCCACCGGCGGGCGAGGAACCGCCGCAGTACCCGAGCCCGGCCGGCTGATCAGTCGGGTATCGCCCAATCGATCGGTTCCCGACCGTTCCGCACGAGCGCTTCGTTGGCTCGTGAGAACGGTCGGGAACCGAAGAACCCGTTGTGCGCCGAGAGCGGCGACGGGTGAGCCGACTCGATCACCACGTGGCGCGACTCGTCGATGAGCACTTTCTTGCGTCGGGCGGGCGCACCCCAGAGCAGGAACACCACGGCCTCCTGCTTGTCGCTCACCGCAGAGATCACCCGGTCGGTGAAGGTCTCCCACCCCTTGCCTTGGTGCGACGCGGCGGCGCCAGCCCGCACGGTGAGCGTCGTGTTGAGCAGGAGCACCCCTTGACGTGCCCAGTGCTCGAGGTTGCCGTGCCGCGGGGTCGGGCAACCGAGATCGTCGTGGAGTTCGCGGTGGATGTTGCGCAACGACGGCGGAACGGCGACCTCCCGGCGCACGGAGAAGCAGAGCCCGTGTGCCTGACCGGGGCCGTGGTACGGGTCCTGGCCGAGGATCACGGCCCTCACGTCGCGATGAGCGGTCAGATGTAGAGCGGCGAAGACCTCGGTCGAGGGTGGATACACGGGGTGGCGCGAACGTTCGTCGGCCACGAAGTCCCGAAGAGTCGTCCAGTAGTCCTTCTCGAACTCGTCGCGCAGGAGCGGGTTCCAGTCGGTCGTGGTCACTCCGTCAGTGTCGTCGCCCGGAGTGCCTCGCGTCCAACGTCGGTCACTTCTTGCCACCACCGATCTTCTCGGCGACGGGAATGGTGGTGGTCGAGCCCGACGGGTCGTTGTCGTTCTCGTTGTCGTTCTCGTTGTCGTTCTCGTTGTCGTCGTCCTCCGAATCGTCGGAGTCGACGTTCAGGTCGCACTTCTCCTTGACACCCGCGCCGGTGATCCACACCTTCAGGGTGGCCGTGACCCGGCGGTTGGCCGATCCGAACTCGACCGTGATGCTCTTCGGTTTCGAGTCGGTGATCTTGGACGAGAATCCCGGTGCGACAGTGATGTTGAGTGACGGCGAAACGAAGTTGCCGCCGGACATCTCGACCGACAGAACCCCGGGACCACACGCGCGATTCACCAACGGATTGGTGGGGATGGAGGGCGTGACGGGTGCGCTGGGGGGTGTGACTGTCGTGGGGGTGCTCGGTGGGCGCGTGGTGGGTGGCGTGGTGGGTGTGATCGGTGGCTTGGTGGTGGGGATCGGCGCACGGGTCGTGGTCGTGGCGGAGTCCTCTTCGCCCACTGCACCGATGCTCCCTCCGGGCACGGTGGTGATCGCCACCCCGCCTCCGGAACCACCGTTGTTGGAGCCAGTGTTCCCGGTGTTCCCCGAACCTCCCGTGTTGCCGTCGGTCGAGCCTCCTCCGTTGCTACCCGAGCCTCCTCCGTTGCTGCCCGACGAACCCGCGGAACCGGACGACGAAGCTCCCGGGGTGGCGTCGGGGGACGAACCCGACGAAGCACTGGATCCACCGGAGTTCACCTCGTCGACGGTCTCACTGGTGTCGGTTCGGCCGTCCGAGTCGTCGTCGGGAGCCTCGGACTCGATCGACGGTGAACTTTCGCTGAGCGGGATTCCGCCGTTGGTGCGGTCGGGCGCACTCTCGCGAACGAGAACCAACGAACCGGCGCCGACGAGGCACGCCACTGCCGCCGCACTCACGGCCAGACGGACCTGACGGGCCCGTCGTACCCGCGTGGTGACCCGGGCGAAGGCCTCCTCGGTCGACATCGTCGATCCACCCACGCGACCGAGCAGATCGGCGAGACGTCGATCATCCGGATCCTCGTCGTGGAAGTCGAATTGGTCGTTCATGTTCTTTCGCTCTCGGCTTGGTGGTCGAGATGATGACGAAGCTTCTCGCGGGCCTGGTGGAGGTGGAACTTCACCGCTCCTTCGGACAGTCCGAGTTCGGCGGCGATCTCGCTCACGTGCAGCTGTTCGACGTAGAAGAGGGCGGCAACGATCCGCTGCTGCTTGGGCAACACGGCGAGCAAGGCACCGATCTCGTCGGTTTCGGGCTGTTCGCTCACGAGTCGACTCTGCGATCCGAGCCGGACGACCGCCTTGTCGCGCCTCAGACGCGAACGATGCGAGTCACGGACCTTGTTGATGGCGACGCGCCTGACCCAGCCCACCGGATCGTCGTAGGTGGAGATCTTGCGCCATTTGAGATGGGCCTTCACGAACGCTTCCTGCACGGCATCGGCGGCTTCCTCGGAGTTGCCGCAGATCACGGTGATCGAACGCACGAGACGGTCGTAGTGCTCGCTGAACAGAGTCGGCAGATCCGGGCGTGTGGTTGCCGCGGTATCGGGGGGAGAGGTCACGGCCGGCTCGATCGTCAGGGGAGTCCAGCCCGTGGCGAGCCCGGATCCTCCGCTGGCCCACGATAGGGCGAACGCGGGTGCCGGCTTCATGAGGTGAGTCACGTTGTTCGAATCTTGAGGGTTTGGTCGTACCGGACATTTTTCCCGCCCGGAGCAGGCTCGTTCCCCGGGCGTAGCCTTGGATCGATGGGCACCCCCGAGTCGGATCCCCGGTTGGTCGACCGCGTCGCGGGTCGTCTCGGTCGGTGGAACGGGGTCGCACGGGTTCGTCTGGCGACCCTCCCCACGCCCCTCGAGCCGGGACCGACCCTCCCCGGGGGCTCCCGGATGTGGGTGAAACGCGACGATCTCACCGGACTCGGGATGGGTGGCAACAAGGCCCGCAAGCTGGAGTTTCTGTGCGGTGCGGCCGCCGATGTCGGCGCCGATTGTCTGGTCACCGTCGGGGCCGGTCAGTCGAACCACTGTCGAATGACGGCGGCCGCGGGAGCCGTGCTGGGGTGGGAGACCCACCTCGTGTTGGCTGGTCGACGACCGGACCATCTGGAGGGCAATCAACTCCTGTCGGAGCGTTTCGGAGCCCACCAGCACTTCACCGGAGCGGGTCCGGCCGAATGGGGAGTGCTCGAGATCGGCCGCGAGTCGCTCACCGAGCGACTCGCGGCCGACGGGTTGCGCCCGTACTCCATTCCGATCGGAGGTTCGACCGCGGTCGGAGCGATCGGGTACGCGGTGGCGTATCTGGAGATCGTCGACCAATGTCTCGACCTCGACATCGAACCGTCGGCGATCGTCGTGACCTCGTCGTCGGGAGGCACTCATGCCGGTCTCCTGGCGGGTCGCGCGTGTTCGCGCGCGCGGGGAACGATTGCTCCACCGGTCGTCGCCATTGGCGTGGCCAAGGGTGTGGTGGCCGGGTTCCCCGATCCGGTTGCGCTCGCCAACGAGGCGCTGGCGGCGGCCTCGTTGCCGGGACGGGTCGATCCCGCCGATGTCGAGATCGACTCTCGCTGGTTGGGTGACGACTATGCGGTTCCCACCGAGGCTTCTCGTCGGGCGATCGGCTGGGCCGCCCGCGAGGGTGCCTGGGTCGTCGACGACGTCTACACCGCCAAGGGACTGTCGGGGGTTCTCGGGTTGGCTGCCGAGGGTCGTTGGTCGACCAACGACGACGTCGTGTGGATACACACCGGAGGTCAACCCGAGGTGTTCGTGAGAGGAGAGTCCCATCGTGTCGACTGAACCGATCGACGACTGGAAGCCCGAGACCCTGGTGGTCTCGGCCGGACGCCCCACCGAATCGCTCGCACCGGTGAACACTCCGATCGTCATGGCGTCGAACTTCCGCGACACCGGTGACTATTCGCGCAGCGAGGGAACAGCCACGTGGCGCGCTCTCGAGGATGTGATCGGTCGGCTCGAGGGAGGAGCCTGCGTGGCGTACTCGTCGGGAATGGCTGCCGCGTCGGCGATCATCCACGCCGTTCATCCGCGGGCGGTCGTGGTACCACGGGTCTGCTACGCCGGACTGCGTCGCTACCTGATGGATCGCGCCGAGCATGGTGATTTCGAGGTGTTCTGGGTCGATGGTGTCGACGCGAACGAGGTCGAGCGGTCGATCGAGCGGGCGGCCACCGAACACGGTGCCCGGAACGTGCTGACCTGGATCGAGACCGTCGCGAATCCGACACTCGATGCGTACGACGTTCCGGCCATCGTCGCGTCGTGTCGCCGCCATGGTGCGGTGTCGGCGGTCGACGCGACGTTCGCGACGCCGATCGTCAGTCGTCCCCTCGTCGATGGTGCCGACATCTCGTGGCACTCCGGAAGCAAGTTCATCGGTGGTCACTCCGATCTCCTGCTGGGTCTCGTCTCGACGAAGAACGATGCTCTGAACCGCGAACTGATCCGGGCGCGCTCCTTCCTCGGTTCGGCACCGGGTGGCCTGGAGGCGTTTCTGGCCCTGCGCGGGGTGCGCACCCTCGCGGTTCGTCTCGAGACGGCGTCGAGCAACGCCCGGATCCTGCACGAACGAGTGGTCGCCCATGCCGCGGTCGAGCAGGTGCGTTCGGCGGGAGCGATGATGGCCATCGTGGTGCGCGGAGGTGCCGTGGCCGCCGACCGCGTGTGCGAATCGGTGCGGTTGGTCACCGCGGCCACGAGTCTGGGTGGGGTCGAGTCCACCATCGAGCGACGCCAGAAGTATCCGGGCGAGGAACACGTGCCACCCGGCCTCCTGCGTCTCAGCGTCGGCATCGAGAACGTCGACGATCTGTGGGCCGATCTCCATCGAGCCCTCGACGCGGCTCTCGACGCGTCGCTCGATGAGGGCCGGCGCCGTTAGCGTTTCCGACATGGGCGATCGCATTCTCGACGTCGATCTGCTGGCTTTCGAGCGCGGCGATGCCGCCACGCGTCGGGCGGTCGTCGACGGGGTTCGCCGCAGCCTCGCCACCGGATTCGTGTACACGAGTTCCGACTTGTCGGACGATTTGCTCGACACCGCCTACGGAATGCTGGCCGAGTTCTTCTCGAGGGCGCCGGAAGAGAAGGCGCGTTTCGTGGCCGAGGGGTCGCACGGACAGACCGGCTACACGGGACTCCTGGTCGAGACGGCGGCTTCGAGCGACAAGCCCGACTGGAAAGAGATGCTCAACTGGGCGACTCCCATCGCACCCGGTCATCCGCTGCGGCGCAAGTATCCGGGTTCGTATCCCGAGCAACTCCTGCCCGAAGCCGCCGTGCCCGGCATCACCGGGGTTCTGTACGCGTTCCACGACGCCATCGCCGATCTGCAGCGCCGTTTCCTGCGCGTGATCGCGCTCGGCATCGGTTGCGCCGAGACCTTCTTCGACGACATGGTGCAGGACGGACCGACCCTCACTCGCGCGATCCGCTACCCGTCGATGAAGCAGGCCCCGGGTGGCGGACACGTGTGGGCGGGGGCGCACGGCGACATCAACCTCATCACCGCGTTGCCACGGTCCACCGCACCGGGTCTGCAGGTGGAGGTGGATGGTGCATGGGTCGACGCGATTCCGCCCGACGGCAAGGTGATCATCAACACCGGGATCATGCTCGAGCGCCTCACCAACGGAGTCATTCCCGTCGGCTGGCACCGGGTCGTGGCCGCGCCGGGCTTCGAGGGTGAGCGTTACAGCGTGGTTCAGTTCTGTCACCCACGACCATGGACGATGCTCGCCCCGGTGCCGTCGTGCTGCACACCGGAGTCGCCGCAGCGCTACTCGACCATCAGCGCCGCCGATGCGCTCGACGAGGTTCTCTACCAGATCAACTTGATCGAGGACGCCCGTCGGGTGGACGACTAGATGCATCGGCTTCCGAACGATCCGGTGAACGAGTAAGTGGAGACTCGCGGCACCGAACTCGCTCTCGCCATCGACATCGGTGGCACCAAGATGGCGGTCGGACTCGTCACGCGACGTGGTGAGTTGGTCGACCGGGAGAGCGTGGCCACCGATCGCGACAAACGGGCCAACGATCTCTTCGACTCCCTGGCGGTCATCATTCGCCGACAGATGCAACGAGCGGTCGAGCGTCACGGAGCGAACGTCGTGACGGTGGGCATCGGTTCGGCGGGCCCCATCGAACCCGAGTGCGCCACGGTGTCCCCGGTCAACATCCACGCCTGGCGGCGATTCCCGTTGCGCGAGGCGGTCAGCGACGTGACCCTCGACGTGAGGCGCGATCAATCGAGCGGTGGGAACACCGCGTTGCCGGTCTTTGGTGATCTCGATGCGAAGGCCTTCGCTCTCGCCGAGGGCTGGTTGGGTGCCGCCCAGGGCGAATCGAACTTCATCGGCATGGTGGTCAGCACCGGAGTCGGTGGAGGTGTGGTGATCGACGGCCAGTTGCTCGACGGAGCATCGGGCAACGCCGGCCACATCGGGCACGTGATCGTGGCACCCGACGGGCACCGTTGCGGTTGCGGAGCGCGCGGCTGTCTGGAGGCCGAGGCCTCCGGCACCGCGATTCAGGCGATCACCGGTCGACCACCCACCGAACCGACCTACGAGGTCATGCAACGAACCGGTCGCATGGTCGGATTGGCGGTGGCGAGCACGTTCAATTTTTTCTCGATTCGTCTCGCGGTGGTGGGTGGGTCGGTGGCCCTCGGCTTCGGTCCGACGTTCTTCCACGCCGCCCAGGCCGTGGTCGACGAGCAATGCCGGGTCGATTTCACCCGCGGGGCGCGGGTGGTGCCGGCTCGTCTCGGCGATCGCGGCCCCCTGATCGGGGCGGCCGCGATCGGCTGGCGGGGTCTGAATCGTTCGGTCTAGCCACCGAAGGCGCGGTAGAGCCGTTCGGCCGGACCCTCGCCGAGACGATGATGCCACCACGAACCGATCAGCATCGCCAGCACCCAGTACGCCGCGGCGAAGCCGACCACCGATCCCACTCCCTCCACGGCGACTCCGAACCACTCGACGACCGCGTAATAGGCGACGATGTGCAGGAGGTAGAGCGACAACGAGAGTTGCCCGGCCCGGCGCAACGCGACGATCGGTGCACGGTCGGCGAGTTTCTCGGCGACTCTCGACACCACGACGAACCCGAGGACGGCGATCGACAACGTCGAAACGACGTAGAGGACACTCTGCTGGAAGGGTTGTAGCGAGGTGAGGTTCCAGCCCACGATGTCGTCGCGCAACGAACTCCGATCCGCGATCGTGGCGACGACGTAGGTCGCGGCGAGGGTCACCCCGGCGATCGAGGCGAGACGCAGCGAGTGTCGTCGGACGACTTCGAGGTGCCGTCCGACGATCATGCCGGCACAGAAGAAGGCCAGCCACGGCAGCACCGGATGGGTGTAGTCGATGAGGGTTCGCACCGCGAGATCGCGGAAGCCGTTCACCTCGTAGGTGAACGCCCACTCCGGGTACGCCCCGTTCTCGCCGCGCCACTCGATCCAGGTGCGGATCGACGTTGCCGCGACCGCGGTGAGGGCTCCGACCAGAGCGAGCCAGCGCGTCGCCAATCTGAACAGCACGGCGGCCAACACGAAGTACGCGCCGTAGTAGAAGAGGATGTTCCCGGGCCACACCCAATCCAGCGCGTACCCCCCGACGTAGAGCAACAGGCCACGACGAGCGAGGCGGAGGGTGACCTCGCGGCGCGTCCCGCGATCGATCGCGCGTCGGGTCATCAACGTCGCACCGATGCCGGCCACCAACACGAAGGTCGCGGCGAATCGAGTCGACAGCACTCCGGTGTACGGATCGAGCATGCGTTCGGGCCAGGCTTCTCGGCTCGTGTCCAGCAGCGCACCGCAGTAATTCATCAGCACCACACCGACGAGAGCGACTGCCCGGGTGACGTCGAGGCCGATGAGTCGGGGGGTGCCCGCTCCGGTGCGTCCGGCGGCATCGCGGTCGAAGGTGGACGTCACTCCCACTCGATCCGGTCGGGTCGGGTGACGACGAGTGGCCGTTGCACGTCGACCTCCTCGCCGATCGCCGGAACCGGTCGATCCGCCGGGACGAGGCACATTGACGTGTGCATGTGGGGTGGTTCCAGCAACGGGAGCCGGTGACGGGCGAAATGGAACGGGCTGGCACCGTCGGCGAGTGGGGCGACACCGTGAGCCGAACCGCAACCGATCATGATCAGAGTTCCGTCGAACGGCACGGCGGTCGCGCGGTAGCCGGCGACGTCCCCACTTCGGACCGCGATGGTCTCGAGCACGTCGGCGCGCAGCGCGAGCATCGACTTGTCACCGTGCCAGAGCGCGGTACCGAGACGCAGACGCCATTCGCGCCCCGGATGGGCGGCGCGCAGTGCGTCGTAGTCGGACGGTTCGACGTGCGACACCCACACGCCGAGTGACGAGTCTCCGCCCCGTGAGTCGTGGATGTCGAGAAGCCTCTCGATCTCGGCACGATGGTCGGCACTGGTTCCGGCGAGCGGGGGATGGATCGACAGAGCCACCACCTCGACGCCACGATCGCGGCATCGGTTCACCAGTTCGGCGGCCCGATCCGCGGGCACCCCGTGTCGGTTCATCGACGATCGAATCTTCACCACCGCATTCCCGCCCGTCCGGGCCAGCACGTCGAGGTGGGCCTCGTTGCCGATGGTGTGCACGGTTCGGGGACGTTCCGAGGGCGTGAGCGTGGGCGAGAGGACCACGGCGGCCAGGTCGTCGGGGACGGCGACGAGCTCGTGCTCGGTGCCGACGGCCACCAGTACCGAGTGCCCGCTCGCGCGGCGGATCAGTTCGGCCGAGCCGAAGCCGTATCCGTTGCCCTTCACCACCGGGATGAGACCCTCGACCCGACTGGCGAGTTGGTCGATGTGGTGAGTCCAGGCCGAGGTGTCGACGTGCAGGACCAGGGTCACGCGGTGACCCTACCGGCGTGCCATCAGCCCAGCGTGGCAGGGCTGTCGAGGTACCGGGAAGGCGCCGACCAATTGCCGACTTGTCTAGTCGGCTTTTCGTTCGTAGCCTGCCCAGGGTGAGCACGAAACTTCTGTCGTTCCCCGAATCCGTCGACGATCGCGCGGCCCGTCTGGTGGCCACCGGAGTCATCGTTCAGAGCCTCGTTTTCGTGGTCTTCCGGGAATGGTGGTTGCTCGCTCCTCTGGCCTACGGATTCGTGGCGCGGGTCGCGTCGGGTCCGCGTTTCAGTCCGCTCGCTCTGCTCGTGACACGGGTGGTGGTGCCTCGTCTCGCCGGTGATCCGCGTCTCGTGGCCGGTCCGCCCAAACGTTTTGCTCAGGCCATCGGCACTCTGTTCTCGGTCGTTGCTCTCGTGCTCGCGGTGCTCGGAGCCGAGACGGCGGCGGTGGTGGTGACTCTCCTTTTGGTGGGGGCGGCGAGCCTCGAGGCGGTGGTCGGGTTCTGTCTCGGTTGTGCGATCTTCAACCGGCTCATCGCGTGGGGCGTCGTGCCCGAATCGGTCTGTCGCGACTGCGCCGACATCACCGCTCGACTCGCGGCGCGCTGATCGCTCAGTCGATCTCGGGTCGCAGCGCCCCGAAGCGGCGTCTCCGCACGCAGCCCTTCCAGACACCGCATCCGTAGGCGACGTCGTCAGCGAGGCGCAGAGCGGCCCGTCTCCAGGGCTCGAGATCCTGCGACGGTGAGCGGTGATCGTCGAGCACGCGTATCACGGCGGCGGCCACGGCCAGCCGACGCCATCGGGGCGAGAACGATGCCGCCACCGCCACGACCGGCCACCAGACCCTCGTGATCGCCGAAGCGATCGAACGCACGGCGAACAGGTTCCCGCGCCCCGCGAGTCGAATCGCGACGGCTCGACCCTCGACGCCCCCTCCGAGCCGCTGAGCGAGACGTGCCGTCGAGCCGAGCGCCGCCACCGAACCGATGATCGAGCCCCACCCGAACGGCAGCACCATCGGCGCTCCCCAGGTCACGACGCTCCACCGGTTGAGTCGAAGCGGAGCCACGGCCCCGGGGTGTCGAGCGTCGAGTTCGGCCGCGGCCGATCCGTAGTCGAC
>Ga0129333_10003928_pt1 | contig 13937 bp, 11 predicted proteins | sample CPB6_08_DNA_FD_94474 | JGI IMG/M metagenome (GOLD analysis project Ga0129333, IMG submission 94474) | Freshwater to marine salinity gradient microbial communities from Chesapeake Bay, USA - CPBay_Sum_0.6_0.8_DNA | ecosystem: Environmental > Aquatic > Marine > Coastal | place: USA: Chesapeake... | reverse complement strand
TGCCGAATCAAAACGATCAACCAAATTATTAACCTCAGTTACAGTCCGACCGCTTCCTTTTGCAATACGAACTCTTCGCGATCCATTGAGAATTTTGGGTTCTCGACGCTCTTGTGGGGTCATACTTTGCACAATCGCCTTGGTTCGCACGAGTTCGTTATCGTCAATTGCGGCTAATTGCTTTTTCATTGCCGCGCTATTAGCTCCTGGTAGAAGTCCCAAAACCTTAGACATGGATCCCATTTTCTGCATGGCCTCAATCTGTTCTAGGAAATCTTCTAACGTGAAAGATTCTCCGGATAAGAATTTATCTTCTAATCTTTTGGCGGTATTGGTATCTATAGTTCGCTTAGCCTGCTCTGACAGAGTCTGAATATCTCCTAACCCAAGAATTCGAGATGCCATTCGCTCTGGATAGAAATAGTCAAAATCGCTAGTTTTCTCACCGTTTGAAATGAAAAGAATTGGCTTGCTCGTCTCTTCCGTAATGGAAAGAGCGGCGCCTCCCTTTGCATCTCCGTCCATCTTGGTGAGAACTATTGCGTCAAAATTAACTCCGTTAGCAAAAGATTGAGCAGTTCTAATTGCATCCTGGCCAATCATTGCGTCCACGACGAAGAGAATTTCATCGGGCTTGGTGGCATCTCTTATGGAGCGAACTTGCGCCATCATCTCATCATCAACGCCTAAGCGACCTGCGGTATCAATGATTACAGTGTTATAAAATTTCGTTTTAGCGAACTCAACACCATCTATTGCAACTTTTACAGGATCGCCTTGTCCATTGCCCGGCTCCGGCGCATAGATTGGTACATCAATTCCATTTGCAATTACCGAAAGTTGATTTACAGCATTTGGTCGTTGCAAATCTGCGGCTACCAGTAGTGGGGTATTCCCCGAATCCTTCAAGAAATTTGCCAATTTTCCAGCAAGAGATGTCTTTCCAGCACCTTGTAGGCCGGCGAGCAAAATAACTGTGGGAGGATTCTTTGCAAATTTCAAACGGCGACCAGCGCCTCCCAGGATTTTGACTAACTCGCGTTGCACAATCGCATAAATCTCTTGAGAGGGATTAGTGCTGCGCTTGAGGGAATCTAAATTTGCATTAGCCTCATTTTGGATCCGAGCCACAAATTTATCTGAAACGCTCCGAGCAACATCAGAATCAATTAACGCATCTCGAATCTCAGCGCATATTGCTGCGATTTCTCCCTCTCCGATACGTCCCCTGCCGCGTAATGTGGCGAAGGCGGCCTGGAACTTTTCGGAGAGGGAGTCGAACACGCGACGAGCCTACTAAATGGCGGCGTTACCTCTTTCGCCAGTTCTTACTCTGACGACCTCTTCTACCGCCGTAACCCAAATCTTTCCATCACCGATAGCGCCGGTTGAAGCGCTCTTTACTATTTCATCGACGATTTTTGAGACTTCGGTTTCAGTTGCCAGAATTTCAAACCGTAATTTTGGCAGCAGATCAATTGGATATTCGGCTCCACGGTAGACCTCAACATGCCCACCTTGTCGCCCGACGCCAGAAACTTCAGAGACTGTGATTCCACGGACTCCAATCTTACGTAGCGCACTTTTCACATCATCTAATTTCTGTGGTTTGATGATTGCAGTTATCAATTTCATATTTATCGACCTCCTCTTAGAATTCCACCCATTTCATAGGCGCTTTCTGCATGTTCGCTAAGGTCGACGCCTGATAACTCCTTATCGCTTTCAACACGGAATCCGATCGTCTTTTCGATAATCAGTCCGATAATTAAAGTTGCAACGAAGCTATATGCCATGACTAGTCCAACGCCGAGGGCTTGCTTTACAAGTAGCGCTGTTCCGCCGCCGTAGAAGAGACCATCAAGACCAAGGCTATTCACTGCGCTGCTTCCGAAGAATCCAATTGCCAAACTTCCAATGATTCCTCCAACGAGGTGAACGCCAACGACATCGAGAGAATCGTCGTAACCCAATCGGTACTTGAGACCTACCGCAAGAGCGCAGAGCGCTCCGGCAATCAATCCGATAACTACAGCAGCCCAAGGTGCAACGAAAGCGCAGGCTGGAGTAATTGCAACTAAACCTGCGACAACACCAGATGCCGCGCCAAGAGATGTGTAGTGTCCATCGCGGATCTTCTCGACGAGAATCCAACCGAGTAGAGCTCCAGCGGTAGCGACTTGAGTATTAATAAAGGCAAGTCCAGCGGTGGCATTCGCGCCTAGCGAGGAGCCAGCGTTAAATCCAAACCATCCAAACCAAAGTAGCGCTGCTCCAAGAAGTACAAGTGGTAACGAATGTGGGCGCATTGGACTTCTTTGCCATCCAATTCTTCGACCAAGGATTATCGCAAGTGCAAGCGCTGCAGCACCGGCGTTTATATGAACTGCCGTTCCGCCCGCAAAGTCTTGAACTCCTCTACCCGCTAAGAATCCAACTCCAGTCACATCGTCACCGACCTTATTTCCAAAGGCAAATACCCAGTGGGCAACTGGGAAGTAAACAACCGTCACCCAGATAGCGACAAATATCGCCCACGAGAAGAACTTGGCGCGATCTGCGATTGCTCCCGATATTAATGCGGGCGTAATAATTGCAAACATCAATTGAAAGACGGCAAACGCCAACATTGGAATCGGATAAATCCCACCATTGTTTGCCAGTTCGTTAACTTGTTCTCCAAGTCCAGATAACGAGAAAGAGCCGTACCAGGGAGAGTTGGCTTCGTAACCAAAAGCTAATTTAAATCCATAAATAACCCATAGAACACTGACAATTCCGATTGAGATCAGAGACATCATCATCATATTTAGGACGCTCTTCGAACGGACCATGCCGCCATAAAAGAGCGCTAAGCCGGGCGTCATCAAAAGGACAAGCGCCGAGCTCGCTAGTACCCATGCGGTATCGCCCGCACTTATTACAACTTCACTCATTGAAAACTCCTAAAATTGAAAATCCAGGACTTGAAAGGTCCCGGACCCCAAAGGTGCTATTGCCCAGTGGGCCGATCCACTCGCCATTGAGTAAGCGCAGTCTCAAGGTGCAGCGTTACGGCTAATCGCGCCCGCTGTTACGGCTATGTAAAAAGATTTTTCAAGTAACTGTCCGGTTGAAAATCTGCAAGATCAGCTAGCCCCTCGCCAAAGCCAATTAACTTGACCGGTACCTGGAGTTCGCGCTCCACGGCTAGGGCAATTCCCCCACTAGCCGAACCATCGAGTTTTGTCACCACAATCCCTGAAATTCCAATCGCCTCATGAAAAACTTTTGCTTGCTCAATTCCGTTTTGACCTGTAGTTCCATCTAAAACAAAAAGTTTTTCATCGATTGGTGAAACTTTGTAAACAACCCTCTCAATCTTTCCTAATTCCTGCATTAAGTTTTCTTTATTATGTAACCTTCCCGCAGTGTCAATTATCAATACATCACTCTTATTTTCAAGCGCTTTCTCGGCAGCGCTAAAGGCCACAGATGCTGGATCGGCATTTTCCTTACCTACAACTATTGGAACACCGATTCTATTTGCCCAAGTTGATAATTGATCAACGGCCGCAGCCCTAAAAGTGTCACATGCTGCCAAAGTTACAGACCTACCTGATTGCTTTATCTGATTAGCGATTTTGGCAACAGTTGTGGTCTTGCCAGTGCCATTAACTCCAGTAATTAAAAAAGTCGTCATTCTTTGGGGGTTAAAATTTAAGGAACGTGGGGTATGCGAAAGCGAGTTCTTTATCGAGGTAATAATTCGCTCTTGTAAATCTGAACCATCAGATTTACTCGCAATTTCAAGTATTTGATCGGCATAAGCTCTTCCAAAATCTGCATCAATCAAAAGTTCGCGAAAAGTTGATAATTCTTCTGGCGATATTTTCGTTCGAGTAAATTTAGCGAAAAAATCGCCGAGCTTTCCCATCCCTAGACCGATTCGGTTTCGACCTCGCGCAAGCGTTGCGAGATCACTTCAGAGACGCCATCGCCGCGCATCGTAACTCCATATAGTGAGTCAGCAATCTCCATGGTTCGTTTTTGATGAGTAATTACAATCAACTGCGAAGCGGCTCGCAACTCCTCGAGCACAACAAGCAACCTTCCTAAGTTTGCATCATCTAGCGCTGCCTCAACCTCATCCATCACGTAAAACGGACTAGGTCTGGCCTTAAAGATTGCAATAAGGAGAGCTACCGCAGTCAGCGAGCGTTCGCCACCAGAAAGTAATGAGAGGCGTTTAATCCGCTTTCCTGGTGGTCTTGCTTCCACGTCAACTCCAGAATTCAACAGATCGCTTGGGTCAGTAAGTATGAGTCGACCTTCGCCGCCAGGGAAAAGGCGAGCAAAAATCTTTTCAAATTCGCGCGCCGTGTCTCGATATGCCTCTTCAAATATTTGTTGAACTTTGTCATCTACTTCTTTGATGATATCCAGCAAGTCTTTTTTTGACTTCTTAAGATCTTCAAGTTGCTCAGCGAGATATTTGAGACGCTCTTCCAGAGACGAAAATTCCTCAAGTGCCAGCGGATTAATCTTTCCGAGAAGGGCGAGTGATTTCTCAGCTCCAGCTAATCGTTTCTCCTGCTGGTCTCTCCTAAATGGAATGAGCTCACCTTGTTGCAATTCACCTTTTTCGTCCTCGAAAAATGTTGGGACTTCATTTTGCGGGCCAAATTCAGCTACTAAAACTTGAGAATCTACTCCAAATTCCTCCATGGCCTTTACCTCTAATTGCTCTATGCGCAATCTCTGTTCTGCTCTTGCAATCTCATCTCTGTGAACACTTGAAGTTAATTGTTCAAGTTCAATCGCTAAATCACGTATTTGGGCACGGACGCTAAGGATTTCACCATCTCTCGCGCTTCTAGATTCTTCTAATCTCGCTCGTTCATGATTTGCTCGAGAAATTGAATTCTCTATTTGTATGAGCGCTTCGTATGCAGCATCTGCAATCGCCTGAGCTGTGATGGCGCCTCGAGCTCGCGACTCTCTACGAGATATCTGTCGAATAGTTGCCTCGCGCTCTGCAATCGCAGATTGTTCAAGGCTTAAGGCGCGTTCTGCGATTGCAGTAGCTCGTTCTTCGATAGTTCGAAGGTCCAATCGCGCTTCCACCTCGAGCGCTCTTGCTGTTGCAACAGATGCCCGTAAATTCTCCAACAAACTAGTATCTGGTGAAGTTGGCAATTCGCCTGATGCAAACTCACGCTCCGCAATCCCCAGTTCTGATTGATCACCGATCATGCCGTTCTTGACCTCAATTAGAGAACTTTCGATTCTCGTTATCTCAGCGACGCCGCTCTTAACAATCTGGCCCGCAGCCGCCATCTCTTCAGCCAAACCTGCCATGCGAGCATCTGATTCATTCAGTCGAGCAAGCGCTTCGTCGTATCGACGCTGCTTTTCACGTACCTCATTCTGCAGAGACGAATTTTCAAATACTAGACGCTCACATTCATGGTTGATTTTGGCCAATTCAATTTCGCTCTTCTCAATCAAAGTTGTAATTTCTATTAGAGATACTGAACCGGTAGATCCGCCTCTAGCTCTACCTCGGCCGATTAAATCTCCATCGCGGGTGACGGCAACTAGATCGCTATTGCGGCCGATTAGCGCTCCCGCTTCAGATAGCGAGTCAATTGCTATAAAACCAGCGAGCAGCTTCTGCAGAATTGAGTCGAGGGTTGATGAAGTGATTTTCGATATTAATGGCGTTGTATTTTCTGGGTATTGATAAGTTGCTGGCAGTTCATCTGCCAATATCAGGAGTTCAGCGCTTCCAGCCTCCTCGCCTTTTAGGAAGGTGAGGGCTGTTATCGCACTTGTTTCATCATTTACCACCAAAGCGTCTGCAAAATTTCCGAGCGCTGAAGAAATTGCCGCCTCCCAGCCTGGCTCAACCTTTATCAGTGAAGCCACACTGCCGCGAATACTTATGCCCCGACCATTATTCAAAAGGGCTCCGCTTCCATCCTTGTGAAGCGTAGCTTGTCTTAAAGCATCAACTTTGGCGCCAGTAGCTGCTCGTTTTCGTTCTGATTCGAAGAGACTTTCTTGGTTTTTTTCTAAACGAGTTTTTGCATCTTCTAAATCTGATTTCGACTTTTCGAAATCGGCATCAAGGCCCTGTTCGTTTACTCCAAGCCCTGCGATTTGATTTTCTAATTCTGCGAATTCTTTACGAGCAGTTTCAACTCTGCTTTTCGCTTCCTCCAGAGCTGTATCCAATCTACTTATTTCTGCAGCTGCAGTAGAAATCGCGGATTGCAAACTCTTGATATGCCCCTCTTGCCTCGCAGTGCCCTCTCGATAATCTGCAATCGCGCGAAGCGCAGCAGCCACGCGATCTTCTTCTGATTTAAGACGAACTTCTAAGTCGCTTAAATTTCTACTTGCACCATCTAATTCTTCTTGCGACTTAAGGATGGATGCGCGAAGAACGGATTCCTCTTGGCGCAAACCTTGAGCTTCAGACTCCATAACTTCTGGATCTCGTCCACTTGAGCGAGCTTCATCGACTTCCTCCGCAAGAAATCTCGCCCGTTCTGAAGCGAGATTTTGAGTGCCACGTAATTTCTCGCGCTGGGCCGTTAAGTTGTAATAATTATCTTGCGCTGCCGTTAATTGCGGGCCTTCTTCAAGAGTTAATCTATCTAACTCAATCTCTCGATTTCGTAATCTATCAAGACTCTGCTCGACTTCAGATCGCCGCTCCCTTAGTGCAGTCTCATCGGCAACTTCGAGTGAGAGAGTTGATTTCAGATTAACCACATCGTCTGCCAAAAGTCTTAAGCGGGCGTCGCGAACTTCTGCTTGAATCACAGCGGCTTTTTTCGCAACTTCAGCTTGTTTTCCGAGAGGTCTAAGTTGGCGCCGCAATTCATTAGTCAAATCTTGAACGCGAGACATATTAGTCTGCATGGAGTCCAACTTTCGCAGCGCCTTCTCTTTTCGTTTTCGATGTTTAAGAATGCCTGCTGCCTCTTCAATAAATCCTCGTCGTTCCTCCGGGTTAGCGACTAAAATCGCATCCAGCTGACCTTGCCCGACGATCACATGCATTTCACGTCCAATACCGCTATCACTTAGTAATTCTTGAATGTCGAGTAAACGAACGCTTTCACCATTAATTTGATAGTCGCTCTGGCCATTTCTAAAAAGCGTTCTAGAAATCGTTACCTCAGTAAAGTCGATCGGAAGTGCGCCATCGGTGTTATCTATCGTTACCGCTACTTCAGCGCGCCCTAATGGGGCTCTACCTGACGTTCCAGCAAAGATGACATCCTCCATCTTGCCGCCACGTAGACTCTTTGCGCCCTGCTCTCCCATAACCCAAGTCAGCGCATCAACAACGTTACTTTTTCCAGAACCGTTGGGGCCGACAATGCAGGTGATACCTGGCTCGAAGCGAAGGGTCGTCGGAGCTGCGAAAGACTTAAAGCCCTTCAGGGTCATACTCTTCAAATACACACGTATAACCTAGCGGGAAGAGCGTTTGCTGCCCCGATTTCCGCCCCGATTCTTCCTCGGTTTTCTTCTAAGTTCTGTTTTTGTTCGCGGCGCCCGTTGGCATTTAGGGCAGAAATGCGAGGAACGATTGGCAAATGTGATGCGGCGAATATGCGAACCGCATCTTCGACAAGGCTCCCCTTCACGACCATATGCTTTGAGCGATATCTCGTAGTAACCGCTCTGTCCATTCACATCTATATATAGATCATCAAAGCTTGTACCGCCTTTTTTTAAAGAACTCTTCATCACTTTGGTTGCATTTTTAACCAGTGCTCGTAATTCAATTTGGGAGATAGATTCAATTTTTCGCTCTGGGTGAATTCGCGACAACCAGAGGGCTTCGTCGGCGTAAATGTTGCCTATACCACTAACAATTTCTTGGTTTAAGAGAGCTCGTTTTATATCAGTTTTCCGATTTTTCAATCGTATAACCGCTTCGTCAATATTGAAGTTTGCGTCAAAGGGATCTTGAGCGATATGTAGGCAGCTCCTCGGAATCATTCCGCTGGGCGTAGCCATTAGGTGATCAATTGAAAGCCAACCGAAAGTTCTCTGGTCTACAAATCGGAATTCGTCTGTGGTGCCGGCAAATCTAAATATCGCCCTTACGTGCGGCGAAATGGGCACTTTTTTGGATTCAATAAGCATCTGGCCGCTCATGCCAAGGTGTCCAACGATGGCATTGCCGCGATCCAAATTAAACCATAAGAATTTTCCGCGCCGATTTACACTTTCAATCCTAGCGCCGACAGCCGAGTCAAGTTTTTCCTCGCCATTTCGATTTACTCGCGGATGTAAAACTTGGACATCTACGATTTTAGATTGCGGCAGAAACTTTGCTAAACCTCTGCGAACTGTCTCAACTTCTGGCAGTTCAGGCATGGCTATATCTTCTTAGATAATTCCTCATATGCAAGTCGTGCCGCCTCTTGTTCTGCCTCTCTCTTGCTCTTACCGCTGCCAGGTTTGAAGGCATTACCGTTGACTAATGCAACAGCTTCAAAACTTTTATCATGATCCGGACCAGATTCAGTAACTCGATACTCCGGAGGCTGCCATCCGGAGGCCGCCACCAATTCTTGTAGCGCAGTCTTGCCATCTAGTCCAGAACCTCTAGAAATTGCTTCTTCTATTACTTCTTTCATCAGTTCGAGAATTACTTTGCGACATACTTCAAATCCAAGGTCCAAATAGATTGCGCCAACTAAGGCCTCAAATGCATCTGCCAAAATTGAATTCTTATCTCTACCGCCAGTTAATTCCTCACCCTTGCCAATTAGAAGGGATGCGCCAATCTCTAAGGATCGGGCTATAGAAGCTAGCGCCCGCATATTTACAACGCCAGAACGCAACGGAGATAAACGTGATTCATCTAGATCGGGAAATCTTTCGTAGAGCTCTTCGGTTACGACTAAGCCAAGAACACTATCGCCGAGAAATTCCAATCGTTCGTTTGTCGGTAATCCACCAAACTCGTAAGCGTAGGAACGATGAGTTAATGCAAGCTTTAAAAGCTCTGGATTTATCGATACTCCGAGTTTTTCATCGAAGGCCCGGGACAGAATCAAACCTCTAGAACTTGGCGATCCTTATAGGTGCCACATGTTGGACATGCTGTGTGCTGTAATTTTGGTTGCTGGCACTTGCTGCAATTTGCAGTTGAAGCAGGTGTGGCTTTCCACGAGCTACGGCGGTGGCGAGTGCGCGAGCGCGACATCTTTCGCTTGGGTAATGGCACGGCCGACTCCTTTACTTGATGAATTTGCGGGCAGAAGTATCTCTCACGACCTATCTACCTGCCAAATCGAGGGTCAGATTTCCATTCGGAGAGACCTTTCCAGCGTGGGTCAATCAATTGATGCTCGTGGTCGCCCGGAAGGTTCTCCCATTTTTCTCCACAGCCACTACAAAGTCCTCGGCAATTTTCACTACAAAGTGGATTTATTGGAAGCGCGAGAATTACAGCATCTCGAATTGGAATTTCTAAATCAGCGATATCGCCTTCCATAATAAATTCTTGATCTTCGTCCACATCTTCGCTGGCGCGATTCTCGTAAAAGAATAGTTCTTGAAAGTTCTGCTTGATTTCCTTCTCTATCGGATCAAGGCAGCGCCCGCATTCGCCAACGGCAGTTCCGCTTATAGTTCCGGAGAGGAGAATCCCATCAGAAACCGATTCTGCCCTAACGGTTATGAGTATTGGAGATTTGACTGGTATGGCAATCATGGGATTTCCGATGGATTCAAGCGTCGCAAAATCCAATCGATAATCTTTAAAATCTCCAGCGCGTCTTGGCAGTTCGTGGAGATTTAATTTGAAAGGGGAAGCGCTCATTTAATCTTCAGATAATTGGGAAAGCACATCTTTATCACTTGCGCCGGCAAGTCTTTCTCGACCTCGATTTACCGCATCCAGAGTCTTGTTCAAGATTACTTCTAGAGTCGCCAACCGTGAATCGATATAGGCATCAACTTCTTCGCGCTCCCGCTCTACTTTGTTGTGAGCTTCATCTACTAGTCGAGCGGCTTCCTCTCTCGCGGCGGCGACGATGGCGGTCTGCTCAACCATTCTTGCGACTTCCTCACGCGCATGCGCAATAAGTTGTTCGGCGCTCTGGCGCCCCTCTTCAATAATCTGTTCGCGATGTGCCAAAAGTTTTTTTGCGCTAGCGAAATCATTTGGAAGCGCCTTTGAGATGTCATCGAGGACGCTTAAAAGTTCTCCTCTATGTATTACACATGAAGCTGATAATGGAACAGCCCGAGACTCTTTTACCAAAGTCACGGCTGCCTCCAATTTTTCTAGTGATTCCATCAGTTGCCTTTCCCTCCATGTGTAGATCGGGCTTTCAATTCCTTTAGTACTCCGGCTGGAACAAGCGCAGAGACATCGCCTCCATAGCGAGCAATTTCTCGTACTAAAGATGAGCTAAGGAATGAGTATGCGGGCTTAGTCGCCATCAATAATGTGTCTACGCCCTTTAGTTGTAAATTCATCTGTGCCATCTGAAGTTCATAATCAAAATCACTCACGGCCCTAAGCCCTTTGATGATGGCTCCTATGTTGTTGGTTTTGCAATAATCAACTAGCAAGCCGCTCCAAGTATCAACAGTCACATTTGGGATATGAGAGACGGCATCTTTCGCTAGGACAAGCCTCTCCTCTATTGAGAATAAACCAGTCTTTGAAGAGTTGGCGAGCACGGCAATAACAACTTGATCAAACAATCCACTCGCTCTCTCTATAACATCAATATGCCCATTTGTGATTGGGTCAAAAGAGCCGGGGCAGACTGCTTTTCTCATGGGCAAACGCTAACATGCCTCGGCATAGAAGATTATTGCTGAGCCATATTTTCGCTCTTTAAGCAAGGTTAACTCCTTTGGCCAAATAATCGGCTTACTTTTCGAATCTCTTTCAATCGCGATTACTGAGCCCCTCTTAAGAAATCCGCTACTTGAAAGAAGATTTAGAACCTCAATTACCTCACTTGATGTTGCATCATATGGCGGATCAAGAAACACGATATCAAATTTATTTTGTGCTGGTTGTTCAAGAAATCTTTTTACTGGCATCTGGACAACGCTACTTTTGCCAACTCCCTGAATTTTGCTGAGCAATTCGTGATTACTTCTTGCGACTTCTACTGCCTTTTCATCTCGATCAACACCTTGTGCAAAAGAGGCCCCACGGGAGAGCGCCTCAGCGCTTACTGCTCCGGATCCACAATAAAGGTCTAAAAAATTTAAATCAGAAATTGATCCAAATTCGGATTCCAGTGTTGAAAAGAGAGCTTCCCTGGCGCGGTCTGAAGTTGGCCTTACGCCTTCTTTTGGTGAAATTAGATTTCGCCCCTTAGCAAGTCCCGCGATGATTCTCACTATTTCTTCTCCAAATACGAGGCTCGTTCTTCTTGGCGTAACTTATCAACTTCAAGGAGCAGGCCAGGATAGTTCTTAAGCGCTTCGTCAGAATTAATCAATTCCATTGCAACGTCTCGCGCTTTAAGAATCAAAGTTTCATCGCGAATTACTCTCAATAGTCGAAGGTGAGATGTTGCCCCAGATTGGGCGCTGCCAAGAACATCACCTTCACGTCGCTGTTCCAGATCTAATCGACTCAGCTCGAAGCCATCTGTTGTTGCCGCTACTGCCTTAAGACGTAATGCGGCATCGCTTTCTGGAGCGGCGCTCGTTACCAAAATGCAGAGTCCCGGGGTTTGGCCGCGGCCAACCCGACCACGCAACTGATGTAATTGGGAAACACCAAATCTTTCTGCATCCAAAATCACCATCATCGAGGCATTTGGAACATCCACGCCAACTTCGATGACTGTTGTTGATACCAGGACATCAACTTCGCGAGCCTGAAAAGCGCTCATGGTGGACTCCTTTTCATCTGGGTGAAGTCGACCGTGAAGCATTGCAATTCGTAAACCTTTTAATTGTTGATCACGTAATTTGGGAAAAAGTTCCAAAACTGAATTTGCTGGTTGCGAAAATTGTAGCTCTGGATCGCCCGATAGGCGCTTCATTCTCTTCATCTCTTCGCTACTTAAACCAAAGTTAGTAAAATCTGAATCATCGGTCGGTGATATTTTAGGAGCAACAACATAAACTTGATGACCGTTAGAAACCTCCTCCCGGACTCTCTGCCAAGTTCTCTCCATCAGTTTAGGTTCACTCAATGAATTTACGACATGAGTTTGGATTGGTGTCCTTCCTAAAGGCAGTTCATCCAAAGTAGAAACATCGAGATCACCAAAGACCGTCATAGCTACTGTCCTGGGGATTGGCGTAGCTGTCATCACTAGAATATGCGGTGGATACTTTGATTTATTTCTAAGTACATCTCGCTGTTCGACACCGAATCTATGTTGCTCATCAATCACGACGAGATCTAGATTTTTGAACTTTAAATCTTCGCTTAGAAGTGAGTGTGTTCCGATGAGAATATCTATTTCGCCGCTCTTTGCAAGACTTAATATCGCTTTTCTCTCGCTGCTAGTTGTTGATCCTGTGAGTAACTCAATTCGAACGCCTTCCAGAGATCCATCCAATTCACCTCTCTTCGCTAGTGGACCCAATTGCCGAGTAAAAGTTTTGAAATGCTGTTGGGCCAATACCTCAGTTGGAGCCAAAAGAGCAGATTGACCACCCTTAATCGCCAACATCGCTCTTAAAGCGATAATAGTTTTGCCAGAACCGACATCACCTTGCAGCAGTCGGTACATGGGTGAGTCGCCCTCCAGATCAGTGCAAATCTCACTCCAGACTCTTAATTGTGCGGCAGTTAATTTGAAGTTTAAGGAACTATCAAAACGCGTCAAGAGTTCGGTATCTAGCTTATTTGGCTCCTTTGTTTGACTTTTCCTAATCTCTTTCTTGCGCAGCAAGAGAAAGAGTTGCATAGCTAATGCTTCATCAAATGTCAGACGATATATGGCTTTTTCGGCAGCAAGTAAGTCCGTTGGCTGATGCACCTCTCTGAGTGATTGAGAGAGATTAGGTAAGTTAAGTTGCTGCTGCAGTTTTATTGGTATTGGATCTTCTAAATTGCCAATATTAGCTATTGCCAACGAAACACATTGTGCGATCTTCCATGAGGGAAGTTTGCGAGTAGCTTTATAGACTGGCAGATACTTACCTGCAAATTCGCTGATTGCTGATTCTGCGTCTTCACCTTCCGGAATCAAGAGATAGTCAGGATGTGCTAACTGTCGTTGACTCTTGAATTGGCTAACTTTGCCCGCAAATAACCCTTCGCGGCCTTCGCGTAACTCTTTGATGCGCCAGGCTTGATTAAAGAAAGTCAAAAGCAGTTTTTCTGAACCATCAGAAACAACTACTTCAAGAATCCCGCCTTTGCGACCCGGTATCTTCTTTACTTTACAACTAACGATGCGAGCCAAAATCGTGACTTCATCTCCATCTTTTAATTGATGGAAATCAGTCAACTGACCTCTAACCACATAGCGCCGCGGATAATGACGAAGAATGTCTTCAACAGTTGATAGGCCCAATTCTTCAAATAGAACCTTCGCGGTTCGATCGCCCACAATCAGGCTGGTTTTTGAACTTAGGTCAACCATGCTTCATTCTCCAATAGCACCACCCTAAAGTCCGGAAAGCCCCTAATTTTCCGCACTGATTGGCGTCGATTAGCGATCTCCGGCTAATCTTGCGCTCTCAAAACCGTACTTAAGGAGTTAAGCCATGGCATCAGTCTGCGACGTTTGTGGAAAAGGACCGAGCTTTGGCAACAACGTCTCCCACTCGAAGCGACGCACCAGACGCCGCTGGAATCCAAATATTCAACGGGTCAAAACACTCATCAATGGTTACACCAAGCGTAAGAATGTCTGTACCTCTTGCTTAAAGGCTGGAAAAGTAACTCGTTAACTCCATCTGTGCTCATAGCCAGATATTGAGAT
>Ga0129333_10003927_pt1 | contig 13939 bp, 18 predicted proteins | sample CPB6_08_DNA_FD_94474 | JGI IMG/M metagenome (GOLD analysis project Ga0129333, IMG submission 94474) | Freshwater to marine salinity gradient microbial communities from Chesapeake Bay, USA - CPBay_Sum_0.6_0.8_DNA | ecosystem: Environmental > Aquatic > Marine > Coastal | place: USA: Chesapeake... | reverse complement strand
TGATTACAGACAACGACAATCTTGAACAAGAGCTAGCAGAATACAAAGCGCTTGTCGAAGATCTCGGTGTGAAGACTGAAATTTGGAAAATGCATAATTGGAGTGGAGTTTATGATCCAGAATATCATCGGCAAGGTGGGACTAGAACTTGTGGTCGTCCTTTCAGTCCTGACATTGTTATACGTGCAGGTGGTCTCGATGGTCGCACTGGCGCGGTTGCGCCGTGTTGCCAAGTCCTTGGAAGAGATGAAGAAGCAGTTCTCGGACATACAAGTGAGCAAACCATCGAGGAGATCTGGTACGGCGAAGCCTACGAAACTCTGAGAGAACAGCATAGAACAGGCAACTATCCTGATTTCTGCAAGAACTGTGACTTTTTGATTGATGATTCAAATGTTCTTGTGTATACAAATCACAATCGTGACTTGCATCATATGTACGGCACTAAGTTCAGCTTGAATGAATATCGATAAACCAGAATGCTGGATGATAGCGATTAGTGATAATCCTATCTCGATGTATTACAAAAATGAAGTGTTGTCAAGCTGGACTGACAGAGGATTTGTAGTAAATCACTTCGAAGCGATTACGCCGAAGAATCTTCATGAATATGATTTACTAAAATTTACTAAGAAAAGAAATAAGATAGAGTTTACAGAAACAGAAAAAGCTGTTTGGTACAGTCACTATATGACTTGGAAACTATGTTGGGATATGCAAAAACCAATCATTGTAGTTGAACATGATATTCAATTGTTAAAAGATTTACCCGAAGAAGTATACAGCAAAAACATTGCGTGTCTGTCTCATGTGAAAAGATCAGCTAAGAGAACTGCAAAGCTTGCAGGTGGTGCTTATCATATAACACCAAAGGGTGCACGGCAGTTGCTTAGAGCTAGACATGAAAAAACTATCACATACAACTCTGATTCTTGGATTCATGAAAACTGCGATAAATATGGACAGTGGTTTGATTTGACTTCTGTACAAATAAAAGATGATAAAATTGGCGTGACTGTTGAGCATAATAAATGAAAAGATTAATATATCAAGTTAATGTCGCAAAATCCTCTAATCTTTACAGTCATTGCATTACTTCTGTTTCTGAATACTGTGAAAGACATAATATCGACCACTTTGTTCAAACGCAACCAATTCTCAAGATAAGACCTGACATATTTCTTTCAAATCGAAGTCGCGAATCATATGAAAAGTATGGCGGATTTCTTCCAATCTATGAGAAAGAAAATGCATTTCGTGAATTGCAAAAATACGATCAAGTCGCAGTGATTGATGCTGATATTTACATTCGACACGACGCTCCTAATGTGTTCGATGAATTCAAGACAGAGTATGCTTTCGGCGCAGTGTGCGAAAGAGAAATGCCTATCACTGAACAATACACGCAAAAGATCATGAACTATTCTCGAATGCAATACGAATTGCTGCATATGAAAAAGCAAAAGATTGACTTCAAGCCAAACAAGTTTGGTTATGAATTTTTCAACATGGGCATGATGTTGATGAACAGTGAATCTTTTTTACCATATCTAAAAGATGAATCTCCTGCTGAATTTATACGCAGAGATGAATTTGCACAGTTCGTTGACGGAATTGGCAATTGGAAATGGAGCACTGATCAGACTCTTTTGAACTACTTCATTAAGAAATATAAAATTCCTACTCAGCATATGCATTGGAAATGGAACGGATTGTTTACTGCGAACACAAAGATAAATGAATGTCACTTTGTTCATTTCTTTTTGAAAGACAAACTTCCTGCTCAAGGCGAGAACGTTGAACAACTAATGGAACAAATTCAATGAACTACGAAGAAAAAACTCAGAAGTACAGCACTTGGGGCGATAAACTTCTTCAACATGCTGATGTCCTACATTCGATTCAAGTTGATAGAAGATTCAAGCCTATTACAGTTCAACTGGCGCCTACAGAGACGTGCGACAGCGATTGTCCATTTTGTTCTGTTGCAAAAAGACCGCTAAAGAGTTTTATACCGTGGAATAAAGTACAGAAACTTCTTATGGATTTCAGAGCACTAGGAGCTAAAAGCGTTGAGATTACAGGCGGTGGTAATCCCCTGTTGTATCGAGATAAAGAAGCAAAGAAAGATATCAACGACGTTATTGAGTATGCGGGTAAGTTGGGATTTGATATAGGAATAATCACCAACACTGAAAAACTTGAACGACATCTTGATCCAAGAGTTTATAACTACATCAATTGGATTAGAGTCAGTATGATCAAAGTTGACGAAGGAAAGAATCCAGAAGAATATGACTTTGGTTCTTTTCCGCGCAATAAGATGGGTTTAAGTTATATCATCTACGAAAGCACTAATGGTGTTCCTGATGCTTGTTCTAGAACACAAAAACCGTATGCAGGAACTACAAAAGAAAGCATTGAGAAAATTGCAAAAGTTATTGAACTAAATCCTGAATTAAAATTTTGTCGAATCGCTGGAAATGCCTTGATCGATGGGCATCAAATTATCGCCAGAGAAAAATTTGGCGATGTTATTAAAGCGCTTGACAAAAACGATAAGTTTTTCATTAAGGAGATTTGGGATAATGATAGACCATTTGATTCCGGTTGCTATGTTGGAATGGTACGGCCGTACATTGCGCCTCATCCAGACGGAGGCGATTATCAAGTCTATGTCTGCACCAGTCACGTTCTTGAAGACAGAACATACAAGCTAGAGTTTTCGTTAGGCAGCATTGATAATGTTGTTGACATTTGGATGAAAGCCAATAAGAAATATCAAGTTGACGGATATCCATACGAAATTCGAAACAACAAAGGCAAAGATTGGTGCACTGCTTGCAATGGTTGTTTCTACTACAACAATAATAAACTGCTACATACAGTAGCACAGGAAATGACAGATAAGAATTTTGCATGATGAAAAAATTTGATAAAGAATATTTTCAATCAGTCAATTATGTCGATTATCTTTCTAGAGGCGATAGATACGATAAGACTGCGCAAGAGTTGTTAGAGTTTTTTGATAAGATAGATTTATTTGACAAAAATAAATATGCTTTAGATTTTGGTTGTGCCGTTGGGCATTTATTGAATGCTTTAATCAAGAGAAACGTTACTCGCGTATACGGAGTTGATATTTCTGATTGGGCTGTTGAATATGCTAGAGAGCAAGATTTACCTGTAGCTAAAGAAGTGAGATGGGATTTACATCATAGTATAGTATTCGCACTTGACGTTTTTGAACACATGCCAGTAGATAAACTTAGAGAATTTTTCCTGAAGATAAAAACTGACGCAATCGTTTTCAGAATACCTGTATGCAAAAATAAAGGCGAAGATTATGTGCTAGAAGTTTCTAGAAATGATCCCACGCATGTTATTCGTTGGACAAAAGATGAATGGAAAAATTTCTTTAATATGAGAGGGTATATTACATTCAACTTGAATTTGTATAGTCTATATAACAGTGAAGGTGTTTATTCTGGGATTGCAGTGAAGATTTAAAATGGTAGTAAGAAAAATAAATGAAATGTTTCGAGGTTGGTTTATTGGTGATTTTGAACCTTCTATGTATAGAACAAAAGATTTTGAAGTAGGATATCTTTTACACAAAAAAGAAGAGTATTGGAAAGCACATTATCATGCAATAGGCACAGAAGTAAATTATCTCATACGCGGTAAGATGATTCTTAAAAATGTAAACTATGAAAATAATATTCAAGATGTTGAACTGAATGCGGGGGACTTGTTTGTGTTATATCCTAGCGAAATTGCAGATCCAATTTTTCTTGAAGATTGCGAGTTTATAGTTGTTAAATTTCCATCTTTACCTGGCGACAAACACTTTGTTAACTAACATTTATTGAGAAAAATATGATTTTAATATCCCATCGTGGTAACATAAACGGACCTAATCCAGAGTTAGAAAATACTCCAGATTATATTGACAATGCTATTCGTAAATCGTTTCTCTGTGAAGTAGATGTGTGGAAAATAGAAAATAATTTTTTCTTGTCGCACGATTATCCTAAAGAAAAAGAACCCGTTGACTTTTACTTCTTTGAGAACAGAAAAAAGAAGTTGATTATTCACTGTAAAAACATGGAAGCATTGTGTTATTTTGCTAATGATTTGATCCGAGAAATTAGACTCTATGACGGACTTGATTTTCATTATTTTTGGCATGAAAGCGATGCATACACATTGACGAGTAAAGGTTGGATATGGGCATATCCAGGTGAGTCTGTCATAAGTGGTCCAACTTCAATTTGCGTGATGCCCGAAAAAACAAATCAGCTTGTAGGAAATTTTTCTGGCATTTGTTCGGATTATGTAGACAAGTGGATAGAATAATCAAGTGTGTTAGAGGATCAAGAATGATAAAATTAATCCTATTTGATTTAGATGGAGTTTTAGTTGACACAAAAGACATTCACTTTAAAGCCTTGAATATTGCTCTAGGTGAAGATTACAGTATATCAGAAGAAGATCATCGAAACTTTTATGACGGCAAAAAAACAAAAGATAAATTAAAGATTTTATCAGAAAAAAAGAATCTTCCAATATCTTTACACGATGAAATTTTCACGAAGAAACAACAATTTACAAAAGAGATGTTCGTTCTTTTAGAACCTATCGATGAAATAAAATTATTGTTTAAAGAACTAGAAGCTAAAGGATATACAATAGGCGTATGCACAAACTCAATGAGACAAACTGCTTTGATAGCACTTGCAAGAGCAGATCTCATAGAGCATTGTAGTCTTATATTAACTAATGATGATATTGCTAATCCAAAACCTCATCCTGAAATTTACTGGAAAGCAATGTCGATGATGAAATGTCTTCCAGAAGAAACTCTTATAATAGAAGATTCGCCAATAGGACTTTTGGCTGCTGAACGTTCTAGAGCACATTATATAAGAGTAGATAGTCCTTATGATTTGACAAGAGAGAAAATAATGTCTAATTTATTAAATAAACCATTTATTCAGAATAAATGGAAATCAGATAAACTAAATGTTTTAATTCCGATGGCAGGTGCAGGATCGCGCTTTGTAAAAGCAGGTTTTACTTTTCCAAAACCATTAATTCAAGTTAATGGAAAACCAATGATACAAGTAGCGGTTGATAATCTAGGACTTGACGCAAATTATATTTTTGTTGTTCAAAAGGATCATGTTGAACGTTACAATGTCGATGCAATGCTTAAAATTATTTCTCCTAATTGCAAAATTGTTGTTACAGAAGGATTAACGGAAGGTGCTGCTTGTACAGCACTTCTTGCTAAAGAGTATATTAATAATGATAATCCAGTATTTTTTGCAAATAGTGATCAGTATGTTGAATGGAATCCAGTTGAATTTATGTATGAAATGCAAGAAAGTAATGCAGATGGTGGAATATTGACTTTTAAAGATACTCATCCTAAATCTAGTTTTGCAAAAGTTGATGAAAATGGACTTGTGATAGAAGTAGCTGAAAAAAAACCTATAAGTGATAACGCGACGGTAGGATTTTATTATTGGAAACATGGTAAAGATTTTGTTAAATATGCGGAACAAATGATACAAAAAAATCTTCGTGTGAATAATGAATTTTACATATGTCCAGTTTATAACGAAGCTATATCAGATAACAAAAAAATTAAAATACGAGAAGCAGATAAAGTATGGTGTTTAGGCACTCCTGAAGATTTACAATATTATTTAGAAAATTTTAAAGAAAATATTTAAAATGAAAGTTGCTTTTCTTATGCATGGGGCTGTTTCGCCTCCATCAGGAAGAATAATCACTGAAAAATTAGAATATTTGGGCATAAACTCTTATGTCAATTACCGTGCAACTAAAATAGGAATTCAAAAACATATTATAGACGTTAATCCTACGTGCAGTTTTGATTTTTTCCTTCATAGTTGGAGTTTTCCAATTGAAAAAGAGTTAACAGAATTATATAATCCAATCGTTTCATTATTTGAAAATAATGAGTCATACAGAGATATGATTTTTTCGAGAATAAAAAAAACAAGAGGTGTAGATAAAAAAAGATATAATCATTATTCTAAAACTCTTTCAATAAAAAAAGTTACAGAATTATTTCAAACTTATAATAAAAGTTATGATGTAGTTATCTTTTATAGATATGATATATTATTAATGAAAGATATGATTTTGAATCAATACGATTTATCAAAAGTTTGGTTCAATAAAGACTCTAAATTAATACCGTGGAGAATAAAAAACCCGCATATATCATATGGTGGAGATTTTTATTTTATCATGAATTATGAAAATGCTTTAAATTTTGGATTAAATTTATACGATTCATTGTCCGAAAAAATTAAACCAAATGATCATCAGTTTATGATTCCTTACATTACACAGTGTATGAAAAAAGAAGCCGCTGAAGATGACATTGACAACATGAAAGACCTTGCTGTAATTAGATTATTAAAAAAAATTAATTTATCTAAATCTTTTTTGGCTGAATATGGACTAACTGAAGAAGAAGTAAATTCATACACCGCAGAAAATCATATAAACGAATCGACAAGGTTGAAATAGAATGAAAGTTGCAATTTTGATGTGTGGTGCAGTTTCGCTGTCTTATGGTAGACTAAGATATCCTGACAATACTACAAGAATTAACGAAGGTCCATATATTAACTATCATGCGACTAAAATAGGAATTCAAAACCATATCATAAACGCCAATCCAGACTGCACTTTCGATTTCTTTTTACATGGATGGAATTTAAATTTAGAACAAAATTTAGTAGAATTGTATAATCCTGTTTCTTACTTATTTGAAGATAATGAATTATACAAGAATGATATTATTAAAAAAGTAAAATCATGCGGCTCTTCTAAACAAAGATATGGACAAGTTTCATGGACTCTCTCAATGAAAAGAGTCTCAGAATTATTAAAAGCGTATAATCAAAAATACGATATTGTCATTTTTTATAGATATGATATATTATTAATGAAAGATATGGTTTTATCTAAATGTCATCAAAATAAAATTTACTGCAATAATGAAACGAAACATGTTGAGTGGGCTATACAAAGAAACATAAAAACACGATCTGGCGATTTTTATTTTCGTATGAATTATGAAAATGCTTTAAATTTTGGATTAAATTTATATAATTCTTTTTCTAAAAATTTAAAACCAAATGATCATCAATTTTGGATTCCTTATATAACAGAATATCTAAACAACTCTTTTGTCGTTGACGAAGATATTGACAGTGAAATAAATATTGCTCATATTAGATTATTAAAAAAATATAATTATTCAGATTTGTTTTTAAATGTATATGGATTAACAAAAGAAGAAATAGATTCATACGTTATAGACGAAAGTTAATATGAAAGTAGCCGTTTGTATATCAGGTCTTTTGACAGAGCACTGTGTAAGAAATAATGAGATAATGAAACGTAAATTTCCTGATGCTGATTTTTATTATGGATCATGGCTTAGTGAAACTGAAAATTTTCAAAAGACATTTCCAAACGAAAAAGTTTTCTTTTTTGAAGAACCTGTGATACACTATCATCCATATAATGCAAGAAAAATACCAGATAACCCTACATATAGAAAATACTTTATAAGTTCAAAACAAAGCGTCAGAAGAAGTCAAGAAAGAATAGCATGGTCTTATAATTCTACAAAACAGCATCTTTCTCATGCTCATCTAATTGAAAAATTAGATGATAGATATGACATTATTGTAAGAGCTAGATTCGACACAGTTATTTTGGAAAGTGATGAAGCTAATTTTGAAAAACACATAATAGATTCGCATATAAATCATAGAGCACATGGATTTAATACATTTTACGATTTTAAAAAATTAAACTTAGTCACACAAAAACAAGAGCCTAGAACTCAGTTTAGAGTTCTTGATTATTTGATAATATATCCTAGAGACATGATAGATCCTAAAATGGTTTTTCATTTACATCAAACTAAAACTCTTAGGCCTTCTGAGTATGGATGGCATCAACTTTTAAGCGAGTCCTTTGGAAATAATAATGTGAATTGGAGCGGCTGGGTTCATTTAGAAAAATTTATGCCTAAAGAAGAAATTTCTGAATAATTAAAATAAAGAGATCATAATATGTTAACAGCTTATGTTATAACAATTGAAAATCATCCTGCTTCTAATAAAGCGTCAGATGAAGTTATCAAATCTTGGGAGAAAAATAGCAGTATACCAATTGTTAAATTTAAAGCTACGACTCCACTTGATTGCAATGAACATTATGATAAGTACAAATTATTTTGGAATCCTGTAGGGCATCATAGTACGCGCAATTTGCCATTTGATGCACTTAAATCCGTGAAAACTTCAAATCTTTCTAAGGCTGCTTGCGCTATGAGTCACATAAGACTTTGGGATATGGCACAAACAGAAGATTTGATAATTTTAGAACATGACGCTGAATTAATACGAAAATTGACAGACAATGATATTGATATGATACAACGCAGTCCTTATGGAATTGTTAGTTTATGGTATGCTGGAATGAATCCTAAAAGAACAAACTTTTTTTATTATCCAGACAGATCGGATGTCAATTTTCCAGATCTTACTAACACGATTACTTTGTCTGGAGGTAATACTGCGTATTATGTAAAATCATGGGCGGCAAAAATAGTATTAGAAAGAATTAATGAAATAAGTTATATGCCTTGCGCAAATGATACTTTTTTAAGTGATTGGTTTGGATTTGATTTTTTAGCTAGTCCTAAAGAAAACAAAGGTTGGACAGATATAGAAAGATTGTCGTTAAACACGTCTGGTGATTGGTTGAATCATTGGTCAACTTAACAGGACTTGATAAATGAGTAAAAATATTATATTACAGCATTTTGATGGCGAATTGAGACCTCTTGATAAACTCTCTATAGAAAATATACAAAACTATGCTAAGTTTGTTGGCGCTGATTATGAATTAGTGAGAGGAAAACCATTTAATCCTAGATTGACAAGCCCTTGTCAAAAAGTTATCATACTTCATGAAAAGTTTGATGAGTGGGACAATGCGCTTATGCTCGATATTGACATGTTTGTTCCTAAGAACATGAAAGAAAATATTTTTGAGCAGACAGGTGTTGGCTTGTATGCCGATGTGCAGAAAAGACTACATCAAAAAATTGCCGAAACATATCCGTTGATAGCTAGTAAAAATGCGCCGTATTGGGGTGGAGCAATTTACAAGCTTAATAGAGAGATGCGTGTCAAACTACGATCCGTAAATACAGGCAGTGATTTGTGGATGAACAATTTCAATCAACTTTATCATTTTGAAGACGAAGGTATCATGCACGTTTTGGCAAATCGAGCAGGTATAAAACCAGAAGGCGCATATCTAGATCAAAAATGGTGTCAATGTAGTTTTCTTCCTAATCCGGAAAAAGCTGGATTTATTCACATTAGAACTAAAGTGACACCTACTGGTCCTAAGAGAGAAAAGATTGAGAATTACAAACAATTAGTTGATCAAGGCATTATATGAGCAATTTAATTTATCAAGTATGGTCTGGAACTCTTACTGAAGAATGTAGAGTAAGTAGTCGATTAATGCAAGAGTATGCTTCTAGAATAGACGCAGAATATATTCTCGACATTGATCCAAACATAGCTAGCAAAATTTGCGACGTACCGAAATATTTTGAATGGTTAAATCCAATTCTTGACGACAGATTTTTAAAATACGACAAAATACTTTCAGTTGATCTTGACGTTTTTCCTGTTGAAGGATTGACTGAAAGTATTTTTGATCAAGATATTGGTGATATTGGAGTGTGCGCCGAGAAATTTCAAGGAATATCAAGAGCAACTACTACAGTCGCAGGATGTATTAATAAAGAAAATGATGAACGATGGGCACGAGTTGTCAACGAAAAATGGTCTGCGAATTTTCCTAGAGATAATCAAGGGCACTTGAAAATATATAACGCTGGTGTCGTAGTGTTTTCTCGTGAAGGAATATTGAAAGCTAAAAAATGGATACCATTTCAACAGTATATAAATTATATAAGAACACATGGATTTGGAAGATTTTATTGGGTAGATCAAAATTATTTACATGCGATGTTATGCACAGATAAGACATTAAAATATGTAGAAATGCCTAATACATGGAATAGTCAAATACATTATGTAAGAGGACCATTAACTGCCGCATACGGAAAAGTCAATGACGAAAGAACGGCAGAAACTAAATTTGTTCATGTTCAAATGTCAGGTATGAATTGGAACGAAGAAGGGCTTTATCAAATTGTGAATTTGCCACAAGAGAAATGGAGGTTTAAATACTAAAATGATTAATAATGAAGGCTTTGTTGTTGATAAAAATAAACCACATTTAGGAGGTAATTATCCATATTGTGATAAGTCTTCTTTTGCACCAAAAGCATGGAAATATCTTATTGATAAATTTGAAATAAAAACTGCAATCGATCTCGGCGGCGGTTATGGATTTTGTGCTCAATGGATGCAAGAGCAAGGTGTCTCTTGCGTCAATGTTGATGGATTAGAAGAAAACGTTGCTAACTCAGTTGTACCTAATGCAATTCTGCATGATTTAACATTAGGAAAACTTGAACATGAAAATGTAGATCTTGTTGTCTGTATTGAGGTTGTAGAACATATCGCAAGCGAATATGTTGACAATCTTATGTCAACGATGGCTCTCGGTAAGTATGTTCTGATGACTCATGCTAGACCTAACCAACATGGCTATCATCATGTAAATTGTCAAACTAGTGAATATTGGATCGAACAATTTCGTAGATATGGTTATGAATTGTTAGAAGAAGATTCAAAAACTGTGAGATCTTTATGTGTCGATGGATACGGATGGCACATACGAAGAAATGGAATGGTTTTTAGAAAGCTGTGAAAAATTTGGTTCTTACAGTCGCGATTGCAAAATCTGACGAATCTCATAGTAAACTGACTAAGTTTTCTATTGAAAAATCACGTGAATATGCGTTAAAATATAATGCAGATTTTGTTTGTATTGAAACAAATCAAAAATTTCCAAGGTACAGTCCTACATGGCAAAGATTTGTTTTGTTCACCGATGAGTTTAAACAGTATGATAATATAATGTATCTTGACTGCGATTTGGTGCTTACAAAATATGCGCCAGATCTTTTTAACATTATGAACAGATACGAACAAGACGTTTTTGCATCAATAGATTATGAACACATTCCCGCAAGAAAATATACTGGATACTTTAATGCTGGTTTATTAGGATTCAAAAGATCTTGGCTTGATTTGTGGAATGAAAATTCGATAAATGAAATGATGTCTAAATGGAACAATAAGTCGCATCAAGATCAATGCTGTTTGAATGAGATGGTAAAGAACACAAGAGATTCATATATAAATCTTGGTAGAATTTGGAACACAATGACTTCATCTTTTGAGCATATGAACATCGTATATGGCATTCACTATATACATTATCATAAAAGAAAGTTTAATGATGAAGCTATTTACAAATATGAGATACCAAGCAGAAGTGAAATTGTAAAATATAATCCTCATGAATTTCCAACATGGTGGAAAACATATAATTTTACGCACATACTCACAATGGAAAATGATTACAAAGAAATTGCGTAATAGGTTTTTTTTATGATTAATTCAAAAGTCGATCACTGCAAAACCCTTGAAGAATTCTACGATGAAATTTGTAGACAACAAGAAGAAGCTCACGGCGCATATTACTGCGCACAGCATCACGCTATTCGAAAGTATTTGAGAATGGGTTGTGAGTATTACAAAGAGCTAGGAACTCATCAAGGTGGAACGGCTGCTGCTGCTTGTCTTGAAAAGCCCGTATCAGTAGAACTTGTTGATCTCAGTCTCGAAAAATTTTCTAAGTCGAGGCATCTGTTTGAATCTTTTTGTAAAGAGAATAACATAAAGTTAAAGACGAGAGAGATGAATTCGACTGACCAAAAAACTACGAGTAGAAGTGATTTGTTGTTGATTGACTCTTATCATCATCCTAGTCATTTAATAAAAGAACTGAAGCTGCATTCGCCTTATGTAATGAAGTTTATCATTCTTCACGACACTTCGATTCTACATGGGAAAGTTAATGATGCGTTGTATCAAACTGCTGTTAACTTTACTGCTGGAATTACACCGTGGAAAATCATAGAACGTAATACACAGAATGTAGGATACACCGTATTAGCAAATACTATTAATGTACCTGTATGAAATCATTTGTAATAACATTACTTGACAACGAAATGTCAAAGACTTGTGCAAAAAACTTGCAAGAGTCTGCAAGCTTTGACATTGAGATTTTTCCTGCTATAATACCAGATCAAGTTGACGAAATGATGAATGCATATGGTATTCAGTGGAACTATCCTTGGACAGGGCATCAATTGGACATTGCGACAGGTTTATTGAAGACTGCTTATGCAACAAAATATCCTAAGAAAAGAATCGCTTGTTTCTTGTCGCATTATACGTTATGGAAAAAGTGTGTGCAACTTTCTGAGTCGTTCATTATTTTTGAACATGATGCAATAGTGAACAGAGAAATTCCATTCGATGATCTAGAGAACTCTAGATATACAGTCATTGGATTGAATCATCCTATTGGCGCAACCAGAAAAGCCGAGAAGTTCTATTCAGAAGTTCTGAAAAGCAATGAGTCGATAGTGCCTGTGCCAAAGATTGACAACGACCAGATACCTCAAGGACTAGCAGGCAATTCAGCCTACTATATAAAGCCAGCAGGAGCACAGAAGCTAATCGATCTTGTGAATCAGCATGGTGCTTTTCCTAATGATGCGATTATGTGTAGACAACTAATGCCAAATCAACTAGCTGTCATCAAGCCCTTTTGCACTAAACTTCAAAGAGTTCCGTCAACTACCACACTATGAAAGTTGGAATATTTGTATCGTCGCAAATAAGAGGAGAAGTTGTTCGTCTAAAACGAAACTTCAATCTTCTTTTGGACTCATTTCGAAACAGTGAAATTGTTTTTGGTGTATGGACATATCAAAAAGAAGAGTCTAGTTTCTTCAATGATTTCTCTGATAAAATTTTTTACATGGATGAACCAATAATACATTATAAGCCATATATTGACAATCCAAATGCAGTTATGGATTATCAGTATCAGAAAAAACTGAAAAAACCTGATGATAGACATCAACACCAAACAAAACAAATTCTCATTCATAATGAATTGATGAAGAAATATGGAATGAATTATGATGTAATTGTGCGATCAAGATATGACACCACTGTAGGATTATTCGTAGATTTTAATCCTTTCATATATGAATGTTATGAAACTCCTGTAGCAATTAGTATTTCTACACGAAGTGATTATCATAATAGCATTCATTCGATAGGAGAAGTTTCTTCGAATGAATACCCATATCTGAATCATCGCAATTCGAATACGAATCAAGTATCTACTGCTAAAACATGTGAAATGTTTTTGGACAATGGTATCATTATACATAGAGCATGTGATTGGAATTCAAAGCTGGTTGAGCAACTACACAATGACAAAAAACTTCTAGCTGCTGAATTTGGATGGTGGCAAGCCTTAGTTGAAGGCACTTCTCATCACAATTGGAAACATTACGATGGTGGTGCATCAATTAGTCGATCGGTTCCTTATCCAGATAGAGAGATCTTTAAAAAATATGAAATGCTATGTGATAACAATTAATGATTTAGAAAGGTCTGTCAGAGCAGCACAAAGATGTATCAAATCTGGTGAAAATTTGCTGTACAGTAAAATTGAGATTTTCCCTGCAATAACACCGAAAGATGATCCTGAGAAAATTTTTCATGATAAAGGTTTTCATGATGAATACTTCGTGGACGTTTATTCACGCAAGTTGAATTGTATGGCTGCTTTT
>Ga0129333_10003925_pt1 | contig 13940 bp, 13 predicted proteins | sample CPB6_08_DNA_FD_94474 | JGI IMG/M metagenome (GOLD analysis project Ga0129333, IMG submission 94474) | Freshwater to marine salinity gradient microbial communities from Chesapeake Bay, USA - CPBay_Sum_0.6_0.8_DNA | ecosystem: Environmental > Aquatic > Marine > Coastal | place: USA: Chesapeake... | reverse complement strand
GCCGCCGCTCAGCCGAAAAAGCCCTTGAGCTTGTCGGTCCAGCTTTCGCCGCCAGGCGCGTGCTTGGCGCCGCCCTTCTTCAGCGACTCGTCCAGTTCCTTGAGCAGCTTGCGCTGGTGCTCGGTCAGCTTGACCGGCGTTTCCACCGTGATGTGGCAGTACAGGTCGCCGGGGTAGCTGGAGCGCACGCCCTTGATGCCCTTGCCGCGCAGGCGGAACTGCTTGCCGGTCTGCGTGCCTTCGGGGATGTCGATGGCCGCCTTGCCCTGCAGCGTGGGCACCTCGATCTCGCCGCCCAGCGCGGCGGTGGCAAAGCCGATCGGCACCGCGCAGTGCAGGTCGTCGCCGTCGCGCTCGAAGATGTCGTGCTTCTTCAGGCGGATCTCGATGAACAGGTCGCCGGGCGGGCCGCCGTTGGTGCCGGGCTCGCCGTTGCCCGCGCTGCGGATGCGCATGCCGTCGTCGATGCCGGCGGGGATCTTCACCTCCAGCGTCTTCTGGCGCTTGATCTTGCCCTGGCCGTGACAGGCGGTGCAGGGCTCGGGAATGATCTTGCCCGAGCCGCGGCAGTGCGGGCAGGTCTGCTGCACGCTGAAGAATCCCTGGCGCATCTGCACCACGCCCTGGCCGTGGCAGGTGCTGCAGGTCTTGGGCTGCGTGCCGGGCTTGGCGCCGGTGCCGTTGCAGGTGTCGCACGCGTCCCACGACGGAATGCGGATCTGTGTTTCCTTGCCCAGGGCCGCCTCTTCCAGCGTGATCTCCATCGCGTACGAAAGGTCGCTGCCGCGGTAGACCTGCCGGCCGCGCCCGCCGCCGCGCTGGCCACCGAAGATGTCGCCGAAGATGTCGCCAAAGGCCTCGGCGAAGCCGCCCATGCCCTCGGCGCCCGGGCCGCCGGGCCCGCGCATGTTCGGGTCCACGCCCGCGTGGCCGAACTGGTCGTAGGCCGCGCGCTTCTCGGCGTCGGACAGCATCTCGTAGGCTTCCTTGGCCTCCTTGAACTTGGCCTCGGCCTCCTTGGCGGCATCACCCTGGTTGCGGTCCGGGTGGTGCTTCATCGCGAGCTTGCGATACGCCTTCTTGATCTCGTCGTCGCTCGCGTTCTTGGGTACGCCCAGAACTTCGTAGTAGTCGCGCTTGGCCATGGTGATGTGCTTCGTTCAACGCAAAACGCCGCGTTCGTGATCCGCAGGGATCGGCGAACGCGGCGGTGTGGATGGATGCTTTCGCGTCCGCTCAGCCCTTCTTGACTTCCTTGACCTCGGCGTCGACCACGTTGTCGTCGGCCGGCTTGGCGGATGCACCGGCATCGGCACCACCCGCACCCGCCGCAGCGGCCTGTGCTGCCTGGTTGGCCTGCATGTCGGCGTACATCTTCTCGCCGAGCTTCTGGCTGGCGGTCATCAGCTCGTTGGTCCGGGCCTCGATCGCGTCCTTGTCCTCGCCCTTGAGCACTTCTTCCAGCGCCTTGGCCGCAGCCTCGATCTTGTCCTTCTCGCCGGCGTCGAGCTTGTCGCCGTACTCGGTGAGGCTCTTGCGCACGCTGTGCACCGTGGCCTCGGCCTGGTTGCGCGCCTGCACCAGCTCCAGCTTCTTCTTGTCCTCGGCCGCGTTGAGCTCGGCGTCCTTCACCATCTTCTGGATTTCCTCCTCGGACAGACCCGAGTTGGCCTTGATGGTGATCTTGTTTTCCTTGCCGGTGCCCTTGTCCTTGGCGCCCACATGCAGGATGCCGTTGGCGTCGATGTCGAAGGACACCTCGATCTGCGGCGTGCCGCGCGGTGCCGGCGGAATGCCCTCGAGGTTGAACTCGCCGAGCAGCTTGTTGCCGGTGGCCATCTCGCGCTCGCCCTGGTAGACCTTGATCGTCACCGCCGGCTGGTTGTCGTCGGCGGTGCTGAAGGTCTGCGCGAACTTGGTCGGGATGGTCGTGTTCTTGGTGATCATCTTGGTCATCACGCCGCCCAGCGTCTCGATGCCCAGCGACAGCGGCGTCACGTCCAGCAGCAGCACGTCCTTGCGGTCACCGCTCAGCACCTGGCCCTGGATGGCTGCGCCCACCGCCACCGCCTCGTCGGGGTTGACGTCCTTGCGCGGCTCCTTGCCGAAGAATTCCTTGACCTTCTCCTGCACCTTGGGCATGCGGGTCATGCCGCCCACCAGGATCACGTCGTGGATCTCGCCCACGCTCACGCCGGCGTCCTTGATGGCGGTGCGGCACGGCGCAATCGTGCGCTCGATCAGCTCTTCCACCAAGGCTTCGAGCTTGGCGCGGGTGAGCTTGATGTTCAGGTGCTTCGGCCCGGTGGCATCTGCCGTGATGTAGGGCAGGTTCACGTCCGTGGCGGCCGAGCTCGACAGCTCGATCTTGGCCTTCTCGGCGGCTTCCTTCAGGCGCTGCAGCGCCAGCACGTCCTTCGACAGGTCAACGCCTTGCTCTTTCTTGAACTCGCCGATGATGAAGTCGATGATGCGCTGGTCGAAGTCTTCGCCGCCCAGGAAGGTGTCGCCGTTGGTCGACAGCACCTCGAACTGCTTCTCGCCGTCCACGTCGGCGATCTCGATGATCGACACGTCGAAGGTGCCGCCGCCCAGGTCATACACCGCGATCTTGCGGTCACCCTTTTCCTGCTTGTCCAGGCCGAAGGCAAGCGCTGCAGCGGTAGGCTCGTTGATGATGCGCTTGACGTCCAGGCCCGCGATGCGGCCGGCGTCTTTCGTGGCCTGGCGCTGCGCGTCGTTGAAGTACGCAGGCACGGTGATGACGGCCTCGGTGACCGGTTCGCCCAGGTAGTCCTCGGCGGTCTTCTTCATCTTGCGCAGCACTTCGGCCGACACCTGCGGCGGCGCGAGCTTCTTGCCGCGCACTTCCACCCAGGCGTCACCGTTGTCGGCGGCAGCGATGGTGTAGGGCATCAGGTCGATGTCCTTCTGCACTTCCTTCTCGGTGAACTTGCGACCGATCAGGCGCTTGACCGCGTACAGCGTGTTCTTCGGGTTGGTGACCGCCTGGCGCTTGGCCGACGCGCCCACCAGCACTTCGCCGTCTTCCTGGTACGCGATGATCGAGGGCGTGGTGCGCGCGCCCTCGGAGTTTTCGATGACCTTGGTAGCGTTGCCCTCCATGATGGCCACGCACGAATTGGTGGTGCCCAGGTCGATGCCGATGATCTTGCCCATGTGTGTTCTCCAGATTCAGTGATATGCGGATGTGGGGGACTTGTGGATAAGGTGTGTGCTTTTCAAGCCCCGGCGGTGGACAGGCTGTGCGCTGGCGGTGGGCAAGCCCTCATTTGGGGGCCGCCACGGTGACCAGCGCCGGGCGCAGCACCCGCTCGGCGATCAGGTAGCCCTTTTGCAGCACGCCGACCACGGTGTTGGCCTCCTGCTCGGCGGGCACCATGCTGATCGCCTGATGCTGGTGCGGGTCGAACCGGGTGCCGGCGGCGGGGTTGATCTCGAGCACCTTGTGGCGCTCCAGCGCGCTCTTGAGCTGGCGCAGCGTGGCCTCGGCCCCCTCGCGGATCTGCTCGGGGGTGGCGTTCTGGATGGCCAGGCCCGCCTCCAGGCTGTCGCACACCGGCAGCAGGCTTTCGGCGAAGGATTCGACGGCGAACTTGCGCGCCTTGGACACTTCTTCGTCGGCGCGGCGGCGGGCGTTTTCGGCCTCGGCCTTGGCACGCAGGAACTGGTCGGCCAGGTCGGCCGACTTGGCCTGCAGCAGCGCCAGCTCGGCCTGGGCGGCCGCCAGCGGATCGGGTTGCGAGGCCTCGTGTGCCGCCTGGGCGGCCTCGCGCTCCTCGGGGCTGGCGTCAGGCGGCACCTGGGCACCGGGCTGGGCCGGCGTGTGCGAGGGGTGCGGGTTCGGGGTATCGGACATGGCGAAACGGACAACCGAAGGGTGGGCGGGGACGCGACCAGGGCGGCCGAGCGTCCGGCGTGCGGAGGAGATGGGGCCGCCCGAGCGGCTTTCAAGACGCCGCAGCCCGGTGGCTGCGGGGCAGGGGAGGACAGGGGGCGGAAATCTGGCGGAAGGCGGGCGGAAGGCGGGCGGAAACGGCGGCGCCGCCCCCCCGTTCAGCGCACGCCCAGCAGTTCGACGTCGAACTTCAGGGTGGCGTTCGGCGGGATCACGCCGCCGGCGCCGCGGGCGCCATAGCCCAGGTCAGGCGGGATGATCAGGGTGCGGGCGCCGCCCACCTTCATGCCGGCCACGCCTTCGTCCCAGCCACGGATCACCATGCCGGCGCCGAGCGCGAAGACAAAGGGGTCGCGCCGGTCCTTGCTGGAATCGAACTTGGCGCCCGGCACGCCGTTGCTGTACAGCCAGCCGGTGTAGTGCACCGTGACCTGCTGGCCGGCGCGGGCTTCGTCGCCGCTGCCAACCGTGGTGTCTTCGTACTGCAGGCCGCTCGGGGTGGTGATCATGATGGGGGTCCTGGGGGGCTGAAGGTCAAGAGCCCGCAAGTCTAGACGCTTCCTGACCCACCCTGGGGCGCGTACACCTTGCGCAGCAGGCGCACCAGCGCGGCCTGCTCGCTCGCGCTCAGGTGCCCGACGATGCCTGCTTCGGTGTCGCTGGCGGTGCGCTCGGCGTCGCGCATCAATCGCTGGCCGGCGGCGCTCAGGTGCAGGCCCACGGCGCGGCCATCCTGCGGATGCGGCTTGCGCAGCAGCAGCTCGCGCTTCTCAAGCTGGCGGATCAGCCCCACCAGGTTGGGCGGCTGCAGGCCAAGGGCGGCGCACAGCTGGCGCGAGGTGACGCCCGGGTTGTGCCTGATCACCGACAGCACCGAGAACTCCACCGGCCGCAGCCCGTAGGGCGCCATCGTCTCGAAGAAGCGCGAGATCGCGGTCAGCGCCGCGCGCCGCGCGTTGTAGCCGAACAGGGTTTCGAGATAGGTGGTGTCCACCCGTGCCACGGCTTCCGTGCGTGCCTGCGGCGCGCGGGCCCGGGCTTTGGCAGGCGTGCTGGCAGGCTTGGTGGTCATGCGCTCACCGGCTGCACGGCGCAGCGGGCACGGATCAGGCCCGCGCGCAGTGCCGCCTCGGGCAGCACCCAGTGCGCCAGCGCGGTCAGCGGGCGCTGCCACCGATCCGAAGCCAGCGCGGGCTCGGTGCGTGCTGCCGCTTCGATGCGGGCACCGGCCCAGGCCATCAACGCCAGCGCCATCAGCCGCAGGAAGTCGCCCGCCACCCAGTAGGGCGCGGCGGCGTCGTGCGGGGCGGCTTGCCCCAGCGCATGCGCGGCATCGCGCAGTTCGGTGAACAGCCCGGCGGCGGTGCGGCCGAGGGCGGTGGCCGGGTGCTCACCCAGATCGGCCTGCAGGTCGTTGAGCAATGCATCGAGTGCCTGCGCTCCGTCAGGCAGCGTCTTGCGCACCAGCAGGTCGATCGCCTGGATCTCGTTGGTGCCCTCGTAGATCATCGCCACGCGCGAATCGCGCACGATCTGCTCGATGCCCCATTCGCGCACATAGCCGTGGCCGCCGAAGACCTGCAGGCAGTCGCTGCCACCGTGAAAGGCCTGGTCGGTCCACGCGGCTTTCAGCACCGGCGTGATGAGTGCGCACCAGCGCTGCGCCTGCGTGCGCCGCGCCGCGTCGGGGTGGTGCCGTGCCATGTCGAGCTCGATGCCGGTGCGGTAGGCCAGCACGCGGCCGCAATCCACCCAGGCGCGCTGCGTGTCCAGGATGCGCTGCACTGCCGGGTGGGCATCGATCCGGTCGGCCTCGCCGGTGCGCGCGGCCGAGCCCGGTGCGCGCATCTGGCGGCGCTCCCTGGCGTAGGCGTCGGCCTTCTGCCACGCGGCGTCGAGCAGGCCGATGCCCTGCAGCGCCACATGCAGCCGCGCGGCATTCATCATCACGAACATCGCGTTGAGGCCCTTGCCCGGCTCACCGACGATCCAGGCCTGCGCCTCGTCAAAGCGCATCACGCAGGTCGGGCTGCCGTGCAGGCCCATCTTCTCTTCGATACGGTCGCACACCACCTTGCTGCGCTGGCCGTCCGCATAAAACTTGGGCACGAGGAACAGGCTCAGCCCCTTGGGGCCGGGCGGTGCATCCGGCAACCGCGCCAGCACCAGGTGCACGATGTTGTCGGTGAGGTCGTGCTCGCCGCCCGAGATGAAGATCTTGGTGCCGCTCAGCAGGTAGCTGCCGTCGGCCTGCGGCGTGGCGCGGGTGCGTGCCAGGCCCAGATCGCTGCCCGCGTGCGGCTCGGTCAGGCACATCGTGGCCAGCCACTCGCCGGTCGCAATCTTCGACAGATAGCGCGCCTTCAACTCGTCGCTGCCGTGGTGCTTCAGGCATTCGTAGGCGCCATGCAGCAGGCCGGGCGCCATGGTCAGGCCGTGGTTGGCCGCGCTCATCCACTCGTACAACACGCATTCGAGCACCGCGGGCAGGCCCTGGCCGCCGTCTTCGGTGGCCGAGGCCAGCGCCGGCCAGCCCGACTGCCAGAACTGCTGATAGGCCTCGCGAAAGCCCGGCGGCATGGTGACCGCGCCGCTGTTCCATTGCGCGCCGATTTCGTCGCCGCTGCGGTTGAGCGGGGCGATCACCTCGCCCACAAACTTGCCGGCTTCGTCCAGCACCTGCTGCATCAGCGCCGCATCGGTGTCGGCAAAGGCAGGCAGCGCACCCAGCGCCGCTGGTGCGCCCAGCACCGGCTGCAGCACCGCCCAGGCGGCGTCGGGTTGGGGTTGGTAGTCCATGCGGGTCGTCGGGTGGCGGGAGGTGGCGCAGCGAAGGGCGCGACGGCTTGGTCAGCGGCAGCTGAAGTTGGCGGCGTCTTCGGGGTCGCCGCTGCCGTTGTAGTGCGCGTACTGTGGCCATGCGCACAGCGGCCGGCTGCGGTTCGGGAACACCGTGCTGCCGCGCGCCACGATGCGTTGCGGCGCGATGCCCTTCTCGACCCAATCGACCAGCGCGCCGAGGCCGTCCCAGGTGTCCGTGGCTGCGCCGCCCTGGCAGTGGCCCATGCCCGGAATCAGGAACAGCCGCGCAAAGTCGCCCGTGGCCGCGCCGTGCTCAGCCTGCAGGCGCTTGTAGTAGTCGACCATCTCGTCCGCCGAAAAGATCGCATCGGCCATGCCATGCGCAAACAGCAGCTTGCCCTGCCGCGCGCGAAACCCGCTGAGCTTGACGTCGTCTGCGGTGTCAAACATCCACGAGTGCGCATCCATGCGTGCCGGGTCGCGGTCGAAGTCAAAGCGGTAGATGCTCAGCTTGCGATCAGGGGGAGTGACGAAGTAGCCCTGCAGCGCGTCTTGCATCAGGAATACATGGCGCGAGTTGGCCTGAGCGGTCTGCGAATTGCCCAGGCGCCACATGCGCCAGTCGTTGGCCGGGTGTCCGATGCCTGCATCCCACGGCCAGGTGAAGTAGAGCGCCTGGCCTGCAGAGTTGCGGGGGCCGGCGAACATCTTTTGCAGTGCGCTGACCTGCGGTGCACTCAGGCACGCCTGCGTTCGGGCGCCACTGCATGCAAGCGTAGCCACATCAAAGCGGCAGGCCGCCGGGTTGGATACCAGCCCGTCGACAAGGCCGTCCTGTGCGTCACAGGCGTCCAGGATGCCCTGGCGCAGGACGCCCAGATCGGCGTCGCTCAAGGCACGACTGAGCACCTTCTGCCCGTCGGGCCCCGCCGGTGCGATCGACTGCAGAAGTTGCGTGTCCCACGCCGCGGCAATCGTTGCACCCTTGGACACACGCATCGCCGGCGCGATGGCAATCACGCCGTCGAAGTGCTGCGGGAAGCGCTGGGTGAACATCATTCCCTGGCGGCCACCGCCAGAGCAGCCGATGAAGTAGGCGCGATCGGCTGGCCTGCTGTAGAAGCGACGCACCAGGTCTTTGGCCAGGACCGCCACCCGGTCGTGCGCGGCGTAGGCGTTGTCCACCCGCGCCTGCGGGTCGTTGCCGAAGTCGGCAGTAGGGCCCTGATGTCCGGCGTCGGTGGTCACCACGGCGAAGCCGCGGTTGAGCGCGTAGCCGGGTGCGGCTTGCGGGCCGACAGCCGGTCGAACGACTCCGTCGTTTCCGCCGCCGCCCTGGTAGAGCAGCCTGCCGTTCCACTGGGTGGGCAAGCGCAGCTCAAAGCCGGTGTGATAGGGCTTGCCGTCAACGCCGGTTCGCTCGCCCATGCGGCCACTCACGCGGCAGTGGGCTGCAAGCATCGGTCCGCTGTTCACGCCGGGCGGGCGAACCGAGTCGGCGGCAATAGCCTCGGTCTGCAGGGTCACGCCTGACGGTGTCTTGGCGGCAAAGCCTGCGCAGTCAGGCGCTTGCGCCCAGGCGGGCATCGCCGTCGCGCAGGCTGCTGCAAGGGTAGCGGCCAGGATGGCTGCATCTCGGGCGCGTGCCGTGGTCCGCCGGGTGTGGGTCAAGGTGCTGGGCATGGTGGCCTCCTCGTGCTTCACTGGCAGACAAAACTCTCGGCGCGTTCCGGGTCGCCGCTGCCCTTGTAGCGGGCCACGGTGGGCCACGCGCACAGGGGCCGCGTGCGCTGGGCCGACCAGCTGGCGGGAAGTTCGGCATTCACGCCACCGGGGTTACCCGTGCCGCGTGCCGCTGCCGTGACGGCCTGCGGCGCCTTGCCGCGCTCCACCCATTGCACCAGCGCGCTGAGCAGGTCGAACTGATCGGTAGCGGGGCCGCCGCTGCAGTGGTTCATGCCTGGCACCGGAAAGTAACGCGCGAAATCCTTGCCGCGGCCGCCCAGCGCCTGATCGACGCGCTGCGTCCATTGCCGTGTGTCTTCGGCAGAGAAAATGGCATCGCTCACGCCGTGGTACAGAACCATCTTCGCGCCGCGCGCATGCAGGGCAGTCATGTTGGCCGGCTGCTCGTGGCCCGGGGGCGTCATCAGCGACCAGCCCGACTCGCGGTGCCCGGTGTCGGTGGCGCCGAAGCGCGCAAGCCACATGTCGATGTCGTCCCTGGCCACGTCCACGCGACCCGGCGGCGTACTGAACACGGTGCCCACCGACAGCGGGTCGAGTGCGAGCGAGTTGACGAACTTCCACTGTGCCCAGTTCGCAGCAGCCAGGCCTGGATCCCAGGGGAACGGTGCATACACGGTACGGCCACTGAGGGTGCGCACCCCGCGGAATGCCTCGCCGGCCACACGCTTTTGCTCGGCCGTCAGGCACTGGCCGTTGCGTCCTGCCGTGCAGGTGGGGACATCGCGCTCGAGATCAAACGCGCCCTGGCAAGCCTGTGTGTCCTGCACCAGGCCATCGCGCAGGCCGTCGAGTGCATCGCAGCGCGACAGGATGGCGCTGGCCACCGTCTGGCGCTCTGCCGGTGTGAACGCACTGCCGATGTCCGGGATGCTCGCCTGCGGATTGAGCGGATGGCGGGTGGTCGCGCCCGGGGTGGCCAGCGGCGTCCAGAGTTGCGCGCCACGCAACTGCGCGGCAGCCGACAGCGGCAGGCGATAGCCGGGGGCGCCCACCAGATACCCGTCGTACTGTGCTCCAAAGCGCGCTGCAGCCACCATCGCGTGCCGCCCGCCGTTGGAGCAACCACCGATGTAGGAGCGGTCTGGCCCCTTGCCGTACGCAGCGGCAATCAACGCCTTGGCAATCGGCGTGAGCTTGCCCACCGCCTGGTAGCCATAGTCCAGCCGCGCCTGTGGCTCCGACCCGAAGTAGGGCGTTTGCGCGCCGGTGTGACCGGCATCGGAACTGATGACCGCAAAGCCCTGCATCAGTGCGCCGGTCAGAGGCCCGCCACCCAGCGCACCCTGCGCGGGCTGCACATTGCCATCGAGGCCGCCGTTGCCCTGGTAGTAGAAGCGGCCATTCCAGGCGACGGGCAGCCGCATCTCGAATCCGATGCCGTAGTCACGGCCATCGCTGCCCTTTCGCTCGTGCATGCGGCCACGCACGTGGCAATGCGCGGGCACGGGTTGCCCCGACAGCTGCAAGCCACCCGCGGCCACCTCGCTGGCCGATTCAATGCGGGTCTGGCCGAACTGGAATTGCGCAGGGATCGCGCTGCACGCCTTGAGCGTCTCAGGGCGCGCCGGTGTCAGGGTGGACGCGGTCAGGCCCGAAGGCAGGCTGCTGCAGCCGGCAAGGACGGCCAGCACGGATGCGGCAACCGCAACCCGTACCGGCAGGTACACGGAGGAATGGGTCATGGGGTCTCCTCGGTTGATGAGCAGGCAACCGATCCGATCACGACTCGGCAGTGAAGCCGACCTTCTTGATCAGCGGTCCCCACTTGTCGAACTGCTCCTTCTGGCTGCGGCCCAGTTCCTCGGGCGTGGAGCCTTGTGCGATCAGGCCGACCAGTGCGAGGGCGTCCACCACCGCCTTGTCTTTCACGGCTGCGTTGATGGCGGCGTTGGCAGCGGCGATCACGTTGGCCGGTGTGCGTGCCGGGGCGTAGAACGAGAACCACTCGTCCACCACCAGCTCCGGGAAGCCCTGCTCGGCAAAGGTAGGAATGTCGGGCACGAACGGCGAGCGCTTGGAGCCCGAGGTACCGAGGATGCGCATCTTGCCCGCCTTGTGGTTGGCGATGAAGTCGCCATGCGGCGTGACCATGGCGGCGATCTGGCCGCCCACTACATCCGTCACGCCGGGGATGGAGCCGCGGTACGGCACATGCTTGAGATCCACGCCCGCCTGGATGCCCATCAGCGCGCCGATGAAGTGCGGCGTGGAGCCTGCGCCCGGCGAGCCGTAGTTGGCGTCCTTCGGGTTGGCCTTGGCCCAGGCCAGGAAGTCCTTCACGTTCTTCACGCTGGCCGGCACCATCGGCCCGACCGCCAGGCCGTGCTGCATGACTGCGGCCATCGACACCGGGACGAAGTCCTTGCTGGCGTCGTAGGCGAGCTTGCTGTAGACGTGCGGGAACAGCGCGAGCATCGAGAACGGCGTGAGCGCCAGGTGCGTGCCGTCGGCCGGCGCGGGCTTGAGCACATCAAGTGCAATGCGGCCACCGGCGCCCGGGCGGTTATCGACCACCGCGCCGTTCTTGGTGTAGGCACTGCCTGCCAGCTTTTCGCCCACGCGCCGCGCGACGATGTCGCCCGAACTGCCGGCGGGGAAGCCGTAGAAGATCTTGACCTGCTCGAGCGGCAGGCCCGCTTGCGCGAACGCGCGCTGGCCGATGGCCGACAGCAGTGTGGCGGCGCTGGCGCCCTGGATGAATTGACGACGGTTGCTCATGCTCTTCTCCTCGGATCGTGGTGGTTGGTTTGGGGGAACGGGAACGCAATGCGAAAGGGACTCAAGTGCACAGTGCCTTGATGTCCCCGGGTACCGGGATGGCCTTGATGCGATCGGGCTCACCCGGAGGGTGCACAACGAAGGCACGGGTCTCGCGGCCTTCGCAGATCAGCGTGTCGCCACGCATCACCTTGTGGTGCTGGATGAACACCTTGTCGCGCCATTCCTCGACGCGGGTGTGTATTTGCAGCCGCTCGCCGTAGGTGGCGGTGCGGATGAACTTGGTGTGGATCTCCAGCAGTGGTGTGCCGATGATGCCGGTGGTCTTCTTCAGCTCACGCCAGGGCGGCACGCCGCACTGCATGAAGAAGCTCAGGGATGCGGCGTCCATCCACTTGCTGAAGTTCGGGAAGAACACGATGCCTGCGGGGTCGCAGTCCCCGAACAGCACATCGACTTCCCAGACAGTGGTCTTGCTCATCGTGTTGCCCTGCAATGCCTCATCAGCGCGGCGCCATGCGCAGCGCGCCGTCCAGGCGGATGGTCTCGCCGTTGAGGTGTGTGTTGGTGACGATGTGGCAGGCGAGCTCGGCAAACTCTTCGGGCTTGCCCAGCCGCGGCGGGAAGGGGATGGACGCCGCCAGCGACTGCTGCACCGGCTCGGGCAGCGAACGCATCAGCGGCGTGGAGAACAGGCCCGGCGCGATGGTGTTCACACGGATGCCGTGCTGAGCCAGGTCGCGCGCCATCGGCAGGGTCATGCCGACGATGCCGCCCTTGGAGGCGCTGTAGGCCTGCTGGCCCACCTGGCCGTCAAACGCGGCCACCGAGGCGGTGAACACCGTCACGCCGCGCTCGCCATCGGCCAGCGGCTCGAGCTTGGCGCAGGCGGCCGCGAACAGTCGGGTGGCGTTGTAGGTACCTATCAGGTTGACGTGGATCACGCGCACAAAGTCGTCCAGCGGCGCGGCGCTGCCGTCCTTCTGCACCACGCGCTTGGCGGTGCCGATACCGGCGATGTTCATCAGGATGCGGGCCGGGCCATGCGCCGCTGCGGCAGCAGCGAACGCCTTCTCGAGGCTCGCGGTGTCGGTCACGTCAGCCTGGCAGGCCACGCCGCCGATCTCGGCGGCAACCTTCTGCGCATTGGCCAGATTCACATCGAACACCGCCACCTTGGCACCCAGGCGCGCCAGCTCGCGTGCGGTGGCCTCGCCGAGGCCCGATCCGCCGCCGGTCACGATGGCTGCGCTTCCCTGGATCTTCATGGTCTCTTCTCCTGTTGAATCTTGGATGGATTGGTCAGAGGCGGCCCAAGGACGTTCAGGCCTTGGCCTCGGGGTTCTCGAGCAGCAGCGCGATGCCCTGGCCACCGCCCACGCAGGCGCTGCTGATGCCGTAGCGAAGGCCGCTCTTGCGCAGCTCGCGCGCGAGCGTCAGCGTCAGTCGCACACCGGTGGCCGCCAGCGGATGGCCCAGTGCAATGGCACCGCCATTCACGTTGAGCTTGTTGATGTCCAGCCCCAGTTCGCGCGCGACCGCCAGCGTCTGCGCGCCCTGGGCCTCGTTGATCTCGAATCGGCCGATCTGCTCGAGCTTCAGCCCGCTGCGCTCCAGCAGCAGGCGGATGGCGGGTGCCGGGCCGATGCCCATGATCTCGGGCGGCACGCCCACCGCAGCGGCAGCCAGCACGCGTGCATGCAGCGTGCGCCCATGAGCCTTGGCATGCGCGCCCGACGTGACCACCGCCGCGGCTGCGGCATCGACCAGCGCCGAACTGTTGCCGCCGGTTTGCACGCCATCGTCAAACACCGCCTTGAGCTTGGCCAGCACCTCGACCGGCGAGATGCGCGGGTGGGTGTCGACAGCCACCTCGGTCACCTTGCCCTGCAGGCGGATACCGCGTGGCCTGTAGCCGGCCAGTTCAAACGTTTCGGTGATCACCGGAACGATCTCACCGGCCAGAAAACCGCTCTCCTGCGCAGCCACCGCCTTGGCGAACGAGGCCGATGCAAAGGCGTCGACCGACTCGCGTGTGATGCCGTACTTCTTCGCCAGGTTCTCCGCGGTCTGGATCATGTTGATGCCGGCGGCCGGGTCCTTCAGCGCCTCCCACATGTAGTCCTTGAAGCCGACCTGCGCGCCCAGCTTGAAGCCGGTGCGGTGGTCAAACGCCGCGATCGGGTTGCGCGTCATGCTCTCGGTACCCACCACCAATGCTGCATCGCACAGGCCGCCTCGATCTGCTCGGCCGCCTGGCGGAACAGCTCGAAACCGGTGCCGCAGATGCGCTGCGCCATGATGGCCGGCACCTCCTGCGGTACGCCGGCATACAGGCCGATGTGGCGCGGCAGGAAGAACTGGTCGAAGTCGCCGGGTGCCATGTTGCCGGTGATGACCGAACCGATGTCGGTGGCCGCCACGCCCGAACGCTTGAGCGCCTCGCGCGCCACCTTGATACCCAGGTCGGTGGGCGACACATGGCCCAGTGCGCCGCAGTAGTCGACCATGGGCGTGCGCACGCCCTCGTGCATCCACACGTCGTCGAAGGATTGGAAGAAGCCTTTGGTGCTCATGGGGTGCCCGCTGTGTACGGGTTGTCTACGGGTGTCTGCGGATGCGCTCAGGCGCGCGGCTTGAGGGTGCGCGGCAGGGTGTCGGCATGCAGCGCCTCCACCAGCGCCGCGCGGTGCTTGAGCACCGCCTTCTGGTTGATCGAGCCCTTGTCGGTGATCTCGCCGCGGTCGATGGT
>Ga0129333_10003924_pt1 | contig 13940 bp, 14 predicted proteins | sample CPB6_08_DNA_FD_94474 | JGI IMG/M metagenome (GOLD analysis project Ga0129333, IMG submission 94474) | Freshwater to marine salinity gradient microbial communities from Chesapeake Bay, USA - CPBay_Sum_0.6_0.8_DNA | ecosystem: Environmental > Aquatic > Marine > Coastal | place: USA: Chesapeake... | reverse complement strand
GGAAGCCGCCATTCTGCGCGAGGCCAAGCTCAGGCGCCTGCTCGGCCTGCCATGAGCGGCACAGGCCGGAGGCATGCTGCCTGCGCCTGCCGGAACCGGTTGCCTCCCCTGCTTTCCGGGAGTAGGCCAGAGGCAGGCCGCCCGCCCGGCCCGTCCGTGCAACCCTTGAGGAAGTGATCCGCCGCCATGTTCAGACTCGACGAAAAGCTCGCCCGCATCCGGGCCGGAAAATACACCCGCGCCGACTTCATCATCGCCGACGCCAAGGATGGCGATATGGGCCCGAGCATGACCTCGACCGGACCGAAGCGAGCGAAGGATGGCAGTTTCACCCGCTATCACACCCGTCCGGAGTTCCTCCAGAACATCCGCGCCATCATCGATCAGGGCATCGTCGACATCATGCTCGTCTCGGCCTCCAATCTCGAGGTGCTGCACGAGCAGGGCGCGTTCCGCAACAGCGTGGTCAAGCCCGCCATCCGGGCCAATGACACCACGGACATCTGGGTGGTGCGCGGGGCGGGCTATTCCAAGCAGCCCTCGCGGCCCTTCCGCTCGGCGAATCTCGCCCGCGTCCTGCACGGCGGGCTCGATGCCAACCCCAAGGCTGCCGTCACCGGCACGGACCTCGGCCTCTATTCCATTACCTTCAACAACGACCTCGAGCGCGACTATGCCTCGCTGGAAGCCTTTTCCGCCTTCCGCGAGGATGCGGCGCGCAACGGCTTCAAGTATTTCCTCGAGGTGTTCAACCCGAATGTCGCAACCGGCATCGATCCCGAGCAGCTGCCCTTCTATGTCAATGACTGCATGATGCGCTGTCTCGCGGGCGTGACCAAGGCCGACCGGCCGCAATTCCTCAAGATCCCCTTCAATGGCGCGAAGGCGCTGGACGAACTCGCCTCCTATGATCCGAGCGTCATCGTCGGCATTCTGGGCGGCGGCGCCGGCACCACGCGGGACTGCTTCGAACTCATCAACCAGGGCGAGAAATACGGTGCGCGCGTGGCCCTTTTCGGCCGCAAGATCAATCTCGCCGAGGATCCCCTGGCGATGGTTTCCTTCATGCGCGAGGTGGCCGGTGGCAACATCGCGCCCGCCGAGGCAGTCAAGGCCTATCACGCCAGCCTTGCCAAGAACGGCATCAAGCCACTGCGCGATCTCGCTGCCGACAATGAGATCACCGAGAAGGTTCTGAAGGGGGCCTGACATGGCGGAGACCGTCCGGCGGGGATTTGTCACCGGCGGAACCTGGTGCGTGGACGCCAACAAGGTCGTCAGCCACTGGCCGAAGGAGGACGGCCTCGCCGAATATCTCGGAGAGGAAAAGGCGAATGGCGGATCGGGCAGCAATTTCGCGCTCGACATGCGCCAGCTCGACCCGGGAATGCCGCTCGAGACCATAGCCCTCATCGGCGATGACGAGGATGGCCGCTTCCTCATGGAGGTGGCCGACAAGGCTGGGATCGACCGCAGCCGCATGCAGGTCACGCAGGAGGCGCGCACGCACTATACCGACGCCTTCATCTCGGCCGAGAGCCACCGCCGCACGCACATCTATTTCCGCGGCACCTCGGCGCTTCTGTCGCCCGATCACTTCGACTTCAGCACGGTGCGGGCGCGCATCCTGCATCTCGGCCTTCCCGGCGTGCACAGGATCATGGACGAGCCGTGGGGCGGCGACGCCAATGGCTGGGTGAGCGTGCTGCGCAAGGCACGGGCTGCGGGGCTCGAAACCAACATGGAGCTGGCCAGCGTCGGCGCCGAGGCAATCCGGCGCATCGTCTCGCCCTGCCTGCCGCATCTCGACACGCTGGTTGTCAATGACGTCGAGATCGGAGCGCTGGCCGGTGTCGTGGCCTCGCAGGACGGCGTCACGGACATTGCGGTTGCCGAACGCGCCGCGCGCGCCGTCCTCGACCAGGGTGTGAAGCATATCGTCGTGGTGCATTCGCCCTCGATCGCGATTGCCGTCATGCATGGCAAGCCGACCGTGCTCAAGGGCTCGACGAAGATCCCGGCCGATCAGATCGCCAGCGCCAATGGTGCAGGCGATGCCTTCGCCGCCGGCATGATGTTCGCCTGGCACGAAGGCTGGGACGTCGAGCGCTGCCTGGCGCTTGCGCATGCCAGCGCGGCGTGTTCACTTCGCGGTCTCGCCACCACCGGCTCGATCGAGCCCTGGCAGGCGTGTCTCAGGCTGGCCGACGGCTGGGGCTGGCGCAACTGAGAGACAAAGGGTTTCCGCCGCAACGCGTGGAGGGGATGAACATGGCGCATAATTTCCTGAGCAGGCTGACAGGGTCCTTCGCCATGCCGGCGGCTGAAAATCCCACCGTCGCCATGGTCGAGGCGGCCTACCGTCACCATGGGCTCGACATCCGCTACATCAATTGCGAAGTGCCGCCCGAGCGTCTGGGCGATGCTGTGAAGGGCGCACGGGCCATGGGCTGGATCGGCTTCAACTGCTCGATCCCGCACAAGGTGGCGGTCATCAAGCATCTCGACGGGCTTGGCGAGTCCGCCGCCGTCATGGGAGCCGTCAACTGCGCCGTGCGGCGTGGCGATCAGTTCATCGGCGAGAATACCGACGGCAAGGGCTTCCTGCAGTCCCTGCGCACGCTGACCGATCCCAGGGACAAGACGGTGGTCATGTTCGGGGCGGGCGGCGCGGCCCGGGCCATCGGCGTGGAACTGGCCTTCGCGGGCGCAAAACGCATCATCATCGTCAACCGCAGCGCCGAACGCGGCCGGGCGCTGGTGGATCTCCTGAACAGCAAGACCACCGCGCGGGCCGCACTCGTCACCGGAACGACCCCGTACCGGGTTCCCGAGGATGCACAAATTTTGGTCAATGCCACCTCGATCGGCCTCTATCCGGATGTCGAAGGACGCATCAATCTGGATGTGGCGAGCCTCCATCCCGGCCTGATTGTGGCCGATGTCATCACCAATCCGCCGCGTTCGCCGCTGATCCGCGATGCCGAGGCGCGCGGCTGCCGGACGCTGGACGGGCTCGGCATGGTGGTCAATCAGGGCGTCATCGGCATCAAGTACTGGACAGGCATTGATGTCGACGCCGGCGTGATGCGCCGCACACTGGAAGAGCTGTTCGCCTGAGCGCGCAACTGACGTGTTGACACGGCCGGGTTTTTGAGGCGCAATCGAGGCTCGTGCCATGTAGGCGTGAGCCCCCGTGGTCCGGATTAGAAAACAGACTATGCAATCTGCTCCGTTTCCGGAGCACAGTTCCGATGGGAGGATCCTCGTGAAGACACTTTTCAAAGCCGCTCTGCTCAGCGCCGCCGCCATGGCGGTGTTCGCCGCAGTTCCGTCCCAGGCCGCCGGCGTGGGCGCCTGCCTGATCACCAAGACAGAGACCAACCCCTTCTTCGTCAAAATGCGCGAAGGCGCCTCCGCCAAGGCCGCGGAACTCGGCATCGACCTCAAGGCCTATGCCGGCAAGGACGACGGCGACAATGAAGGCCAGGTCGCGGCCATCGAGACCTGCATCGCCGATGGCGCAAAGGGCATCCTGATCACGCCATCCGACACCAAGGCCATCGTGCCCTCGATCAAGAAGGCCCGCGACGCTGGCATTCTGGTGATCGCGCTCGACACGCCGCTCGAGCCCATCGACGCCGCCGACATGACCATGGCCACCGACAACTTCCAGGCTGGCTTCCTGATCGGCGCCTATGCCAAGGCCAAGCTCGGCGATGCTGCCAAGGACGCCAAGATCGGCTTCCTCGACATCAACTCCAAGCAGGTCACCGTGGACGTGCTGCGCGACCAGGGCTTCATGAAGGGCTTCGGCATCGATGTGAAGGACCCCAACGTGATCGGCGACGAGGATGATCCGCGCATCGTCGGCCATGACTACACCAACGGCAACCCGGAAGGCGGCCGCAAGGCCATGGAGAACCTTCTCCAGATCAATCCGGACATCAACGTGATCCACACCATCAACGAGCCCGCCGCCGCCGGCGCCTACGAGGCGCTCAAGGCCGTGGGCAAGGAAGGCCAGGTGCTGATCATGTCGGTGGACGGCGGCTGCCCGGGCGTCAAGGACGTCGCGGCCGGCATCATCGGCGGCACCTCTCAGCAGTATCCGCTGCTGATGGCATCGATGGGCGTCGAGGCGATCAAGAAGTTCGCTGAAACTGGTGAGAAGCCGAAGGCCACCGAAGGCAAGGCCTTCTTCGACACCGGCGTGCAGCTGATCACCGACAATCCGGTTGAGGGCGTGCCCTCGATCGACACCAAGAAGGGCCTCGAGCTCTGCTGGGGCTAAGCTTCATCGCCTTGCGATGAATGAAGGCTGACGAGTGCAGGAGGGCGGCCCATCTCGGCCGCCCTCACCCAAAACAAGAAGAAGCGGTGGTGGCAGGTTGGCCTGCCGCACATCCGCGGTTGCAGCGGGGAGGAACGGGACGATGGCGCAGACGCAGGAATTCGAGAAAAGCCTGGACCAGAGCGATGCGGCCGTTGCCCATTTCCGTGACGGCGACTCGGCGCTCCGCCGCTTCCAGCAGTTCCTCCACGCCAGTCCGGCGGCGGTTCCGCTCATCGTGCTCATGCTGTCGGTGGCGATCTTCGGCATTCTCGTCGGCGGCAAGTTTTTCAACGCCTATTCGCTGACGCTCATCATCCAGCAGATCGCCATCGTCGGCATCGTGGGCGCCGCACAGGCGCTCATCATCCTGACGGCGGGCATCGATCTTTCGGTGGGCGCGATCATGGTTCTCTCCGCGGTGGTGATGGGGCAATTCACCTTCCGCTACGGAATCCCGGTTCCCATCTCCATCCTCTGCGGCCTTGCATGCGGCACGCTGTGCGGCTTCATCAACGGCTGGCTGGTTGCAGCCATGCGCCTCCCGCCCTTCATCGTCACGCTGGGCACCTGGCAGGTCTTCAACTCGATCAAGTACATCTATTCGCGCAACGAGACGATCCGCGGCCAGGACATCGAGGCCGAGGCGCCGCTGCTGCAACTCTTCGGCGCTCAGATCAATCTTGGCGGCGCAGTCGTGACCCTCGGCGTGGCCTTCATGTTCGCGCTCGTGATCTTGCTCTGGTATGTTCTGAACTATACGGCCTGGGGCCGGAGGCTCTACGCCGTCGGTGATGATCCCGATGCAGCGGAGCTCTCCGGTGTTCCCGTGAAGCGCATGCTGATCACGGTCTACACGCTCGCGGGCCTCATCTGCGGCATGGCCGGCTGGGTGTTGATCGGCCGCATCGGTTCGGTCTCGCCGACATCGGGCGAATTCGCGAACATCGAATCGATCACCGCCGTGGTGATCGGCGGCATATCTCTGTTCGGTGGCCGCGGATCCATTCTGGGCATGATCTTCGGCGCGCTGATCGTCGGCGTGTTCTCACTGGGCTTGCGGCTCTATGGCGCTGACGCACAGTGGACCTGGCTCCTCATCGGCGTGCTGATCATCGGCGCCGTGACGGTCGATCAATGGATCAGAAAGGTTGCAGGCTGATGTCGCAGACACCCATTCTCACCGCGCGTGGACTGGTCAAGCGCTATGGCCGTGTGACGGCCCTCGACCGGGCGGATTTCGACCTCTATCCCAACGAGGTGCTGGGCGTGATCGGCGACAACGGCGCCGGCAAATCGACGCTCATCAAGGCCATCTGCGGTGCGGTTGTGCCTGATGAAGGCGAGATCCGGCTCGAGGGCAAGGTGCTGCAGTTCAAGTCGCCGATGGATGCACGGCTGGCCGGCATCGAGACGGTCTATCAGAATCTCGCCCTGTCGCCCGCGCTGTCGATTTCGGACAACATGTTCCTGGGCCGTGAAGTGCGCAAGCCCGGCGTCATGGGCTCCGTCTTCCGCATGCTCGACCGCAAGGCAATGGAGAAACATGCGCGCGAAAAGCTCTCGGAGCTCGGTCTCATGACCATCCAGAACATCGGCCAGGCCGTCGAAACCCTGTCGGGCGGCCAGCGCCAGGGTGTCGCAGTGGCTCGCGCGGCGGCCTTCGGCACCAAGGTGCTGATCATGGATGAGCCCACCGCGGCGCTGGGCGTCAAGGAATCGCGCCGGGTTCTGGAACTGATCCTCGATGTCAAGCGGCGTGGCCTGCCCATCGTGCTCATCTCGCACAACATGCCGCATGTCTTCGAGGTGGCCGACCGCATCCACATTCATCGGCTTGGCACAAGGCTCTGCACCATCAACCCCAGGGACTTCACCATGTCCGACGCGGTGGCCTTCATGACCGGCGCCAAGACCCCTCCCGCGGAACTGCTGGCGGCATGATCCGACTGCGGGCTGTTCAGGAGACCTGATCCATGATGCTCACTCCCTCGCATCACGATGTGCTGGTCATCGTCGACATGCAGAATGATTTCTGCAAGGGCGGCGCGCTGCCCACGGCGGATGGCCATGAGATCGTGCCAGTGATCAATGCCGTGGCCGGGAAGTTCACGAATGTCATCCTGACCCAGGACTGGCATCCGCGCGGCCATGCCTCTTTCGCCTCCGCACATTCGGGAAAGAACCCTCTCGACACGGTTGACATGCCCTATGGCACGCAGACGCTCTGGCCCGATCACGTGGTTCAGGGCACATGGGGCGCGGAGTTCCACCCCGACCTCGACGTCCCGCATGCCCAGCTTGTCATCCGCAAGGGCTACAACAAGGATGTCGACAGCTATTCCGCCTTCTGCATGGTCGATGGCATCACCCGGACAGGGCTCGCGGGATATCTCCGTGAGCGCGGGATCGAGCGCGTGTTCGTGTGCGGCTGTGCCATTGACTATTGCGTGGGCGGCCTTGCCCTGGATGCGCGCAAGGCGGGCTTCGAGACCTTCATCATCTCGGATGCCTCAGCGTCGATCTTTCCCGATGGCTCTGCCCTCAAGGCCTGGGCTGACACGCAGGCCGCCGGTTGCAGGAAGATCAGCAGCGCCGACATCGTGTGAGCGGCACGAGGGTTGCGGGCGGCGCGGAACCTGGTCGGGCTCGATATCTTGTGGTCGAGGACCCATCGGAATGGTCCGTCCCATGCAGAAAATGGTGCCCAGGGCCGGAATCGAACCAGCGACACGCGGATTTTCAGTCCGCTGCTCTACCAACTGAGCTACCTGGGCGCTCTTGAAGAGTGGCGGGTGTATAAGAGATCACCGGAGCGCTGGCAAGCGGAACCTTGGAGCCAGTCCAGACCGGTATACCGGCGCAGAATCAATAGCCTACCGCAACTGCGAAAACATTCCTGCATGGTCCCTGCGAAAGTCCAATAACCGTGCGGGCCGGTTTTCGTTATGAGACCGGTCCAAGGATGGGCTCCCCACGTCTGTGATGTGGTGCCCGTCCGCGCAACCGGGGGCGGCGGATCATGCCGCCCGGCTCAGAATGGGGAGGCCACATGGCAAACACGGCAGCAGGTCGCAGCAAAGGCGATCTCGATCAGGGCAAGACGATGGTCGTCTTCGCCTCGTCGCTCGGCACAGTCTTCGAGTGGTACGACTTCTATCTCTACGGTTCTCTCGCCGCCATCATTGCCAAGCAGTTCTTCTCGGGCGTGAACGAGACGGCAGGCTTCATCTTCGCCCTTGCCGCCTTCGCCGCCGGCTTCATCGTACGTCCCTTTGGCGCGCTGGTCTTTGGTCGTCTCGGCGATCTCGTCGGGCGCAAATACACCTTCCTGATCACCATCCTGATCATGGGTCTCTCGACATTCGGCGTCGGTCTTCTGCCGACCTATGCGACGATCGGCATCGCTGCACCCATCATTCTCGTTCTGCTGCGCGTGCTGCAGGGTCTTGCGCTGGGTGGCGAATATGGTGGGGCGGCCGTCTATGTGGCTGAACACGCACCGGACGGAAAGCGTGGCCTCTATACCTCTTGGATTCAGACAACCGCCACGCTGGGCCTGTTCCTGTCACTCCTCGTCATTCTCGGCTGCCGCACCTATTTCGGTCCCGAGTTTGACACTTGGGCCTGGCGTATTCCCTTCCTGCTCTCGGTGGTGTTGCTGGCGATCTCGGTGTGGATCCGGCTGATGCTCAACGAGTCGCCGGTCTTCCAGAAGATGAAGGAAGAGGGCAAGGCATCCAAGGCACCGCTCACCGAAAGCTTCGCCAACTGGTCCAACCTCAAGATCGTCCTGCTCGCCCTGTTCGGTCTCGTGGCCGGTCAGGCGGTGGTGTGGTACACGGGCCAGTTCTATGCACTGTTCTTCCTGACGCAGACGCTGAAGGTTGATCCGGTCGCGGCCAATCTGATGATTGCCGCCTCGCTGGCGATCGGCACGCCGTTCTTCGTCCTCTTCGGCTGGCTCTCGGACAAGGTCGGCCGCAAGCCCATGATCATGCTGGGCTGCTTCCTGGCGGTGGCAAGCTACTTCACCATCTTCGAGCAGATCACCAGGAATGCCAATCCGGCGCTCTACGCGGCGATGAACAGTTCGAAAGTCACCGTCATCGCTGACCCGAACGATTGTTCCTTCCAGTTCAACCCGGTCGGAACGGCGAAGTTCACCTCGGCCTGCGACATCGCCAAGACGGCTCTCGTCAAGGCTGGCGTTCCCTACCAGAACGAGGCGGGCCCGGCGGGTGCTGCCCAGATCAAGGTGGGAGATACGGTGGTACCTTCCTTCTCGTCGGCTCAGGTCGCGGAGCAGACCAAGAGCAAGAACGAGGAGCTCACGGCCAGCCTGAACGCTGCGGGTGAGGCGGGTATCGCCGCCGCTGCAGCGGCTGCCGATACGGCGATCGCCGATGTCCTCACCGGGCTGGGTCTGAAGGATCCGCGTCCGAACGAGGATCCCGCCAAGGCCAAGACGCTCTCGGCACTCATCGCCGCGGGCATGGCCGCCGACACCTTCAAGAATGCCACCGACAAGGCGGCCGAACTCGGCAAGGTGATTGACTCCGCCGTCAAGGCGGGTGGCTTCACTGCTGCCATGACGGATGGCTTCACCGCCACGCTCAATGGCGCGCTGAAGGCGGCGGGCTATCCGGCCAAGGCGGACCCAGCCCAGGTCAACACGCCCATGGTCATCCTGCTGCTCACCATTCTGGTGATCTATGTGACCATGGTCTATGGCCCCATCGCCGCCATGCTGGTGGAGCTCTTCCCCACCCGCATCCGCTACTCGTCCATGTCGCTGCCCTATCATATCGGCAATGGCTGGTTTGGTGGCCTGCTGCCCACCTTCGCCTTCGCGATCGTGGCGGCAACCGGCAACATCTACTCTGGCCTCTGGTATCCGATCATCATCGCCGGTGTGACGCTGGTTGTCGGCTTGCTGTTCGTGAAGGACACGCGGCACGTCGACATCCACCGCTGAGCGGCAGGATCATGCATCAGGCGGCCGCAGGGAGAGTCCCTGCGGCCGTTTTCCATTGCAAACCTTGATTCAGTTCAAGGCTGCCGGACATCCGGTGTGGGAGGAACGACGGGGGAGGACGTCCCATGCGGTTTGGTATCATCTCCGATGTGCATGCGAATGAACTGGCTCTCGAGGCCTGTCTTGCCGCCGTGTCGCGGCAGGGCGTGGACCGGCTGATCTTCCTTGGCGACATCGTGGGCTATGGGCCGGACCCCGAAGCGGTCACCCAGCGTGTGGCGGCTCTCGCAGGGCAGGGTGCCATCTGCCTCAAGGGTAACCATGATGCTGCCGCAACCGGATCGCCGACCTCCATGAATGACGTTGCCCAGGCCGCGATTGACTGGACACGGCCGCGTCTGTCGGAGGGCTCCCGCCGATTTCTTGCGCAACTGCCGATGCAGCTGGAGGTGGACGATCTTCTCTTCGTTCATGCCGAGGCCTCGCAGCCGGAGAGCTGGATCTATGTGACGGATGCCGCAACCGCCTTGCGTTCCATTCAGGCGGTCCCCGCGCGCATAACCTTTTGCGGCCATGTCCACCGTCCGCAGCTCTATGGGCTCACCGCAACAGGCAAGGTCGTGACGCACACTCCCCGCAGCGAGGCGCCGCTGCCGCTTCCAGCCCAGCGCCGGTGGCTGGCGGTGGCCGGTGCTGCCGGCCAGCCGCGGGATGGCAATCCGGCGGCCTCCTTCATGACCTATGACAGCGAAAGCCGCAGCCTCACCTACCACCGAGCAGCCTATGACTGCGAGATGGCTGCCCAGCGCCTGCGCGACGTCGGCCTGCCCGATGAACTGGGCCGGCGTCTTGTCGAGGGGGTCTGACCGGCCATGGCGCGGACCCGTCCTGAAACAGGCTCGACAGTCGATGGCTTCGTCATTGGCGAATTGATCCACCGGGGTGGCATGGCAAGTCTCTGGGATGTGAGGCGGGCGGGGGATGACACGCCGCTGCTGATGAAAATCCCGGTGCTGCAGGAGGGCGAGGACCCTGCTGCCATCGTCAGCTTCGAGATGGAGCAGATGATCATGCCGCGCCTCAGGGGTCCGCATGTGCCACGCCACGTCGCCAATGGCGATTTCGCGGTTCAGCCCTATATCGTCATGGAGCAGATCCCGGGGCCAACTCTGGTGCCGCAGATCGGACGCCTTCCGCTTGAGGTTGGGATGCTGGCCGGTCTTGGCGCTGCAATCACCGATGCGGTCCAGGCGCTTCATGACCAGGACGTGATCCATCTTGATCTCAAGCCGTCCAACATCATGTTCCGGGCCTCGGGCGAAGCGGTACTGATCGATTACGGCCTCGCCCACCACCGCGCCCTGCCGGACCTGATGCAGGCCGAGTTCCGGCTGCCCTATGGCACCGCACCCTACATGGCGCCCGAGCAGGTGATGGGCATCCGCAACGACCCGCGCAGTGACATCTTCGCACTCGGGGCACTTCTCTATTTCTTCGCCACAGGCGTGCGTCCCTTCGGTGATCCGCAGAAGCTCAAGGGGCTGAAACAGCGCCTGTGGCGCGATCCCGTGCCACCGCGCAGGCTGCAACCTGCCATTCCGCCCTGGTTCCAGGAAATCGTTCTGCGATGCCTGGAGGTCAAGGCCTCACGCCGCTTCCCGACTGCGGCGCAGCTTGCGCATGCGCTGCGCAACAGCGCCCAGGTCAAGCTCACTGCCCGTGCCGAAAGACACGAGCGTGACGGCTTCTTCACCGTGCTCAAACGCAAGGGCGAGCCACTTTTTTCACTGATTGACCGGCCGCCCACCCATCTCCCGGAGGCTTCCGACGCGCCCATCGTCGGCCTCGCCGTCAACCTCGATGACATGACGCCGGAGCTTGGCGACACACTGCGGCGCACGGCGCTCCGCATCCTTGAAGGTGCACCCCAGGCGCGTCTGGCGCTTCTCAATGTGCTGAAGCTCAATCGCATCGCCATGGACCAGACGCTCGACGCCGACGGCAACAACAAGCATGTGCAGCGGCTTGTCGGCCTGAAGGACTGGGCGCGCCCGATGAAGATCGAGGAGGGTCGCATCACCTATCACGTGCTCGAAGCCGTCGAGCCTGCCGAGGCGATCCTCGACTATGCCCGCCTCAACAACGTTGACCACATCATCATGGGCGCGCGCGCCAATTCCACCATGCGCAAGCTTCTGGGGAGCGTCTTCGCCAGGGTAGCTGCCGAAGCCCCATGCACCGTCACGGTGGTTCGCAATCGTCAACCGGCAGAACGATAGAGCGTCACGGGCGCCGGCCTCGCTGCACCGCTGCCGCAGTCAGCAGCGTCTCAATCAGGGCCGATGCGTTGAACACAAACAAAAAGGACCGGGAAACCCGGTCCTTTGTGATCGGGCTCACTCCCGACCGCTTACTCGGCGGCCTTCTCGGCGGCGGCAGGTGCAAGGCCCATGGACCGCTGCTTCTCGGCGATACGTGCCGACTTGCCGGTGCGGCCACGCAGGTAATAGAGCTTGGCGCGGCGCACCTTGCCGCGACGCACGACCTTGATCGAGTCGATCATCGGCGAATAGACCGGGAAGACGCGCTCCACGCCTTCGCCATATGACATCTTGCGAACCGTGAAGTTCTCGTTCAGGCCGCCGCCGGAGCGGGCGATGCAAACGCCCTCATAGGCCTGCACGCGCGAGCGGTCGCCTTCCTTGACCTTCACATTCACGATGACGGTGTCGCCGGGGCCGAATTCCGGCACGGCGCGCTGGGCGGCCACAACAGCGACCTGCTCTTTTTCGAGCTGAGCAATGATATCCATAACATGTCTTCCTTAAAGGGATGCGGGGCTATACCCCCAACCCGGGTTAAAATCAAATCTTTCCCGACTCATAGGCGCGCCACAGGTCTGGCCGCCGCGTCCGGGTCAGGTCTTCGCGCCGGCCCAGTTTCCAGCGGGCGATGGCCTGATGGTCTCCGGAGAGGAGAATCCCCGGAATCTCAATGCCTTCCCAGCTATTGGGCTTGGTGTACTGCGGGTGCTCCAGCAGCCCGTCCTCGAAGCTTTCCTCGGTTCCCGAGACCTGGCTCCCCATGACCCCGGGGAGCAGCCTCACCACGGCATCGAGCAGCACCAGGGCGGCCGGCTCGCCGCCCGAGAGCACGTAATCCCCGATCGAGACTTCGCGGAGGTTGCGCCGCTCGATCACCCGTTCATCCACGCCCTCGAAGCGGCCGCAGACGATCAGGCAACCAGGGCCTGCCGCCAGTTCGCGGACAATCGCCTGGGTCAGGGGTGCGCCACGCGGGCTCATCAGCAGGCGCGGGCCGACATGTGGTGCCGCGTCGATTGCAGCCGCAAGCACGTCAGGCTTCAGCACCATCCCGGCGCCGCCGCCTGCCGGGTGATCGTCAACCGTGCGGTGGCGATCGGTGGCGGAGTCGCGGATGTTCGTCACATCAAGCGACCATGTGCCCTGGGCCAGGGCCCGGCCGGCGAGCGACAGGCCGAGCGGCCCGGGAAACATCTCGGGGAACAGGGTCAGCACTTGCGCCCGGAAGCTCATTCCGTCTCCTTGAGGTCCAGCCAGCCCTCCGGCAGGTCGACCACCACCTTGTCCCCGTCAGCGGCCACCACGAAGGGCCGTGCGAAGGGGATCAGCACGGTTCCCGCACCATCGGCGCGCCGCACGTCGATCAGGTCGCCCGCGCCGTAGTTCACGACGTCGACGATCTCGCCAAGGCGTGATGCATCCGCGCCCTCCACGCTCCGTCCGATGAGATCATGCACATAGACCTCATCGGCCCCGGGCTTCGGCAGACGCGCACGGGGCACGAAAAGTTCTGTAGCCTTGAGCGCCTCTGCCGCATTGCGATCCGACACGCCCTTCAGCGTCGCTATGAAGGCGTCCTTCTGGGGCCGCATGCGCGAAATCTCGAAGCTTGCGCCTGCAGCCGTCGTCAGCGGTGAATAGGCGGCAATGGCACGGGGTTCGGCGGTGAAGCTCCTGAGCTTCACCTCGCCCCTTATGCCATGCGCGCCCGTGATGACGCCCACGAGAACCATGTCGCGTGGCGCCATGTCTCAGGCCTCAGCCGTTGGCGGAGGCCGCTGCAGCCTTCTCGCGCTCCTGGCGCTTCTTGCCGGGCAGCGCCTTCTCGGGGTTGTTGCGCGCCTCGCGCTTGGCAAGACCGGCCTTGTCGAGGAAACGCAGCACGCGATCGGTGGGCTGCGCGCCCTTCTTCAGCCACTGCGCCGCCTTGTCGGTGTCGAGCTTCACGCGGTTGGCGTCGTCCTTCTTCAGCATCGGGTTAAAGGCGCCGACAACATCGATGAACTTGCCGTCACGCGGGGCGGCCGCATCGGCGATCACGATATGATAGTAGGGGCGCTTCTTCGAGCCCGCCCGCGCCAGTCGCATCTTCACAGCCATGGTATATCTCCTTTGATGTCCGTGTTTCTTGCCTGTTTCACTTCTTCTTGCCCGGAAGCCCGGGCAATCCCTTGAATGGCGATCCGCCAAGCCCCGGCAGGCCGCCGAGTCCCGGCAGCTTGCCGCCGCCGAGGCCAGGAAGGCCGGGCAGTTGCGGCGCGGGTCCGCCTTTCATCATTTCCTTGAGGTCGTCGGGAAGGGCATC